>ERZ1066115.192-NODE-192-length-20001-cov-13.431766_pt1 | contig 20001 bp, 21 predicted proteins | sample MGYA00382762_ERZ1066115 | MGnify/ENA primary metagenome ERZ1066115 (study PRJEB33369, sample SAMEA5778345) | biofilm metagenome | biome: Industrial cooling water; feature: Water cooling tower basin; material: Biofilm | place: United Arab Emirates | collected... | reverse complement strand
CGCCTGGATCCGGAGTCCTTAGGCGGCGTCAAGATAGAGCTCAAACTCGCCGAGAAACAAATAAGCGGGCGCATCGTCGTGGAGTCGGACCTGGCCGCGGAGGCCTTCCGCTCCTCGCTGGACGCGCTGCGCGACGCCTTCGCCGAGGCGGGCTTGGACGCGCGGGCCATCGACGTCGAGGTCCGCGGGGACGCGGGCGGCCAGGCGGGGCAGGGTAGGGAGCGCGACGGCGGCGACGGCGAGCGCGGGCCCTTCTGGAGCGCCCGGCTACGCGAGCTGGACGCGGCGGTGCCGCCGGCTTGGTCCGCGTCCGAGAGCGCCTTGAATTTGGTCATTTAGGGAGGAGTTTTCCTATGCAGATAGAGATGAACCTGAGCGCCGCCGACATGGCCCGCACCCGCCTCGAAGTAGACGCCTTCAACAAGGCCTTGAACGAGGGCAAGGTCCAGAAGCGCGAGCTCGATAAGGACGACTTCCTCAAGATACTCATCACCCAGCTGCAGCATCAGGATCCGACCAACCCGATGCAGGACCGGGAGTTCATCGCCCAGATGGCCCAGTTCTCTTCGCTCGAGCAGATGACCAACATGGCCTCGGGCTTCGGTAAGCTTTCCGGCGTGCTCGCCTCGAGCGAGGCCCAGGCCCTCCTCGGGAAGACCGTCGACGTCCAAGACGGCGCCGCCGCGCTCACCGGCCGGGTCGAGCAGGTCGTACGGGGCGAGTATCCCTTGGTCATGGTAAACGGGAAATTCTACGACCTGGAGCAAGTCTCCGTCGTATCCGAGTAAGGAGGCGCCGTTATGATGCGCTCGTTGTACTCCGGCGTCGCCGGCCTTCAGAACCACCAGGTGCGCATGGACGTGCTCGGCAACAACATCGCCAACGTCAATACCACCGGCTTTAAGAAGGGTCGCGTCAACTTCCAGGACCTCCTCTACCAGCAAATGTCGGGCGCCGCGCGTCCCAACGAGGAAGTCGGCGGCATCAACCCGAAAGAGATCGGCTTAGGCATGAGCATAGCCAGCGTGGACACCATCCACACCCAGGGCTCGCTCCAGACTACCGGGGTGATGACCGACCTGGCCATCCAGGGCAACGGCTTCTTCGTCCTCAATAAGGGCGACGTGACCATGTTCACCCGGGCCGGCGCCTTCGGCCTGGACGCCGACGGCCGCCTGGTGAACCCCGGCAACGGCTACCGCGTCCAGGGCTGGAACGCGCAGCTCATCAACGGCGTCGAGGTGCTCAATACCTCCGGCGCGCTCGAAGACCTCGTGATCCCCGTGGGCTCCAAGGATCCGGCCAAGGCCACCGAGCAGGTCTACCTGGCCTGCAACCTGGACAAGCGCCTGGCCGAGATACCCGAGGGCGCCGCGCCCGAGACCGTGCGCCAGAACACCTGGCGCGTCGAGGAGAAGATCTTCGACGCCTTCGGCACCGAGCATATCCTGCGGGTCGACTTTACCAAGCTCCCGGGAACCAGCAATCAGTGGCAGGCGACCGTCAGCGTCGACCCCGAGGCGGCGGTCGCTACCAACGCGGCGGTAGGCCTGAGCCCCGAGGCGCAGGCCGGGGACCGCTTCATCGTCGAATTCGACAACCTAGGCAGGATGCTCCGCGTGATCGACGGCGAGGGGAACCCCTCCGCCGAGGAGGGCCTCCTGTCGGTGAGCCTGGGCTTCGACGTGGCCGACACCACCGCCGGCGCCGAGGGCGAGCAGGTCCGGCAGACCCTGTCCCTGAACCTCGGCCAGGTCGGCTCGGTGCGCAACACCGTCACCCAGTTCGCCGAGAGCTCCAGCACCAAGGTCTTCCAGCAGGACGGCTACGGCATGGGCTACCTGGACAATTTTAAGATCGACCAGTCGGGCGTGATCACCGCGGTCTACTCCAACGGCTCGACCCGCACGATCGGCCAGGTGGCGCTCTCCACCTTCACGAACCCCAACGGCCTCGAGAAGGCGGGCGAGACGAATTTCCTGGCCTCGAACAACTCCGGCATGGCCAACATCGGCCCCTCCGGCATAGCCGGCAAGGGCAAGATCATAGCCGGCACCTTGGAGATGTCGAACGTCGACCTGGCCGAGCAGTTCACCGACATGATCGTGACGCAGCGCGGCTTCCAGGCCAACTCCAAGACCATCCAGACCAGCGATCAGCTCCTGCAGGAGCTCCTGACGCTGAAGCGCTAGGCCTAAGGCTCGGGGCGGCCCGTAAGCGCGGACCGCCCCGTTAGCGCGTTTTTCGGAGGCTCCTGATGATCGAAGTGACCAAGCTGCACGGCGAGACCTTCTGGTTAAACCCCCACCAGATAGAGTATATTGAGCGCACGCCCGACACGACCATGGTCATGCTCTCGGGCAAGCGCATCATCGTGCGCGAAACCATCGCCCAGATCCAGGAGCGCATCGTGGCGTATCGGCGGCTGATCGGCGCTTTTAAGAACGAGGAGTAAGGGATGGATCTTGCGTCTATTGTAGGCATCATAGCCGGCTTCGTCTGCATTATCCTCTCCATGTACGCCTCGGGCGGTACGATTACCACCTATCTAGACCCCGCCTCCGCCCTGATGACCATCGGCGGCTCCTTCTTCGCCCTGATGATGAACTACAGTATCAAGGAGATGATGGCGGTCTGGGGCATCATGGGCAAAGCCTTTAGGGTGCCGGACTTCGGCGAGCTCAAGATAGCCGAGGCGCTCCTGTCCTTCTCCGAGAAGGCGCGCCGCGAAGGCATCCTGTCCCTCGAAGAGGACATCGAGTCCGTGGACAGCGCGTTCATGAAGCGCGGCCTGCGCATGGTCGTCGACTCCGTCGACCCCGAGGTGGTCAGGAACATCCTGGAGACCGAGCTTACGCAGATGAACGAGCGGCACGGCCGCTGGCTTAAGATGCTGGACCAGTGGGCCAAGCTGGCCCCGGGCATGGGCATGCTCGGGACCGTCCAAGGCCTCATCGCCATGATGAAGAACCTGGAAGACAAGAGCCGCATCGGCCCCAACATGGCCGTGGCCCTCATCACCACCTACTACGGCGCCATGATGGCGAACTTCCTCATCATGCCCCTCATGGGCAAGCTTAGTATCCAGGACGCGGCCGAGACCAAGGTCCGGGAGATGATCATAGAAGGCGTGCTCTCCATCCAGCAGGGCGACAACCCGCATATCCTGCAGATGAAGCTGGCCTCGTACCTCTCCCCCGACGCCCAGAAGAAGCTCGAAGAGCTTCACCCCGCGGCCTAAGGGAGGTCGGCCATGGCGCGCGCTAAGAAGAAGCAGGAGCTCGGCGGCATAGCCGAATGGGTCGTTACCTACGGCGACATGATCACCTTGCTGCTCGTGTTCTTCGTCGCGCTCTTCGACACGACCGACGCCGACGTCATCCAGATCAACCAGATGATCTCGAGCCTGAACAACATCGGCATGGGCGCCTCGCCCGGCGGCAACACCCTGTCGGCGGGCAAGATGGCGGAGCTGGGCAACTCGATCGCAAGCCTGCCGTCCATGGAGCGCGGACGGCTCTTGGCTACGGCCAAGCGCAAGGCCGTATCGCTGTTCCAGCCGGAGATCAAGTCGAACAAGGTCAGGGTCACGTCGGACGAGCGGGGCATCGTGATCTCCTTGGCCTCGGACGCGTTCTTCAGGCCGGCGAGCGCCGCCATCAATATAGAGGAGACCCGGGGCATGCTCATACGCATCTCGGAGCTCCTAAAGTCCCCCGAGCTCGAGGGCCGTAAATTCCGCATCGAGGGCCATACCGACGACACGCCCACCGACCCGGCCGGCCCCTGGTTCTCCAACTGGGAGCTGTCGTCGGCCCGCTCGCTGAACGTACTGCATTACCTGACGGACTTCGGGGTGCCCGAGAAGAGCTTTCAGGTGGCCGGCTACGCCGCCACCGTGCCTATAGCGGATAACGCGACGGAGGAGGGCAGGGCCTACAACCGCCGCGTGGATATAATCATACTGGACGAAGGGCATCTGTAGCGCGATGCCGAGGAGATACCGCCATGGGTGACGACTTAGACACCGCGAATTTCGTCGATAGTCCCGAGGCCTCCGAGAAGCCCAAGCGCAAGGGCGGCGGCGGCAAGGCCATACTCGGGCTCTTAAAATGGATAGGCATAGGCCTCGGGGCCGTGATCTTCATCGTGGTCATCGTGGTCATAACCGTAGGCCTCATCAACCGGCAGGCCAAGCCCATGACCGACATCCCCACGAGCGCCGATTTCAGGGGGACGGTGCCTATCTACGCGACCTTCACCACGCTGGACCAGATTAGCACCAACACCCTGGACCGCGAGCCCTGGGCCATCGTCGTCAAGATCAACCTGGCCTATGACGAGGCGGATAAGCAGCTGGCCGACGAGCTCAACCGCCGCCGCTACCAGATCCAGGACGAGCTCCGGAATTTCTTCAGCACCAGGTCGATCTCGCAGCTGATGCCCGAGCGCGAGACCCTGCTTAAGGAGGAGATCCGCGAGCGGCTCAACCGCCTGCTATCCAAGCCGGCGATCAAGGATATCTATTTCCAGGATTTTAGGCGCACGCAGATCTAGGGCGCGGCCGTCGTTGCGGAAAGCGCGTAAGTATGCCATTATTGTCTGACGGGGTGAACGAATGACCGAAGTCCTATCGCAGGACGAGATAGACCAGCTCCTCACCGCCATCAACGCCGGCGATAGCGCCCTCGAGTCGGTCCAGTCCACGACCGACTCCCGCAAGATCAAGATCTACGACTTCAGGCGCCCGGACAAGTTCTCCAAGGAGCAGATGCGCACCGTGCAGAACATGCACGAGACCTTCGCGCGCCTGACCACCACGGCGCTCTCGGCCTCGCTGCGCATCCTGGTGAACGTGCACGTCGCCAGCGTCGACCAGCTCACCTACGAGGAATTCGTCCGCTCCATACCGACCACGACCACCCTGGCCGTGGTGAGCATGGATCCCTTGAAGGGCCAGATCATCCTGGAGATCGACCCCTCGGTTACCTTCACCATCATCGACCGCCTCTTCGGCGGCGCCGGCGAGGGCTCCAAGCTGACGCGCGAGCTCACCGACATCGAGTACTCGGTGATGGAGGGCATCATCGTCAAGATCCTGGGCAACCTGCGCGAGGCCTGGACCCAGGTGATCGACCTGCGGCCGCGCCTGTCCCAGATCGAGGTCAACCCGCAGTTCGCCCAAATCGTCCCCCCGACCGAGATGGTCGTGCTCGTCACGCTGGAGACCAAGATAGGCGACGTCGAGGGCATGATGAACCTCTGCATACCCTACCTGACCATCGAGCCCATCATCTCCAAGCTCTCCGCCCAGTATTGGTACTCGTCGGTGCGCCGCGGCGCCACGACCGAGAACCTTAACATCCTCAAGGAGAAGCTCTCGAGCATCGACGTGCCGGTCATCGCCGAGATCGGGCGCATCCAAGTTACGGTACGGGACGTCCTGAACCTGCAGCTGGGCGACATCGTCAGGCTGTACAGCATGAACGTGAACGACCCCATGGTCTTGAACGTGGGCAATCGCAAGAAATTCCTCTGCCGGCCCGGCGTCATAGGCAAGAAGATGGCCGTGCAGATCGTCAAGAGACTCGAGGAACTGGGCCAGGAGGAATTCGAAGAGCTGGCCGCGGAAGGTGAGGATAGTTATGAGTGACGGCGCCCTGTCCCAAGACGAGATCGATTCCCTCTTAGCCGGACTCGATCCGAGCGCGGGCGGCGGAGCCAAGGCCCCGTCCGGCGGCGGGGCCTCCGGCCCGGGCCCCGAGCTCGCGGCCCTGCGCGACATGCTCGACTCCATCGGGGGCACCCAAGCCCAGAACCTGTCCATGATCACCGGTCAAGACGTCTCGTTCGGACCGCTGCAGGCCGAGACCACCACGCGCGACGGTATCCTGCCGATATTGCCCGACGAGGTGCTGGCCATACACGTGGATATGATCGGCGCCATACCCGGCGATCATATCTTCATACTGCCGAAAGACACGGCCATACGCATCGCGTCCTTGGCGAATAAGGACGATAGCCTTTCCGAGCTGGACGATATGGCCATTTCGGCGGTGTCCGAATGCGTGTCGTCGATCACCGGGACCCAGATCACCCTCTTTTCCGAGAAGACCGGTAACCAAAGTATACAGTCCGAGGCCGCCGACGGCGCCTTCGGGCCTAAGGCCATAGCCCGATTCCCCGCCGGGGATTTCGCCAAGCTGAGCTATCAGCTGTCGATAGGCGGCCAGAGCTACTCGATGTGGGAAATTTACGCCAGCTCCTTCGTACGGGATATCGCGGCCGCCTCCGGGCTGCGCGCTCCCGAGGCCGCGCGGCCGGGGGCCATGAACCCTCAGGGCGGCATGATGGGAGCCCAGGGCGGCATGATGGGCGGCATGGGCGGCATGATGGGCGGGGGTATGCCGCCGATGCAGCAACAGCAGGCTTCCATGGGTATGATGGGAGGGATGATGGGCGGCTTCCAGCAGCCTATGGGCATGCCCCAGGGCTACGGCTCTCCGGTGATGGGCATGGCTCCGCCGAACGTGCAGCCGGTGCAGTTCGCTAACTTGAACATGGGCCAGGGCTTCCAGGAATCGGGCAACATAGGCCTGATCATGGACGTGTATATGGAGCTCACCGTGGAGCTCGGCCGTACCAAGCGGCTCATCAAGGACATCCTAGGCATAGGCGAAGGTACGATCATCGAGCTGGATAAGCTGGCGGGCGAGCCGGTGGACATACTCGTGAACCACAAGCTCATAGCCAAGGGCGAGGTCGTGGTCATCGATGAGAATTTCGGCGTACGCGTGACCGAGATCGTCTCGCCTATGGAGCGCATGGCCGAGCTTAGTTAATTTTTTTGCCGCCTTAGGCGATTTTTACTCCCGGTAAGGCTCCGTCCCTGCCTTGGGGGCGGGGCTTTCAATTCTATGTATACCAAACACTTGTTGCCAACCCCGGCCCTTTAGGTTACAATAGGCTCGGAGGGGAACATTGAAAAAGGTCGCGCGCATTCTCGGCGTCGCGGTCTTCTGCTTCGTCGTATCCATAGGGGTACACGCGCAGGAGGCGGCCGCCCCCGTCGATGAGGGAGCCATCGTGCTCGGCGAAGCCGCCCCCGGCGCTGCTGCCGAAGCGAACTCGTCGCTCCTTCCCTATATGCTCCGTATGTTCCTCGTTCTCGGCTTGGTCCTCGGCCTCATCTACGGGCTCTACGCCGTGTTGAAGCGCGCCGCCAAGCCGCAGGCCGATCCGGCCTCGCCGATACGCGTGCTGGCCAGCAGGCAGATCGGCGCCGGCAAGGAGCTCATGGTCGCCTCTATCGGCGGCCGGGCTTGGCTCTTGGGCGTGAGCGACGCCTCGATCCAGGCCTTGGCCGAGCTCGACGATAAAGAGCTGATCGACGATCTGACGCTCAAGGCCCAGGCCGAACCCGAGGCCGCGCCGAAAGACTTCGCCGGCGCCTTGGCGGCGCTCATCCGGCCCAAGGGCGGCGCCCCGCGCGCCAAGCGGCCGCAAGACTTCCTGGCCCGGCAGCGCGACCGGCTCAAGAGGTATTGAATGCGGCCCGCCATGCACCTCGCCCGCCGCGCGCCGGCTTTACTCGTCGCCCTGCTCTCGATCGCCGCCGTCGGCTTCCCCGCTTTCGCCCAGGAGAGCTCGCCGACGGTCCGGCCCTTCCCCTCGACCCCGGCCGATACGGCGCGCGAGGTGCCCGTCCCGAACGCCAGGCCGCCGCAATCTAACTTTCCCGGCGGCGCGGCCGGGGCCACGAGCTCGCTTCCGAACCTGCCGTCCGCCATTCCCTTGGTAGACCTCTCGGTGCGCTCGCCCCAGACCGGTACCGAGGTCGCCTTCAGCCTGCAGCTGTTGTTGCTCCTGACGATACTCTCGCTGGCGCCGAGCATCATCATCCTCATGACGAGCTTCCTGCGCGTCTCCATCGTGTTGGACTTCATCAAGCGGGCCCTATCGTTGCAGCAGGTGCCGCCCAATCAGGTGCTCATGGGCGTGGCCTTCTTCCTGACCTTGTTCATCATGTGGCCGACCTTTACCGATGTCTACGAGAACTCCATCGTGCCCATGACCGAGGGGCGCTTAACGGTACAGGAGGCCTATACCGAGGCGGAGAAGCCCATGCGGCTCTTCATGTACTCCCAGATGAGCAAGGATCCGAACAATATACGGCTTTTCATGACCATGCGGGGCCTGCCGCAGCCCCAGACCCTCGCGGACGTGCCGACCTACATCCTTATCCCGGCCTTTATCCTGAACGAGCTGACGGTGGCATTCAAGATAGGCATCATGCTCTTCATACCCTTCATCATCATCGACATGGTGGTCGCCTCCACCCTGATGTCCATGGGTATGATCATGCTACCGCCGGTGATGATATCCATGCCCTTTAAGCTCATCCTCTTCGTCCTCATAGACGGTTGGGGGCTCATGACCAGGCAGATCGTCGAATCCTTCCTGAGGTACATGCCGTGAACATAGGCGAGATATCCCAGCTGATGACCGGCGCCATCCTGCAGATCCTCATACTTTCGGGCCCCATACTCATCACCGCCTTGGTGGTCGGCCTGGTGGTCAGTATCCTGCAGGCCACGACGAGCATCCAGGAGCAGACGCTCACCTTCGTGCCCAAGATCGCCGCCATCATGATCGTGCTCATGCTCTTGGCCGGCTGGATGTTCGCCACCTTGGGCGAATACACGGTCAGGCTGTTCTCCCGCATCCCGGAGATGGCGGGCTAGGCCCATGCTCGACGATTTCGTGCGGAACGCGGACCTCTTCTTCCTCATCGCGGTCCGGGTCCTCGCGCTCGTCGAGACGGCCCCGCTCCTGTCGGGCGAGGGCGTGCCCCAGCCGGCCAAGGTCGCGCTGGCCGGCTTCGCGGCCGCCGCCGTGTTCCCCTGGGTGGCCGCGGCCGGCTACGTCCAGCCGGACGGCTTGGCCGCCTACGTGGCCGCCGTGGTCGGCGAGGCCATGATCGGCGTGATCATGGGCTTCTTCCTGAACGTCATCTACGCGGCGTTCACCACCGCCGGCCAGTTTTTCTCCCTGCAGATGGGCTTCGGCGCCTCCGAAACCTACGATCCGCTGGCCCAGACGGAGATCCCCGTCGTGGGCCAGTTCCTCAACCTGATCGCTATGTTCATCTTTATAAATGTGAGCGGATTCCAGCGCCTCTTCCTCCTGGGCGTGGAGCGGAGCTTCCGCTCTCTCAGGGCGAGCGACCTCCTTTTAAACCGCCAGGACTGGTTCTCGTACGCCGCGGGCTCCATCGGCTCTATGTTCGGCGACGCGCTTATTTTGTCCTTCCCGATCTTCGGGACCCTGCTCCTGGTCTCGGTAACGATGGGCCTATTATCCAAGGCCGCGCCGCAGATGAACCTCCTTACCGAGGGCTTTCCCCTGGCCATCATCACCGCCTTCGCCCTCATGGCCAGCGCCATGCCCTATATGATCGAGGCCTTCGCCGGGCTCATAGAGGTCGGTTTCGAGACCCTGGCCGGCATGATCGGAGGGCGCCGTTGAGCCCGCCCGCCGCCCCGCGTTCGCGCTACGAGCCGGGCTTCGATCCCCGGCTCGTGCACCTGCAGTGGTTCGCGCCGGAGGACGAGGGCAAGACCGAGGAGCCTTCGGAGTACAAGCTCCGCAAGGCGCGCGAGGAGGGCCGGGTAGCCAAGAGCCAGGACCTAACGGGGGCCGTAGGCCTCCTCCTGCCCGTGCTGGCCTTGGCCGTCTTCGCCCCCTGGATCTTCGCCGAGCTCGGGGGCATGCTCCGTTGGTTCCTGACCGTTTCGGTGGAGCTCGATCCGGTCCGCGACCGGGGGCTCATAGGCGGGCAGTTCCTTCGCTACTTCTCCACCCTCGTCCTGCCCGTCGCCCTCGTCGCCGTAGTCGCGGCGCTGTTCGGTAACCTCCTGCAGGTCGGCTTCCTCTTTACCACCAAGCCCCTAAAGCCGGACTTTAAGAAGGTCGTGCCGCGCCTGGGGCAATACTTAAAGAAGACGGTATTCTCCGGCGAGGGGCTCTTTAACCTAGCCAAGAGCATCCTAAAGATCGCCATCGTCGGCGTGATCGCCTATCTCAATATCATGGCCGAGATACCCAAGCTTTCGCGCCTCTTCAGCGCCACGATCTGGACCTCGACGATACTCGTCACGGCTACGGCCTTGCGCATCATCATCGAGGTGGCCATACTCATGCTCGTCCTGGCCGTGCCCGACTATCTCTACCAGAAGAGGCAGTTCCGCAAGAGCCTTAAGATGACCAAGCAAGAAGTCAAGGAAGAGCACAAGATGTTCGAGGGCGACCCCAAGGTAAAGGGCCGCCTGCGCGAGCGCATGCGCGAGATCCTGTCCAAGAACATGGCCGCCAACGTTCCCAAGGCCGACGTCGTGGTAACCAACCCGACCCATTTCGCCGTGGCCATCGAGTATAATCCTATGGCCTCGGCGGTGCCGGTCGTGAGCGCCAAGGGCCAGGACGAGATAGCCCTGCGCATCAGGGCCATCGCCAAGGAGAACGGGGTGCCGGTGGTGGAGAACAAGCCGCTGGCCCGCGCGCTCTACGCCGCGGTCGAAATAGGCGACCCGGTCCCCGAGCAGTACTACCAGGCCATCGCCGCGCTCCTGGCGCAGGTGGCCAAGATCGATAAGCGCCTGGCCGAGAAACTCTCGTCCATGAGCGCGTAGTCGCGATTAGAGCGAGGCTTAGCGAGGAGAGCCGATGTCCGATACCAAGCGCCTGGTGCGCGAGACCTTCATGACGAATTTCTCCGACTACGCGGTCGCCATAGGCGCGGTCTCGGTGATCATGATGATCATCATCCCGGTGCCCGCGGTTCTGCTCGACGCGCTCATGTCCATGAACCTGGCCTTAAGCATCCTCATCATCCTCATCGTGCTCTATACGCGCAAGGCTATCGAATTCTCCATCTTCCCGACCATGCTCCTGGTGACCACGATCTTCGGCCTGGCCCTGAACATCAGCTCGACGCGCCTCATCCTGACCAAGGGCACGCGCTTCGACGGGCGCATCGTCAAGGCTTTCTCCAGCTTCGTCGTCGGCGCCTCGGGCACCGAAGGCCTCGTGGTCGGCTTCATCATATTCGTCGTCATCATCGCCGTGCAGGCCATCGTCATCACCAAGGGCGCCACGCGCATCGCCGAGGTGGCCGCGCGCTTTACCTTGGACGGCATGCCGGTCAAGCAGATGGCCATCGAGAGCGAATACAGCTCCGGGGCCATCAGCGAGGAGGAGGCCAAGAAGCGCAAGGACGAGGTCCAGCGCGAGGTCGACTTCTTCGGCCAGATGGACGGCGCCAGCAAATTCGTCTCCGGCAACGTGACGGTCGGCATCTTCATCAGCGTGGTCAACCTGATCGGCGGCTTCATCGTGGGCATGGTCATACACGCCGAGCCCTTCCAGGCCGCGCTCACGACGTATACGGCGCTGACTATCGGCGACGGCCTGGTCTCCCAGCTCCCGGCCCTCCTCGTATCGACGGCCACCGGCATCATCGTCACGCGGGCCAACAGCCAGGGCACCTTCGGGCGCGAGGTCACGACGCAGTTCACCCAGAACGCGCGCATCTATTGGGTGGGCGCCGGCGTGCTCGCGGTCCTGGCCATGCTCCCCGGCTTCCCTTGGTACGTCCTGGTACCCATGGCGGCGGCCATGGCCTTCCTGGCCTGGCGCCTATCCAAAGCCCAGCTCCTGGAGGCCGATAAGGCGCGCGCCAAGGCGGGGGAGGGCGGCGCCAAGAAGGCCGAGGGCTCCCATGAGCTGTCGCCGGTGGTGCCGCTCGACCCCATCAGCCTCGAGCTGGGCTACGGCCTCATTCCGCTGGTGGACAAGGACAAGGGCGCCGAGCTCCTGGAGCGCGTCACCCGGATACGCAAGGAGAGCGCCCTGGATATGGGGCTCGTCGTGCCGCGCATCCGCATCATAGACAACATGCACCTTGAGCCGTCCGAGTACTGCTTCAAGATACGCGGGGTCGAGGTCGGCCGCGGCGTCATACGCCTGGGCTACTACCTGGCTATCAATCCCGGCGGCGTGTCCGAGGAGGTCCAGGGCGAGAAGACCAAGGATCCGGCCTTCGGCCTCCCGGCCGTCTGGATAGCCGAGGCCTCGCGCGACAAGGCGGAGCGGGCCGGCTATACGGTCGTCGACGCGCCGAGCATCGTCGCCACGCACCTGACCGAGATCATCAAGCGCTACGCGGCCGACATATTGGGGCGCCAGGAGATCCAGTCCATGCTCGAGGCCCTGCGCAAGGACTATCCGGCGGTTACCGACGAGGTGCAGAAGCAGCTCTCCCTGGGCGAGATACAAAAGGTCCTGCAGGGGCTCCTGCGCGAGCAGGTCTCCATCCGCAACCTGGTGGCCATACTGGAGACCCTGGCCGACTACGCCGGCGTAACCAAGGACGTGGGCTTCCTGGTCGAGAAGACCCGGCAAGCCTTGGGCCGGCAGATTTGCCTGCAATACGCCGACCAGGACAAGCTCCTGCGGGCGCTCACCATAGAGCCCTCCTTGGAACAGAAGATCATAGACAGCCGCGTCGACGGCCGGACCGGCGCCATCGCGGCCCTCGAACCGGCGCTGCAGCGCCAATGGATCAAGGCCCTGACCTTGGCGGTAAGCGCCGTGCAGAAGCAGGGGCTCTTCCCGCTCATACTCTGCTCCGAGGCCGCGCGCGCCTTGGTCAAGTCCAGCACCGAGCGCGAGATCCCCGATCTCGTCGTGCTGTCCGTGCCCGAAATAGCGTCCGACGTCCAGGTGGAGGCCGTCGGCGAAATCAAGATTGAAGGATAGGCTATGCAATACCTCGTCGAGCAAGCGTCCACCCATCGCGAAGCCTTGGAGCGCATACGCGCCCGCTACGGCGACGCGGCCCAGGTCCTGGCGCAGCGAACGGTTCGCCAGGGCGGCTTCATGGGCCTCTTCGCCCGCGACGCCGTGGAGATTACCTATATCGTCCGCGACGACGGCCTTAAGGAATCCGAGAAGAAGCGCATCGACGTCGAGGAGGAGAAGCGCCGCCTCATGGAGCGGATCAGCCAGGAGCGGGCCCTTCAGGAGGTCCTGCACGAGGTGCGCGAGCTCAAGGGGATCGTCTCCGAGACGGGCGCCCGCCCCGGCCTGGCGGAGCAGGAGCATCCGAGCCTTACGGAGCTCGCCGAGCTCCTGGAGCGCAACGAGTTCTCCGCCGCGTATCGCGAACGCATCCTGGCCCGCGCGCGCGCCGAATTCTCCTTAGGCGAGCTGGACGATTTCGACGCGGTCCAGGATCGGGTGCTGGAATGGATAGGCGACGGCGTCAAGCTGTCCGACGAGCCCGGCCGCGGCCGGCCGCGCGTGGTGGTGCTCGTGGGGCCTACGGGGGTCGGCAAGACCACGACCATAGCCAAGCTGGCGGCCATCCACAAGCTCGGCTTGGCCGGGCTCCATGCCCAGGAGGTGCGGATGATCACCATCGACACCTTCCGCATCGGCGCCCAGCAGCAAATCGAGAAGTACGCGGAGATCATGCGCCTGCCGGTATCCGCCGTGGAGACCGCCGAGGACCTGCGCGCGACCATCGCCATGCACCGCGATACCGACCTGATCCTGGTCGATACCATCGGCAAGAGCCCGCGCGACGCGGTTCGCCTAGCCGAGATGCAGCAGATCCTGGAGGCCTGCGGGCCCTCGGCCGAGGTGTACCTAGCTATCTCGGCGACCACCAAGACCCAGGATATGGCCGACGTCTTTAGGCAGTTCGAGCCCTTCCGCTATCGGGCCGTCGTGGTGACCAAGACCGACGAGACCGGCCGGCTAGGCAACGTGATCTCGGTCTTGGCCGACAAGGATAAGCCGGTGGCGTGGATGACCGACGGGCAACGGGTCCCTATGGACATCGAGCGGGCCCATCCGCTTCGTTTCCTTATAAATCTCGAAGGTTTTAGGCCGAATCGACCGAAATTAGAAGAGAGATACGGGGCGCCGGCCGACAGGGCCAAGGCCTAACGGAGCGAACGACATGGAAGACCAAGCGCAGAAGCTCAGGGAACTCATGAAAGCCAAGCCGGCGGCCGGCCAGGGCCCGGCCAAGAAGACCCGCGTCATCGCGGTGGCCAGCGGCAAGGGCGGCGTGGGCAAGACGAATCTCTCGGTCAACTTAGCCATCGCCTACGCCCGCTTGGGCAAGCGCGTCGTGGTGATGGACGCCGACTTGGGCCTGGCGAACGTGAACATCATGCTGAACATGATACCTAAGTATAATTTGTATCATGTAATACGTAAGCAGAAGTCTATGCGCGAGATTATCTTGGATACCGAGTACGGCATCCAGATCCTGGCCGGGGCCTCCGGCTTCTCCAAGATCGCCAACTTGAGCGAGGAGGAGCGTCAGAACTTCATCACCGAGCTCTACTCGCTGTCGAGCGCCGACATCATCATCATCGATACGAGCGCCGGCGTCTCCAGCAACGTGCTGTCCTTCGTGGCCGCGGCCGACGACGCGATCATCGTTACGACGCCCGAGCCCACGGCCATAACCGACGCCTACGGCATCATCAAGATCATCGCCACCGAGGTGGAGAACCTGAATATCGGCCTCAAGCTGGTCGTCAACCGCGTCAAGAACGTGACCGAAGGCCGCAAGGTAGCCGAGCGCATCATCAATATCTCGGGCCAATTCTTGAACCTCAAGGTCGAATACCTAGGCTGCATCTATGAAGATCCTATCGTGCCGAGCTCGGTGCTCAGGCAGCGCCCCTTTATCGTCCAAGATCCCAAGTCCAAGGCGGCCATATCGGTCCAACACCTGGTGAGCCGCATCGAGAAGACGGAGTTCAAGGACGACCACGGCATCGGCCGCCTGATCCGTAAGCTCTTCGGCAAGGAAGCCTAGCCGCGGGCGCGGGCGCTCCGCGCGTCCGCCCGGCGCCGCCTACGAATAGCTAAATCCTTACCCAAGCTTGACGAGTCGAGCTCTTATGCCTTACTCTTCCATGCTATGGGGGGGATAGGATCGGCGGAACCCGGCGTTCGCGCGTCCATAGCGGCGGGCGCGTCGGCGTTCGGCCTCTCGATAGTCGTCGCGCTTTTCTCACGCATACCCTTCGGCACGATGCTGCTTAGGGCCCTGGCCCTCGGCATAGGCTTCGCGCTGGCCGCCTACGGAACCGTCGCCTTATTTAGACGCTTCCTTCCCGAACTATTCGAAGACTACGCGCCCGCGCCGGCCGCCGACGAGCCCGGCGGCCGGGTCAATATCGTATTGCCCGAGGGCGACGCCTACGAGGGACGCGCGGCCATGCGCCCCGCGGTCGACGTCGAGCCCCTCGACGAAGACGGGCCGCGTCGCGACGAGGCCGCCGCGGCGCCGGGCCCCGCGTACGGCGGAGCCGCCTATGCAAGCGCCGCGGAGCCGGCCGGCGCCCCGTCCGGCGAGGCCGAATTCGAGTCGCTCCGCGAGGAGGTCAAGGCCATCCGCGACGAGGACCTCGTCCCGGCGCAGGCCGCGCCGCGGCCCGCGGAGCCCGGCGGCCCGCGGCCCTCGGTGGGCGTGGACGAGCTGGACGTGCTGCCCGACCTGGATAGCCTTTCGGACTCGTTCCTAGCCCCGATCGGCGACTCCCCGGAGGACGGGGGCTACGCCGGCCGGCCGAGCCCGCCCGAGGGCGGCGGGGGAGACGCCGGGGACGCCGCCGCGATGGCCAAGGCCATCCAGACCATACTGCGTAGAGACCAGAAAGGGTAGCTATAGATGAATAACCCCCTGCTCGAGCGGCATAGCGAAGAGGAACTGTGGGCGGCATATAAGAAAAACCGCGATCCGATCATCCGAGAATCGTTCATCAAGCAATACGCCCCGCTGGTGAAGTACGTGGCGGGCAAGGTGGCGGCCAACATGCCGCAGTCGGTCGAGTTCGACGACCTCGTGGGCTTCGGCGTCTTCGGCCTCATCGACGCCATAGACAAGTTCGACCCCGAGAAGAACGTGAAATTCAAGACCTACGCCGTGACGCGCATCCGCGGCGCCATATTCGACGAGCTTAGGAGCATCGACTGGGTGCCGCGCTCGGTCAGGCAGAAGTCCAAGGAGATCGAAGAGGCCGTCATGCAGGTCGAGGCCAAGCTCGGCCGCCCCGCCTCGGACGCCGAGATCGCCGCCTCCATGGGCATAAGCGACGACGAGTTCTCCAAGGCGATGCTGAAGGTCTCGGGCACGGCCATCATGTCGCTCTCCGACGTCTGGTATTCGGCGGACGAGAACGAGAAGATCACGGTGGCCGACAGCATCGAGAGCCCGGGCAGCCTCAATCCCGACTCGGTCATCGAGCGCGAGGAGATCAAGCGCGTCATCGTCGAGTCGATCCAGGAGCTGCCCGACAAGGAGAAGAAGGTGCTCGTGCTGTATTACTACGAGGACCTCACCCTCAAGGAGATCGGCAAGGTCCTGGAGGTCACCGAGTCGCGGGTCAGCCAGCTCCATACCAAGGCCATCCTGCGGCTGAGGGCCAAGTTGACCAACTATCGGAAGGGCATAGTCTAAGATGGCGGCGCGCATAGGCCTGGACGCCGTACGGGAGCTCATGCGCCGATACCTGGACGAAGACGGGGAGAAGCGCTCGGTCGACGCCGAGGGGCCGACCCTCGAAGACGCCCTGCACAGCGCCTCGGTTCAGCTCGGCTGCTCCGTGGCCCGGCTCGAGTACGAGCTGACCGAGAAGGGCAATCCCGGGGTCATGGGAGTGGGCCGGAAGCCCTGGAGGATCCGGGCCTACGAAGGCTCGGCTAAGAAGAAGCTCGAGGCGAAGATAGAGGGCGCCTTCGATATCGGCATCGATATGCCGACCGACGTCCACGCCGTGCAGGCGGACAAGGACGGCGGCGTCCACGTCCGCCTGGCGCCCGACGGGGCCCTCCTCAAGGTCTACCCGCCGCAGGGCAAGGGCCGCAAGGCGCAGGAGCGGCAGGCCGTGGACAAGCTCCACGCCCGCGCCGTGCACGACTTCGACGAGGAGCTCGTGAGGCGGACGGTCAAGGAGGCCGCCGGCGTCTGGGTCCAGGTAGGCGGCTTCATACACAATCCGGCGGCCGACGCCCTGCTTACCGTGGATATAGGCGCGCAGGATATGGAGGCCTCGGTAATCCTGACCCCGCCCCAGGCCGGCGGCTGCGACCTGTCGTACGACGTCATCATGGCCTATCTGCGTAATAATAAAGTCATCTTCGGCGTCCTGGAGGAGGCCGTGCAGGGCCTGGAGGACGAGCCGGCCTTCAAGACGCCGGTCCTGGTGGCGCGTGGCCAGCGCCCGGTGAACGGCGAGGACGCCCGCATGCAGTACCTCTTCGAGACGGACCGCTCCAAGCTGCACCTGGAGGAGAAAAACGGCCGCATCGACTATAAGGAGCTGCACCTGGTGCAGAACGTGGTCGAAGGACAGGTGCTGGCCAAGAAGGTGCCGGCCAAGCAGGGCGTGGCGGGCCGCACCGTCACCGGCAAGGTCCTGCCGGCGCGCAACGGCAAGGACCTGCCCCTGCCCCTGGGCAAGAACGTGCACGCGGGCGACGACGGCCTGACCATCATCGCCGACGTCAACGGCGAGGCCACCTTCATAGGCGGCAAGATCAACGTCGAGACCGTGTACAGCATCAACGGCGACGTCGACCTCAAGTCCGGTAACCAGTTCTTCCTGGGCACCATCATCGTCAACGGCTCGGTGCAGGACGGCTTCTCGGTCAAGGCGACCGGCAACATCGAGATACGCGGCAACGTCGGCAAGGCCGAGCTCTCGGCCGAGGGCGACATCATCATCCACCAGGGCGTCGCCGGGAAGGGCGCCGGCACCGTAACGGCCGGCAAGAACGTCTGGGCCAAGTTCATAGAGAACGCCATCGTGGTCGCCGGCGAGAACGTCATCGTGACGCAGAGCGTCATCAACTCCGACGTAACCGCGGATAAGCGCATCGTCTGCGCGGGCGGCAAGCACGCGGCCATCGTGGGCGGCCGGTACCGGGCCTGCCAGGAGATCAACGCCAAGACCATAGGCAGCGCCGCCGGCGGCGCCGAGACCATACTCGAGGTCGGCAGCGACCCCAAGAGCAAGGCCAGGCAAGACGAGCTGGACGCCAAGCTCAAGCTGGTCGGCCGCCAGATCGACGAGCTCGACAAGAACATCGGCACCCTGCAGGAGATGAAGAAGCAGCGCAAGGTCCTCGCGGAGGACAAGGAGGCGGTGCTGGCCGAGCTCCTCCATAAGCGCGACGAGGCGGCCGGGGAGGCCGCCGCCCTCAAGGCGGAATACGACGGGATACAGAACTACCTGAATAGCCTCAAGGTCAAGGGCAAGGTAAGCGTATCCGGCCGGATCTATCCCGGCACGAAGATCGTCATACGGGACGTGACCGAGCCCATCAAGAACGAGTACAAGGCCCTGACCTTCTACCTAGAGAACATGATGATCAAGACGACCAAGTACGAGGAAGTCGACGACGAGGCCATCAGGAAGGGGCCGCCCGATGCCCATTAAGCCCATCGACCTCCAAACCCTCTTCCTGCAGATGGACCGCGTCGCCAAGCAGCAATCGATAGAGAAGGAAGGCGCCGCCTTGCAGCAAGCCCTGCACGGCGCCGCCGTCCAGAAGAAAGTCGACGAGTCGGCGCGCTCGGTCAAGCCGGTGGCCGACGACCAGAAGGGCGCGGAGGCCGTGCGCGAGAAGGACGAAGAGGAGGCCGGCTCCGAGCGCCGCGAAGGCAAGCGGCGCGAGGCCGAGGCAGAAGACGAGCCCGGCGCGGAGACGGTAAAGGATCCCGCCTTGGGCGGGCACGTCGATATTTCAGGATAGCGCATGGACGCCTTACCCTATCTCCTGGCCGCGCAGGCCTTGATGGCCGCGATAACCATGCTCTGGGTTCGACGCTACTTGAGGCGCCTGGCCGACGAGGACGGCGCCGTCTCGGCGGCCCGGCGCGACGTCGCCGCCCTGATCGCCGAGCTGGACGCCACGACGGACAGGAACCTCACCATCGTCGAGGATAAGCTGGGCGAGCTGAAGTCCGCCTTGGCCGAGATCGATAAGCGCCTGGCCCTGCTTTCGCGCGAGCGGCCCTCCCGGGCCGGCGCTTCCATGGGCGGCGCGGCGCCCGGCCTGGCCGAGGATACCGCCGCCTACGCCCCTACGCCCTCGCGCCGGGCGCCGCCGGTGGCCTACGATCGCCGCGGCCTGCCGAGCGACGAGTACGCGTTCTCGGCCGCCGTGCCCGAGGAGGATACGGGACGGGGCGCGTCGTCCGCCCGGGCGGCCCTCGATCCCCAGGCGGCCCTCGACCCTCGGGCGGCCTTCGATACCCGGGCGGCCCGATCCGCGGCTGGGGCCTACGACGGCCCGCCGAGCGGCCCGCCGAGCGGCCCGCGCGTCGAGCGGCCTAGCCAGGCGGCGGGTTCGCTCCCGGCCGGCGCGGCGGGTTCGCTCCCGGCCGGCGCGGCCGGCTCGGGCGGCGTCCCCTTCGTCAGGCTATCCCAACGCCAGTTCGAGGCCGAAGAGAGCTTCTCCGACCGCGTTATACGGCTTTACCGGAAAGGGCTCTCGGCCGACGCCATCGCGGCGACCCTGGGGGCGCACCGTTCCGAGGTCGAGATAGCCATCGCCATGGAAGAGAGCCGCTCGGGGGCCGGCGGACCATGATTAAGTCGGTCGGCATCGATTTCGGCACCACGAATAGCCTCGTGGCCTGGATGGACGGCGACGCGCCGATCATCATACCGAACGAGCGCGGCGAGCGGCACACGCCCTCGGTCGTAGCGCTCGACGCGGGCGGCCGCATTTTAGTGGGCGAATCGGCGAGGAATCAGGCCTTGGCCGATCCGTCCAGGTCGCTCGCCGGCGTCAAGCGCCTTATGGGCAAGGGCGGCCGGCCCGTCCTGGGCGGCGCGCCCTTCGACGCGGAGGAGCTCGCGGCCGCGGTGTTCGCCAAGCTCCGGCGCGACGCGCAGGCCTTCCTCG
>ERZ1066115.191-NODE-191-length-20231-cov-15.845559_pt1 | contig 20231 bp, 15 predicted proteins | sample MGYA00382762_ERZ1066115 | MGnify/ENA primary metagenome ERZ1066115 (study PRJEB33369, sample SAMEA5778345) | biofilm metagenome | biome: Industrial cooling water; feature: Water cooling tower basin; material: Biofilm | place: United Arab Emirates | collected... | reverse complement strand
CGTCCTAGAAGCCGCCTCTCAAGCCGGCGTGCAAGCGGTGGAGTGGTCCAGGGACCTCGGGCCGGCTCCGGGCGACCGCGCCGCCGCCGAGCGCTTGGCCATGGCCACGCTCAGGGCCGGCCTGGCGACCGCCTCGTACGCCAGCCTGTACCGGGCGGGCCTGCAGAGCCAGGCCGCCTTCGACGCCCTCGTCGACACGGCGTGCGCCTTGTATTCCCCCGCGCTGCGGCTCTGGGCCGCGGGAAAGAGCGGGGCCGCCGCGCGGGACTCGGCCTCGTTCGCCGACGAGGCGCGCCGCCTGGCCGACCGCAGCGCCCGCCACGGCATTACGCTCTGCTTCGGCCTAGGCCGCGGCTCGGCGCTGGACAGCTACGAGCGGGCGCTGCTCTTCATGCGAGCGGCCGACCACCCCTTCGTCAAGCTCTGCTGGGAGCCGCTGCCGGGCAGCCGCTTCGACGAGTCCATGCAGGCCTTCCAGGAGCTTTCGGGCTACGTAGGGCAGATCTGCGCCCGCTCCTCCGCGGCCGACGGCTCGGACGGCCTGCTGCGCGATCGGGACGAGGACTGGCTCCTCTACATGGACGCGCTGGACGAGCAGGGCGGCGCGCCCGACATGGCGCGCTACGTCATCATCCGAGCGTTCAAGGACGGGCGCCCCGAGTCGCTGGCCGACGACGCGGCGCTGATAGGCGCGTGGTCGACCAAGCTCCGACGCTATCGAAGGCGACGCCTGATATAGGCGGCCGCGGCGCGGCTAGAGTCCCCGCGCCTTGGCCTCGTCCCAGAGCCTGTCCATCTCCTCGAGCTTGCCCCTCTCCATCGTCGAGCCGAGCTCGGCCATGCGCCACTCTACGTGCCGGAAACGGGCCGAGAATTTCTCCAAGGCGCGGTGCAGGGCTATGGCGGGGTCGACGCCGTGCTTGCGGGCGACGTTGACGGCCGAGAAGAGGAGGTCGCCGATCTCGTCCTCCACGGCGTCCCGGTCCGGGGCGCCCGCGGGGGCCTCGAGCTCGGCGCGGAGCTCGGCGGCCTCCTCCATGAACTTATCCCAGGCGCCATGCGCGTCCGGCCAATCGAAGCCGAGCTTGGCGGCGGCCTTCTGTAGGCGGTAGGACCGTTCCAGGGGCGGCAGGGCCTTGGAGACGGCGTCGAGGGCCGAGTCCTTCTTGCGCCGGCCTTCTACCGTCTCCTTTATTTCGTTCCACTGCTTGACGACCTGGTCGGCGTCGTCGGCCCGCGCGTCGGCGAAGACGTGGGGATGCCGCCGTACGAGCTTCTCGGAGACGATCTCGAGCGCGTCCGCCGGGCCGAACTCGCCCGCCTCCTCGTACATGCGGCAGAGGAAGACGGCCATGAGGAACACGTCGCCCAGCTCCTCGCGGACGTGGGACGGGTCGCCCTCGTTGATGGCCTCCACGCATTCGTAGGCCTCCTCTATGAGGTTGGCGCGGACGCTCTTAGGCGTCTGTTCGCGGTCCCAGGGGCAGCCCCCGGGGGCGCGCAGGGTTTTGATGATCTCGTAGAGGCGCCCGAAGGCGGCGACGGTTCGTTCCATGCCGGCATGATGCCCCGAAGCGCCGCGCTCGCGCAAGCCGGCGGCCGCGGCCGCGCATAATTATGCGCGATCGGCGGATATTCACCGCATAAACGCGTTTTAGTATATTGACACTCGGCCGACGCGTGCCCCATTGTGCGCTAAAAATTCGGCTTGCGCCCGGCGCTCGCGCGACTATGCTTAAGGCCGACCGGCGCACGCCGGTCGCATCAGGCGGCACGGAGGGGATAAGGCAAAAGAAGTGATAGGGAGCGACGTAGTTATCGAGAACGTGAACAAGTCGTTCGGCGACTTCAAGGCGCTGGACGACGTGAGCATCGGCATCAAGAAGGGCGAGTTCTTCTCCCTCTTGGGCCCGTCGGGATGCGGCAAGACCACCTTGCTGCGCATCATAGCCGGTTTCGAGGAGCCCCAGGACGGGCTCGTGCTCCTAGACGGCGCGAACGTCCTAGCCCTGCCGCCCGACGGGCGCAAGGTGAACACGGTGTTCCAGAACTACGCGCTTTTTCCCCACCTGAGCGTCTTCGAGAACGTGGCGTTCTCGCTCAGGCTCAAGAAGCGCCCCGAATCCGAGGTCCGCGAGCGGGTAGGCGAGTACCTCCGCCTCGTGGAGCTCTCGTCCCACGCCCATAAAAAGCCGGCCCAGCTGTCGGGCGGGCAGAAGCAGCGCGTCGCCATCGCGCGCGCGCTGATCAACGAGCCCTCGGTCTTGCTCCTGGACGAGCCCTTGTCGGCCTTGGACGCCAAGCTCAGGCAGCATATGCTCATCGAGCTGGACGCCATCCACGACAAGATCGGCATCACCTTCATCTACGTGACCCACGACCAGCAGGAGGCCCTCTCGGTCTCCGACCGCATCGCCGTCATGAACGCCGGCAAGGTCCTGCAGGTCGGCACGCCCCAGGAGATCTACGAATCGCCGGCCACCGACTTCGTGGCCAAGTTCATAGGCGAGACCAATCTCTTCGAGGGCGTGATCCGCTCGGTGAAGGGCGAGATGACCGAGATCGAGAGCCCCGAGTTCGGCGCGGTCCTCGTGACCGACGTGGATCCGCCGCCCGCCGGGACGCGCGTGAGCTGGACCGTGCGTCCGGAGAAGATCCGCATCGGCCTGGACCGGCCGCAGCGCGCCAAGGACGGCCTTAACGTCTTCCAAGGCGTGGTCGAGGAGCCGATCTACTCGGGCTTCCAGACCAAGTTCTACGTGAAGACGCCCAAGGCCACGCTGAAGGCCGTCAAGCAGCACGCCGACTGGTCGGACGAGGGGCCGGAGATCGCCTGGAAGGAAGAGGTCTGGCTGTCCTTCAGCGCCGAGGACGCCTTCCTGGTGGAGGTCAAGCGATGAAGCGGGGGCCGGGCGGGCTGTACGCCGCGCCCTCCGTCGTCTGGCTCACGGTCTTCTTCATCGCGCCGCTCCTCATCATCGTGCTCTACAGCTTCATGACGCCCGGCGCCCGCGGCGGCGTGGAGCTTAAGCCGACCCTGGACGCGTATCGGGCCATAGCCAACCCCGTTTTCGCCCGGGTGACCTTCAACACCATACTGGTGGCCCTGGGCTCGACGATGATCACCCTGCTCATCGCCCTGCCCTGCGGCTACTACATGGCGCGGAGCTCCAAGCAGACCCTGCTCCTGCTCCTGGTGATCATACCGTTCTGGACCAACTTCCTCATCCGCATCTACGCCTGGATAGCGATCCTGGGGAACGAAGGCTTCCTGAACGACCTGCTGCGCGCGCTGGGCCTGGCGCAGGATTCCGTCCGCTTCCTGTACAACCGTTGGGCGGTGATGCTGGTGCTCGTATATACCTACCTGCCCTACGCCATACTGCCGCTCTTCTCCACGATCGATAAGTTCGACTTCAGCCTGCTGGAAGCCGCGCGCGACCTGGGGGCGACCAAGCTCGGGGCGATCAAGAAGGTGCTCCTGCCGAACGTACGCGGCGGCATCCTGACGGCCTTCCTCTTTACCTTCATCCCGATCTTCGGCGCCTACGCCGTGCCCCTGCTCGTGGGCGGCACGGAATCGTATATGCTGGGTAACCTGATCGCGGACGAGCTTACCAAGAGCCGCAACTGGCCCCTGGCGTCCGCCATCTCCCTGGTCATTACCGTCGTGACGACGATCGGCGTGATGCTGCTCCTGCGCGCCAACGGCACGAAGGTCCTGGGCGGGGGCGGGGCCAAGGAGGAGCCCGAGGCCCGCGCCGCGCTCGTCGGCGCGTCGTTGGTCGGGTCGGCCCCGGCGGGAGGCGCGCGATGAGGCGCCGCGGCTCGTTCTCCCGCGCGGTGTTCATCGGCACCATAATTTTCCTTTTCATGCCGCTCGTCGTCCTGGTGCTCTATTCCTTTAACGACTCGCGCTCGGGTTCCTGGGGCGGCTTCTCCCTGCGCTGGTACGTGAAGCTCTTCACCGATTCGCCCGAGCTGTGGCGCGCCTTCGGCAACAGCGCGGTCATAGCCTTGGGCTCGGCCCTGGTCGCCACCGCCATCGGGACCCTGGGCGCCATCGGCGTGAACTGGTACCGATTCCGCCTGCGCTCCTACCTGCGCACGGTGACCTTCCTGCCCATGATCCTGCCGGAGATCATCATCGGCGTCTCGCTCCTGGTGTTCTTCTCGGGGATCGGGCTCAAGCTCGGCCTGTTTACGGTCTTCGTGGCCCACGTCTCGTTCAACCTGCCCTTCGTCTTCCTCCTCGTGCTGGCCCGCCTGGAGGAGTTCGACTTCTCCATCATAGAGGCGGCGCGCGACCTGGGTGCCAACGAGACGCAGACCTTGCTCAAGGTGATAGTGCCCATCACGATGCCCGGCATCGTCTCCGGTTTCCTCACGGCGGTGACCCTCTCGCTCGAGGACTTCGTGATCACCTTCTTCGTGACGGGGCCGGGGGCGACGACCCTGCCCCTCTTCGTGTACTCGGCGATACGTTTCGGCGTCTCGCCGGTCATCAACGCGCTCTCGGTGGTCATGATCCTGGGCACCGTGGCGCTCACCTGGTCGATGAGGAACTTCCTCAAGTATATCGCGGCTAAGTAAGGAGGCCCGATCATGGCAATGGTCAAGCGCGTAGCCCTCGCCGCCCTTCTGGCGGCCGTCAGCATCTTCGGTACGTCCTGCGGGGGCGCTAAGGAGCGCCTCTACCTGTACAACTGGACCTACTACATCCCCGAAGACGTCATCAAGGACTTCACCCAGGAATCCGGTATCGAGGTGATCGTGGATTCCTACTCCTCCAACGAGGAGATGTATAACAAGCTCGTGGCCGGCGGCTCGGGTTACGACATCGTGGTCCCCTCGGGCGACTACGTGTCCATCATGATCGCCGAGGGGCTCTTGAAGGGCGTCGAGCTCGCCCGCGTCCCGAATTTTAAGAACGTCGACCCGAACGCCCTGTCGCGCATCGGCTTCGACCCGGGCAACCGCTACAGCGTGCCCTTCATGATGGGCGCCGCCGGCGTCTCGGTGAATACGACCCGCGTAAGCGGCTACGAGCATAGCTGGAGCATCTTCGAGAATCCCGAGCTCAAGGGCCGCATGACCATGCTCGACGACATGCGCGAGGTCCTGGGCGGCGCCCTGAAGTACCTGGGCTACTCGGTCAACGAGAAGGATCCCGCGCGCCTAGAGGAGGCCCGCCAGGTGGTGGAGCGCTGGAAGCCCAACCTGGTCAAGTTCGACGCCGAGGCCTTCGCCCGCGGCTTCGCCGCCGGGGAATTCTGGGCGGTCCAGGGCTACGCCGAGAACGTGTTCCTGGAGTACGACGAGAAGCGCCATGCGGAGATCGATTTCTTCTTCCCGCGCGAGGGCATGCCCATGTACGTGGACAGCTTCTGCATCCTGAGCGGGGCCAAGAACGTCGACGCCGCCTATAAGTTCATCGACTTCATGCTCCGGCCGGATATCGCCGCCCGCGTCTCGGACTACCTCATGCTGCCTTCGCCCAACGTGCCGGCCCGCGCCCTGATGACGGTCAAGCCGAACTACGAGTTCGAGGACCTGGAGAAGGGCGAGTTCAAGGAGGACCTGGGCCTCGAGACCTTAAAGCTGTATAACGAGGTTTGGCGACGAATCAGGGTCGGCAACTAAGGTAAGCGCCCGATAGGATAGCGGGGCGGATAAACGAAGGCCCCCGGCTCGCGCCGGGGGCCTTTCTTTGCGCGCGGGGCGCCGGCATGCGGCGACCCGACGACCCGCCTAGCGCTCGGCCAAGGACTTGAAGGCCTTGATATCCTCGGCGCCCAGGCCCATGCCCCAGCCGAGGCGGCCGGGGCTGGCGGAGAACCAGCTTAAGAGCCCGGTGAGCTCGCCGTAGGCGAAGGGTAGGGGGCCTTGATCGGGCATGAACTGCATGATTAGGCGCATCAGCTTCTTGGAGGAGAAGTAGAAGACGCCGCGGGCGTCCAGCGGCGCCCCGGCGCGCAGCTCCCGGAACGAACGCTCGGCGCTCAAGGGCTTAAAGGCGCCGTTCCGGCGGGCCATGTTAACCGCCTCGATGGCCGGCCCGAAGCTAAAGAAGGCCTTGTCGTCGGCGTAGGCGTATGAATACGTCGAGAATTTTGCCAAGAGCGCCTTCATCGCCGCCGCCTCGGCCTCCGTCCCCGCGCCTTCGACGAAATCGTAGTCCATCTTGATAAGGTCATAGGGTATGCCGGCGTTCGCCCCGACGCTTCGCGTCGCCGCGGCCGAGAAGCCGGAGCCTTCGAGCAGGGCGCGGTAGGCCGGGTCCCGCATCAGCTCGATCGAGGCGGCCATGGCGTCGCGGTAGGCCTGCCGGTCGCGCAGCTGGATTACGCCCGAGGCGCTCAGGTTCAGGCCCGAGGCCAGGAGCGCGCCGGCCTCCGCCTCGCCGGGAAAGTCTCCCCGCAGGGCTTGGGCTAAGCCGTCGCTCAGGTCGAGATCCATGTAGAAGGCGCCGTGGCGGCCGCTGGCGGCCGTGATCCGGCGCATCGAGTCCATGACGAGCTCCGCGGCGCCTTCCTGCGGGAGGATCGCGGCGTAGAGCGGCTCGATGAAGCCCAAGGCCCAGTCCATGGAGCTGGACCAGGCGCCGGTCATGAGCGCGTCGGCCTCGCAATAGCTTAGGTAAGGTATGCCGCGCTCGCCCGCGGCGGCGGCGTCCGCGGCCTCCGCCAAGGCGCTCCCCGGCAAGGCCCCCATGCCGGTCCGCAGCCAGACGCGATCCGGGCTGACGGTCAGTCCGAAGTCTATGGCGCCTATGCCTTCGGCGATCTCGTTAAAGTACTCGATAAGGGGGGCGAGCATGGCCATCGGGTCGGGGCCGGGCTCGAAGTCCTCGTCCCATTCCTCGTCCCAGGCGTATTCCTCGTCGTCCCAGTCTTCGTCCCAGTCTTCGTCCCAGGCATAGTCCTCGCCGTCCCCATCCTCGTCCTGGGCGTATTCTTCGTCGTCCCAGCCTTCGGCTTGGCTAAGCTCTTCGCCCTCGCTGGGCTCCTCTTCGGCGAGGTAGCTATCCCAATCGTAGTCTTCCTCGTAGCCGAGCTCGCCTTCGTCGCCCTCCTGGTAGTAGCCCCAGTCCTCGGCCGTTTCTTCGGACTCGAGATACTCTTCGCCGTCGAGCTCCTCGTCGTAGAGATACTCTTCGTCTTCGTAGTAGCCCTCGTCGTCCCATTCGTCGTACGACGGACGGCCCAGGATGCCGCCGAGCGCCGAGCCCAGCGTCGATCCGGCCAGGGCCTTCAGCGCGGGGACGTCCGCCCATACGGCGAGGGTCGAGGAAGGGTAGGCGGCCAGGGCGGAAAGATCCGCCGTCTCGTAGCGCTCGGCCGGGCGCGGTTCCATGCCTATGCCGACGGCTAGGTAGCCGGGCAGCTCGATAGAGAAGGAGGGTTCGGGGGCTCCGGCCTGGGCGGCCAGCGTGCGGAGCGCCCCCTCCATGGCCATCCGGTCCCGGACCGGTACGTAGGCGACGAGGGCCGGCTCCTGCGTCGACTCGCCGTCCTCGCCTATCGCCTCGCGTATATAGAGCGCTAGCGTCACGCGGCGATTCAAGTCGGCCGAGCGCGCCAGGCTCGTTAGCGGGTCGCCGCCCGAGGCGTCGGCCGGGGCTAGGAAGCCGTCGATCGCGGCGAGGGCGGCGGCGGCCTGGTCGGCGAAGCCGGCCTTGGTCATGAAGCCGACGGCGTTGCCGACGATGGACAGGGGGCGGTCGGCGCTGACGACCAGCGCCGGGCCGGCCGGCAGGAGCCCTAGGGCCTCGTTGCCCGGCGGCAGGCTGGCACCGATCATCAACAGGGCGCTTAAGGCCGCTACGGCCGTCATGATAGCCGTACGGCGGATGCTTTTGGTCATATGAACCTCCAGGCCAGGCCCTTGCGGCCGCGGAGGCGCCGCCGCGCGGGTCGGTATCGTCCCAGGATAGCCTAGGAGCGCGTTTTTATCAAATGCGGCGATTATGATTGCGCCCGCGGCGCCGGGGCGCTAGGATAAAACCCGACGATAAGGGGGGCGAATGAAGGACATGGGAGGTATGCTCCTAAGGCGCGAGGCCTTCTCGGAGCTGGCCATCGGCAATACCGCCGTGGCGAGGGCCATGGTAGAAGCCGGCGTCAGGGTCGTGAGCTCATATCCGGGCTCCCCGACGCCCGAGATAGCGGAGGCGATCCGGGCCATCCCCAAGGAAGCTCGGCCGTTCTATTTCGAGTTCTCGACGAACGAGAAGGTAGCTACCGAGCTGGCCTTCGGCGCGGCGATTAACGGCCGGCTCTCGGTCGTCTTCTTTAAAAGCGTGGGCTTGAACGTGGCCGCCGACAGCTTCGTCCAGCTGCCCCTCATGGACATAACGGGCGGCATGGTGGTGATCCTGGGCGACGACCCCGGCGCCAACTCCAGCCAGAACGAGCAGGACAACCGGCATTACGCTAAGCTGTCCTATTGCCCGCTCTTCGAGCCGGCGAGCGCGCAGGAAGCCTACGACATGTTCAAGCGGGCCGCGGCCCTGGCCCGCGAGCTGCGCTGCGCGGTGATCCTACGCCTGACGACCCATGTCTGCCATGCCAAGGAGAAGATCCGGTTCGCTGCCTGGGAGCCGACCGAGCCCGACGATACGCCGCGCTTCGATCCGGACTCTTCAAATTATATACCGATAGCCTCGTCGGTCTTCCCGATGAAGCGCCGCGCGCTCGAGCGCGTCGACGCGATACGGAAGCGCCTGCCGGCCTTGGGCTTCGACCGGCTCGTGGATAACGGCAACGCGGCCCGGGGCGTCATCACGGCGGGCCTGCCCTTCGCCGGCGTCATGGACGCGCTCGAGGAGCTGCCCGCCGCCTCCCGGCCGGACGTGTTAAAGCTCGGGGCGGTCTACCCCTTCGACGAGGAGCTGGTCGCCGGCTTCCTGGCCGCCCACGACGAAGTGAAGATCATAGAGGAGCTCGATCCGGTGCTCGAGGCGGACATCAAGGCCCTGGCCTACGACCGCGGGCTCCGCTGCCGCGTCAAGGGCAAAGCCGATATCGACGAGCTCATGGGCGAGTATACGCCGACCAAGGCGCGCGCCGCCCTGGCCGCCGCCTGGCCGGGGCTCTTTCCCCCCGAACCCGCGCGCGCCGCCGTCGCCGGGGCGCCGCCGCCCCGCCCGGCCCAGATGTGCCCCGGCTGCGGCCACCGCTCGGCCTTCTACGCGATCAAGAAGGCCCTGAAGCCCGGCGACATTACCGTGGCGGACATAGGCTGCCACACCCTGGGGCACCTGCCGCCATATCGCATGGGCCGCGTACTCCTGTCCATGGGGCATTCCACGGCGACGGCCTCGGGCTTGTCCATCTTTAACGAGAGCCGCCGCGTCCTCTGCTTCATAGGCGACTCGACCTTCTTCCACGCTGGCCTGCCGGGCATAGCCAACGCCGTCTACAACGGCCACCGCGTCCTCCTCGTGGTCATGGAGAACGGCACGACCGCCATGACCGGCCACCAGGACCACCCCGGCACCGGGAAGAATTTCTCCGGCGACGCCGAGCGCCTGAGCGTCCGCGCGGCGCTCGAGGGCCTGGGGGTCAAGAATATCCGCGAGGTCGATACCTATAAGCAGGCCGAGCTTACGCGCATGGTCGCGGAGGCCCTGGACGAGCCGGGCTTCAAGGTGGTCATCGCCCGGCACCCCTGCATGCTCAAGTTCACCCGCGAGGCGAGGCGCAAGCCCGGCTGGGCCGCCCGCCGCGTACGCGTCGACCAGGCTATCTGCACCTTGAACCATGAGTGCGTCGAGCGCTTCGCCTGCCCCAGCTTCCAGCGGGACGCCGAGGGCCGCGTAACGGTCAGCCCGGAGCTCTGCATCGGCGACGGCTCCTGCCGCCAGACCTGCCCGGCCGGGGCCATAGTCCCCGACGCCCCGGCGAAATAAGGAGGGCTAGGATATGAGCGCCGTTTTTAACGTATATATGGCCGGCGTCGGCGGCCAGGGCATAGGCCTCTTAGCCGAGCTCCTGGCGCGCGCCGCCGATTACGCGGGGCTGTCCCCGCGCGGCTGCGACACCCACGGCCTCGCCCAGCGCGGCGGCATGGTCACGAGCCACCTGCGCCTGGGCGGGGCCCATTCGCCGCTCGTGCCGCGGGGCGGCGCCCAGCTGGTCATCGCCTTGGAGCGCACCGAGGCCCTGCGCGCGGCCGCCGATATGCTGGCGCCGGGCGGGACCCTGCTCTGGTACGACGCGCGCTGGCAGGCGCTGGACGTGCGGGCCGGGGCCCGTCCGCCGGTCGAGGAGGCCGAGGTCCTGGCCGCCGCGGCCGCGAGCTCGGCCAAGGGCTACAAGGTCCTCCGCGAGGAGCTGCCCGATGCCAGGATGCAGAACGTGGCCCTGGTCGCCGAGCTCCTGCGCCTCGGCCTCGTGCCGGGGCTCGGGCTCGGGCATGCCGAGCGCGCCTTGGCCGACCTGATGTCCGGCCCGGCGCTCGAGGCTAACCTTGCGCTCTTGAAGGCCTCGGTGTAGGCTGGTCCGAGAGGCCGACGACGCGCCCCGGCTTCGTCGTCGACCCTACGAAGAGGGGGAACGAGCATGAAGCTACCCATGGACGACGCCGCCATCGAGCGGGTCGTGAATCGCATCACCGAGGCTAAGGGCAACGACTGCCGGGATAGGGCGCTCGAAGGCGCGCGCTGCGCCGCCTCGTACTGGCGGGAGGAGGACGGCGACGAGGCCGCCTTCGCCGCCTTCTGCGCCGAGCATTTCGCCGCGACCGAGGACGAGCGCGAGGCGCTCTTCGGACGCCTAGAGGCCGTCTCCGAGACCCTGTACGGCTGCCTGCATCAGATCGGCAAGCGCCTGGAATGGTACCAGCACGTCGACCAGGGACCGCTCCTGCCGGTGGACGAGATCCTGGCCGCCTGGGCGCCCGGCGCCCACGTCTCCGACGATTTATACGGCAACAAGCTGGCCTTCGTCATCCATCTCAACTTTCCCTATCGCGGCCTCGAGCGGAAGATCAAGGAAGGCCCCGCGTGGTCGCGGCGGGAATGGGCCATGGTGCGCCTCGGCGACGCCCTGACCGACCGCGTGCCGGCCCAGGCCTCGCAGCGCCTGGCCGCCGCGTTCTCGGGCGCCCAGACCTATATCTCGAACTACAACATCTATCCGGCCGGCCTGCGCGACGAGGCCGAGGAGCCGCTCTTCCCCGCCGAGAAGCGCCTCCTTATGCACTGGAATATGCGCGACGAGATCAAGGCCCAATACGGCCAGGAGGGGGCCCTGCGGCGGCAGCGCCTGCTCTACGCCGCCATGGAGCGGGTCGTGGACGGGGGCATCCCGCGCGAGGCCGTCGATAACCCGAAGTTCGCCTGGGATCCGCGCGAGCCGGCCCGGGATGGCCGGGGCGAGGCGGATCGACGCTACGAGCGCATCCTGGACATCTTCAGGGCCGAGCGCGGCGTCGATCCCTGGGTGCCCGACGCGCCGTCGCTCATCGCCCGGCGCTTCAACGTCGACCGCGAGATACCGGAGAAGGAAGTCGAGCGCCTCTTCGTCGAGCTCCTCTCCTCGCCGGCCTACGCCAAGGCCGCCGAGCTGGTCGCGAGCCGGCTCGGGCGGCCGCTCGAGGCCTTCGACGTCTGGTACCGCGACTTCGACCGGGCGGGCGCCAAGCCCGCGGAGGCCGAGCTCGACGCGATCACGCGGGCCCGCTACCCCGACGCCCGCGCCTTCAAGGCCGACATACCGCGCATCCTGCGGGTCCTGGGCTTCGAGGCCGATACGGCCGACTGGCTCGCGGCGCGCATCGAGGTGGACCAGGCCCGCGGCTCCGGCCACGCTATGCCGGCGGCCATGCGCTCCGACGCCGCGCGCCTGCGCACCCGCGTGCCGGCGGACGGCATGGACTACAAGGGCTTCAACATCGCCTGCCATGAGCTGGGGCATAACGTGGAGCAGGTCTTTAGCCTGCACGGCATAGACGAGTACTTCCTGGCCGGGGTGCCGAACACCGCCTTTACCGAGGCCTTCGCCTTCGTCTTCCAGGCGCGCGACATGCAGATCCTGGGCCGCGACGACGCGCCGGCCGGCCCCTCGGTCCTGGCCGACTACTGGGCCACCTGCGAGATAGCCGGCGTCGCCCTGGTCGACATGGAGCTGTGGCGCTGGATGTACGAGCATCCCGACTGCGACGCCCGGGCCCTGCGGCAAGCGGCCTTGGATATCTCCAAGGGCGTCTGGAACCGCTATTTCGCCCCGGCCTTCGGCTTCAAGGATGCCCTGGTCCTGGGCGCGTATTCCCACATGGTCGACTCGGCCATGTACCTGCCCGACTACCCGCTGGGCCATATCATCTCGTTCCAGATCGAGGCGGCCTTGAAGGGCAAGAGCGTGGGCTCGCAGATGGGGCGCATGTGCCGGCTCGGGCGCCTGACCCCCGGCCAGTGGATGCGCGAGGCCGTCGGCGCCGAGCTTTCGGCCGCGCCGCTCGTGGAGGCGGCGCTCAAGGAGCTCGCCGGCCGCTGAGGCCCGGATTAGCTAAGGAAACGGGGCGCCCGATCGGGCGCCCCTCTTTATTGGTAGATGATCAACTTCGGCTGGGGGCTTAAGGCCAGCACCTCGGCGGGCGTCATGAGCGGATCGTCGTAATGGATGCCCGGCTTGTCCGAATAGTAATACCAAAGCTTGAAGCCCTTGGTGGGGATCTGCGTGATGCCGGCGTTGTAGGCGTGGGTAGCCGTCTTGAGCCGCGGGGGGCCCCAGCCGGAGGTGCAATGGATGAGCTCGACCTGGGGGATGCCCGTGACGACCTTCTCGGCCTCGCGCAGCATGCTGGCCTTGAATTGATGGAAGACGATGTATCGCCGGCCGCCCAGGCCCTCGCGCGCGAGGTGGGCCCGCACGTAGCCTTGGAGCCAGGTGAGCTCGTCGCCCCGCACGAAGCCGATCTCCTCCATCGGGCGGGCGGTACGCCATTCGAAGTCGAAGGCGATATGCACGTTCGGGAAGCGCAGGTAGGGTAGGAGCCGGTCGGCGGCCGCCTGGAGCGTGTTCACGCCGATTTGGTGGTCGAGGAAGACGAGGACGCCCTGCTCCTCGGCGTAGCGTATGTAGGCGAGGGTCGTCGCGTCGCTCAAGTAGCCGATCTTGCCCTCGGGTTGGCAGGTGCCGTAGATCAGGTAGATGGCCGGTACGACGCGGCGCCCGGGGACCAGCGCCTGGTATTCGGCGGCCGTCGCCTTGACGCGGCGCACCAGCTCCTCCCGCGACAGCCGTCCGACGATGCCCATGTACGGCGAGTTCGGATGCCCGTAGTAGGCGACGATGAGTTCATCCGTCGGCCCCGCGTCATCGGGGACGGGCGCCGGCTGGACCGCCTCGGCGCCGACTAAATCGGAGGCGCTCCCGCCGGCGGTGATCAAGCCGAGGGTGCTCACGAGCGATATGGCCCAAGAAACCGCGAACGCAAGATGCCGAGTCATGCATGTACCTCGCCGAAAGGATGGGACGTAGCCGCGGAAAGCGCCCGTCGTCGCTTCGGAGGCCGACGGCTCGCCGAGACTCCGGCGGCTCGCCGAAGCGACGACTCGCCGTAACGACGGCTCTCCGAGACTCCGGCTTCGCGCCGAAGCGGCGGCCGCGCGCCTATCCGTTACAGCATCGGCAGGATATCGGGCGAACCCGAGCGCGGCTAGCGGCGGCTCGGGGGGAGCGGCTGCGTATACCCATGCATGTCGCCGTATAACGCCGCCCGAGTAGCCCATTTCGCTTCCGTCCGCGCGTCCGCGTCCGTATATTTAAACCTGGGCCACGGCCCTCCCGCCGTCGGCGGCGATCCGGGCGCGTAAAGCGCGCCGGTATCCTAGCGAATACCATACCCCGAGCTCCGCGCCTCTACGATGAGGCCGTCCGCCATGGGGGCGGATAGACCCTAAGGCTTATGCGGGCGATCGCCCGCCGAGGCTATGGAACGGAGCCGATGGGCCGCGGTCGAAAGGCCGCGACCTCCCGCCTTGGAAAGGAGTATGGACATGTACGATTCCCTCCCCATAGGCATGGAGCCCTCGCCGCTCATGCCCCCTAACGAGCCGGTCAAGGCCTACGCCCCCGGCAGCCCCGAGCGCGCCGCGCTCATGGCCGAGATCGAGCGCATGATCCGGAACCCGCCGGAGATCGCGCTTTCCATCGGCGGCCGCGAAGTCAAGACCGGCCGCGTCAAGGAGATCCGGGCGCCCTTCGACCATACGCTCATCCTGGGCCGCTATCACGAGGCCGGCGCGGCGGAGGCCGCGGCCGCGGCCGACGCCGCCATGGCCGCCTGGAAGGGCTGGTCGGAGCTGCCTTTCCGCGGCCGGGCCGCCGTCTTCCGCCGCGCGGCCGCCCTCATCAGCTCGGGCTGGTGGGTCAAGCTCGCCGCGGCGACCGTCCTGGGCCAGGCTAAGAATTTCCACCAGGCGGAGATCGACGCGGTCTGCGAGACCGCCGACTTCTTCCGCATCAACCCCGCCTTGGCCGAGCGGCTCTACGCGGAGCAGCCCCGCTCCGACGCGGGCGAGACCAACATCGTCGACTATCGGCCGCTCGAGGGCTTCGTCTACGCGGTGAGCCCCTTCAACTTCACCGCCATCGCCGCCAACCTCGCGGCGGCCCCCGCCCTCATGGGCAACGTCGTGGTTTGGAAGCCGGCCTCGAGCTCGGTGCTCTCTAATTATTGGCTCATGAAGCTGTATGAGGAGGCCGGCCTGCCGCCGGGCGTCATCAACTTCCTGCCGGGCTCCGCCCGCGAGATTACCGGCGCGCTGCTCTCCCGGCCTGACTTCGCCGGACTGCACTTTACCGGCTCCACCGCGGTTTTCAACTCGCTGTGGCGGACGACGGCGGAGAATCTCTCAGTCTATAAGTCATATCCCCGAGTCGTCGGCGAGACCGGCGGCAAGGACTTCATCGTCGTCCTTCCCGACGCGGAGCCCGAATCCGCCGTGGCCGGCATAGTCCGGGGCGCCTTCGAGTACCAGGGGCAGAAATGCTCGGCCGCGAGCCGCCTGTACCTGCCGCGCTCGCGCGCCGACGAACTCCTGCCGCGCTTGGTGGACGCGATCAAGGCGATCAAGGTCGGCTCGCCCCTGGAGGGCTCGAATTTCGTCAACGCCGTGATCGACGAGGGGGCTTTCAAGACGATCGCCGGCTATATCGACCGTGCCAAGGCCGATCCCGGCCGCCGCATCCTGGCCGGCGGCGGCTACGACGCGGGCGCGGGTTGGTTCATCGAGCCCACGCTCATCCTGAGCGACGACCCGCGCTCCGAGTCGATGGTCGAGGAGATCTTCGGCCCGGTGCTGACGGCCTACGTCTACGACGACGCGGACCTGCCCGCCGCCTATGCCTTGGTCGACTCCACCTCGCCCTATGCCTTGACCGGCGGCGTCTTCGGCCGCAACCGGGACGAGCTCAAGCGGGCCGTCGGCGCGCTGCGCCATGCGGCGGGTAACTTCTATATTAACGACAAGCCCACCGGCGCCGTGGTGGGGCGGCAGCCCTTCGGCGGCTCCCGCGGCTCGGGCACCAACGACAAGGCCGGCTCCATGCTCAACCTGATGCGCTGGGTGACGCCGCGCACGATAAAGGAGAATTTCTCGCCGCCTACGGACTGGCGCTATCCGTTTATGGGCTGATCGAGCCGGGGCCGGTGGGCGTTCACGCGTCCTGCCGGCCGGCCTGGCGCCGGGATCGGCCGCTCGGCCGCCCGGGCGGCTACTGGTCCGCCCGGGCGGCTACCCGGGCCGGCCGCAGGTTCACCGGGCCGCTCTGGTAGCCGCGATCGACCGCCGACGGCCGCCTTCGTCGCCCGCCCGGCTTGCAAGCGCCCGCCCGGCATACAGGCGCCCGCCCGGCCGGTCGCGATCGCCGCGGGCATCTTCGTCGCCCGCGGCGGCCCCCTCATCCTCCCAAAACCCCATCAAAACCCCTGCCCCGGGCTTGCCAAACTTTTCGACTATGGTATAATAAGTTAAAGACTTTAACCAATAGGAGGCGGCCATGGCCGTCAAAGACGGAAAGCTGTTCCACGCCCGGGATAGCCGCGCCGTGCTCAGGGAAGTATTCAATCGCCGGGACTCCAACCTGGACATGCTTTCCTTAGCCGAGCTCGACATCCAGGACGCGCGCATAGAGAGCCTTTGCCACAAGCGCGAAGAGACCCTCATCTACAACCTGGCGGGCCCCGCCACCGTGACGGTGGAGGGAACGCCCTACGAGCTGGCGCATTACGACGTACTCTACGTCACCCGCGGCGCCGAGTTCTCGGTCGAGGCGGGCGCCGAGCCGGCCAAGCTCTACCTGTACCGCGCCGCGGCCCAAAACGAGCATCCGGTCCAGCACCGCAAGTGGGCCGAGCTCAAGGACGACCCCGCGCGCATCAGGCTCCTGAAGCGCAAGAAGGTGCACCTGATCTTCGACGTGGCCGAGAAGGCCGACCGCTTCATGTCCGGCTACACCTTCTACGAGGACCGCAGCCGCGCCTGGCCGCCGCACAACCACACCGACCAGGAGGAGTGCTACTCCTTCATCGAGGGCTCGGGCGCCATGCAGGTCTACGAGGACGACGAGAACCTGACCTTCGTCAAGGGCGTCGAGATCGGCTCCCACGTGAGCATCCCCATCATGAACTACCACCCGGTGTTCAGCCATGACGAACCGCTCTGCTTCATCTGGTGCATCGCCGGCGAGCGCTACTGGGTGGGCGACAAGAGCAAGGCCTTCATGGACGGCACGGCCAATAAGGTGACCACATGACCAAGAACGTACCCGAAACGCCCGCCTCGCAGGCGGAGCTCAAGGAACTGGCGGCGCGCGCCTTGGCGGTGCGCAAGGGCTGCCTGGAATCCATAGCCAGCCTAGGCGTGGGCCACATCGGCGGCTCCATGTCCGTGGTGGAGGCGCTCGTCGCGCTCTACTTCCGCCACATGCGCCTGGACCCGGCCGACGCCAAGGCCGCCGACCGCGACCTCTTCGTCCTATCCAAGGGCCATGCGGGCCCCGCGCTCTACGCGACCCTGGCGCAGAAGGGCTACCTGGACCGCGGCCTCCTGCCTACCCTGAACAAGGGCGGCACGCGCCTGCCGAGCCACGCCGACCGCCGGCTCACCCCCGGCGTCGACATGAGCACCGGCAGCTTAGGCCAGGGCTTCTCGGCCGCGTCCGGCATGGCCCTGGGCCTCAAGATGGACGGCCCCCGCCCCGACGGCACGATGCGCCGCTGCTGGGCGATCATCGGCGACGGCGAGAGCGACGAGGGCCAGGTCTGGGAGGCCGCCGCCTTCGCCGCGCACTATAAGCTGGATAACTTCATCGCGTTCACCGACTTCAACAAGTACCAGATAGACGGCTCCACGGACGAGGTCATGCGCCTGCACGACCTCGTCGCCAAGTGGGAGGCCTTCGGCTGGGCGGCGCTCCGCGTCGACGGCCACGACCTGGCGGCGCTAGACGCCGCCATACTCAAGGCCCGCGGCCTGAAGGGCAAGCCCGTCATGATCGTGCTCGACACGGTCAAGGCCAAGGGCATACCCGCCTTCGAGGGCAAGGCCGAGAGCCACAACGCGCCCTTCGGCGCCGCCGAGCTGGCCGCGACCCTGGCCGCCCTGGACGCGGCCGCCGAGAAGGAGGCCCAGCATGGCCGATAGAGAAATGCGCGCCGCCTACGCCCAGGCCCTCGTGGCCCTGGCCGCCGACGACCGGCGCATCTGCGTGGTCGAGGCCGACCTGGCCAAGGCCACCGGCACCGGCCCCTTCGCCAAGGCCTACCCCGACCGCTTCTTCAACGTCGGCGTGGCCGAGGCCAACCTAGTCGGCGTCGCCTCGGGCCTGGCCGCCGTCGGCAAGAAGCCCTTCGCCGCCACCTTCGGCTGCTTCGCCAGCCGCCGCGCCTACGACCAGTTCTTCCTCTCGGCCAACTACGCGGGCCTGTCCGTCACCCTCGTCGGCACCGACCCCGGGGTCACCGCGGCCTTCAACGGCGGTACCCATATGCCGCTCGAGGACCTGGCCCTGATGCGCGCCGTGCCCGGCCTGACCATCGTGGAGCCCGCCGACCCGACGGCCGTCGAGGCCGCCGTGCGCGAGGCCGCCGCCTCCGACGGCTGCACCTACATCCGCCTGCAGCGCAAGCCCGCGCCCGATATCTATCCCGCCGGCGAGGCCTTCAAGGCCGGCAAGGCCAAGGTCCTGGCCGAGGGCGGCGACGTCCTCCTCGTCGCCTTGGGCGCGCTGATGGTCGGCGAGGCCCGCAAGGCCGCCCTTCTCCTCAAGGCCGAGGGCATCGAGGCGACCGTCCTGGACCTCTACAGCCTGGCGCCCATCGACCGGGAGGCCGTGCTCAAGTACGCGCGCCTGACCGGCCGCGTGGTTAGCTGCGAGAACCACCGCGTCACCGGCGGCGTGGGCAGCGCCGTCGCCGAGATCCTGGCCGAGGAGGGCGCGCCGGCCAAGCTGCGCCGCATAGGCGCCGGCGCCGACGAGTTCGGCGAGGTAGGCACCCAGGATTGGCTGGCGGAGCGCTTCAAGCTCACCGCGCCCCATATCGCCGCGGCCGCCAAGAGCATGATGTAAGGAGAATGTTACTATGAAACTCGCCATAGCGTCCGACCTGTCCGGCTACCCCTTGGCGCGCGAGATCGTCAAGCACCTCAAGGAGAACCATCCGGAGGTCCAGGTCATCGACTTCGGCATCGAGAGCCCCGACGCCCCCCAGCCCTACTTTATCCAGGCGCCCAAGGTGGCCAAGGCCCTGCAGAAGGGCGAGGCCGAGAAGGGCATACTCGTCTGCGGCACCGGCCAGGGCATGGCCATCGTGGCCAACAAGCACAAGGGCGTCTACGCCTGCGTGGTCGACGACCTCTTCTCCGGCGAGCGCGCCAAGATCGTCAACAACGCCAACGTGATCACCCTGGGCGGCTGGATCACCGCGCCCTTCCTGGGGACCCAGATCGTGGACGCCTGGCTCTCGGTAGCCTTCACTCAGAAGATGGAGTTTAAGAAAGATTTCTTAACTAACGCCTTCAATAAGGTGATCGAGCTCGAGGCCGAGCAGTTCAAGTAATAAGCGTATAAGGGTAGGGGGAGGTCTCCCCCTGCCTACGGCCTCCTCGGGCCGGCCGTGCGCCCAAGGCTCCGCCTCGGGCCGCGGCCGCCCCTGCGGGGTCCTCCGGCACCCCCTCGACGGCGCCCCGCCGGCTGGGACGCCGGCGGCGGGGGGCGACGGCGCCCCGCCGAATCCCGCCGCGGCGGAAACATCGGAGTAGCCATGAACGACAACGAACGACTGATAGCCGGCCTCGTGGCCAAGGCCCGCGCCGCCCAAGCCGTCGCCGCGGGCTGGGACCAGGCCCGCGTAGACGAAGTCTGCGCCGCGGTGGGCTGGTCGGTCTATAACGACGCGAACATCGCCCGCCTCGCCGCCTCCGCGGTGGAGGAGACCGGCATGGGCGTCGTCGCCGACAAGGTGACCAAGCATAAGAACAAGGTGCTCGGCGTCCTCCGCGACCTCCGCGGCGCCAAGAGCGTCGGGCTCATCGAGCACGACGAGGCCAAGGGCATCAAGAAATACGCCAAGCCCGTGGGCGTGGTCGGCGCCCTGGCGCCGGTGACCAACCCCACGGCCACCCCGAGCTCCAACGGCCTGTCCATATTGAAGGGCCGGAACGCCGTCATCTTCGCCCCGCACCCCAAGGCAAAGAAGTCCAGCGCCCTGGCCGTGGGCTACATGCGCGCGGCCCTCCAGAAGGTCGGCGCGCCGGAAGACCTGGTGCAGCTGATCGAGGAGCCCAGCGTGGAGCTGACCGGCGAGCTCATGCGCCAGGTCGACCTGGTCGTGGCCACCGGCGGCGGCGCCATGGTCAAGGCCGCCTACTCGTCGGGCACCCCGGCCTACGGCGTGGGCCCGGGCAACGCGGTACAGCTCCTGGCGGAGGACGCCGACCCCGTCGACGCGGCCGCCAAGATCTCCGTCAGCAAGGCCTTCGACAACGCCACCAGCTGCTCCAGCGAGAACTCGGTCGTGGCCCACGAGGCCGTCTACGCCCCCTTCGTAGAGGCGATGAAGGCCAAGGGCGGCTATCTCTGCGGCCCCGCCGAGAAGGCCAAGCTCCGCTCCTGGATCTGGGTCGTCGGCAAGGACGGCCACGAGGGGCTCAACCCCAAGACTGTCTCTTATACACATCTGACGCTGCCGACGACCCAGATCCAGGAGCGGAGCTTGGC
>ERZ1066115.189-NODE-189-length-20281-cov-11.118313_pt1 | contig 20281 bp, 8 predicted proteins | sample MGYA00382762_ERZ1066115 | MGnify/ENA primary metagenome ERZ1066115 (study PRJEB33369, sample SAMEA5778345) | biofilm metagenome | biome: Industrial cooling water; feature: Water cooling tower basin; material: Biofilm | place: United Arab Emirates | collected... | reverse complement strand
CTCTCCCCATAGCGTAGTGGAAGAGCTCCTCATACGCCCGCAATTGGGCGACATTTAAGTTCCTGGGTTGAGAACAAAAGTAGACGGCAATGGGTTAATTTTGTGTTAAAGCCCTTATTGTGAACCCAATACTTCAAGTCAAGCAATACTGTAACAGCCTGGTAGCTTATAACCGTAGAAAGACCCGGGTAGTCAACATTGGAGGAGTTCCAATGGGAGGTGATCACCCGATCCGCATCCAATCGATGACAACCATTGATACCATGGATACCAAAGGTTCGGTTGAGCAAACCATTCGCATGGTAGAGGCAGGTTGCGAGTACGTGAGAATTACTGCGCCCAGCATTAAAGAAGCCCAAAACCTGGCAGAAATTAAAAAGGAGTTACGAGCCCGGGGGTATACAGTTCCGCTCATTGCCGATATCCATTTTACCCCGAATGCGGCCGAGCTAGCTGCACGATTGGTTGAAAAGGTTCGGGTCAATCCGGGAAATTATGCGGATAAAAAGCGTTTTGAGGAAATAGAATATACCGATGCTACCTACCAGGCCGAACTTGACCGGATTCGTGAAAAGTTTACGCCTTTGGTTAAAATCTGCAAAGAGTATGGCACGGCCATGCGCATCGGCACTAATCATGGGTCGTTATCCGATCGCATCATGAGCCGATATGGGGATACCCCGCTGGGTATGGTTGAATCGGCACTTGAGTTTTTGCGGATTTGTGAAGATTTGAATTACTATGACATCGTGTTGTCCATGAAGGCCAGCAATCCCCAAGTCATGGTACAAGCGTATCGGTTATTGGTTCAAAAATTGGAGGAAGAAAATTTTCAACCTTATCCCCTCCATTTGGGAGTTACCGAGGCCGGAGATGGTGAAGATGGCCGGATCAAATCATCGGTGGGAATTGGAACTCTTCTGGAGGATGGCTTGGGAGATACGATTCGGGTGTCACTAACGGAAGAACCTGAGGCAGAAGTACCAGTCGCCCGGACATTAGCCGATCGGTATACCTCAAGAAAGGCCACCCATCCCATTCCTGAGATAAAACACTATCCCCTTGATCCATTTAGTTATACGCGCAGAGTGACGCGTGAGGTAGTCAATTTAGGCGGTCATCAGGTGCCTCGGGTCATTGCGGATTTTTCGGCCAAAGAAAAAATTACGGCCGCCTCTTTGTTTGGGGTAGGTTATCACTATTCGGTGCCACTGGATAAGTGGAATATCAGTGACATGGCCTGCGACTATATTTTCCTGGGCGATAAGTCCATTGATTTTGAGATCCCGGGAACATTAGGCTTGATTTTTAATCACGCTACCTGGCTATCCAACCGCCATCGGGATAGGTGCTATCCATTTATTACACCTACCGATTATCTGAAAGGTGTGCCTCAATCGGATAGTCTCAATTTTGTTTACACTCAGTTAAAAGACATTTCGGATGACTTTATTGATAAAGTCAGTCAGGACCCCACTGTTGTTTTAGTGTTGGATACATACAACGAACATGGCATGGCCGAGCAGCGTAGAATTTTTGTAGAGCTCATGAACAGGCATTGTCAGGCTCCGGTGATTATTGGACGGGCTTATGCTGATTTAACCCCGGATCAAGTGCAATTATATGCGGCAACTGACATGGGCGCCTTATTGGTGGATGGATTGGGTGATGGGGTATTTATAGCAGCAGAACGCTGCGGCTCTGACAAAATGATTAATGAAACGGCATTTGGAATTTTGCAGGCAACTCGTACCCGCATTTCCAAGACTGAATATATTTCGTGTCCCTCCTGTGGTCGCACGCTTTTTGATTTACAGGAAACAACCGCTAAAATCCGTTCCCGAACCAGTCATTTGAAAGGAATTAAAATCGGAATCATGGGATGTATTGTAAATGGACCAGGTGAAATGGCAGACGCAGACTATGGCTATGTTGGATCGGGCCCCGGAAGAATTACTTTGTATCGAGGTAAGGAGGTGGTCAGGCGAAATGTACCCACCCCGCAGGCCGTTGACGCCTTGATTGATTTGATAAAGGAGGATAGTAATTGGATAGAACCGCAGCTAACACAGAATTAAGATGGAAAGCCAAAATCAGAGCGAGCAACGGAAGAAATTATCCTTACGGGAATTTTTTACGTTGGGTGAAGTAGGCGGGTATTTCTTCCGGAAAAAGGATCCCAACCGGCCATCCAACATCAACATTCGAATGATGCACGGCATCAACAAGATCTCCATCATCGTCTTTTTATTGGGCGTCTTATTCTTAATTCTAAAGCGATTCTTTTGACGCTGGAATTCCTGCGATCGTACTGCCTTTCTAAAAAGGGAGTTACCGAAGAGTTACCCTTTGACGAAAATACCCTCGTGTTTAAGGTGCAGGGAAAGATGTTTGCCCTTACGGACCTTCAACAATTTGAAAGTATCAACCTCAAGTGCGATCCGGAAAAGGCCATTCAACTCCGTGAGCAGTACCCGGGTGTGCTTCCCGGTTACCACATGAATAAACGCCATTGGAATACCATTTTGATGGATGGCAGCGTTTCAGATAAGGTAGTGCTGACGTGGATCGATGAATCGTATGCCTTGGTGGTGGCTGCCTTACCCTTAGCAAAACGAAGCGGACTTGGTCATAAGTGACAGATAGTCAAATAGTTGTGTAACTTTAGAATTCTTACATCCTGCGGGATTACTTGGGTTAATTAATTATTTTTGTTGATTGGCATATTCCGTATGGAATGAACCGGGCTTTATTCTATTTCCTGTTGCTCCTGTTAGGGTTGAGTGGCTGCACGCAACGCCTGATTTGCCCTGCCTATCAGAGTTCTTTCTTGTATGATAAGCCCACGCAGCGGGAAACGTTTGTTTACTATAATGAAAACACGTCTCAGCCTCGGGAAGTGTTGGCTTCCAATAGCAAAACCATCACCTTGCCACCTCGTGACTCTGCCTGGGCAAAAAGCGATGTATTAAAAGGTCCGACATTGCCCCAGGTTCGCAGAGTGAAGAAAGACCGCTATTTGTTATTGCCAGAAAAAACCTACAAGCAGGCATTGAAGGCCTTGCGTACGGTGGAGATGAAGCCGGTGTATCCGAAGAAATCTGATTCCCTTGATATCAAGAATGAGCTGGACAGTGCCGCCCGCAGTGTCAGCGATACACTCTCTGCTTCCTCCGCACAGCGGCCGCCTACAGAAGACTCGGTTTACGCCATTACAAAAACAAAAGAAAAATATAATCTCGATCAGGACGCCTACATGTGGTACTTCCGCGATATCCTGGTATTACCGGATGTGCGGGCAGCTATGGCAGAGGAACAAAAAGTGCAAGCTTCAAAAAGGAAGGCCGCCAGGAAGGAGAATGGGTTCTTTAAAAATCTCTTTAAGAAAAAGAAAGATTCAACTGCCCAAGAAGTAAAGGTTGAGCCTACCGATTCTACGGCCGTTAAATCCAAAAAGGGTTTTGGAAGTCTCTTCAAGAAGAAATCGAACGTGCAATCGGATACCAATAAAAAGCCTGAGGATCCTGCCAAGAAAGAAGAGGATGACGGATTTTAATGGGACCTAATTGAATAGTGTGAGATTGCCATACTGATCAGCAGCCGGTGCTGGAGTTATGGCGGTTGCACTCTCGTACGTTACCGATTGGATGGCGGGCGACACTGTATATCCTTCCAGATCTGCGTTTGAATAAGGAACTAAGAGATCAAGCAACTCTTTTTCAGTGGCATTCTTGTTCAACCAGATTGCTTCCTGATGGGAATTGAAGGTCACCGGCATGCGTTCGGTTACCGCCCCCACCGTTTGATTGGAAGGTATCGTAATGATCGAGAACGTATGGTATCCTGTTCCTTCCGAATCATCATATTCCTCCCACAACCCGGCAAAAGACCAAATCGTTTTGGGCTTGGGAATAAAGTACCAGGGTATGGAAGTTTTTTTCCCCACCTTTTTCCAGGCGAAGAATCCGGATGCTGGTATCAGGCAGCGAAAACGCAGGAGAGTTTTTTTTAAGACGGGTCGTTCCGGAATAAGTTCTGCCCGTGTATTGATAATTCTTTCCGCAACGGTATTCCCCTTCAAAAAATGCTGCGGGGCACCCCAGTAAAAATAGGAGAATCCTTGCGGACTGGCATGCGTGATGACCGGTAATAAGTGCGCGGGTGCGGCATTATACCGGGGCTTATATCCATGTACGTCTTCCAACTGATAGCGATCACGAAGTTGGGTAGCAGACGCATGGATCGAGTATCGATCAATCATAGATTTTGCAGGAAGTCGAGGGCCCGCAGTTCAGACCAATATAGTCCATTTTCTGTAAACAAGGTAAATCCAACGTGCCCGCCCCGCTCCGGGTATTCAAAGGTTACATTTGGATTTTGCACCCAAGAAGGAAAACAATCCGGGCTGAGAAAGGGATCGTTTTTAGCATTGACGACAAGCACCGGCCGTTGAATAGTTTCGATAAAACGGATGGAACTGCACTGTTCATAATAGTGCAGAGCATTCTTGAAACCATGCAGCGGTGCAGTATACAAGTCGTCAAACGCCAGTAGCGAATTAATTTTAGACAGGGGAGTGGTATCCAGTTCCGGAAGGAGCCTGGATTTTTCGAGTACCTTCTTTTTTAGACTGGTGAGAAACCGTTGTGAGTAGATCCAATTACCAGGTGTTGAAATTTTATCGCAACTGGTTTTGAGATTTAATGGAACAGAAAAGGCAACCGCTTTTCGGATAGCGGGATGAAGTAAATTACCCTGTTCGCCCAGGTATTTTAAAGTCAGGTTACCGCCTAGGCTAAAACCGATCAGGAAAATTTCACGGTACCCCATCGTGATTGCGTGCCGAACAACAAAGTCAAGATCATCGGTGGCGCCACTGTGATAGAATCGGAGTTTTCGATTCATCTCTCCGCTGCAACCGCGATAATTCCAGGCGAGCACATCAAATTGCTGTTGAAAAAAACATTTAGCCATGCCCCGCACATAGGCTCTATCGGAATTTCCTTCTAACCCATGCGAAACAATAACAAGCTTGCCCGATCCTTGCCTTAACCAATCAAGATCAAGAAAATCATGATCCGGTGTTGTAATTCGCTCGCGTTCGTAGGCGATACCCGGCACCTTACGCAACAAGGCCGGAAAGATGGTTTCAAGGTGCGAGGTGGCAAGCAAGACGGGCGGCTTGTAGGCAACCATAGTTACCATCCGTTGCGTTTTTTCAGGTTTTCAATATGAGCCGCGTGATGGTCGCCATGCCAGGCATACATAGCCACCAGATTATGCAAGGAGATTGCTTTTTTAGTTTCCGGATGTAGCAATTCCCGCTTTAAATGGTCCTGACCAAGACTTCTTAACAACACCACCCATTTGCGATGCAGTGCTTTAAGGAGGTTAAGGGAAAGGGAAGGCTCGCTTTTTGTTTCCGGAGTTTCAGCCCATAATTTTTCAAAGTAAGCTTTTATTAAAGGCGAATCTTCAGTCAGAATCCATTTGGTGCGGATGTAGGCATTCATATGGCTATCAGCCATGTGATGCACCACCTGGCGCACTGTCCATCCGCCTTCGCGGTAAGGAGTATCAAGTTGATGATCCGTAAGTCCGTTGATTAACTGTTCGAGCTTTGCCGGCAAGGTTTCAATTCGTTCCAGGAGGGCAGCCATTTCTGTTTGGGAATGATGTTCTTGAGCAATGAACTTCCCGATGGGGTACCGTAAATCTTCCATGTAAGCAATACAAGCCTTTTATTTGTTAAGTTCCTCCACGGCCTCTTTTAGTTCTGCTTCATCGTAGGGTTTATTGAGTTTTACCGGATTGGATTTTTTCTTTCGTTTCTTTCGAACGCGGATATTGGTGAATTCGATCAATAAGGAAAAGGCCACGGCAAAATAGATATAGCCTTTTGGAATTTCCTGATGCAAACCCTCCAGCAACAGGGTGAACCCAATCAGGATCAAAAAGCCTAGTGCTAATACCTCCATGGAGGGATGATTCTTGATGAAGCCACTGATCGCACCCGAGAAAAACATCATGACAATGATGGAGACAATAACGGCAATAATCATAATGACTACCTGTTCGGGAGGTACAATGCCTACTGCGGTTAAAATGGAATCAAATGAGAAGATAATATCGAGCAAGATAATTTGGGCAATGGTGCCTGAAAATGTCGTGACCATGGATTTTCCGCCTTCGTCTTCGTCATCATCGCCTTCCATTTCATGGTTGATTTCAAGGGTACTCTTCGCGATCAGAAACAAACCCCCAAATCCAAGTATTAAATCCTTCCCGCTAAAGGCCATATCGTGATTAATCAGGAAGTTAGCCGGAATGGTAAACAAGGGTTCAACAAATCCAATAATCCAGGTGATGCACAACAGGAGAATAATCCTGACGATCATGGCTAGAGCCAGTCCTGTATTGCGGGCACGCTTGCGCTGATGTTCTGGAAGTTTGTTGGAAACAATGGAAATGAAAATGATATTGTCGATACCGAGAACTATTTCCAGGAAGCAGAGCGTCAGTAATGCAAGCCAGGTATCGGCTCGTAGAAACATTTCCATACTCGGGAAGCTGGGGTTATAACTTCTTTAATTGCTCAAATTAGAGAAAGGAACTTACATTTAAAAGCACTGGAGTGATATGAAAAATGCGCTTTTTTATACAAAAAAGCGCATTTTTATTACATGACCGTAAATTCCACTAATGCGTGATCATGACCTTTTTACGGATCAAGGCACCCTTCGTATCGCGTAGTTGCAGGATGTAAATCCCAGCCGCATATTCTTCAACGGGTACATTCTTTTCGCGCTCACCCAGAGAATAATCTACGCGGTGAATTGTTTTACCCACCTGATCAATCAGTTCGACCATGATCGGTTGCCAGGTAGGTGCGGGTAAGCGTACCCTAAACTCTTTGTTGGCCGGATTAGGATAAACCTCAATGGTGGAGGCGTCAATGTATTCAAGTCCCGTGACAACCGGAGGATCGGTGGCGATATCGGCAATCTCAGCCTGATACACTTCACGCGTAACTTCATTTTGTACAAAGGCAATCACCGCCAGGTCATTGGCATTGGGATAGAGTCGCGTTGGTTCCGGGCTCCAGGTAAAGCCGGTAAAGTTGCGTGAATTGCCGGCATTCAAGGGCTGACCAAATACCGTACCGGCACCTGAAGGAAGCAGTTTCTTTAATACAAATTCGAACTGGGTTTCACCGGTTTTAACAAGATCGGACTTGGCAGAAGGTAATGAAGTAACCAGCTTCTCAACGATGGCTACATGAAGCACCGTATTAGCCGGCAGGTTGATACTGATGGCTTCAACATCCACATCCACGGAGATACTTCCATCGCCATTCACCACCGCGTTCGGAGTAATAACCGCATTGGCCAGTTTTAAAGTTTGCTCATCATACCACGCTTCACCCCAATCAGAAAATTTTGTTGAAGCCTTGCCGGGGGCATGGTTACCATCTAGTCGAGCAATTGGTGTTGATTGAACATTGTAGTACAACGCCCGGGAACTTGGATCTGCCGGGTTATCCTGGTTAAACGGATCGGCTTGCGGAAAGCCTACATGGTAATTGATTTTTACCAACTTGGTACCAATGGCTCCATTCTTAAAGGTTTTAAGGAAATCACTTTCAGTTTTTTCATTGGAACTTGCCGGCCGTCCTGCATTCTTAAAGTTCTCTACCAGAATAGTGCGGGTGCGGTTTCCTACCCGCACATTATCAATGGCAAAGCCATCCAGGGTAGGTGATTGTGTTAAGGTAGCCAAAGCAAAGCGGAATACCACCTGCGGTTGAAGCAATACGGTATCTAATACATGTTTTGAATCGATCCAACTATCTCGTTCACCCGTCCAGCCGAGACCAGTAGTTTGATTACCTGGTTGTGAACTTAATCCTATACCATTGTACCAGCCCACCCCGGTAATTTGCTGGTTGATCAGTTTGCCTAGCACAGTCCATTGTTTGGTAGGGTCAGCCACGTTTTTATTGTCCGTTGAAAACTCCAGCACCACGCCCTCACCAGCGGCTAACTGCCGGAACGAGTTAAAGGAGATCATCGGGCGATCGAGTTCACTCAAATCGAAACTGGGTGAATATAAAGCGGATCGTTCATTGGAACCATACGGGGTCGCAAGTCCGGTCACCCAAATTCGTTGACCGTTATTCGGAGCTGGAGTTATTACAGTTTTGGAAGGAATTCCACTGGCCCAGGTAGGAGTTGAGCCCAGACCATCCGGCTGCCAGCCACCATCTGTGGCTTCAAAATTTTCCTCATATGCAAGCAAATCCGTGGGCTTGAATTGGGGAACGACAATTATTGTTTGGGTTTTAGTATTAGTACATCCCAGTAAACTGGTTACCTCCAATTCAACATCGTATCGACCCGGATTGGCATATTGATTCGTAACCGGAGTTGTAAAATTAGCCGTAACAGTTTGTGTATTCCCATCATCATAATTCCAATCCAGTGAACCAATTCCGTCCGATACGGAACCTGGATTAATTACGGTACCATTGGTAAAGCTGATTGGTGTTGCGGTAGAAACTCCAAGGAAACTAAAGTTGACGATTGGAATAATTCCCACATCGATAGCATGGGTTTCGGGTATGGACTTACATCCATAGGAGGAGGTAACAACAAGAGAAGGATTATAAGATGCACTTTGAATAAAGGTATGGGCCGCATCAGTGGTAGGACCTATTACGATATTCGGATTACTACCGGTTGAATTCGTGGCATCGGTGAAATCCCAGCTATAGGAAGTAATACTTCCTTGCAGAATGTCGGACGTGGTGCCATCAAAATCCATTTGAACTCCTTCACAAAATGCCGTGCTTAACGGAGTATTAGGCGTGATTACACTTCCATAGGTGAATCGTGCAGTAGGGTTTGGTTCAATCCGAATGGTTAAGCCGCCTGTACTTTCGCAAGGAGAGTCATTGGATTTATAGGTATAGTTAACCCTCAGGTTTCCATAACCGTTGTTGAACTGTGTAGGATCCAACTCTGCCGTGCCATTACTATTATCCGTAAAACCAGGTAGTGAAAGGGTTACTTTAGCCGCATTTAGTGTTGAACTGGCGTTAAACGCGCGATTAATCACATAAACCGTGTTGCTGATTTTGGTCGTTATCAAATGGGTACTGTTGAATGGAATGGTTCCTGTCACCCCAAAGATCTGAAGATTATCTCCTGGATTGAGATTAGCAGGTTTGCTTAATGTGATCTGGAAATTACCTCCATTATTGGATTGGGCTGTAATAGCAACGGTTAAATCACGGGCGTGAATAATCGTTCCATTGTTCTCGAGACTGAAGAAGCCGACTGAAGAGCCAACTGAAGCTTTTGGAAAACCATCGATAATGATTGCTCCACCATTCTCACAGAATATGGGCACTCCGGCATCACGTGAAGTTTGATTGCCTAAACCCACCTCAACAATTGGAACAGCCGGAACGAAGAACTCTACATTTTGACGAAGCGGAATATAGACTGATTGATTGGCCTGATTCTGGTATTGTCCGGTAAACTCGACTTTTCCTAATGATCCACCATCATAGTAAGTATTACCCTGCAATGTTGTATTTCTGAAATGACTATAAGGATCAGGAATTGTTCCACCCGATAGGGCATTGGCATTAAGGATTTTGGAGCCATCAATTCTAAAGGATCGATAGTAACGAGCGGCATCATTAGGATCTTGGACAGAATCATAGGCTACTGGGAGCGTCTTTAAAATGGCAATCCAATCAGCGCCATTAATGATCTGTGTCGGATCAACATTGAACGGAACATTGGCTTTTAAGGTGTCCATAAAGTGAGCACCCAGGTTAGTAAATAGAACGGTTTGGGTTAACGCTGGAGAACCAATTGGTGCACTAGCCGGGAAATTCACATTATCAATACAAAACGTAGTGGACAATCCTTTGATCGCATTTTGACTATCATAAATGGTGTATTGAACGGGGTTTTGTGAGATACAGCCATTGTTATCGGTATGGGTAAGGGTAATATTGAACGGAGCATCTTTAGTAACAGCCCCAACACTTAACTGGTTGATATTAACGCCAGATCCACTGAAGGAACTTGGTCCGTAATCACCAGGATCGGGGAGTGGAATCAATTCTACCTGACCCTGATCATCAGGAATAATGGTAATGGGCGTGCTGGATGCCGGGAAAGCGATAAGAGAATACTTGTTGGTAAAATCAATCGTGGGAGCATCAAATGAATTGATCGTGGCAATAGGAGTCAAATCGGGGAATGCACTCGGTATTGCATTTCCTCCTAATCGAACAATATTACCACTTGCTATTGAGGTAGAGAGAACCCGTAATCCAGAAATGGTAATGTTATCCCGGCTTGTTCCTCCGGTATTAACAAAAGATACACGCAACGTGGTGTTGTTGATAAAGGTCAAGGAACCAGTTCCGACAAAATCGGACCCTGTTAGCGTTAACGTTCCATGAACCGGAGCTCCTGTTGGCAAGCCATTAACTGTGGTAACATCAAATTGAAAACCACTAGGCAAGAGTAAATTAAATACCTGAGTACCTGCTTGTGAAAAGTCAGTAAGGTTACCTTCCACCAATTGAAGCGGTAAATTCAATGTTTGGAAACTATTCCGGCAAATGCTGATTTGTGGAATAGGTAATACCGGACCTGATGGTTGTGCCGTGGCCGGGGTGGTGAAAGTGAGGGTGGGCCCAGCTCCGCCTACCGAAAAATTATTGGCAATGGAGCCATAGGGCGCTGTGGTTGAAATCGGTACTGGCAGTGCATTATTAGCTGCATAGACCCAAACATCATAGGTGGTGTTGGGTGCTAATGACGCAGTGATTTGGCCAAATTGAGAGATCGGATTTACCTGGTTGATGGCAAAACTTCCGCGATCGATAACCGTACCTCCTAAGTAAATGCTTGATCCATTAATCTGAGCGTTCGTTGGCGCAGGATCACCCTGATTGACCACCATAAAATAACCTGTGCCTTGTTGATCGAAGGTGGCATTGATCGTAGCTCCGGTTAACGTGATGCTGGTTATGGTTGGATTATTCGCTACCGGAGTACTATTGTTATTCAATAGTTTGGGTGGATTAGGATTAGCCGTTTTAAAATAAAGTGTACCGGAATAGGTGAATCCTGGGAACTCATTTAAGGACTCGTCAATGATACCAATACTATTTTCAAAATCGCCTTGTGCGATGTTGATATAATACACTTTATCATCTTGCAAAGGAGGAAGAGCAAATTTCATGGGATTGGCATTGGTCCCTGCAAGATTAGCCGTGTTGCCACCTGCATATTGTCCATTTACCGCGGATAACACCTGCACCAGCTGACCAGTAGATTGTTCATACAAGGAGATTCGTTCATCCAACGTCCAAACCGGCACGCTAAAGACCAGGTCAATGGTCGGTTGATTTTTATCCACATTCAATTGTCCATTGGACGGATATGAACTAACCAGGGTGGGTGGGAAAATCGAAGCAAAGGAATATTCCTGGCCGAGGGTATTCTGTGTACTGTACACGCTGCCATTGGTAATATTGATAGTGGCATCACTATTAGCAACGGAAGGTCTGATTTTTGGAGTGCTTCCGCTGGCGGTGGGTAAAACATCGACCATCAGGTAGTAGGTCAGTTGACTATTAGCAGGCAAGCTCAAATCACGGGGTGTGCCACTGGTAAAATCAACCGTGAGAGAATTAGCTCCAACTGTAAGTTGTCCGCCAATGGCGGGGTTGGTAATATTGACATCCGTACCATCAAAGGAAGTATTGATCGATTCAAATAGGCGTAGGTTGGTTAGTACCCCAGTAATTGGGTTGGAAAAATTTATAATGAAGCTATTCAATTTAGGTTGACCCGAAACACTGTAGGGAGTGTTAAATGTTACTCCGAATATGACGCGGTTAACGGCACCACCGGGTAGGTTGGGTGATGTAATTACACCTGACGGGGCATAGGTTGAAAATACATTGATGACATCCACATGATTGCAGATGATCGAACCCCCACTGGCACTGGATAGACCATTGGAAGTGATGGTTATGGTTCCATCCCCCGGAGAAACATATTGCAATCCGGTAAAGTCAACAATACCATTGGTAAAGTTAAAGGCGGTGGTCGTTAGCCCAGCACCCGGTGTTGTCAGGTTTCCTACGAAAGAATGATCCAAATCGACAATCGCATTCACGTCCCGCGCGCGAACTTGCGGAGTGGAGGCCAGGGGTCTTTGAATTCCTTCAAAGGGTACGGGTTGAACAGTAAAGTCAAGGCGAGTGGCGGTTACTTCGATTTTAACATTCCCGTCTGTTATTGCACCACCGGTAATTCCACCGATCAGTGGTGCTGTGCCGATATTATTAAACTGTGAACCACCATTTTGGGTTACATCGACTACCTGCAACTGGATAACTTCATTATCGGTAATGTTGGCATCAGTATTATAGAAGCTCGCCCGCACGGTAATGATCAGCGAACCATTATCAGGTGCGATCATTGCTCCGGAAAGACCCGTAAACGTAACGGTGGTATTCCCCGCAGTGACAAAGTCGGCATTATTTTTAGATTGGATCAGGGAAGTGCCCAAATACAAGCCCAAACTCCGGATGTTGTCCGGATTGGTGATCGAAAGTTCAAGTGTTTCGATATTGGTTGAGGCGCCATCCGAATCGGGTGTTACTCCGTTTCCATCGGACAACTTAAACTGTGCCAAGGCAATACTGGTGGCAGTGGTGGCGATATTCTGAAAGTCTTTGTAAGGAAGGTCGAGGGTTGGTGTAAAACCCGGATCCACTACTAACAAAGACTCGAAAGAGGATTGGAGAATGATTTGAGGTGTGAATGGGGCGGGGAAAGCCACACTGTTGATGCCACCAGCAATCATGCTCAGCGTTACATCATCATTATTGTTTCCGGAAATAAACTGAAAGTCGCCTGGGAAGTTGAAGACCCCTGCAGTAAATGTACTACCCACCACCGGTGGTGTGCTTGACATCGTAGCATTGGTTGCATTGGTTAACGCTGTAATCGTTGATCCCCCTCCTGTAAAATCCAGGTCCCGGTTATTATTCACATCGCGTGCTTGTACCGTAGCGGCAAAATTGCTGTTCAAACTGGCCACGGCCGGACTAACAGCAGGCGTAGTAAAGTGAAGTTCGGTTGCTACTACGCTAACCAAATTGTTTCCTGCTCCGGAATTCTGAGTTTGAGGAGTCCCTAAGAAGTTAGTACTATTAGGTCCCAACGCAATGTTTGCCTTCTGAACATCAAAAACAAAGCGCAGGCCATCGATGGTGGTAGGCAGTGTACCCCCCAACGCAGTCTTCAACCAGAGTGTAAGAATGTAGGTCTTTGTTGCATCATCGGCAATCAGACCCAGCAGTTGTCCTGTAGCCGAGCTCAGGTCAAAATAGAGGTAATTGGAAGGATCAATGGTTGTTACAGAAACGGTATTGGTGCCGTCACTCAAGGTGGCGGTTTCAATGGCTTGCGACCAATCGGTTATCGTGTTTCCAGCACCCGAAGTTATGAATATCGAAGTTAACTGCGTGGGGTTACCATCATCCTCATTGGCCGGGGTTCCACCCGGGTCGTCATTGATATTGAAATCAAACACCGCTAACCCGGCCGGTGTATGAGTCAGGTCAACGAGGGAGGAGATCGTCAGGGGCTCCGTCAGGGCTCCTGCGGTAATGGTTGTGGCAACACCACCTCTCACATCAAAAGCATTCGATGTGGCATTGCTAACAACAGAGGGTCCTGTGGAGGCAACGGTTAAGGTTGCACCTGTGCCCGTTGTATTAAATCTAAAGTCATTCGGAAAGGTTAACAGCCCACTCACGATCGAGGCATTCCCGGGACTGTTGGTCATGGTAAGTCCGAGAGAGTTGGTAACAGTAACCGTGGCCGAGTTGTAATTAAGATCCCGGTTGTTATTAACATCCAGTGCTTCCACTACCGGAACGGGGGGTTGCAGAGAAATGTCTTTACCAACAAGCAGAACAGCGGCTGGATTAGTGTCGAATTGTAATTTACTAGCAATAACCGTTACTCCAATATTGGGTGCTCCTGAATTAACCGCCTCTGATCCGGTAAATAAACTGCTTTGGGGAGTAAGCGTGATATTATCATCCAAAACTTCGAATACAAAGTTTTTATTATCAATGTCGTCTGGAAGCGTGCCCCCCAAATTTGGTTTAAGCGTGATATAGAGACGGTAATTTTTAGTTGCATTATCACCAACAAATCCTAATCCGGCAGTATTGATTCCACTGAACGTAATTGTATTGGTTCCGATTGTTCCTGTAATGGGAGGATTGACTCCAATTCCATCCCAAAGCTGAACCTGGGAAATAGCTTGCGACCAATCCGCAATGTCATTTCCAGTTCCTTGTGTATAAACAATTTGAGAGATGCGTGTAGGTGAACCATCTCCGCCACTGCCATTGTCGTCAACCACCCTGAAGTCAAACACCTGAACAAAACCGGAGGTATTGAGTGATGAAAAGGAAACTGGGGTTACTAATATGCCGGCCTGTAGGGTAGAAAGATTGCTATAGGTTACTGTTACCGGGGTACTTATTCCGGAACTCGGTACAAGGGAGTTAGCGGCTACGGTTGAAGTAGTTGCCGTTAACGTTCCATCGCCTGCCTCCTGATATTGAAACCCAGCCGGAAAGGTTCCAATACCGTTAACCAGGGAAATAGGATTAGGATTAATGGGAATAACGCCAGCATTGGTCAGTGTGATGGAAGCCGTGTAATCCAGGTCGGTGTTTCCATTCGCATCACGCGCTCTTACCCGGGGGCGGGTTATGAAATCCGGGGAGACAGAAGCGCTGGTGACATTTCTGAGTACAAATTGGTTAGGGTCGGGGTTTGTCGTAAAATCGAGTTGAGTAGCTATTACTTCAACTGGAGTGGCACCGGATTGAACAGGAGGTTGTGTACTGACCAACCGACTGCTTTTTTGGTTGCTGTTGGTTACGTCATCGTAAACAAAATTGGCAGGAACTGAAGGATCTAACTTGAAGTCTAAGGTCAATCCATCGATTGATCCTGCCAGGGTACTGTTCAAATTATCCCGTAACCAGATTTTTAAGGTATAGGTCTTCGATGAGATGGTTCCAACCGCATCGGGTACAAAACCGATATCACCACTGGTAGTAGAAGGGATCAAATCAAACGTAATGTTTGTGGAATTAATAATAGTGGCCGGAAAAGTAGTGGTACCATCGGTTAATTCAGCGCCCGCAATTACATCTTGCCAATTCGCCAAGGCAGCATCATTGGCATCACCTTGAGTAATGACCACTTTTGAAAATTTGAGTGGTGAATTATCTCCATCCCAGTCAGATGTTCCGGTAAGGGTAGGAGCAGAATAGGTAATTCTAATTTGGCCATTGGCGCCACTGCCTCCAAAGGGAGTGGAACCATCATAAAGATTAGTACCACCACCACCACCACCAGGAATAAATCCAGGATTGCCAAATCCAGACTGTGAACCGTTACCTCCCGATCCTCCGCCAATTACACTTCCTCCAAATGAAGCACAGAATGAACATGGCACACTTGTTCCAGCATTTCCATTTGAACTGGTTCCAGCTGAAGATCCACCACCACCTCCAGGTGAGGGAATAAGCACACCACCATTTCCACCATTTCCACCTGAGAACTTGATGTCACCGATTCCTAAGGCGGATGATCCTCCCGCTCCACCTGTTCCGCCAATATCAGCCGCTAAGCCCGCTTGACCACCGGCTGCAACAACCAACGATGGTCCAAAAACACTATTTCCACCTTGTGATCCATCAAGAACCGCTGGAGGAGCCCCATTACCGATTGTCACTGTATAGGACGCTCCGGGAGTCACTGTTACTAAAGAGCGACTATACGCACCACCGCCACCGCCACCGCCACCTCTGTTTGTTCCTCCACCTGTTCCGGCACTACCACCGCCTCCCCAGGCTTCTACTTGAATACTGGTTACTCCTGCCGGGATAACAAAATTTCCATTAGCATTAAATGTTTGAACGATATCCGTTCCCGTAACAACAGCGTGCGCATTAATCGCCTGCATTTTTCCAAGCGTAACAAACTCTGCATTACCAGTACCGGAATAGCTGATGGTTGTCGCACCGGTCCAGTTGCCATTGGCGGCACTCACTAATGTAATCGTATTGGTTGTTCCTTTGCCTGTATAAATTGCACTCGCCACAGAACCCGTGCTGGATGAAAATCCTGTTACGCTTGCGCCTTCTGCCAATGTTAATTCCTCCCGTAAGGTGAAGGTGACGGTCTCTTGCGACACCCCATTCAATTGCAACGACATGACATTTGGAGCCAGAGGATCCTGACCATCATCATAGAGTTTGAATTGTAATACATTAGCCTTATTGGTAGCTGGAGTTCCGTCCAGAAGTGAACTGATAGGCACGGGTGTGGAATTAAGAATCAACGAACTGACAAAGGCAGTATTGGTTACCACATTATTGAGGATGGCTGGAGCGGTTGTCTCAAAATCAATATTGTCAGTTGTATTGTTGGCAGACAGGGTGTACTTGTAAACAATAAAATCGTAACTGGTACCCGAATTCAGTGGAGTAATGATCAAGCTATTGGTTCCGGAAACACGTACTACATTTTGCACAAGTGGCAGCGCATCACTTACAGGTGTGCCATCCGCTACCGAAGGAAAGGAGCCACTGGTGGTGGGTTTGGCCAACACCAGAAAATGAGTTGGAATTTGTGCTGTGTTGGTACTGTTCCAATTTAAGGTAACCGAGTTGCCTGTAATGGTAGTGGCCGACAAGGTGAAAGCTTCATTAGTAGGAGTAGGCAAAACAATACTGAAAACTTGACCCGTAAAGCTGCCATCGGCAGCTAAGGCGGCTGATTTGGTCGGATTCCCTAACAAGTCGGTAACCGAACCACCGGAACCACCTCCCTCAACGTCAACATAATTAAGACCTATAGTCCCGGTTCCCGTATATCCCGTGACGGTAATATCAAATACTGAGGTACCAGTTACAGGCGTGATTGAACTAATAAAGGGTGCTCCGGTAAGTCCGGAGGCTGTCACGATCGTGAAATCATTGGCTGCTAGTGTACCACTATTGATGTTTTCTGAAAAGGTAACCCGGAAAACGACACTGGTTGCCGAAGTACCCCCGGAAGTTGACCACGGATTCGTTGCGGTTTGTCTATTGATCGATAAAACCCGTGGAGAGTTCGCATCAATGGCGTCCGTAGTACCAGCAGGTGAATCATTACCAGCAAATGCAGGATTTGAATTGCCTAGACCATTTTGAAGAACTAAATTATTGACGGGAACATTGCTTCCGGCAGCAACATCGGTACCCCCTTCTGTAATGGTAAATTGTGCGGTATAGGTGGTTGCATTGGTGCGTGAAAAACTTCCTAAAGTGAATCCGCCCACTGTACCTGACGTAAGTGTTATGGGAGTGGTGGAGGCATCATCATCTACGGAAATGGTAGCGATGACAACATCCCCGATTTTCATCGGTACATCAGGAATGTTCACCGAATTGATTTTTGGGCGAATGAAATAATTGAGAGAATTGGTATTATTTAATACCGGAAAGGAACTCCAAACAGAAGGTGCTGCGTCTCCGGGTAAATCAACGTTCGCTTCGGTATTATCGCGGTCCCAGTTCGCAACATTGCTGATCAGTGCCCGAAGTTCGGTTGTAGACCCAGAATAGGTAGTTGAACTGGCTGTTCTTAAGTAAGCCCCGTTATCATAGTCACCAGCCAAAATAACATGGGTGGCCGCAAGTCCTGGATTGGCAGATTCATTCTTATTGTCAGGAGTTCCATCAGCTTCCCAAACGGCAGTTTCTGCGAATCTTGCCGCGGCAATAAAGATGATTGAAGCTCCATCTGTTTGGTATGCGAAAATCTGATCACCGGAGGTGTTTAGATACAATTTATCAGCATCATTTGTTGTGGCACCAAATCCGGGAAGCGAGGAGGTAAAGTTATTGTTTGTGGCTGTTGGGCTACTTGTACCGGTAAAAACAATTTCTGTTCCAGCGGGAACTGCCGTTGAAGATTTCCAACTAATCAACCCATCTTCAGGAAAGTCAACGAGTTGATTGGTGTTGGTATCCCAACCTCTATCCGTAAAATAAATTGTCGTATTTGCAGGGATACTTCTCAGTAATACAATTGAAAATTGATCAGGCTGGTTACTCGAATTAGCAGAACGGAATGAAGTAAACGCAAGATCTCCACCTGCCATGTTGATGGATAATTGTTCTACGATATGGTTCGTAATGTCTTGCAGTTGATTGCCAATTAAATCCGTATACAGCCCGGTTAATCGGGCATACGATACAGTTGGTGGGGTATTCCAGTCAGGATCTCCTGCACTAGTCATGGTCACTTTTTTAGTTGCGGAATTATAAATAGCAGTGGCTATCGTTCCGGAAGTAACCGTAAAACCATTCTTAATATCTGTGCCATCGGGCACATTGAGTTCTTCATTTAACGTGAATGTGATGGTATTGGGGGATGCGCCATTTAGCTGTAAAATCATTTGATCTGGAGATAACGCGGGGTTGGTGTTATCAACCAGGTATTGATCATCGAGGGTAACCGAACCTGTAAACAAATTAGAAGCGGCATCAGAAATCGCTGGCGATCCAATCAGATTCAGATTTAAAATGCCATTGCTCCCTCCGGAGTTTTGTCCGATAATAGAATTCACCCGCACGGTATAAACCGCACCTGATCCACTTAAATTGGCGATGGTTCCCGTGGCATCATTAATGGTTCCAGTTTCCAACACAAAATCGTTAATATCCACACCGGTTACCGATTCACTAAAGGTTACGGTAAAGTCAAGAAAACCTGCCAGGACTCTTGTCGGACTCGCGGATACCAACGTAATAGCAACCGTGGGAGCGGTATTATCAATGGTTAACCAGGAATCAGCCCCTGAAGATGGGGCTGAAACATTTCCAGCTGCGTCCACGGATACGATGTTATAATCACCTTCATTAATTAAGGCTAATGCAGGAATGGTAATGGTGTAACCGGTATTGGCTACCGCTGCAGCTCGACCTAAGAATGCATTTTTAGCGGTAATGGCAGCGTCTATCTGGCCTTGGCTTGTTACGGCAGTCCCATTTCGGATCAGATAAATATTACCAGCCTCATTGGATCTGACTTGTGAGGTGGAGGTGGCACCGCTCTTAAGTCTTTGCGGTGTTTGAAAAGCGTCTGGGGCATCAGCAACGGGAGGAATTTCGTCCAGGTCGTTTAAATTAACGGTCACATTTTGGGCAGCGGATGTGTTGGTCCCATCACTTACCGTAACTTGAATGACAATGATCGGGTTGGTTTCAAAATCGAGATAACTGGAAGTTGCTACGGTTAATTGTCCGGTAGAGGAATTAATGGCGAACGCACCACCCGGATTGCTCGTCAGTGTCCAGTTTGAAAAGGTGGTGGATGTTACATCTCCATCTGTTGCTAACACAATGCCGACAACCGATGCATTCGGGAGATTCTCATTAATATTGAACGATTGTGCCGCTGTAACAACCGGAGTTACATCGTTTAAATCGTTGAGATTAATAGTAACATTTTGAGTGGCCGAGGTGTTGGTTCCGTCACTGACTGTAACTGCAACGACTACGTTTGATCGTGCTTCCCGATCCAGATAGCTGGATGTGGCCACGGTCAATTCACCTGTCGAAGAATTGATAGCAAAAGCACTACCCGGGTTACTGGTGAGCGTCCAGTTGGAAAATGTGGTAGCGGTTACATCACCATCAGTGGCTAACACGGTTCCCACTACCGATCCATTCGTGAGGTTTTCGTTAATGTTGAACGACTGTGCGGCTGTAACAACAGGGGTCACATCGTTTAAATCATTGAGATTAATGGTCACGTTTTGTGCGGCAGAGGTATTGGTTCCGTCACTGACAGTAACCGCAACGACAACGTTTGATCGCGCTTCACGATCCAGATAACTGGATGTCGCTACGGTCAATTGTCCGGTTGAAGAATTAATGGCAAAAGCCCCACCTGGATTGCTCGTGAGCGTCCAGTTTGAGAAAGTAGTGGATGTAACATCGCCATCGGTGGCCAGCACCGTTCCGACCACGGAGGAATTGGCCAGGTTTTCATTGATATTGAATGATTGGGCTGCAGTGACCACCGGAGTAACATCGTTCACATCATTGAGGTTAATCGTAACGGAAACGCCCGGACTAGTTCCGCTGCCATTG
>ERZ1066115.188-NODE-188-length-20345-cov-18.503647_pt1 | contig 20345 bp, 15 predicted proteins | sample MGYA00382762_ERZ1066115 | MGnify/ENA primary metagenome ERZ1066115 (study PRJEB33369, sample SAMEA5778345) | biofilm metagenome | biome: Industrial cooling water; feature: Water cooling tower basin; material: Biofilm | place: United Arab Emirates | collected... | reverse complement strand
CCAACCGTGTCGTCATGGCCCCGCTCACCCGCTGCCGCTGCGACAACCCCGGCTACGTCCCGACGCCGATGATGGCCGAGTACTACGCGCAACGCGCCGGCGCCGGCCTGATCATTTCCGAAGGCACCATCGTCTCCCCACGCGGCCGTGGCTACCCTTACACCCCGGGCATCTGGTCGGCCGAGCAGGTCGCTGGCTGGCAACAGGTGACCGATGCGGTGCACCAGCGCGGCGGGCGCATCGTCTGCCAGCTGTGGCATTGCGGCCGGCTGTCGCTGCCCGAGTTCCACGACGGCCTGCCGCCGGTCGCGCCGTCGGCGATCAACCCGCAGTGGCAGATGTTCTCGCCGAGCGGCCAGCCGGATACGGTGACCCCGCAGGCGCTGAGCAAGGAGGAAATTCGCGGCATCGTCGGCGACTTTGCCCAGGCCGCGCGCAATGCGCTGGCCGCCGGTTTTGACGGCGTCGAAATCCACTCGTCGAACGGCTACCTGTTCCACCAGTTCTTCTCCGCCCAATCCAACCAACGTACCGACGAATACGGCAGCAGCCACGACAACCGCGCCCGCTTCTTCCGCGAAACCCTGGACGCGATCTGTAACGCGATCCCGGCCAACCGCGTCGGCTTCCGCCTCAACCCGATGCTCAACCGCTTCCACGGCCTGCACGTCGACGCCGACACGGTGCCGATGTGGGAACAGGTGGTGCGCGATGCCAACGCCTACGACCTCGCCTACCTGCACCTGACCGAACCGCTGCACCCCAAGCAGATCGCCAATACCGAGGGCGCACTCGCCGATGTCGGCGCCCACTTCCGCCCACTGGCCAGGATGCCGCTGATCACTAACGGCAGCATGAGCCGCGACAGTGGCGAAGCCCGGCTGCAGGCCGGTTTGTGCGATGCCGTCGCCTACGGCACGCCCTGGATTGCCAATCCCGATCTGGTCGAGCGCTTCCGGCAAAATGCCGCCCTCAACCCGGTCGACCGTGACACGTTCTACCAGGGTGGCGAACGCGGCTATCTCGACTATCCGACCCTGGCGCCAAACCCGGCATGAAACGATTTGGCTTAATAACAGCGGCGCTGCTGCTGATGGTGTTCGCCGGCAGCGCGCGCGCCGAACTGCCGCCCCCGGTGCAGCAAGCCCTGCAAGCGGCGCAGATTCCCGTCAGCCACGTCGCCGTTGTCGTCCACCCGGTCGATGGCCGCGCCCCGCTGCTCAGCCACAATGCGCGGGCGGCGATGAATCCGGCCTCGGTGATGAAGCTGCTCACCACCTACGCCGCGCTCGAACTGCTCGGCCCGGCGCACAGCTGGAAAACCGGCGCCTGGAGCGAGGCCGCCACGGTCGACGGCGTTTTGAATGGCAATTTGACCCTCAAGGGCGGCGGCGACCCGCGCTTTGCCATCGAGCATCTATGGTCGCTGCTGCGCCAGTTGCGCGTGCGCGGCATCCGCCACATCGCCGGCGACATCGTCCTCGACCGCAGCGCCTTTGCGATTTCCGAGATCGACCCCGGCGCTTTCGACGACAAGCCGATGCGCCCCTACAACGTCGGCCCGGATGCCTTGCTGCTCAACTTCCGCGCGCTGCGCTTCAGCTTCATCGCCGACGGCGGCCAACAGCCGCGCGTGCTGCAGGAAACCCCAAGCGAGGGCCTGCGCCTCGACAACCAGTTGCGCTACGGCGACGGCCCCTGTCCGCGCCAATGGCCGGACCAGATCCAGAGCAAACTGCAGGCCGAACCCGGCGGCAACGGCTGGCGGCTGGTATTCACCGGCAGCTACAGCCGCCAGTGCGGCGAAAAGTCGCTCAACCTGGCACCGCTCGCTGCCGACGCGCAGGCCGACGGCCTGCTCCGCGCCTTGTGGAGCGAACTCGGCGGCAGCCTCGGCGGCCGCGTCCGCAGCGGCACGCTGGCGCCCGGCGCCCGCCTGCTCAGCGAACACGAATCGCCGCCGCTGGCCGACGCGGTGCGCGACATCAACAAGTTCTCGAACAATGTGATGGCCCGCCATCTCTACCTGGCGCTAGGCAATGGCAACGGTGAGGTGGCAACCACCGAGCGCGCCCGCCAGCGCCTCGACGACTGGCTGCGCCAGCAACGACTCGATTTTCCCGAACTGGTGGTCGATAACGGCTCCGGCCTGTCGCGCCAGGAGCGGATCAGCGCCGACAGCCTCAACCGGCTGCTGCTGGCCGCGTGGCAGAGCCCGACCATGCCCGAGTTCATCGCCAGCCTGCCGATTGTCGGCATCGACGGGACCATGAAGCGGCGGCTGAAAGACAGCGCCGCGACCGGCCGCGCCCATATCAAGACCGGCACCCTCGACGGGGTCAAGACCGCCGCCGGCTACGCGCTCGACGCGCAGGGCCGACGCTACAGCGTCAGCTTCCTGATCAACCACCCCAAGGCCCAGGCCGGCAGCGCCGCGATTGACGCTCTGCTGCTGTGGCTGGCGCAACGGCGCGACAAAACCGAGGCCGGACGGCGTGGCGGCGACTGAAGCAAGCACCACCGCCACCACCGCCGACGCCACCACGGCCTTCCCTGCCGCCGCACTGGCCGCCGCCGGGCTCAACCGGCACGCGATCTTCCAGCGCAGTGACTTGCCGGCGGATTTGCTGGCGCAATTGCCGGCTGGCGACTGGCAGGAACTGGTGCTGCTGGCGCATGCCGGGCCTTTGCTCTGGCAGCGGGTGAGCGCCGCGCAGCAGGCCGGAACCGTCGGTGGCGACGATCCGATCGACGCTTACACGGTCGACTGCATCGAACGACTATTTTCCGACCGGCTACGAAAAATTCTCTATCCCGGGCCACAAGCCCCCGGCCTGCAGGCGCTCGGGCAGCTGGCCGGCTGGCACCGGGCAACGCCGTTCATGGTCGGGATCGACCCCGAATACGGGACTTGGTTTGCCTACCGCGCGCTGCTGCTGACCGCCGGCGGTTTTTTGCCAACGCCGCCGGTTGACCGTGAACATCCCTGTACCGACTGCTGCGAACGCCCTTGCCTGGCCGCCTGCCCGGCAGGCGCACTGGCCGGCGGCGAGTTGGACCTGGCAAGCTGTCTCGACTACCGGCTGCAGCCCGGCTCGCGCTGCGCCGCCACCTGCCACGCCCGCGCGACCTGCCCGGTCGGCGGCGAACACCGTTATCCTCCCGCCCAGATCGCCCACGCCTACGGCCATTCGCTGCGTTTCCTGCGCGCCTGGCGGCAGGAAACAGCAGCGACTCAGGACGTGGCCGGCGGCAACCAGCGCGACAAGACCCGGTAAAGCAGGTCGGGATCGACCGGCTTGCCGATGTGGTCGTTCATCCCGGCCTCCAGGCACTCGCGGCGGTTCTCGTCGAAAGCATTGGCCGTCATCGCCAGAATTGGCACCTGCTGACGCCCTGGCAGCGCGCGGATCGCGCGCGTCGCCTCGACCCCGCTCATCACCGGCATCTGCATGTCCATCAGCACCAGCGCGAATTCTTCCCTGGCAACACGCTGCACCGCCGCCTCGCCGTCCATCGCCAACTCGACCTGCAGGCCGGCCATTTCGAGCAGTTCGCGGGCAACCTCCTGGTTGATCGGCTCGTCCTCGACCAGCAACACCCGGCGCCCCGCCGCTTGCTGCTGCAAGCGGGCCAGCGGCGTCAGCGCATCGTCCGCCGCCTCTGCCGCAGAAGTCGCCAGCAGCTCGACCTTGGCCAAGGGCACGGCAATCCAGAAACAGCTCCCTTGACCCGGCGTGCTGTCGACCCCGACCTCGCCGCCGAGCAACTCGGCCAGCCGCTTGTTGATCGCCAGACCGAGACCGCTACCCCCGTAGCGTCGGGTGGTCGAATCATCGGCCTGCGAGAAGGGCTGGAACAGCCGGGCCAGCTTGTCAGGCGCAATTCCCACCCCATGATCGCGCACCGCCAGGCGCAACAGCAGCCGCTGATCGGGCAATTCACGGTCGACCGACAAGGAGACGACAATTTCCCCGCGCTCGGAGAACTTGACCGCATTGCCCAGGTAGTTGAGCAAGGCCTGCCCGAGGCGGAACGAATCGCCGTACAAGCTCGCCGGCACCTCCGCCGCCAGCTCGCCGCGCAGCTGCAACCCCTTGGCCTCGGCCTTTTCCTGAAACAGCGCCAGCGCCTGCTGCAAGATTTCGCCCGGCTTGAAACGCTGTTCGCAAAGACTCAAATGCCCGGCCTCGATTTTTGAAAAATCGAGAATGTCGTTGATCACGTTGAGCAGGTGCTGGGCCGAAAAAGCGATCTTGCCCAGCCGATCCTGCGCCGCCGTGTCCTGCACATCGCGCTGCAGCAGATGGGTCAGGCCGATGATCGCATTCATCGGGGTGCGGATTTCATGGCTCATGTTGGCCAGGAAGGCACTCTTGGCGCGGTTGGCCACCTCCGCCACCTCCTTGGCCTGCAGCAATTCGGCCGTGCGCGACGCCACCAGCGCCTTCAGATGGTGCCGGTATTGCTCCAGCTCGGCCTCGGTCTGCTTGCGCACGGTGATGTCGGTCGAAATCCCGCACAAAGCCTGAATCTGCCCCTGATCGTCGCGCAGCGGAATCTTGATCGACAGGTAGGCCGAGGTGATCGCTCCATCAGCGCTGGTATTCACTTCCTCCTCGACCACCCGTTCGCCTTGTTCCAGCACGCGTCGGTCATTGCGGCGCAGGTTGTCGGCGGTTGCCGCATCAAAGAAACAAGCGTCCGGCTTGCCGACAATTTCCTCCATCTCGCAGCCAAACAACTCGCGCACCCGGCGATTGGCGTACTGGTAGCAGTAATCCGGCCCCTTGATATAGATGAAGGCATCGACCGTGTCGAGAATCGTCGCCATCTTGTGTTCACTCGCACGCAAGGCCGCCTCATCCTGCTTGCGCTGGGTGATGTCTTCCTTGATCGCGATGTATTGGCGGATTTCGCCGTCGGCATCGACAATCGGCGAAATCGACGCCCGCTCCCAGAACAGCCGGCCGTCCTTGCTCCGGTTCAGGAACTCGCCATGCCAGGTGACCCCGGCCGCCAGCGCCTGCCACATCGCCCGGTAGCTCTCCGGCGCCAGATTGCCGGCGCTGAGGAAGCGCGGGTTGTGCCCGAGTACCTCGTCGCGCGAATAACCGGTCAAGGTTTCAAACTTGGGATTGACGTAAGTGATCCGCGCCTCGGTATCAGTCATCATGATTGACGCCGGATTCTGCTCAATGGCCAGCGACAGGGTCTGCAACTGCTCGGACTGTGCCCGCAACTGCTCGGCCTGCTGCCGGTTCTGTGCGTGATAGCGGCGGAACAAGGCCTGCGACCGATACGAAAAGAGCCCGGAAGCCAGCAGTCCCAGCGCCAGCGTACCCAGCGTCACCCAGAGCAGCCGCCACAAGCGCCCGCTGCTGCCGGTGGCATAGGCGGCAACCTCACGTTCGACGGTGCTCGCGAACTCGTCCTCGAAGACGGTGGCGACGAGCACCCAGTTCCACGGCTGGACCACGGTAATCAGTGCCTGCTTGATCGCCGGCTGGCCGGTTTTTGGATGCGGCCAGGCATAGCTGACATAGCCGCCGCCGGCCTTGGCCTGCTGGTGGATTTTGGCCAGCCCCTCGCGCTGCAGTGCATCCATCTGCGCAAAATGCGTCCCTTCCAGCCCCTCGTCCGACGGCGACAGCAGGCTGGTCCCGTCCATCCCCAACACCCCGACGTAACCGCTCTCGCCAAAACGCAGCGAGCGCAGGCGCTCCAGTGTCTCGCGCTGCTGCAACTCCTCCCACTTGTAGAGATAGTCGCCGGTGCCGATCAGCCAGTCGAAAGGCGCGAAATGGCGGACATAGGCCAGCTTGTCGGACATCTGTTTGGGGTTGTCCGGCGAATACCAGCGGTAGCGCGAAAAGCCCTCGCCCTGCGGCCGCCGGGCCGCGTCGATCAAGCCGCGCATGATGTAGTGGCCGGTATCGTCGCGGTTGTCGAGCATCACCTTGCCCTCGAACTGCGGCGCGGTCGGCAGCAGGATGAACTCGCCCTGCATGCTGTCGATGAAGTAATAGCCACGCCCGTCGTAAAAACGGGCCTGGCGCAGCGCCTCGACGATCAGCCGCTTGACCTCGGCCGACGGCCGGCGCGGCGCCTCACGTTGGTAAATCGCTTCGACAATCTGGAATGCGGTATCGACCTGCTCGACCAGGCTACGGCGCAGGACGCTCTCGGTCCGCAAGCGGTTGAACTCGACAAAACTCACCGCATTTTCGGTCTCGGCCTTGAGCCGCTGCTGCACCTGCTCGCGCGCCGTCTTCTCGATCCGAGCCAGCGACGCCCGCTGCTCTTCCAGGCTCTGCCACGAAAAGAAGGCTCCCAAACCAAGGGTCAGCAGCAGCACAATGACCAGCGTCCCGATCAGATGGATGCGGGGAACGGTCTTTTCATCGGCAATCAGACGCACGCAAAAGCTCCGGCAGGTCGGACAGATTTTTCAGCGACCGCCTGCGGGTCGCTGAAGTAGAAGCATGATAGTACAAAAGTAATAAGACCGCCGAAAATGCTTTTCGTATAGCGCGCCGCGAAAGCGCGAGCGTGGGGCCGCCGCCACGGTCAACGCCCAAAAATTGCCTTTTCCCCCACTCCTCGCCCCACGGCCGCAGCAATAGAAAACGGCGGGGTCTTGGCCCCGCCGTCGTTTTGGCTCCTCCACCCTTTCGGGTTCGGGTTGCTGTTGCTCCTTTTTTTATTGCTTACATGCTGCGGCGGTACTGACCGCCGACTTCGTACAGCGCCGAGCTGATCTGGCCCAGCGAGCAGACCTTGACGGCGTCGACCAGCACGGCGAAGACGTTGCCGTTGTCGATCACGGTCTGCTTCAGCTTCTCGATCATGGCCGGGGCCTGGTCGGCGTTGCGGGCCTGGAAGTCGCGCAGGCGCTTGATCTGCGACTGCTTTTCTTCATCGCTGGAACGGGCCAGTTCGATTTCCTGCTGGGCCATGCCCTTCGGGTTGAGGAAGGTATTGACGCCGATGATCGGGTAGGAGCCGTCGTGCTTCTTGTGCTCGTAGTACATCGACTCTTCCTGGATCTTGCCGCGCTGGTAGCCGGTTTCCATCGCCCCGAGGACGCCGCCGCGCGAGGCGATGGCTTCGAATTCCTTGAGCACGGCTTCTTCGACCAGATCGGTCAGTTCCTCGATCACGAAAGCACCCTGGTTCGGGTTTTCGTTCTTCGAGACACCCCATTCGCGGTTGATGATCAGCTGGATCGCCATCGCCCGGCGCACCGATTCCTCGGTCGGGGTGGTGATCGCTTCGTCGTAGGCGTTGGTGTGCAGCGAGTTGCAGTTGTCGTAGATCGCGATCAGCGCCTGCAGCGTGGTGCGGATGTCGTTGAAGTCCATTTCCTGGGCGTGCAGCGAGCGGCCGGAGGTCTGGATGTGGTACTTCAGCTTCTGGCTGCGCTCGTTGGCGCCGTACTTGTTCTTCATCGCCACCGCCCAGATGCGGCGCGCAACGCGGCCGATCACCGAGTATTCCGGGTCCATGCCGTTGGAGAAGAAGAAGGACAGGTTGGGCGCGAAATCGTCGATATGCATGCCGCGCGCCAGGTAGGACTCGACGTAGGTGAAGCCGTTGGCGAGGGTGAAGGCGAGCTGGCTGATCGGGTTGGCGCCGGCTTCGGCGATGTGATAACCGGAGATCGACACCGAGTAGAAGTTCTGCACCTGGTTATGGACGAAGAATTCCTGGATGTCGCCCATCATCTTGAGCGCGAACTCGGTCGAGAAGATGCAGGTGTTCTGGCCCTGGTCTTCCTTGAGGATGTCGGCCTGGACGGTGCCGCGCACCGACTTGAGCACCCATTCGCGAATCTTCTCGGCTTCGTCTTCGGTCGGCTCGCGGCCGTTGTCGGCCTTGAACTTGGCGATCTGCTGGTCGATGGCGGTGTTGAAGAAGCAGGCGAGGATGATCGGTGCCGGGCCGTTGATGGTCATCGACACCGAGGTGGTCGGGCAGACCAGATCGAAACCGTCGTAGAGCACCTTCATGTCGTCCAGCGTCGCAATCGAGACGCCGGAGTTACCGATCTTGCCGTAAATGTCCGGGCGCTCGTCCGGGTCGCAGCCGTACAGGGTCACCGAGTCGAAGGCGGTCGACAAACGGTGCGCCGGCATGCCTTCCGACACCTTCTTGAAGCGGCGGTTGGTACGGAAGGCATCGCCTTCGCCGGCGAACATCCGGGTCGGGTCTTCACCTTCGCGCTTGAAGGCGAAGACGCCCGAGGTGTAGGGGAAGGAACCGGGGACGTTTTCCTTCATCAGGAAGCGCAGGATTTCGCCGTCGTCGGTGTACTTGGGCAGGATCACCTTGCGGATCTTGGTGCCGGACAGCGACTCGGTGGTCAGCTTGGTGCGGATTTCCTTGTCGCGGATCTTCACCACGTATTCGTCGCCGGAATAGGCTTCCAGCGTTTGCGGCCACATGTCGAGCAGCTTCTTGGCCTTGGCATCCTGCTCGCCATCCTTGTAGGCCTGCATTTCGTCGAAATCTACGGTCGACTTGTCGCAACCGGCAAAAATGCCCTTGGCGATGCGCAGCGACTGGCGTTCGCGAGCGATCTTGACCTGCTGCTCGGTGTGCGCGTGGTAGCCACGGACGCTGTCGGCGATTTCAGCCAGGTAGCGGACGCGGGCGGTCGGGACGATGGCGCGGCTGGCCGAGGACTGCTTGACGGTGACCAGCGGCAGCTTGCCGCCCTTGAGCTTCAAGCCCTTGGCGGTGAGCGCCGGGACCAGCGCCTGGTACAGCGCGGTGACGCCGTCGTCGTTGAAGCGGGCGGCCATGGTGCCGAACACCGGCATGTCGTCGGTCGGCTGGTTGAAGGCTTCGCGGTTGCGCTGGTATTGCTTGCGCACGTCGCGCAGCGCGTCTTCGGCGCCTTTACGGTCGAACTTGTTGATCGCGACGAAGTCGGCAAAGTCGAGCATGTCGATCTTTTCCAGCTGCGAGGCGGCGCCGAATTCGGGGGTCATCACGTACATCGAGACATCGACGAAGGGCACGATGGCGGCGTCGCCCTGGCCGATACCCGAGGTTTCGACGATGACCAGATCAAAGCCGGCCAGCTTGCAGGCGGCGATCACTTCCGGCAGTGCGGCGGAGATTTCGGAACCGGTGTCGCGAGTAGCCAGCGAACGCATGAAGACGTTCGGATGCTCGATCGCGTTCATGCGGATGCGGTCGCCGAGCAGCGCGCCGCCGGTACGCTTGCGCGACGGATCGATGGAGATCAGGCCGATCTTGACGCTGTCTTCCTGGTCGAGGCGGAAGCGGCGGACGATTTCGTCGGTCAGCGAGGACTTGCCGGCGCCGCCGGTGCCGGTGATGCCGAGGACAGGGATTTCGGTCGCGGCGGCAGCCTTGAGCAGCGGCTCCTTGAGCTCCGGCGCGGCACCGTTTTCGAGCAGGGTGATGACCCGCGCCAGCAGGCGGCGGTCGCCGGCCTTGAGCCCGGCCAGCACTTGTTCGGCGCTGGGCACGCCTTCCGTCGCCACGTTGTAATCGGACTTCTCGACGACGTCGTTGATCATCCCCTGCAGACCCATCTTGACGCCGTCTTCCGGGGCGTAGATGCGGGTCACGCCGTAAGCGTGCAGTTCGCGGATTTCGGCCGGCACGATCACGCCGCCACCGCCGCCGAAGACCTTGATGTTCTCGCCGCCGTTGGCCTTGAGCAGGTCGATCATGTACTTGAAGAATTCGACGTGACCGCCCTGGTAGGAGGTGATGCAGATGCCCTGCGCGTCTTCCTGCAGCGCGGCGTTGACGATTTCCTGCACCGAGCGGTTGTGGCCGAGGTGGATCACCTCGGAGCCGGTCGATTGCAGGATGCGGCGCATGATGTTGATCGACGCATCGTGACCGTCGAACAGCGAAGCGGCGGTAACGAAACGGACCTTGTTCTTGGGCTTGTACGGCGCCAGTTTCTTGGCTACGGAAAGATCGGTCATGGCAACTCCAGTCGAGAGAGATGAGTTGAAAGCAGAAGCGCATGTTAGGCCGCTTTACCCCTTGCACCATTGTGGCGAATGCCGTCCATCGTGCAAATTCCGCCAACCTGTTAAGCTGTCACGGTCAACTTGTTTACAGGGCAAAAAATGCTGCAACGCACCAAAGCAACGGTTTCGATGGGTTTCGTCACCGGAATGCTCGCCGGAATGCAGCGGCGCGGGCAGGATTGCACGCTTTTGCTGCGCAATAGCGGAATTGACCTTGCAGACCCCGCCAGCCGGGTGCCGATAGCCGCCTATGCCAACCTGTATAACCGGGCGACCGGCCAGTTGCATGACGAAGGCTTTGCCCTGTTTTCGCAGCCGATGCCGCCGGGCAGTTTCGAATTCCTCTGCCGCAGCGTACTCAGTGCGCCGACGCTGGCCGAAGCGCTGGCCCGCGCCTGCCGCTTTCTCAAGCTGGTGCTGCCCGACCTGGCGGTCAGCATCCGCCGCCAGCAGGGGCGCGCCGAACTGGTGATCGGCGAAACCCGCCACCTCGCCGACCACCCCGACGACCCTGGCCGGGTGTTCGCCTTCGAATGGCTGCTGCGCCTGCTGCACGGCCTGGCCTGCTGGCTGGCCGGGCGCGGCCTCGGCCTCGACAGCGTCGTCTTTCCCTACCGGCGGCCGCCGCACGCCGCCGACTATCCGCTGATCTTCACTGAGGATTCGCGCTTTGCGCCGACCGTGCCCGGCGGCATGGGCACGCTGGTCGCCAGCTTCAACGCCAACCTGCTCGAACTGCCGATCCGCCGCGACGAAGCCGCACTCAACGCCTTTCTCGACGGCGCGCCGGGCAAGATCACCACCCTCTACCGACGCGACCGGGAAATGGTGATCCGCGTCCGCGACCTGCTGCGCGCCGCGCTGCCGGCGACGTTGTCGCTCGACGACATCGCCGCCCGCCTGCACCTCTCCAGCCGCAGCGTGCACCGCCGGCTGGAAGAAGAAGGCTCCAGCTTTCGCGGGATCAAGGACGCGCTGCGCCGCGACCTGGCGCTGGCGCGGCTGGCCAAGAGCGACGATTCGATTGCCCAGCTCGCCGCCGACCTCGGCTACGCCGACACCTCGGCCTTCTACCGCGCCTTCGTCGACTGGACCGGCATGGCCCCGGCGCATTACCGGCGGCAACTGCAGGAGAGCAAGGCGGAAAAGACAGACCGGGGCGACGAGCGCTAAACTCGCCGGCCAGGGAGCGCTGGCTTGAGGGCTGCGCAGAACCCCGAACCAACCCGCCCGCCCAAACCTTTCGCCACTGCCACGGTCAACCCCGCCCCCAGGCATTTTTCCCGCCCCCTACCCGAGCCTCCGCCCATGTTCTGCGACGACCACGACCAGCCCCGCCCCCGCGACGAGATCGGCATTCCCCGCGCCGGCAGCTTTGACCCGGTGGCTTTCGAAACCGCGATTGGCAACCTGCTGGCGGCCTGCGGCATTGCCGCCGATTCGCCGCACATGGGGCGCACCGCGCAGCGGGTGCGCGAGCTGTGGCAGAAGCGCCTGCTCGGCGGCTACGACCTCGACCCGGCCGCCGCGCTGGGCGAGGGCTTTGCTGACGAACGCCAGGATCTGGTGGTGATTCGCGGCATCGCCGTGCATGGCGTCTGCCCGCACCATCTGGTGCCGTTTCGCGGCGTCGCCCACGTTGCCTACCGGCCCGGCGGCCGTCTGCACGGTTTTGGCCGCATCGCGCGGATGGTCGACGCCATCGGCCACCGCTTCACCTACCAGGAATGGATGACCCGCGACATCGCCGACGCACTGGTCCGCCACGGCCAGGCCGCCGGCGCCGCCTGCGTGATCGAGGCCGAACAGCTGTGCCTGCTGCTCGGTGAAGACCGGCGTGGCGACGAACGGGTGGTGACCCAGGCCTTTGCCGGCGAATTCGCGAACAGCGAACAACTGCGCAACGAGTTCCTCGCCGCCCTTGGCCAGCGGCGCTGAAGCGGCCCGCGACACCGCAGCAACCCGCCCTGCACGATGGGGCACCAGTGAGAAGCTGGCGGGAAGCGGCCCGCCCGGCCGCAGCGTCCCGGTTCGCCGCCTCGGCGCCGCCCCGGGCAGGCTCATCGCCTGGCCTGGCATTGCCGAGGCCCCTCTGCCGGAACCTCCCCGCCCCCGCCGCCCAAACCTCCCCGCTCGCTAATGAGCCATCCGCCCGCCGCCGACAGGCCAGCTTCGCCCTCGCCACGGGCATGCGCGCGGTTCTTTTCAGGATGGAAAAAGCCGGAATTCACGGTCGACCGTGAATTCCGGCTTTTTTGCCCTTCGTCCCGGCGCCAGGACCGGGCGCAGACAGACAATCAGTTGGCGGCGAAGGTGAAGGAGTCGGCGAAGAACTCCTCTTCGGGCAGGCCGGCGGCGACAAAGTCCTGGCGGGCGGCGTCGATCATCACCGGGGCGCCGCAGGCATAGACCTGGAAGCCCGAGAGGTCGGCGAAGTCGGCGAGCACCGCACGGTGCACGAAACCGGTGCGGCCGTCCCAGGCATCGTCGGCGGCCGGCTCGGAGAGCACCGGCACGTAGCTGACCTGGGCCTGCGCGGCCGCCCAGCTCGCCGGCAGTTCGGGCATGTAAAGGTCAGCACGGGCGCGGGCGCCCCAGTAGATATGCAACGGCCGCTGGCAGTTTTCGGCCAGCGCGTGCTCGACGATGGACTTGATCGGCGCAAAACCGGTGCCGCCGGCGAGCAGGATCACCGGCTTGGCCGACTCCTCGCGCAGGTAGAAGCCGCCGTGCGGCCCGTTGAGGCGCAGGATGTCCTTGACCTTCATCGTCGAAAACAGCGGGTCGGTGAAGGCGCCGCCGGGGACGTGGCGGATGTGCAGTTGCAGCAGGGCGTCGTCGTGCGGCGCGTTGGCCAGCGAGAAGCTGCGCTTCCTGCCGTCCTTGAGCAGGATGTCGACGTACTGGCCGGCCCAGAACTGCAGGCGTTCGTTGGCCGGCAGGCGCAGCTTGAGTTCGATCACGTCGGCGGCCAGCCGGTTGAGCTGCTCGATCCGCGCCGGCAGCGTCTTGACCGGGATGTCGCGGGCCGCGCCGACCTGCTTGCATTCGATGCTCAGGTCGCTCTGTGCCGTCGCACAGCAGAACAGCGTGGCGCCGGCCGCCTTGTCGGCGTCGCTCAACGCATGCGGCTGCGCCTTGCCGTGGTCGACCTCGCCGCACAGCACCTTGCCGCGACAGGCGCCGCAGGCGCCGTCCTTGCAGCCGTAGGGCAGCGTCAGGCCCTGGCGCAGGGCGGCGTCGAGCAGGGTTTCGTCGGCCTCGACCGTAAACTGGCGGCCGCTCGGCTGGACAGTGACTTGATAGCTCATGGCTTCCTCTTGTTCCCCTATAGGCTCGGCTAAAATGCCGAGATGCAAAAAATCCTGATCGTCGGCAGCGGGGACGTTGCCCGCCGCATCCTCTCCCTGCTTTGCCGCCGTGCCCGCGTCTATGCGCTGCTGCGCGACCCGGAAGCGGCCGCCGCCTGGCGGGCCGCCGGCGCGACGCCGCTGCTCGGCGATCTCGACGACCGGCGCAGCCTGCAACGCCTGGCCGGCCTCGCCGACTGCGTGCTGCATCTGGCGCCGCCGCCCAACCACGGCGAACGCGACCCACGGACGCGCAATCTGCTGGCCGCCTTGAGCGGCGGGCAAAAGCAGCGCGAAAGTCTACCACGGCGCCTGATTTACGTAAGCACGACAGGGGTTTACGGCGATTGCGGCGGCGCTGAAATCGACGAAACCCGGCGCTGCCGGCCGGAAAATGCCCGCGCCCGCCGCCGGGTTGATGCCGAGCAGGCCTTGCGCCGCTGGGGCGCGGCCAGCGGCGTCAGCGTCAGCATCCTGCGCGCACCGGGGATTTACGCCGCCGACCGCCTGCCGCTCGAACGCCTGCAAAAAGGCACGCCGGCACTGGTCGACCGTGACGACGTGTATACCAACCATATCCACGCCGACGACCTGGCTGCTGCCTGCGTCGCGGCGCTGCGCCGGGGCGGCGCCAACCGTGCCTACAACGCGGTCGATGCCTCGGAGCTGAAGATGGCCGAGTATTTCGACCGCGTCGCCGCCGCCTTCGCCCTGCCGCCGCCGCCGCGCCTGAGCCGGGCCGAAGCCGAGCAGCAGTTGTCGCCGGTGCAGCTGTCGTTCATGCGCGAATCGCGGCGCATCGGCAACCGCCGGCTGACCCGCGAACTCGGCCTGCGCCTGCGCTACCCGACGGTCGAGGCCGGCATCGCCGCCGCCCGCGCCGCACTGAGTGCCGCCCCCGCCGCCAACGCCTCCGATTAATCCTTCAACAAGCGACTCGCCCATGCTGATCGTCAAGACCCTGCACCTGTGGATGGTGATTTCCTGGTTCGCCGGCCTCTTCTACCTGCCGCGCATTTTCGTCAACCTGGCGATGGTTCCCGCCGACAGCGTCGCCGAACGTGAGCGCCTGCTGCTGATGGCCGGCAAGCTCTACAAGTTCATGACCCCGCTCGCCGCCTTCGCGGTGCTGCTCGGCCTCTGGCTGTGGTTCGGCTACGGCTTCGGCGGCGGCTGGCTGCACGCCAAGACCGCGCTGGTCGCCGGCCTGATCGCTTATCACTGGCACTGCGGCCGTCTGCTGCAAGCCTTCCGCAACGGCCACAACACCCGTTCGCACGTCTGGTTCCGCTTCTATAACGAAGTCCCGGTTCTGGTGCTGCTCGCCGTCCTCTTCCTCGTTGTTCTCAAGCCCTTCTGAAGGCCTACGCCATGAAATTTTTTGCCATCTGCCCGCGCGGCCTCGAATCCCTGCTCGCCGACGAACTGACCGCCCTCGGCGGCGAAGACGTGGCGCCGACCCACGGCGGCGTCTTCTTCTCCGGCGAGTGGGCCACCTGCTACCGCGCCAACCTCGAATCGCGAATTGCCACCCGCATCCTGTGGCACATCGTCAAAGGCCCTTACACCAGCGAAGAAGACGTCTACCGGCTGGCCGTGCGCCAGCTGTGGCCCAATCACTTCGCGGTCAGCAGCACCATCCGCGTCGTCACCACCGCGATCAAGAGTCCGCTCAAGTCGCTCGACTTCGTCACCCTGCGCGTCAAGGACGCTGTCTGCGACCGTTTCCGCGAAGACCTCGGCGAACGCCCGAATGTGGACACCCGCCACCCGGACGTGAGCATTCACCTGTTTCTCAGCGAGCGTGAGTGCACGCTCTACCTGGATACTTCGGGACAGCCGCTGTGGCAGCGCGGTTTCCGCCGCGCCAGCGTCGAGGCACCATTGAAGGAAAACCTCGCCGCCGCGATCCTCAAGCTCTCCGGCTGGCAGCCCGAACAGCCGCTGGTCGACCCGATGTGCGGCAGCGGCACCTTCCTGCTCGAAGCGGTGCAGATCGCGCTCGACCGCGCCCCCGGCCTCGACCGGCATTTCGGCTTTGAGCGACTGAAGTCCTTCCAGGCCATCGAATGGGCGACCCTGCGCAGCGCCGCCGAAGCCCGCGTCAAAAAATCGCTGCCGGCCACGATCAGCGGCTACGACCTCGACGAACGGGCCGTGCGCGCCACCCGCCGCAACCTGCAGGAAGCCGGCTTTGCCGCCTTTGCCACGGTCGACCACGGCGATGTGCTGGAAATCGAACCGCCGGCCGGTGCCCCCGGCGTGCTCCTGGCCAACCCGCCCTACGGCGAGCGCATCGGCGAGCAGGAAGAACTGGCCGCCTTTTACCCGCAACTGGGGAGCGCACTGAAGCGCCACTGGGCCGGCTGGCACTGCCTGTTCTTCACCGCCGACCTGCGCCTGCCCAAGCTGATTCGCCTGCAGCCGAGCCGCAAGACGCCGCTTTATAACGGCCCGCTCGAATGCCGCCTGTTCCGCTTCGAAATGGTCGCCGGCAGCAACCGCAAGGGCGCAACCCCGGCCGCTGCAAGCGATTGACATTGCTGCAATGCAACAAGCATTGAGATTTGATCTTGGTCAGCTATCATGCTGACCCGACGTGCCAATATCAGATTTTTATAAAACAAAACAAGGAGAAAGCAAGATGTCCGTCCAGGCTCTTTATCAGCAGAAGCGTATGTCCACGACCGACGCGATTCACGTGGTCAAGGATGGCGACACCATCGTCATCCCGACCGGCGTCGGCGAACCGCCCGCGCTGCTGACCGCCCTGTCCGACGCCCGTCGCAAATACCGCGACGTCAAGGTTTCGCAGATCCTGCCGCTGCGCAAGTACGGCTACCTCGATCCGGAAACCGTGTCCCATGTCCGTCACGACGCCTATTTCTTCGGCGGCGCGACCCGTCCGGGTGGCCAGGAAGGCTGGGTGGACTTCGTTCCCGCCTACTTCTCCGAACTGCCGCAACTGATCCGCCGTGGCCTGACCCCGGCCGACGTCGTCTTCGCCATGGCCTCGCCGATGGACGAATTCGGCTACTTCTCGCTGGCACTGGCCCCGGACTACACCATGGCCGCGATTGAAAAAGCCCGCGCCGTGGTCCTCGAAGTGAACCCGCACGTGCCCTTCGCCTTCGGCGCCTGCCACATCCACATTTCCGAAGTCGACGCCCTGACCGAAAGCAACGATCCGCTGCTCGAAGTCGGCCTGCCCAAGATCGGCCCCGTGCAACAGGCCATCGGCAGCTACGTCGCCGAAATGATCCCCAACGGCGCCACCCTGCAGATCGGCTACGGCGGCATCCCTGACGCGGTGGTGATGCAGCTGACCAACAAGCACAACCTCGGCATCCATACCGAAATGGTCGGCGACGGCATCATGACCCTGGTCGAAGCCGGCGTGGTCAACAACTCGCAGAAGAACGTCAATCGCGGCAAGATGCTCGCCACCTTCGCGCTCGGCTCGAAGAAGCTGTACGACTTCATGCACCGCAATCCGTCACTCGAAATGCACCCGGTCGATGTCACCAATGACCCCTACCTCGCCGGCCAGAACGACAACCTGCACTGCATCAACGCCACCATGCAGATCGACTTCCTCGGCCAGTGCGGCTCCGAGAGCCTGGGCGCCAAGCCCTACTCCGGCACCGGCGGCCAGGCCGACTTCGTGCGTGCCGCCAACCGCTCCAACGGCGGCAAGGCCTTCATCGTGCTGCCCTCGACCGCCAAGGATGACACCATCTCCCGCATCGTGCCGACGCTGACTCCGGGCACCCACGTCAGCACCAGCAAGAACGACATCAACTACGTCGTCACCGAGCACGGCGTCGCCCAGCTGCGCGGCAAGACCGCCAAGCAGCGTTGCGAAGCGCTGATCGCGATCGCCCACCCCAACTTCCGCGCCGAACTGCGCGAAGCCGCCAAGAAGATGAACCTGCTGTAAACAGCCGATACATCTTGTAGCAAAAGAGTTCGGCCGCAAGGCCGAACTTTCGGCTATCTTGGAAACGCTTACACCGCTTGAGCGAGCCGTTCCATGCCAGCCCCCCCTACCCCCGCTTTCCTCTCCGTCCGCAGCTTACGCCTCGGCCTCTGCGCCCTCTTGCTCGCCGTCACTGCGGCCACGCCCGCCTGGGCTCACCGCCCGCGCATCCATTTCGGCGTCGGCGTCAATGTCGGCCCCGCCTTCGGCCCGTATTACGGCCCGAGCTACTACAACCCCTTCTGGCAACCCTGGTACACCGCACCGCCGGTGATCTACCAGCCGCCCGTGGTGATCCGCCAGGAAGCGCCGCCGGTCTATGTCGAAAGGACGCCGCCGGTCAGTGCACCGCCCGCCCCGCCAGTCCAGCAATACTGGTATTACTGCCCGAGCAGCAAGGCCTACTACCCGCATGTGCCGAGCTGCCCCGAAGAGTGGCTGCGCGTGCTGCCGCAGGAGCAATGAGATGGCCCAGGGGAAAAAACGCCTTTATCCACTGTTGACCGTGTTTTTTGCGCTTGGCGCCTGCAGCAGCCTGCCCAGCGGCCCCAGCGTGATGGCGCTGCCCGGCAGCAATCAGACGCTGAACAGCTTCCGTAGCGACGATGCCTGGTGCCGTGACGAGGCCTTGCGCCTGATCGGCGGCAAGCCGACCGAGCAGCGCGCCAGCGAAGCTGCCGTCAGCACCGCCGCCGTCGGCACGGCGATTGGCGCGGTCGCCGGCGCCGCCCTTGGCGGTCGCGACGGTGCTGCCGTCGGTGCCGGAGTCGGCCTGCTCGCAGGGAGCGCCAGCGGTGCCGAGCAGGCACGACAGAGTGGCTACGGTTCGCAACGCCAGTACGACCAGGCCTATATCCAGTGCATGTACGCCAAGGGCCACCGCGTGCCGATGGCCGCTGAAACCGCGCGCTCGCTGCAAACCCGCGCGCAGCCCGTCGCTGGCGGCTACGTGCAGCCGCCAGCGTCCAGCACACCACCCTCGGCAAGCTCCCCGGCCGCAGGCACCCCGCCTCCGGCCAGCCTCGTCGCACCGCCCGTAGCGGCCGGCGCCGCCCGCAGTGCTGCCGAACTAGGGATACCGCCACCGCCGCCGGGCAAGCCGCCAGCCGCACCAGCGCCTTCACGCAAGAGGGATAGCGAGCGCCCATCCCCGAACTAACGCTGAAGTATTACTTTCGGCATAATCGCATTTGAGCTATCGTGAGCGAACAATAACCTCATCGCTTGCCGCTCATGAAAATCCTGCTGGTTGAAGACATGCGCGCGGTCGCCGCACTGATGACTGCGCGCCTCTCCGCTTTCGGTTACGAGGTCTGCCACGCCGAAAACGGTCAACTGGCGGTCGACGCCTTTGCCCGCGAAGCCCCCGACCTGGTCCTGATGGACCTCGAAATGCCGGTGATGAACGGTATCGAAGCGACCAGCCGGATTCGGCAAATGGAAGCCGGCCAGGTGTGGACGCCGATCATTTTCCTGACCGCCTCCGATACGCCGGACAATCTGGTGATGGCGATCGACGCCGGCGCCGACGACTTCCTCTCCAAGACCGTCCCTGAAAACGTGCTGCAGGCCAAGATGAAGGCCCTCAACCGCATCGCCGCGTTGCGCCACGATCTGGTTCTGGCCAACCAGCGGCTGCAGGACATGGCCCACCGCGACGGCCTGACCGGCCTTGCCAACCGCCGCCGCATGGACAACCTGACCGATGCCGCCTGGGCCCGGGCCAACCAGCAGCAAACCCCCTTCGGGCTGCTGATGCTCGACGTCGACAACTTCAAGCGTTACAACGACCACTACGGTCATCAGGCTGGCGACGATTGCCTGCGTGCCGTCGCCGCCGCACTCGAAGCCGCCACCGAGCACGAGACCCCGGCCCGCATCGTCGCCCGCTACGGCGGCGAGGAATTTGCAATTGTCCTGCCCGGCTACTCGGTCGCCGACTGCCAACGGGTTGCCGATCAAGTCCTCGCTGCGCTGCGCGAGCGCCGCCTGGCGCACGAAAAAAATGCCGACTGGGGCATCGTCACCGCCTCGCTCGGCGGTGCCTGGCTGGCCCAGGCTTCGGGTAGAATCGCCGACCTCTTCCGCACCGCCGACGCCAACCTCTACCGCGCCAAGGAAAACGGCCGCAACCGCTGCGAATTCGGCTAAGCCCGCCTCGCCGTCGGGGCCGCCGGCTCCTGCGACCAGCAGCAGGTAGGCGTCGGTTTTTTGACGTCCCTTGCATGCCCCTCGACCTCTCACTGCAACACCTGGCCCTGCTCGCCCTGCCGCTGCTGCTGCTCGCCGCCTACTGGCTGCTGCGCGACAACGGCTACAGCTACGCCGGCAAACCCATCCTCACCGACAACGAACTCGGTTTCTACCACACCCTGTGCGCCGCCTTTGCCGACGACGGCATCGTCGTTCTGCCGCAAGTCGCGATGAACGCCTTCATCAAGCCCGGCCCCGGCGAAACCGGCAAACGCTACGCCGCCGCCCGCGCCACCTTCGCGCAGAAACACGTCGACTTCCTGCTCTGCGCGGCCGACACGCTCGAAATCATCGCCATCGTCGAACTCGACGACCGTACCCACAGCCTCGAACGCGACCTCGCCCGCGATGCGATCACCCGCAGCGCCGGCTACCCGACCCTGCGTTTCCACTCGCGGCGCAAGCCGGACATCGACGAACTGAGGGAATGTCTGGAGGAGGTTTGCCGGGGGAAGGTGAGGACGTTGCGGGCGTATTGAGGGCGCAGGCTGGGCGACTGGATTTGCTCGCCGACGTGAGGAGTCGGTTTTTATTGGCAGTGGTGGAGTCGGGTCAATACGATTTTGGCCCACGGCAGCCGCTTTTTGCCCGGCTGTGGTGGGGTTTCCGCTGTTTTTACGCTGGTTTCCGCCGTTGACCGGCGGGCATACTTTCTTTTGCTTCGCCAAAAGAAAGTAGCCAAAGAAAAGGCGACCCAGGCTACGCGGTCGGCTACGCCGACTCCCCTGCGCTACTCGCCGC
>ERZ1066115.187-NODE-187-length-20454-cov-12.362371_pt1 | contig 20454 bp, 12 predicted proteins | sample MGYA00382762_ERZ1066115 | MGnify/ENA primary metagenome ERZ1066115 (study PRJEB33369, sample SAMEA5778345) | biofilm metagenome | biome: Industrial cooling water; feature: Water cooling tower basin; material: Biofilm | place: United Arab Emirates | collected... | reverse complement strand
CGTCGATATAGGAAAGATTCAGGCGGCCGAGCTTGTCGATCTCCAGGAGGCGGACCGGGATAACCTGGCCCTCCTTGACCACGTCCGAGACGCTGGCCACGCGGGTCTTGGAGAGGCGCGAGATGTGCACGAGGCCTTCCTTGCCCGGGAGTATCTCCACGAAGCAGCCGAAGTCCATGATGCGCTTGACCGTGCCCTGGTAGACGCGGCCGACCTCCGGGTCCTCGGCGATGCCCAGGACGGCGTCCTTGGCGTCGTAGGCCGACTGCTGGTTGGCGCCGTAGATGGTGACGTTGCCGTCGTCGTCCACGTTGATCTTGACGCCGTACTGCTCGCAGAGCGCCTTGATGTTCTTGCCGCCCGGCCCGATGATGGCGCCGATCTTGTCCACGTCGATCTTGACGGTGACGATCTTGGGCGCGTACACCGAGATGTCGGCGGCGGGGGCGCTGATGGTCTGGTTCATGATGCCCAGGATGTGCAGGCGGCCGCGCTTGGCCTGCTCCAGGGCCTTCTGCATGATCTCGGTGGAGACGCCGGCGATCTTGATGTCCATCTGGAAGCCGGTGATGCCCTCTTCGGTACCGGCCACCTTGAAGTCCATGTCGCCCAGGTGATCCTCGTCGCCCAGGATGTCGGAGAGCACCGCGAAGCGCGAGCCGTCGGTGATCAGGCCCATGGCGATGCCGGCGACCGGCCGCTTGAGGGGCACGCCGGCGGCGAGCATCGAGAGGGTGCCGCCGCAGACGCTGGCCATGCTGGAGGAGCCGTTGGACTCCAGGATCTCGGAGACGACGCGTATGGTGTACGGGAAGCGTTCCTTGGCCGGGAGCACGCGCTCCAGGGCGCGGCGGGCCAGGTGGCCGTGGCCGATCTCGCGGCGGCCGGTGCCTAGGCGCCCGGTCTCGCCCACGGAGAAGGGCGGGAAGTTATAGTGCAGCATGAAGCGCTCGCGGCGGTCGCCCTCGATGTCGTCGAAGATCTGCTCGTCGAAAACCGTGCCGAGGGTGGTGACCGCCAGGGCCTGGGTCTCGCCGCGGGTAAACAGCGCCGAGCCGTGGGTGCGTGGCAGGATGCCGACCTCGCAGCTGATGGCGCGGATGTCCTCGAGGCCGCGGCCGTCGACGCGCAGGCCCTTGTCCAGGATGCCGGAGCGGAGGATCTCGTACTGCAGGTCCTCCATGAGCGCGGCGAAGAGCTTCTCCTGGGGCTCGTCCACGAGCACCTCGGCGAAAGCCTCGCGGGTAGCCTTGATCGCGGCGGCGACGGCGGCGTAGCGCTCCTGCTTCACCTTGGTGAACAGGGCGCCGGCCAGGCGCTGGCGGGCGAAGGCCTCGATCTCGGACTTGCGGCCGAGCTCGGCGCGCAGCGGGGCCATGGGAAGCTTGTCCTTGCCCACCGCGTCGCGCATGCCGCGGATCAGGCGGCAGATATCGGCGATGGGGCCCTTGGAGGCCTCGATGGCGCCGAGCATCAGCTCCTCGGACACCTCGTCGGCGCCGCCCTCGACCATGGTGATGCCCTGCTCGGTGCCGGCCACGACGATCTCCAGCGCGGAGCGCTCGATCTGCTCGTAGCTGGGGTTGATCACGTAGCCGCCGTCGACGTGGCAGACGCGCACGGCGGCGATGGGCCCGTTAAAGGGGATGTCGGAGATATGGACGGCGGCGCTCGCCGCGTTGATGGCCAGGATGTCGGGCGGGTTGACGCCGTCGGCGCTGATGACGGTCGGCACCACCTGGATCTCGCGTCCGAAGGCCTTGTCGAAGAGCGGGCGCATCGGCCGGTCGATCAGGCGGGACACGAGGATCTCGCGGTCCTTGGGCCTGGTCTCGCGCTTGATGAAGCCGCCGGGGATCTTGCCGGCGGCGTAGTACTTCTCATTGTACTCCACGGTGAGGGGGACGAAGTCCAGGCCCTCGGTGACCTTGGAGGAGCAGCAGGCCGTGGCGATGACGGCCGAGCCGCCGAAGCGGCCGAAGACGGAACCGTTGGCCTGCTTGGCCAGGCGGCCCGTTTCGAGGATCATGTCCTCGTTATTGATCTTGATGGTGCTGGTATGTGCCATCGGGTACGTTTTCTCCAACGGGAACGCTTTGCCGCCGCGTTCATGGCGGCGGCCGGATCCCCTTCAATGCGACGAGGCCCGAACCGCATGCGTTCGGGCCCGCAGGAACTCGTTATTTGCGGATGCCTAATTTCTCTATCAGGGCGCGATATTTCTCTAAGTCGGTGCGCTGCAGGTACTTGAGCAGCTTGCGGCGCTGGCCCACGAGGCGGAGGAGCCCGCGGCGGCCGTTGGTATCCTTCTTATGGATCTTGAAGTGCTCGGTCAGCTGGTTGATGCGCTCGGTGGTGAGGGCGATCTGCACCTCGGTGCTGCCGGTGTTCTTCTCGCTGACGCCGAAATCCTTGATTATGCCGGCTTTCTGTTCCTTGGTAACCATCTCTCTATACTCCTTACTTCCGTGTAACCTTAGCTAGGCGAATGGAATTCGATCGCGTCCCAGTCCGTCGCCCGGAGGCGGCGGGCGTCGGCCTCCGCGACGGGCGACCCGATCCGAAGGCGGCCCTCGGCCACCAGGATCGCGACGTCCAGGACGCCGTCCCGACCCACGAGCCGCCCATCGTACGCCCCTTCGCGCGGGAGGACGTAACCGCGCTGCGTCGGACGGACGACGAACGACCGAGCGTCGTCGACGGCCTCGAAGGCGCGCAGGTCGAGCGTGTAGGGGCGGCCGAGCATGGCGAGTGCCCGATCCGTGCGCCCTTCGCGCAGGAGCGACCGTATGACGCTGGAGCTGACCCGGACGCCGTCGACCGTGACCGGTTCGACGATATCGACCTCGGCGCCGAGCTCCGCGGCTATCGACCGCATGGCCCGGGCGTCGGTCATCATCCGATAGCCGCAACGAAAATCGTTCCCTACGGCGAAATAGCGGGCGCCGCACGACCGTACGAGCGTCGAGACGAATTCATTCCCCGTCAGTTTACTGAAATCGCCGGAAAAGTCAATCAGCACGCAGAGCGACACGCCGAGCGACTCGAGCGAGGCGAGCTTCTGGTCCAGGGTCTGCAGGCTGCCGCCGAAGCGCTCGGGGGCGGTGACGAGCTTGGGGTGGGCGGTAAAGGTAACGACCGCGGGCCGCAGTCCGCCGGCGACGACGCGCCGCACGAGCTCCTGATGGCCCTTATGGACCCCGTCGAAGACGCCGATCGTCAGCGCCGAAGCTTCCGCGCCGACGGCGCCCCCCGTGGCCTCTTCCCAAGACGCGACCCTCATGCGCTCCCCTCGAGGACGAAGGCGTAGCGCCAGGCGCCCCGCCCGGACGGGTCGCGGGCGGCGATGCCCAAGAGGGAGCCGTCCGGGCCGAAGGCGGCCAGCGGGGCCGTCTCGTCCGTCGACTCGCCGGCCGACGAGACCGCCGACGAAGCGGCCGCCGCGGCCTTGGCCGCCGCCTTGAACTCGTCGATCTTATAGAGCGGCACGCCGCGGGCGAAGGACTTGGCCGCCTCGGCTCCTAAGCGCGCCGTCGCCAGCCCCAAGCCGCGGGCCAGGGCCTCGTCGAGGCGCCTCATCGAGGCGGCGCCGACCGCCTCGGGCGCGATCGCGTCATCGGCGCGGAAGGGGCCGGAGAAGGTCCGCCTAAGCGCGACGAGGTGGCCGCGGCTTCCGCAGGCCAGGGCGATGTCGCGCGCGAGGCTTCGTATATACGTGCCTTTGGAGCAGGCGATGCGGATCGTCGCGTCGCGCCCTTCGTAGGAGAGGAGCTCCAGCCGCGAGATGGTCACCGGACGCACCCTCATCTCGACGGCCTCGCCGCGGAGCGCCCGCTCGTAGGCGCGCTCCCCGTCGACGTGCACGGCCGAGTAGGCAGGCGGCGCCTGCATGATGGGCCCGCGGAAGGCCGGCAAGGCGCGCTCGAGCGCCTCGCGGCTCGGGACCGGACCTTCGGCGATTACCCTACCGTCGGGGTCCAGGGTATCGGTCTCGGCGCCGAAGCGCACGAGCGCGTCGTAGCCCTTGCCGGCGGCCATGAAGTAATCGGAGAGCCGGGTATAGCGGCCGAAGAGCGCGATAAGGACGCCGCTGGCGAAGGAGTCGAGCGTCCCGGCGTGGCCGAGCTTGGCCTTGGAGCCTAGCGAACGTTTTATAGAGGCGAGTAGCTTGTGGGAGGTCAGGCCCGAGGGCTTATCGACGACGCAGAAGCCTTCGAGCGCCGCGCCGTCGCCGGCCGCGGCGTCCGTCGGGATCATGTAAACAGGTCCTTAATCTTCTCGCCCATCTCGAAGCCTTCCTTGATGCCGGGATCGGCTTGGAAGACCAGGCGCGGCGTGAGGCGTATGCGCAGGCGCTTGCCGACCGCCGACTGTATGAATCCGGCGGCCCGATTCAAGCCCGCGACGCCCGCCTCGAGGGCGTCGCCGTCCTTGAAGGTCGACACGTAGAGCTTGGCGTGCGAGCCGTCCCGCGCCACTTCGACGCGGGTGATCGACAGGAAGCTATCGACGCGGGGATCCTTGACTTCGTTCCGGGCCAGGAGCTGCGACACCTCGTGCCGCAGCGTCTCCTCGACCCGCTTACGCCTTATCTCGTCCACTGTTCGAGTCGCCGAGCTTCCGGCTTACCTTGACCTGGTCGAAGATCTCCAGGATATCGCCCTCGCGGACGTCCAGGTAGCCTTCGATGCCGATGCCGCATTCGTAGCCGGCGGCTACTTCCTTCGCGTCGTCCTTGAAGCGCTTCAGGCTGTTGATCTTACCGGCGAAGATCTCCACGCCCTCGCGGATGACGCGGACGCCGGCGTTGCGCTTGACCGTGCCTTCGAGCACGTAGGAGCCGGCGATCGCGCCGATCTTGGGCACCTTGAAGACGTTGCGCACCTCGGCCTGGGCGATGTCGACTTCCTTGATCTCGGGGGCGAGCATGCCCTCCATGGCCTGCTGGATCTCCTCCACGGCCTTGTAGATCACGTTGTACTTCCTGATCTCGACCTTCTCCTGGTCGGCCAGGGCCTTGGCCTTGGGCGTGGGGCGCACGTTGAAGCCGATGATCAGCGCGTCCGAGGCGCTGGCCAGGTCGACGTCGGTCTCGTTGATGGCGCCGGCCGCCGCGCGGATGGCCAGGAGCCGGACCTCGCGGGTGGACAGCTTCTCGAGCGAGCTCTTCAGGGCCTCGACCGAGCCGTGCACGTCGCCCTTGATGATGACCTTGAGCTCCTGGACGCTGCCGTCCTGGAGGGTGTCGTAGAGGTTATCCAAGGTGACCTTGCGTACGGTCTTGGCTTCCTCGAAGCGCTTAAGCTCCTGCCGCTTGTCGGAGAAGGCGCGGGCGGTCTTCTCGTCCTCCACCGCCTCGAAGGGGTCGCCGGCGTTGGGGATGCCCTCGAAGCCGATGACCTCCACCGGGGTGGACGGGGTAGCGGCCGTGAGCTTGCGGCCCTTGTCGTCGAAGAGGGCGCGGACCTTGCCCGGGTAGACGCCGGCCACGAAGGGGTCGCCGACCTTGAGCGTACCGCGCTCGACGATGACGGTGGAGACGATGCCCCGGCCGTGGTCGATGCGGGACTCGAGCACCTTACCTTCGGCCAGGCAGCCGTAGTTGGCCTTGAGCTCCAGGACCTCGGCGGTCAGGAGTATGCCCTCCAGGAGCTCCTCGATGCCCAGCTTCTGCAGGGCGGAGATCTCGAAGAACATGGTGTCGCCGCCCCACTCCTCCGGCTGCAGGCCGAGCTCGGAGAGCTGGGTCTTTACGCGGTCGGGGTTGGCCTCGGGCAGGTCGACCTTGTTGATGGCGACGATGATGGGGACCTTGGCGGCCTTGGCGTGGTCGATGGCCTCCTGGGTCTGGGGCATGACGCCGTCGTTGGCGGCGACCACGAGGATCACGATATCGGTGATCTGCGAGCCGCGGGCGCGCATCTTGGCGAAGGCCTCGTGGCCCGGGGTGTCCAGGAAGGTAATCTTGCCCTTGGCCGTCTCTACCTGGTAGGCGCCGATATGCTGCGTGATGCCGCCGAACTCGCTCGCGATGACGTTAGCCTTGCGGATGGCGTCCAGGAGCTTGGTCTTACCGTGGTCGACGTGGCCCATGACGGTCACGACCGGCGGGCGGTGCTCCAGGTCGGCCGGGTCGTCGGCGCATTTCTCGATGATGGTCTCGTCGTAGAGCGAGACGATATGCACCTCGCAGCCGTATTCGCCGGCCAGGATGGTGGCGGTGTCGGCGTCGATCTGCTGGTTGATGGTCGCCATCATGCCCAGGCCCATGAGCTTACCGATGAGCTCGCTGGGCTTGAGGTTCATCTTCTTAGCCAGCTCCGCCACGGAGATGGTCTCCATGATGTCGATGGACTTAGGGATGGGGTTGGCCTTAGGGGCGTTGGCCTTCTTGCGCTGCAGCGTGAGTTTCTGCTCAAGGCTCTCTTCCTTCTTCTGATAGGAAGGCTTCTTAGCCTTGACGAAGCGCTTGGAGACCGGCTTCTTATCGCCCGCCGGGGGCGGGGCGCCGGGGCCGCCCCTACCGGGGCCGCCGCCGAAGCCGCCCGGGCGCGGGCCGCCGTAGCCGGGGCGTCCGCCGGGGCCGCCGGGGCCGCCGCCGGGCCTGGTGCCGTAGCCGGGGCGGGAGCCCTGGTAGCCCGTACCGGCGGGTCGGTTGCCTTGATAGCCGGAGCCGGCGGGGCGGTTGCCCTGGTAGCCCGAGCCGGCGGGGCGATTGCCTTGGTAGCCGGAGCCGGCGGGGCGAGAACCCTGATAGCCGCCCTGGCCCTGGTAGCCGCCGGAGCCCTGGCCCTGGTAGCCGCCCGAACCCTGGTAACCGCCCTGGCCCTGATAGCCGCCCGAACCCTGGCCCTGGTAGCCGCCCGAACCCTGCGGCCGGGAGCCCTGATAACCGGAGCCGGCCGCCGGCCTATAGCCGCCGACGCGGCCGACCACGCGAGGGCCGGTGCCGGCGGGACGGGTCGAGCGCAGATTATCCGGGCCGCCGTCCGGCGCGGGGCGCGGCGCGGGGGGGCGATGGGCGGCCGGGCGGGCCGCATGCTCCTCGGCCGGCCGCGGCTCCCTGGCAGCGGACGGCGCCGGGGCCTGAGGCTGCGCCTGATCGGCCGGAGCGGCCGGCGCGGCCGGCTGCTCTGCCTTGGCCTCGTGATGGGCCACTACCCTGGCCGCCGGCTTCTTAGGGCCGGCCGGCGCGGCGCCGGGCTGGGCGGACGCCGGGCCCGAGGGGGCCGCGGGTCGCTTCTTGACGACGACGACCTTGCGCTTCTCGCCCGAGTCGGCGGGGGGCGCCGCGGGCGCGGGGCTCGCCTCCTCTTGAGGCTTGGCCTTAGGCTGCTTAATAAGGACGGGCTTAGGTTTATTCTCGTTCGTATCCGACATAGCTCACCTTTACGATTCCTGCTCGGCCGCGTCCTCGTCCTCGTACTCGAAGGACAGGGCGACCCCGCACTGCGGGCAATGGGACATATCCGGGGTGACCAGGGCCGAGCAGTCGGGGCATTCGTATTGCTCCGCCTCGGCTTCTTCCTCGGCCGGCTCCTCCGCGGGGGCCTCCTCCGGTTCGTCCTCGAATTCCTCTTCTATGATCTCGACGTTCTCTTCGATCACCGAGCGGAGCGCCTCGAGGTCGGCGGCCGCAACGCCCTCCGCGGCCAGGAGCTCCTCGTCGCTTCGCGCCAAGAAGTCCTCGATCATCTCGACGCCGGCGGCGGCCAAGGCGGCCACGACGCGGCCGTCGGCGCCCGGAAGCTCGTCCAGCCTGAGGAGCTCTTCCTCCTCCTCGCCGAAGAGGCTGGAGGCGGCGCGCCTGGCTTCGGAGCCCAGGTCCATCTCGCGGAACTGCTCCTCGGTCTTGACGTCGATGTTCCAGTCGCACATGCGGTTGGCCAGGCGCACGTTCATGCCCTGCTTGCCGATGGCCACCGAGAGCTGGCTCTCATCCACCACGGCGAGGGCGCTCTTCTTGCCCTCGTCCAACACGTAGACCTCGCGCACGTCGGCGGGCGACAGCGCGTTCCGGATGAAGCGCCGCGGGTCGACCTCGTACTTGAGGACGTCGATCTTCTCGCCCTCGAGCTCGCGGATGATGTTCTGGATGCGGATGCCCTTGAGGCCGACGCAGGCGCCGACGGGGTCGATGTCGTCGCGATGCGAGTAGACGGCGATCTTGGTGCGGTAGCCCGGCTCGCGGACGATCTTAAAGACCTCCACGGTCTTGTCGTAGATCTCCGGCACCTCGAGCTCCAGGATCTTCTGGACGAATTCCGGATGGGTGCGCGACAGGACGATCTGCGGGCCGGCCTTGGTTACGTCGGCGATCAGCGCCTTGATGCGCTCGCCGGGCCGGTAGATCTCGCGGGGCGACTGGTACTTCTTGGGGAAGTAGCCCTCGGCGCGGCCCAGGTCGACGAAGATGTTGCCGTTCTTCTCGCGCTGATAGTAGCCGATGATGATCTCGCCCTGCTTAGCCTTGAACTCGGCGTAGAGCGTGTCGCGGGATATCTCGCGCAACGACTGCCTGGTGGTCTGCTTGGCCAGCATGACCTCGTGCAGGTCGAATTCGGTAGGATCTATGGGAATCTCGAGGATATCGCCGACCTCGGCGCCGTCGGCCAGTTCCTTGGCCTCGGACAGCATGATCTCGAGCACGGGGTCTTCGAAATCGTCGTCGTCGACGATGGTGCGCTTGGAGAGTATCTCCACGCCCTCGAAATTTTCCTTAAAACGGACGACCGCGTTCTCCGCGGTGCCGTAGCGCTTCTTATACGCGGCGATCAGCGCGTCCTCGATGGTCTTGAGGACCAAATCTTCGGAGATGCCCTTTTCGTATATGAGCTGGCGTATAGCCTCTGCCATATCTGAAGCCATGGATTACCTACCCTCCTGGGAAGAATCGAGTTTCGCTTTTATGATCGAGACGAGCGGCAAGGAGCGCTCGCCGGACGGCGTGCGGAGGAGCGCGGCGGCTCCGTCCGACGAGACGAGGATGCCCTCGACGCGCTCGCCGCCCTCGAGCAGGAAACGCATGCCGCGGCCGGCGAATACGGCGTATTCCCGCGCGTGCTTCAAGACCCGGTCGATGCCCGGCGAGGCGACTTCCAGATGGTAGTCCTCGGTGCCGAGGCGCTCGGCCAGGAAAGGCTGCATGAGGCGATGGGCCCGCGCGCATTCGTCTATCCCCGTGCCGGCCGGCGCGTATACCACGGCCGACACCTGTACGCTCCGCTTATGGCGGACGACCGTCAGGTCCACGAGTTTAAGCCCGATCGCGCCGATGAGCTGGGCTATATCGGTATAGAGTGCTTCCGACTCCGTCATATACCTATAAAAAAAGAGTCGCGGGAACGACTCTTCTTAACTCCGATAAGAAAAACCATGTCTATGGCTATACTAGCCGCGGCGAGGGTTTTCGTCAATACATGCGGAGCCTAATCCGCGGCTATGACGAGGCAGCCGACCGCCGACGCGCCGCCGGCCTTCAAGGCCCGGGCGCACTCGCTCAAGGTAGCGCCGGTCGTCATGACGTCGTCGAGCAGCACGCAGGCGGTTCCGGGCCGTAAACCCGGCCTTAGTATCATGCGGCCGCGCAGGTTAGCCGCCCGGCCCTCGTAATCCAGGCTCTTCTGCGCCGCGCCGCCGGGGGCGCGGCGGAGGAGCCCGCGGACCGGCAAGCCCCTCCTTCGAAGCTCGGCGGCGATCGCCGCGACTTGATCCCAGCCCTTCTTACGGAGCTTACCCGGGCTCGGCGGCACGGGTACGATCGGCAGCCCGTCCCATCGGCCGCGGTAGGCCGCCTCGAGCTCGCGGGCGAAGTAGCGGCCGAGCGATCGCCTACCGACCAGCTTATACGCCTGCACGAGCTCCTTAGCCCCGGCCGCGTACGGGAACAGCGGATAGGCGCTATCGAAATCATAGTTCGAGCGGCGGCAGCGCATGCAGAGGCCCTCCTCGCTCACCAGGCCCTTGCCGCAGCGGGGGCAACGCGGCTCCCGGACGCGCGGCAGGCCGGCGGCGCAGCGCTCGCACAAAGGATAGGTCGCTACGGCCGGAAGAGCGTCGCCGCAGAGCGCGCAGGCCAGGGGAGCGACGGCCCCGATAAAGGCGTCGAGGATGCTTCGCATATCGAAACTACGCCCGGCGATCAGCCCCGCTTGCGCCAGCCGAGCGTTTTCTGCAGGCCGGCGAGGCGGTTCAAGGCCTCGAGCGGGCTTAGGCGGTCCAGGTCGATCGACCGCAGCTCGGCCAGCGCGAGCTCCTCCGCCGAAAAGAGCGAGCCGGGCTCCGCCGAGCGCGCGTCGGCCGCCAACGGTGCGGCGGCCGCCGATGGCGCGTCGGCCGCGCCTAAGCCCGCGGGCAGCGCGCGCTCCTGGGCCTCCAGCTGGGCGCGGAGCTCCCGCGCGCGGGCGATAACCGGCGCCGGGAGCCCGGCGATACCGGCGACGTGGATGCCGTACGAGCCGGCGGCCGGACCCGACACGAGGCGCTTCAAGAAGATCACCTCGCCCTCGCGCTCCTCGACGGCCATGGACAGGTCCACGAGCTTGGGATGGCGCAAGGCCGTGAGCTCGTGATAATGGGTTGCGAAGAGCGTCCTCGCGCCCACGGCGTCGAGCATATGTTCGCTCACCGCCCAGGCGATCGAGAGCCCGTCGAGCGTACCGGTACCCCGGCCGACCTCGTCCATGATGACCAGGCTGCGGGAGCTCGCGTTGTTCAGTATGCTCGCCGTCTCATGCATCTCCAGGAGGAAGGTCGACTCGCCGCGGGCCAGGTTATCCTGGGCGCCGACGCGGCAAAAGACCCGATCCGCCAGGCCTATGCGCGCGCCCTCGGCCGGCACGAAGGAGCCGGCCTGGGCCATGATGACGATCAGGGCGTTCTGGCGCAGGTAGGTCGATTTGCCGGCCATGTTCGGGCCGGTGATCATGCCGAAGCTCGTGCCTTCGGCGTCGAGCGCAAGGCCGTTGGGGATGAACTCGCCGGCCGGCAGCTGCGCCTCCACCACCGGATGGCGTCCGTTCGCTATATCGATCGACTTCGAGCCGTCGACCTTCGGCCGCGCGTAGCCGCGGCAGGTGGCGGCCCAGGCGAGGCTCGCTTGGCAATCGAGCTCGGCCAGGCCCTCGGCCAAGTCCTTAAGGAGCGGCGCGTCGAGCTTGAAGCGCTCCCGTAAGCCTAGGAACAGCGAGCGCTCCAGCTCGACGATGCGCTCCGAGGCTCCGTTGATATCGGACTCGAGCGCCGCCAGTCGCTCGGTGCTGAAGCGCTCGACGTTGGCCAGGCCTTGCCTGCGGATAAAGTGGGACGGCACGCGGGCGGCGGCGTTCTTAGACAGCTCTAGGTAATAGCCGATGACGCGGTTATAACGCACCCGGAGGCCCGAAAGGCCCGTCGCCTCGCGCTCCTCCTCCAGGTAGGCTTCGAGCAAGCCGTGGGCGTCGTCGCGCAGGCTCCGCAGCCTGTCGAGCTCCTCGTCCCAGCCGGACGCGATGAGCTTGCCTTCGTTCAAGGCCGCGGAAGGCTCGGGGTCGACGGCGCTCCGCGCGAGCTCGACGAAAGCCGCGGCGGCCGCCCTCGAAGGCCGCGTCTCCCCGGCGTCCCCGGCGTCCCCGGCCCCACCGCCGCCGAAGAGCCCGAGCGTCGGCCGCGCGGCCTCGGGGAGGCCTTCGTCCAAGGCCAGCGCGGCGGCGACCGTAGCGGCCGCGGCCACGATATCGCGGGCGTTGGCCTTGTCCATGGCCAGGCGCGCGGCCAGGCGCTCAAGGTCGAGGCAGGCCCCCAGGCCGCGGCGGACGCGCTCCAAGGCGCGCTGGTCTCGGTACAGCGACTCGAGCCCGTCCAGGCGCCGCTCTATCGCGGGGACGGAAATCAGGGGCCTGAGCAGCCGCCTGCGGAGGGCGCGCGCCCCCATGGAAGTCCGTGTATAATCCAAGGTATCCAGAAGGGTGAGGGCGCGGCCGCCATCCCGTAGGTTGCGGTCCAGCTCCAGGTTCTTCTGGCTGGACTCGTCGATGGCCAGGTAATCGAGGGCCGCCGCCGACTTGAGCGCGCGGATATGCCCAAGGGTCGACCGGGTGGATTGCGCCAAGTACTCGAGCGCAGCGCCGGCGGCCGCGAGCGCCGGGTCGCCGTCCTCGAAGCCGAAGCCCTTCATGCTCTGCGTACCGAAATGGCGCGCGAGGGTCGCCCTGCCCTGCTCGATCGAAAAGCTCCAATCGGGCAACTTGTTCACGACGGCGCCGCGGTACTCGCGCGTAAGCTCGGCGATGGCCGGCGCGTCGAGGGCGGACTGCCTGACGACCAGCTCCTTCGGGGCCAGGGCGTAGAGCTCGCGGCGCAGGCGATCTAGGTCGTCCGCGGGGAAGGACAGCGCCTTGAACTCCCCGGTCGAGGCCTCTACCCAGGCCAGGGACAGCGCGCCGCCCACGACCCCGAAGGCGGCCAGGTAATTATCCGCGCGGGCCTCCAGGAAATCCTCCTCGACCGCGGAGCCGGGGGTGATGACTTCGACGACGGCTCGCTCGATGACGCCCTTGCCCTTGCCGGGGGCGGAGAGCTGCTCGCAGACGGCGACCTTGCGGCCGGCCTTGAGGAGCTTGGCGATATAGCCGCGGGCCGCGTGGTGGGGCACGCCGCACATGGGCGCGTCCTGGCGCTTGGTCAGGGTCAGCCCCAGGAGCGAGCTCGCCTCCACGGCGTCTTGATAGAACATCTCGTAGAAATCGCCCAGGCGGAAGAAGACGATATCGTCGCGGTGCCCGGCCTTGATGCGCTCGTACTGTTCCAGGAGGGGGATCTGCTCGGCCATAGGCGTTGCATTATAGGGTAAGTTGAACTAGGATACAACGAGAAGGACTAAGCGATCGAGAGGCCCAGCGTGGACGAAGCCCTGTTACTGAAAGAAAGCGAGGACGCGATCTACATCCGCGCCCTCGGCCATATAACCGCCAACAGCTGCGCGGGCCTGAAGGCCCGCGTCTTCGAGCGCCTGGAGCGGGCGCCGGCCCCGGACAACGTGTTCGTGGACCTCTCCCGCTGCGAATACATGGACTCCACGTTCATGGGCCTGCTCGTCGGCTTCAACAAGAGGCTGCTCAGGGCGGCGGAGAGGCCCATAACGGTGCTCGGCGCCGGCGAGACCTGCCGCAAGCTCCTTAAGACCATAGGCATCGCGCGGATGGTCGTCATGAGCGACGAGGAGCCGCGCTTTCCCGAGGATATGGAGACCGTGGGGGGTAAGGCCGACGTGGAGCTCCTCTTGGGGGCCCACGACGACCTGATAGAGCTGTCGGAGGAGAACCAGCGCCGCTTCTCGGCCCTGCGTTCCGTCCTGGCTTCCGAGGCTCGTAAGCCGGACGACGGCGAGGCCTAAGCGGCGCGGGGCCGGCGCCGAGGCCCCGCCTAGGCCGGCGCGCCCCGGCGTTTTGTTTACAGGCCGCTGACCAGGGTCTGGATCACCTTGTCGGTCAGGTCGACCATGGGGCTGAACCAGATGACCGAAGGCCCCATGGAGTCTAAATTCCGCGAGGACAGCACCAGCGAGAAGCCTTCGAGCTCGGCGGTCGCCTGGACGGCCCGGTACAGAGCCTGGGCGAAGGAGTCGGACTGCGTCAGCGCCAGCGCCTTGGCGTCCAGCTCGGCCTGCTTGACCCTGATATAATCCTGCAGGTACTGGGCTCGGCGTCGGAGGTTGTCGTCCAGCAGGCGCAGGCCCTCGGCGTCGTTGGCCCGCTGGAGCTCCAGCCGCCTGGCCTGCATGGCCTGGATCTCGGCCTGGATGCGCGCTATCTCGTCCTGGACCCGCTGCTTATCCTCCTCGAAGGAGCGCACGGCCTGCGAATCCTTGAAGTAGGTCAGGTAGACCTTCTGCATATCCACGACCGCTACGCGGGTGATCTGCTGGGCGAAGGCGACGCCGGCCATGCAGGCGAACGCTACCAAGGCGATGGTTCTTCGGTTCATCAATAGTCCTCCGGGTACGCCCGCTTATTGCAGGGGCATGGTGATGCTGAGCACGAAATCCCAGTCGCCGTTCGCGTTGGCGTATTTCAAGCCGCTCTCCCCCATATAGAAGGTACGCGCGAAGTACATGCGGAAGGGGAACTGCGGTATGGCGAAGCGCATGCCGAGGCCGTAGCTGAAGGCGAAGTTCTCTAGGCCCAGGTCGCCCCAGCCCGTGCCGGCGTCATGCTTGACCGACTCGCCCTCGACGACCTTGCGTACGTTGAGCAGGCCGTCCTCGCCCTTGCCCCGGAGCGCGGCGGCGTCCAGGAACGCGTCGAAGGCCAGCACGCCCGGCACCACCGGGATACGGATCTCGGCCCAGTTCTCCCAGAGCGCCTCGCCCTGCTGGTCCCAAAGGCGGTTCCAACCGCGGGCGTTGAAGGTACCGTCGATGCGCGGGTACTGATTCGTCGCGCTCACCTGGCCGTCGAACCAGGGAAGCATGGCCGAGAAGCCGGAATGCAAGCCGAAGACGGCCTTGAAGGGCAAGGAGCCGAAGAGCACCGTGTCGGCCAGGGTCAGATAGGCCTCCGCCCTGGTATCGCTCTTGATGAAGCGCGCCAGCTCGTTCGTCGTGAAGCCTACCAGGCTCAGCCTTTGGCTCAGGTAATAGCCCGCGGACGGGTCGTACCAAATATCCAGGCCGTTCAAGAAGGCGCGGGCGAAGAGCGAGTTGGAGGGCAGCCAGGTATTGAGGTTCTCGCTGATATCCGACTCGAAGGGATTGTTCACGCCGGCGTCGTAGCTCTTATTGTTCAGCCCGAAGCTATAGCCGCCCCCGAAACCGAGGTCGCCGAACCCGAGCTTAAAGGTATAGCCGGAGGAGAGGCCGATGCTGAAGCTCCAGGTGTCCACCTGCATCTTAGACTGCGCGGGCACGTAGCGGCTCGCGTCAACGTACTCTTCCCAGGTGGCGTAGGGATCCGGCACGCCGTTGTAGTCGTTGTCGGTATTGGCGACGTCGGCGCTGTGCGCGAAGGTAAAATCGACCCCGCCCGACCAGCGGCGGCCCATGAGCCAGTTTTCACGGAAGCTGAAAGTCAGGTCCTGGGCTTCGGGGCTGACGTTGACGCCGGCCGAGAAGGTGTTGCCGTTGCCCAGGAAGTTGCGGTCGTTCCATTTCACGAGGCCGATGAGGGGGAACTTGCCCGGATCGGCGGACGGTACGTATGAGATGCCGAACTGGATGTCGGCCGTGCTCTGCTCGGTCACGTTGATGACGAGCACCACGAAGGGCTCCCGGCTGCCCATCTCGTATTCGGGGCTGACCGCGGAGAAGAACTGCAGGTTATAGAGGTTACGTAGGCCGTCCATGATCTTGGCCTTGGAGAACACCTCGCCGTCGGCCAGGGGCACCTCGCGCCGCAGCACGGCTTCCTTGGTCTTTACGTTGCCGCGGAACTCGACGCGCTCGATCAGGGCCTGGGGCCCCTCGCTGATCTGCAGGACGAACGACACCGAGCCGGCGTCCTCGTCGCGGACGGGGACGAGCTCGAAGGCGTTGAAGATGTAGCCGTTGTCGTAATACAGGTCGGCGACCCGCCCCTGATCCTCCATCAGGCGCTGGTTGTTCAAGACCTGGCCGGGGCGCTGGCGGACGAGCTTGGCCAGCTCCTCGGCGGAGTAGAGCGCGTTGCCGTCGAAGCTCATGCCGCCGTACAGGTAGCGCGCTCCCTCGCTGAGCACGAAGGAGAGGCTAAGGCGCCTGGTGCGATCGCCATCGTCGACCCACTCGCGCCGGACGTCCAGCACGGCGGCGTCCATGTAGCCGCGGTTCTTATAGTAGGCCTCCAAGGCCGTTATGCTCTGGGCCAGGCGGGCCTCGCTGAACTGGCCGGATTGGAACAGGCCGCGTTCCTTAAGCTCGAGCTCTCCCTTGAGCGCGTTGGCGGAGAAGGCGGCGGCGCCCTGGAACTCCAGCTTCTCCACGAGGTACTGCAGGCCCTCCTCGACTACGAAGACGAGGTCGACGCTGCCGTCAGCCCTGGCGACTTGCTCGGTCGACACGACGGCGTCGACGTAGCCCTTGCCCTGGTAGAGCTGCCGCAGGGCTATCTCGTCGAGCCGTATCCTAGACTGATTAAAGATGGTCCTGGGCTTGATGGAGGCGGCGTCCAGGAGCTCGGAGCTCCTGAGGCCGCGGTTCCCCCGCACGCTGACGCTGGCTACCGCGGGCCGTTCGACCACGCGGAAGAGCAGGATGAGGCTCGAATAGGCGGCGTCGCCGGGGACGGCCTCGGGCATCACCTCGGTAAAGTAGTCGAGCCCGTATATCCTGCCGAGCAGGCCGTCGTAAAGCTCCTCGCTGAACTCCCGGCCCTTGAATTCCTTGACGATCGGATCCAGGTCGACGCGCTGCACGACGGTCAGGCCTTCGAAGCGAATATCTCGTATGGGCTTGCCCCAAAACCAGCCCTCCGCCGGCTGGGCGAGCGCCATGGACAGGGCTAGGAGCGACATGGTCGCGAGGGCGATGAAGCGTTTCATCAGTATTGCCTTCCTCACTTCAGGGGGATACGCCAGAAAACAGAAAACCGATGGTCGGTTACAAATAATGCGTCGGGATGTTCGGGCTTGAAGCTCCAATTGAACAGGAAATGGGGCGTCTGCCACTCCAGGCTGAGCTCGGAGTCTAACCCCAAGCTACGCTCGTTAGCAAGGCCCTCCTCCTTCAGCTGCAGTTCGAGCTGCGCGTAGATCGACTCGCCGAAATACTTGCCGGCGGTTATCGAGGTATTATCTAGGTAGTCGGCCAAGCTCAGCGCCTCGGCGCCGCCCGACAGGCCCGAGAGGTCGTAAAGCCAGCGCTGGAGGAGCAGGGTCCGGGTAAACAGGAGGTCCAAGCCCAGGAGCTGCTGGGCCCGTCGCTCGAAGGCGGATAGGAAATTGAGCTGGGGGATGAGCTCGCTGTTCTCGACCACCGCCCTGGCGAAATCGGGCCTGCCGCTCTCGTCGGCCGCCAGGAGCTCGCGCCCCAGGAGGGCCAGGATCTCCTGCTCGCTCAGGCTCGGCAGGGCCTCCATGCGGAAGCTGAGCTCCGAGAGCCGCGAATCCTCCGCCTTGAGGACGATGAGCACGGGGCCGGCGGCGTTCCGGCTCCTGGTCTCGGCCTCGACCGTGAGGAGGGGGTCGAAGCTTATCTCGCTCTCGTTGAACTGGATCGTCGCGTTCTTAAGATAGAAATTCCTCTGGACGTAGAATACCGAGCCGCCGCGCAGCCTGGCCGCCCCGCGCAGGGCGAAGCCGCCCGAGGCCCCGTTGAACGTCGCCTGGAGCCGGCTGGACGGGTCGGCCTGGCCGTAGAGCAAGGGCAGGCGGCGGTCGGGGAAATAGAGCCGCACGGAACGCCCGAAGCGCAAGCCTAGGTCGATGGAAAGGCCGAAGGAATCCTGGGCCTCCTCCTCCTGGGCGATGAGGCCGGTCGTGAGGACGATGTCGCCCTCCTCTATCGAAACCGTCCCGCCGATGCGGACGGACTGATCGGCCACGTCGATAGTAAGCTCCGGCCGGGCCCCTCCTTGGATCTCCATACCCAAGAGCTTCGTCTCGATCGGCACGAGCCCCTGCGGCGACGAAGCCTGGATGGATAGCTCGGCGGGGATCCAGCTCCGGATGACGGATCGGAGCGAGGCGTTTATGCGGGCGTCCGCGCAGGCCAAGCCCGTCTGGTTCGTCTCCATGCCGCGCCCGGTAAAGTACAGCGGCGCGGTGAACGGGCCGATGGGCTCGGGCACGAAATCGGGGACGACCAGATAGGTGTCCTCGAACTCGAAGGCGCCTTCGAGCTCGGGATCGCCCAGGGCGCCCTGGATCACGAGCTCGCCGCGCGCCTTGCCCGAGCTCGCTCCGACGACGCCGAGGTCGAGGATGGTAAAGAGGAAGGGTACGTCGAGCGTAACGCGCTCGGCGCGCATCGAGATGCGCGCGTCCCCGACGACGCCGCGGGCCCGGAACGAGAGCGGCAGGCTCGGCGCCAAGGCGATATCGACGAGGTTCCCCGCGTCCCTCCTGAGGACGACCTCGTCCGACGGCCCGGCGATTAAGGAGAGCGACTCGCCCCGGAGCCCGGCGACGAGCGGCCAGTCGGGCAGGCCGCGGCCGCCGGCCGATAGATCGCGCAGGGTTCCGGATAGCGCGAAGCCGCCCTCCCCGTCCGGCGCGGCCCGCAGCTCCGCCCGGCCGCGGAACGGATAGGAGTCGAGACCGAGCGAGAAGCGTCCGCTAAGCTCGCCCGACAGCTCCGCGAGGTCGAAACGGCCGGCCAGGCCCTCCAGGGTTTGGCCGGCGTAGCCTAGCTTCGCGTCCGATACCTCGATGACGGACGAGGCGTAGCTCGCCGTGAACGCGCCGCTCGGCCGCGAAACCGAGGCCTGGCCCGGATTGAGCGTGAGCGTGCCGCGCAGGCTCGGATCGTCCGCCCGCCCCCCGAGCTCCAGCTCGGCGTCGGCGGTGGAGCCGGCGAGCGCTTGAACCTGGAGCCGAGCCAGCGGTGATGCGCGTACGAGGGCCCGGCCGGCGAGCCCGTCGGGCGATAGCTCCGCCTCCAAGTCGTAGGCCTCGCCCTCGGGCCCGGCGAGCTCCAGGTCTAGCCGGCCCGAGCCGGCGTCCCAGCGGAGCGAGGCGCGTCCCGCGAGCTCTGAATAGCGGTCGGAAAGCCCGAAGGCGGGGAAATCCGCCCGGCCCGGCTCGAGCGAGCCGCGGAGATCCACGAAGGGATAGCGGGACGCCTCGGGCGAGGCCGGCCCCACGCGGGCCCGGTCGATAGCGACCCGCCACGAGGCGGCCGATTCGAAGCTGGCCCGCGCCTCCAGGCTCAAGTTAGCCAGCTCGCCGGGAAGGGGCAAGGGTAGCCCCTCCATGCCGATCGTCAGGCTGAAGCCCTCGGCCGCGGGGCTCAGCGTAGCGCCCAGGCCGTAGGAACCGCGTACGGAGACGAAACCGTCGGACATCTCGCCCCGCAGCTCGTAGGGCATGCCCTGCACTGAGAAGCCGGCGTCGAAGGCCCCGGCGCCCGCCCCCCCGAACTCGAGCCGCGCGCTCCCCGATATCTCGTAGCCCCCGACGCTCGCCTCGAGGCGCCTCAGCTCGAGGCGCTCGGCGTTGCCCGCCAGCGATACGAGGGCGAAGGCGGGCGAGAGCGCGTCGTGGGTAAGCACGATCGAAGCGGCGCTGTACGACAGGGCGCCGTCCGCCATGAAAAGGTTCAGCTCGCCGCCGGCCCGCAGCCCGCGCAGGACGCCTAAAGCGGGCTCGAGCCCCAGGCCGCGCGTCCTCGCGGCGACGGCGCCGAGGTAGGCGGGGTCGAGGCCGAAGGAAGCCTCGATGAAGGGCTCGTCCCCGCCCTCGATGCGGGCCTCGGCCCGGATGCGGGGCAAGGCGACCGAGCCGAAGGACTCGAAGGCGGCCGCCGAATCCTGGTTCTCCCCGCGGGCCGGCGGCGCGGGCTGGGCCGCGCGTTCGGAGCCGTCGGGCAGGGCCGCGTCGACGTACAGGGCCAGGGCCCCGTCGCCGAGCTCCGCCGAGACGACCAGGTCCTGCAACGCCGGCTCCAGGTCCGGGCCGACGCCGAGCCGCAAGGCCGGCGCGTAGGCGAACCAGGATTCGCCCTCGCCGGATAGCTCCCAATCGGCGCTCGCGAAGGCCTCGCCGCGCGCCCGATAGCGGCTCGATAGCGCGCCGTTCGCCGCCAGCTCGAGCGGCCGGACGGCGCCCGCGAAGCTTAAGGCCAAGTCGGCGGTCGCGACGCTCGCCTCGCTCACCTCGAGCTCCGCGAGCCCGCCGCGCGCCGCGAGCCGGGCGCGGGCGCGGCCGCCGGGTAGCGCCAAGGGCAGGGTCGCGCGGAGGTCGAGGTCGACTTCGCTGCCCTCCGGGCTCAGGTCGCTATCGACGGCGAGCCTGCCCGTATAGGCGACCGCGAGCCACGGGGCCAGCTCAGGAGGGACCGAGCCCGGCTGGAAGATCCTCGTAGGCACGAAGGAGGCCAAGGTCGCCTCGAGCGCGGCCCGGCCCGTCGCCGGGTCGTAGCCGGCCTTCAGGCGCTCTATGCCGAAGCTCGGCCGGGCTAGCTCGGCGATAAAGCGCTCGCCGTCGTAGCGCGCCGCGAGCCTGAGCTCGGCCAGGCGCCCGAGGTCGCCGTCGGCGGAGAACGCGAACGAAAGCTCGGCCCGAGAGAAGCCGGCGGCGGCCGAGGCGCTCAGGGCGAACGGCAGCTCGAGCCGCGTCGCCGTGAAGCGGGCCGCCTCGTCCCGGGCCGCGACGAAGCCCGACGCGCTCAAGGCCACGGACGCGTCGGGCCGTAGCGACGCGTCGAGCCGCCGTAGGGTCAGGCTCGCGTCGGCGGCCCCGTCTACGCGCAGCTTCACGAGGGCGTCACGCAGCTCCAGGTCGATCGAGGGGCGGGACGCCGCGGCGACGCCGCCCGCGGGCGGCCCGGCCGGCCCGGCCGGCGCG
>ERZ1066115.186-NODE-186-length-20503-cov-14.621723_pt1 | contig 20503 bp, 19 predicted proteins | sample MGYA00382762_ERZ1066115 | MGnify/ENA primary metagenome ERZ1066115 (study PRJEB33369, sample SAMEA5778345) | biofilm metagenome | biome: Industrial cooling water; feature: Water cooling tower basin; material: Biofilm | place: United Arab Emirates | collected... | reverse complement strand
GCAAGGCCCTGCACTTCAACGTCGCCGTCAAGGAAGTCCGCGAGGCCACCGAGGAGGAGCTCTCCCACGGCCACGTGCACGGCGGCTGCGAAGAGGGCTGCGACTGCGACTGCGAGGGCGAAGACTGCGGCGACGAGTGCGGTTGCGGCGGTTGCCACTAAGGTGAGAGGCGCCGCGGATAGGCCGGGCCCCGTCCGCCGATTCGCGGCCCGCTTCGGCGCTACGCGCCTGGACGCCGCCCTGGTCGCGGCCGCGGCGGCGGCCTTCATAGCCGCGGCCTTGCTCATCTACGGCGGGCCCTCGTCGGCCTACGCCGTGGTCTCTACCGACTCGGGCGAGTGGGTTTACCCGCTCGCCGAGGATCGCGAGTTCGTCGTCGAGGGCGCCCTCGGTCCCGTGACCCTGCGCATCGAGGGGGGCGCCGTCCATTTCCACGCGGCCCCCTGCAAGAATCAGCTCTGCGTGGGCGCGGCTCCCGTCTCGTCGCCCGGCCAATGGTCGGCCTGCCTGCCCAGCGGCGTCTTTATCCGCGTAGAGGGCGGTGCGGCCGAGGAGGATGAGTTCGATGCGCTCGTCCGCTGATAGCCGAGTTAAGCTCGCCTCGTTCTTGGCGGCCTTGGCTTTCTTCCTCTCCGCGGTGGAGTATATGCTGCCGCGCCCCGTGCCTTTCATGCGCCTGGGCTTGGCCAATCTTCCTATACTCCTGGCCGTCGATCTCCTGCCCTTCGGCGCTTTCCTCGTCCTCGTGATCGTGAAAGTCTTGGGCATGAGCCTGCTTACGGGCTCGCTGTTCTCCTATATCGCGCTCTTCTCCTTGGCGGGGACCATGGCCAGCGCCCTGGTCATGCGCGGGCTGCGCCTGGCCGCCGGACGGAGGCTCAGCTACCTGGGGCTCTGCGTAGCGGGGGCCATGGCGTCGAACCTGGCGCAGGTCGCCCTGGCCCGCGTCTTCGTCTTCGGGCCGAGCGCGCGCTATATGCTGCCGGCCTTCCTGGGCCTCGGCCTCGTCAGCGGGACCCTGCTCGGGCTCTTCGCCCAGCTCTTCGCCCGCGGCTCGCGCTGGTTGGCCATGGTCGGGGAGGACGCCGATGGATCGTAAAGCCGCCGCCGCCGGCGCGCGCGCCGCGCGCCGCGAGGCCTGGGAGCGGGCCTTCTCGCCCGGCGCCCTGGCCCTGGCCGGCGCGGCGCTCTCGGTCTCGCTCCTCCTCATGCCCTCGCCCCTCGCGCGCGGCGCGACCCTCGCCGCGGCGGCCGTCGCGGCCTGGGCCTCGGGGCGCAAGCTTTCGCCCGTCCTGACCGCGACCGTGATGGCCGGCATCGTGGGCGCCAACCTGCTCGTACCCCTCGGCCGCAAGCTCTACGTATGGGGCCCGGTCGTGGTCACGGAGATCGCGCTCCGCGAGGGGATCATGAAGGCCGTCACCTTCGAAGCCTTGGTCTTCATCTCGAAGGCCTGCCTGGGTTCGCGCCTGCGCCTCCCCGGAGGGCTAGGGCGGCTCTTCGCCTCCGCGCTCCGTAGCTACGACCGTATCCTGGCCTATAAGGGCAAGATCCGGCCGGCGACCTTCATCGCCGACATAGATCAGGCGCTCATTGCCGTATACGCCGAAACGGGCGATACTATAGGAGCCGAGACGGCGGGCGGCCGAAGGCCGGGGGATCCGTGGCTGATCACTCCGGTACTGGCGGCGCTCGCGGCGGCGCTGCTCATACGATAGCCCCAGGCCGGCGTCTACGTCGGCGTCCGCGTAGCCGCGCGTTCGGGAGCGCCCGCCCGAGCCCGAGGCGACCTACTTTGACCACGAAGGACGGCCCTATGGTATCGTCGTTACGCGCTAAATTACTCGTCCTCATATTCGTGCCGCTGGCCCTGCTGGCGGCGATGGGCGGTGTGCTCGTCTATCGCAACTGGCAGGAGAGCCGCGCCGTAGGCCAGGCCCTGTCGCGGCTCGAGGTAATGCGCGGCGTCGGCGCGGCCGTCGACGCCGTACAGCGCGAGCGCGGCCTGTCCTTGCTCTACTTGTCGGGCTCGGCCGCCGCCGACAGGCTCTTGCCGGCCAGGCAGGCCTCGGACGACGCGTGGCAGGCCGTGGCCGAGCGCTTCATGGCCCTCGATCTATCCTCCCCCTTTAAATCTTCGGTCAAGGCCGCGGTAGAGGGCCTGCGCGCCCTGCGGCGCAAGGTCGACGAGCGCGGCGTCCTGGCCAGCTCCGCCTTCGGCGAGTATCGCGACGTCGTGGGGCTCCTCTTGGACGCCATAGCCGAGCTGGCCCGGGTCGACGCGGCCGGCGCCGGCGAGCTTTTCTCCGCGGTCGTCATGGCCGAGGAGGCTAAGGAATACGCCGGCCGGTCCCGCGCCTACGCCGCGTCGATCTTCTCGCTCGACCTGCCGGTCACGGAGGTCCAGCTCATGGAGCTCCTCGAGTCGTACGCCGCCGTCGGCCTGAACCTTCGTAACCGCGGCTTCGCCCGGAACGAGCGGGCGGAGGCCGAGGTCGGCTCCCTGTTCTACAGCGAAGCTTGGAAGGCCGTGAGCCAGGCGGTCCTGGACATCGTCGGCCGCTCCGACGAGGGCGGCTACGGCTACGACGGGTTGGCCTTCTTCACGACGGCCTCCGCCGTGGTCGACGGCGTGCAGGCGGTCGTGGACGCGGCCGCCGACCGGGCGGCCCAGGAGCTCGGCGTCGCCGCCGACCGGCTCGCCGCCGAGACGGCCGCGGTGGCCGCCATGGTCGGCGGATCGCTCCTCGTCGTGCTGATCGTCTCGCTGCTGATCCTGGCCAAGGTCACCAAGCGCCTGCGCGAGATCTCCGCCGGCCTGGCCGAGGTCGCCGAGGGCGACGCCGACTTGACCAAGCGCCTAGGCCAGGGGAGCCGCGACGAGCTCGGCCTCGTCGCCGGGCATTTTAACGAGTTCGTAGGGCGGCTCGCGGGCATCATGGGCAGGATCAAGCATGAGATAGCGGTGCTCGACGAGGGCATGCAGCGCCTCTCGGCCAACACCGAGGAGACCGCCGGGGCCGTCCGGCAGATCAGCGCTAATATCGAGAGCCTGAAGCAGCAGACCCTGAACCAGAGCGCCTCGGCTACCGAGTCGAGCGCCACCGTCGAGCGGATAGCCAAGAACATCGGCCAGCTCTATAAGCAGATCGAACGGCAGGCCGAGGGCGTCTCCAGCTCGTCGGCCTCGATCGAGGAGATGGTCGCGAATATCCAGTCGGTGACCGCCAGCATCGAGCGCATGGGCGGCTACTACCAGAGCCTGCTGGGCAAGTCCGACGCGGGCAAGGAGTCGATCGCGACGGTCGTCCGCCAGGTCAAGGAGATCGACGCGCAGTCGGAGACCCTGCAGGAGGCCAACGGCCTGATCGCCGGCATCGCCGCCCAGACCAACCTGCTGGCCATGAACGCGGCCATCGAGGCGGCCCATGCGGGCGAGGCGGGCGCCGGCTTCGCGGTGGTGGCCGACGAGATACGCAAGCTGGCCGAGAACGCCTCGGTTCAGTCCAAGACCATAGCCGGGAACATCCGTACCATCCGCTCGGTCATCGAGGCGGTGGTGGCCAGCTCGGGCGAGAGCGCCCGTAGCTTCGAGGAGATCCTGGAGCAGATACGCACCCTATCCCGCCTGGAGGAGGAGGTGCGCTACGCCATGAAGGAGCAGAGCGAAGGCTCGGTGCAGATCCTGGAGTCGCTCACCGGCATCAACGAGGTGACGACCGAGGTTCGCCGCTCGGCGCAGGAGATGCAGGAGGGTTCGGAGACCGTGCTCGACGAGATGCGGCGGCTCCTACAGCTGGCCGGCGAGCTGGAGAACGGCATGACCGAGATGGCCGCCGGCGCGGACGAGATACGCCGGGCCGCCCACGATACCAACGAGCTCTCCGTCGAAGCCACCCGGGCGGTCAAGGGACTGCGCGAGGAGACCGAGCGCTTTAAGACCTAAGCTCCGGGCCGCCGCCGGCCTAGGCGCGGCGGCTCGCGAGTAGCCTGGCGGCCCCGACGGCCGGCAGCACGAGGGCGCCCAGGAGCCCCGTCCCGACGAAGACCCATTTCAAGGCCGTGGCGGCGCTCGCCGCCGCCCCTGCCGCCGCCGACCAGCCCGGAGACCCGCCGCCCGCGGCCATGCCCGCGCCGATCATCAAGGCCGTCACGGCCGTATTCTCCGCCAGGTCGAGGAGCACGCCGAGCGCCGGTAACGCGAGCGCCCGATAGGACGGCTCCTTGCCCCGCGCGCCGGCGAGGAGGCGGAGGCCGAAGGCCCACGAGCTCAGCATGAAGAAGCCGTACGCGGCGGGCCAGGCCAGGTCGAAGGTCCAGCGGTCGTAGATATAGGCGGCGCGGCCCTCGGCGCTATAGGCGGCCGCCCGTTCGAGCGCCTCGGCCGGCGTATAGAAGAAGCTCGTGTCGAAGCTCGCGCCCGGCGGCGTGTACGACGCGGCGTCGGCGGCCTTGCCCGGCAGGACGAACGCGACGAAGGCGGCGAAGACGAGGACGGCCAGGCCGAAGACGGCCGGCTTGGCCAAGGCGTGGCCGAGGCGCTTCACCGCTCGACCTCGGGGGCCTTATCGCCCGAGCCGTCGCCCGCCGAGCCGCCGCCCGCCGGGCCATCGGTCGGCTTCGGCTCGCCGGCCGCGGCGCTTTCGGCCTGGCCGGCCTTCGCCGCGGCGCCCCGCTCCTTGGAGCGCTTCTTTTCAAGGCGCTTGAGCTTGCCCTTGGCCAGGGCGTGCTTGATCGAGCCGCCGACCACGGCGGGGAGCATAATGAAGAGCCCGAGCGCGATGCCGGCGCAGAGCGCTATCACCAGGGTGAGCGAGAGCGAGGCGCTCGCCGACCAGGCGAAGAACGAGACCGTTACCAGGGCGTTATTTTGGCTGGCGAAGACCGCGACGAGGACCGTCACGGCGAGCAGGATGACGAGATACACGTATTTCATGCGCTGCCTCCCCGCCGGGAAGCGCCGCGCCGCGGGCGCGGCGCGGCTATCGGGGCCGCCTGGTAGGGCGGCCCCCGGCCCGACGGCCTTTAGCGTACTACGAAATTGACCAGCTTGCCAGGCACCACGATCGTCTTGACGATCTCCTTGCCGGCCAGCTGCTCCGCGATCTTAGGGATGGCGCGGGCCACCGCCTCGAGCGCGGCCTTGTCGGCGTCCTTGGCCGCGCGGAAATCGGCGCGGAGCTTGCCGTTCACCTGGACCACCACCGTCAGTTCGTCGTCCTCGCAGAGCGCGGGCTCGTAGGCCGGCCAGGGCGCCTTGGATACGGACTCGGACTCGCCGGCCCTACGCCAAAGCTCCTCGCCCAGGTGGGGCGCGTAGGGCGCTACCATGCGAACCAGGGCCGACCAGAGGCTACGCGGTATCGCGTCGAGCTTGTTTGCCTCGCTCGAGAGCACCATCATGGCCGAGATGGCCGTGTTGAAGTTGAGCGAGGACGTATCGTCGCTCACCTTGCGTATGGTCTTGTGCATGAGCTTCAAGAGCTCGCCCTCGGGCTCGGCGTCGGAGAGGGGCTTCTCGCCCATGGCCCAGAGGCGCTCCAGGAAGCGGCTCACGCCGACTAAGCCGGCCGTTGCCCAGGGCTTGGAGACCTCGAGCGGGCCCATGAACATCTCGTAGACGCGCATGGCGTCGGCGCCGTATTCGCGCACGATGTCGTCGGGGTTGACCACGTTGCCGCGGCTCTTGGACATCTTCTGGTTGTCCTCGCCCAAGATCATGCCCTGGTTGACCAGGCGCTGGAAGGGCTCGACCGTATTCACCAGCCCCAGGTCGAAGAGCACCTTGTGCCAGAAGCGCGCGTAGAGCAGGTGCAGCACCGCGTGCTCGGCGCCGCCCACGTAGAGGTCGACGGGCATCCAATAGTCGACCTTGTCGCGCGCCACGAAGGCGTCCGCGTTCTTGGGGTCGATATAGCGCAGGTAGTACCAGCAGGAGCCGGCCCACTGGGGCATCGTGTTCGTCTCGCGCCGGCCGGGGCCGCCGCAGTTCGGGCAGCTCGTGTTCACCCAGGCCTCGATGTTGGCCAGGGGCGACTCGCCGGTGCCGGAGGGCTCGTAGCTCTTCACCTCGGGCAGGGTCAGCGGTAGCTGAGCCTCGGGTACGGGCACGACGCCGCAGCGCTCGCAGTGGACCACGGGGATGGGCTCGCCCCAGTAGCGCTGGCGGCTGAATAGCCAGTCGCGGAGCTTGTAGTTGACCGCCAGCTTGCCCTGGCCCCTATCCTCCAGCCACTTCGTGATGGCCTTCTTGAAGGCGGCGGTCGGCGTGCCGTTCCAGTCGCCCGAGTTGATCGCGATGCCTTCCTCGGCGAAGCACTCCTCGGGGTCGCCGCAGCTGCCCAAGCGCGCCTCGGGGCTGCCCTCCCGGGCAACCACCTGCACGATGGGCAGCTCGAACTTCTTGGCGAAGTCCCAGTCGCGCTCGTCGTGGGCCGGCACCGCCATGATGGCGCCGGTGCCGTAGCTGATGAGCACGTAGTCGGAGATCCAGACGGGTATCTTGCGGCCGTTGACCGGGTTGATCGCGTAGGAGCCGGTAAAGACGCCGGTCTTGTCCTTGGCCAGGTCGGTGCGCTCCAGGTCGCTCTTCTTCGCGGCCGCGTCGACGTAGGCCTCGACGGCGGCCTTCTGCCCGCCCGTCGTCAACTTTTCAACCAGCGGGTGCTCCGGCGCGACGACCATGTAGGTGGCGCCGAAGAGCGTGTCGGGGCGGGTGGTGAAGACCTCCAGGCTCTCGTCCAGGCCGTCCAGCTTGAAGCTAACCGAGGCGCCCTCGGAGCGGCCTATCCAGTTGCGCTGCATGGCCTTGACCGGCTCGGGCCAGTCCAGGCCTTCAAGGTCGGAAAGCAGGCGGTCGGCGTAGGCGGTAATCTTGAGGATCCACTGGCGGATGCGCTTGCGCGTCACCTTGGTATGGCAGCGGTCGCACTCGCCGTCCTTGACCTCCTCGTTGGCCAGGCCGGTCTTGCAGGAGGGGCACCAGTTGATGGGGGCCTCCGACTCGTAGGCCAGGCCCTTCTTGAAGAGCTGGATGAAGATCCACTGCGTCCACTTGTAGTAGTCGGCGTCGCTCGTGGCCAGCTCGCGGTCCCAGTCGTAGGAGAAGCCCAGGCTCTTGATCTGCTCGCGGAAGCGACCGATGTTGGCGGCGGTGGTCACGGCCGGATGGGTGCCGGTCTGGATGGCGTAGTTCTCGGCCGGGAGGCCGAAGGAGTCGAAGCCCATGGGATGCAGGACGTTGTAGCCGTTCATGCGGAGGTAGCGGCAGTAGATGTCGGTGGCGGTGTAGCCTTCCGGGTGGCCGACGTGCAGGCCCGCGCCGGAGGGGTAGGGGAACATGTCGAGCACGTAGCGGCGCTTGTCCTTGGGGAAGGACGGATCCTCGGACGCCTTGAAGGTCTTATGCTCGTCCCAGTACTTCTGCCACTTGGGTTCGATCTCGCTGAAGGGGTACTTAGCCATGGCCACGCTCCGCTGTACGATTGAGCGGGCCGCGGGCCGGCCGCCCCGCATGGCTCCGGCCGGCGGCGCGCCGGCGGGCGCGCGGCGCCGCCGTTGGCCGGAATCATACAACGGCTAGCCGAAGCGGGGCAAGCCGGCGGCGCTCTCCTTGCGCCGGCGTCGGCGTCGGCGTATGCTCGGGGCATGCCCGACTTCGATAGCTATTGCGCCTACTGCGCGACCCTGCCCGAGGACCATCGCGACCGGCTTTACCACGACCTGGAGTACGGCTTTCCCCTAGCGGACGACGCGGGGCTCTTCGGGCGCCTCATCCTGGAGATCAACCAGGCCGGCCTTTCCTGGACCGGCATACTCAAGAAGCGGGACGGCTTCTTTACCGCCTACGACGGTTTCGACCCGGATAAGGTGGCCGCCTACGGCGATGCCGAGGTCGCGCGGCTACTCGCCGACCCCGGCATCGTGCGGAATCGGCTCAAGGTGCGCGCCGCCGTGCATAACGCCCGGCGGGTCGTGGAGCTACGCGCCGAGTACGGCTCATTCAAAGGCTGGCTAGACGCCCATCACCCCCGATCGAAAGAGGATTGGCTCAAGCTGTTTAAGGGCCGCTTTACCTTCGTGGGCGGGGAGATCGTGGGCGAGTTCCTCATGAGCGTCGGCTACCTGCCGGGCGCCCACGTCGCGGCCTGCCCGGCCGGCGCCCGAGCCGTAGCCACCGGGGCGGCCTGGGCGCGGGAGTAAAGAGGCGGCCGCCTCCGAGGGGAGGCGGCCGCCAAGCAAGCCTGCCCGGACTCGTTACAGGTCGAAGGGCTTTAAGAGCAGTTCCTTGTCGACCATAGCCCCGTCGGGGCCCTCCACCGGAACCATGGCCAAGACCCAGCCGACGACGGCCGCGGGATCGGCGCCGGCCGCCTTGAAGAAGGCGGGGTCGAGGGCGAAGACCCAGTCCTTATCGTTGGCCTTGAGGTCGGCCGCCCATTCGACCATGGCCTCGTCGGCTAGCATAAGGCCGTAGTGCTTCATCGGGGCGTGGTAGCCCACCCGCTTCCGCGCGGCCGCGGCGAGCGCGGCCATAGCCTCGGCGGGGGTCGCGGCCGGGGCGGGACCCGCGTCGGCCAGGGCGAAGCGCCCGACTAGGCGTTCGCCGACCAGCGACCAGCGTCCCGCCGCGGCCGAGGCGAGCGCCGCGGCGTCCAAGCCGGCCGCCAGGAACGGGGCCGCGTCGAGCTCGAGCGTCGCGTCGACCTCGGCCCCGAGATCCGCGGCCATGCGGAAGCGGTCGCCGTCCGCTGAAGCGAACGAGAAGAAGCCCTCGCCATCGGGGCGCTCGGCGCCCATGAGAGCCGCCGCTTGGCCGAAGCTACGGGCGGCGTATTCGGCGACGACGTCGGTCGAGCCGCATGAGGCCGCTAGGGCGGCCAGGGCGAACAGCGCGGCCTTGATAATGGTCGATCGGTAGGTACCCATCGATGAATCCTCGTTCCGCCGCGGCCTTAGGCCGCGGCAAGCTCTCTTCGGCCCGCGAGGCGGGCCGCATAAGCCGGGCGCGTCGCGGCGCCCGGCGATATTCACACCATCCGGCCCAGGGTGTCCATGAGCTCGTCGACGATTTCGACCTCGCCCGCGCGGACGCGGTCGATCAGGCAGTGCTTCATGTGGTGCTCGAGGACGGCCAGGGAGGCCTTTCCGAGGGCCGCGCGCGCCGCCGAGGCCTGGGCCAGGACGTCGTCGCAGTAGGCGTCCTCGGCAATCATGCGCCTTAAGCCGCGGACCTGCCCCTCGATGCGCGCCAGGCGCGCGTCCAGGGAGCGCTTGAGCTCGTCGTCCCTATGGGTCTTGCGGCAGCCGGGGCCGTCGGCGGCGCCCTCCGCGCCGCCGCAGCAGCCGGCCTGCGCCTTGGCCGCGGGCTCGGCCGTCATTTCCGGTTTCGACATAGATCGGTCTCCTTACTTAAAGCGCTTCAGGCGCAGGGCGTTGCTCACTACCGAGACGCTTGAGAAAGCCATGGCGGCGGCCGCGAGCATGGGGTTGAGGAGCGGCCCGCCGAAGAGGTAGAGGAGGCCCGCCGCTACGGGGATGCCCAGGGTGTTGTACGCGAAGGCCCAGAAGAGGTTCTGCTTGATCACCCGGATCGTCGCCTTGGAGAGCGACAGGGCCTTGACCGCGTCCATGAGATCGCTGCGCGCCAGGACCACGTCGGCCGACTCGGCGGCCACGTCCGTGCCCGAGCCGATGGCTATGCCTACGTCGGCGCGGGCCAGGGCCGGCGCGTCGTTGATGCCGTCGCCGACCATGGCCACGACGGCGCCGCCGGCCTGCAGTTTGGCTACCTCGCCCGCCTTATCCTCGGGCAACACCTCGGCTAGGACGCGATCCACGCCCACTTGGCGGGCTATGGCCTCGGCCACGGGCTTGGAATCGCCGGTGATCATGGCCGTCTCGATGCCCAGGGCGCGGAAGGCGGCGATGGCGGCGGCGCTCGTGGGCTTGACCGTGTCGGCCACGGCCAGGGCGCCGGCCAGGCGGCCGTCGGCGGCCAGTAGCATGACGGTCTTGCCTTCCGCCGAGAGCGCGCTTAAGTCGGACGATGCTTCGGCCGTCGACACGCCGTGCTCCTCCATGAGGCGGGCGTTGCCGACCAGGAGGGCGCGACCCTCGACGGAGGCCTCTATGCCGCGGCCGGGGATAGCCTTAAGGCCCGACGGCGCCGGGGCCGAGAGCCCGCGCTCCTTGGCGGCCGCCACGATCGCGGCGCCCAGCGGGTGCTCCGAGCCCTGCTCGGCCCCGGCGGCCAGGCGCAGCGCCTCGGCGGCCTCGAACCCGCCGTAGCCGCGGATATCGGTGACCGAGGGCTTGCCCACGGTGATGGTGCCGGTCTTGTCGAGCACGACGGCCTTGACCTTATGGGCGGTCTCTAAAGCCTCGCCGCCCTTGATCAGGATGCCCAGCTCGGCGCCCTTGCCCGTGCCCACCATGATGGCCACCGGCGTGGCTAGGCCCAGGGCGCAGGGGCAGGCGATGGTGAGGACCGCTACGAAGACCCGGAGGGAGAATTCGACTCCCTGCCCGGCCAGGAGCCAGGCCCCGGCGGCCAGCACGGCTATGGCCACTACGACCGGTACGAACACGCCGGAGACCTTGTCGGCCAGCGCGGCGATGGGCGCCTTGGAGCCCTGCGCCTCCTCCACCAAGCGTACGATGCGCGCCAGGGCGGTATCCTCGCCGACCGCGCTCGCGCGGAAGACCAACATGCCCGGGCCGTTCACCGTGGCGCCGGCCAGCTTGTCGCCGGGGCCCTTCTCCACCGGGAGGCTCTCGCCGGTCAGCATGGACTCGTCTAAAGCGCTCCGGCCTTCGACCACGACGCCGTCTACGGGCACCCGTTCGCCGGGGCGCACGCGGATAAGGTCGCCGACGGCCACCTCGTCCACGGGGAGCTCCAGGTCGCCGCCTTCCTGCACGACCAGCGCGGTCTTGGGCGCCAGGCCCATGAGCTTCTTGATGGCCTCCGAGGCGCGGCCCTTGGAGCGCGCCTCCAGGTACTTCCCGAGGAGGATCAGGGTGAGGATGGTGCCGGCGACCTCGTAGTAGAGATGCTCGGCCCCGCTAAAGTCGCCCAAGGCGATCTGCACGGTCGACGCGACGCTGTAGGCCAGCGCGGCCGAGGTGCCGATCGCGATGAGCGTGTCCATGTTCGGGTTGGCCTTGAGCATGGTCCTGAAGCCCACGGTATAAAAGCGGAGGCCGGCGATCACCGAAGGGACCGCCAGGACGATCTGCGCCAGGGCGAAGTTGAGCGGATAGTCCATAGGATGCAGGATTTCCGGCAGGGGGAAGCCCAGCATGTGCCCCATCGCCACGTAGAGCAGGGGCAGGGTCGCCGCCGCGGCGACGACGAAGCGCCGCCAAAGGGAGCGGATCTCGCGCTCCTTGGCGGCCGCGTGCTCGTCGCTCGCCTCCTTGGTCTCGGCGGCCAGGGCCGTATAGCCGGCGTCCGCCACCGCGCGCTTGATCTCGGAGAGGCGCACGGCGCTTGGATCCCAGCGGACGGAGAGGCGCTCGGTGCCGAAGTTGACCGAGGCGGCGGCGACGCCCGACAGCTTGCCTACGGCGCGCTCGACGGCGGCCGCGCAGGCGGCGCAGGTCATGCCGCCGATCGGCACGGTCGCCGTCTTCTCCGCGGAGGGCAGCACGGCTTCGTAGCCGGCGTCCTTGATCGCGGCCCCGACGGCCTCCAGGCCCAAGGCGGTCTCGTCGTATTCTATCGTAAGCGCTTCGGTGGCGAAGTTCACCGACGCCGATTTGACACCGGCTAGGCTCCCCGCGGCCCGCTCGCTCGCGCGGGCGCAGGCGGCGCAGGTCATGCCCCGAATCGCTATGGTCTTTATGGTCATACTATACCCCCCGGGGGTATAGTACTAAGCCTGACAAGAATGGTCAAGAGAAAACAGGGGATCCTCCCCTTCGCCGCAGGAAACGCGGCTTTCGTCATGACGAGGTCGGGTTTCATCAACGACTCGACGGGCCGATTCGGCGATTATCGTCCCCGCGACCCGCGGGCTCCTCGATGAGTCCCGGGCGAAGGAGGAATCGATGAACGAAGTAGGGAGCCTTGAGCTGAAGGCGATCGGGACGGTCGAGGCGGGCGGCGAGGGTTGCGCCGGAGGCGCGGCCATCCGGATCGGGGCCGCGTACCGGCTCGGGCTTACCGGGCTGGACGGCTTTTCCCACGCGATCGTCGTTTGGAGCGCCCATATGCTGCCGCCTTGGAACGACGCGTACGCGCTCGTGGACAAGCCGTACCGCGCCGCGCCGGAGAAGCTGGGCATATTCGCCACGCGCTCGCCGTATCGGCCCAACGCGATCTGCGTGAGCGTCCTGCGCGTCGCCTCTATAGATCCGGCGGAGGGCCTCGTCCGGGGCGACTGGATCGACGCCGAACCGGGGTCCCCGGTGCTCGATATCAAACCCTACCACCCGAGCTCCGATCGGCCGGCCCGGCCGGAGACGCCGCCGTGGTGCGCCCATTGGCCCAAGGACATCGAGTCGAGCGAGGGCTTCCCCTGGTCGGAGGAATTCCTTTTTTAGGCGATAGGGATGCAGATTTCCGTCTCGCCGTCCGGCCCGTAGCGCTGGAACTCCCAGTTCATGGACGGGCGGACGGCGTGCGCCGGGAGGTAGTCTTGGTAGATATAGCGATAGGTCTCGTGGAGGGCCGCGACGTCGCCGCGATGGACGAAACGAAGGCAGCGGGAGGCCGGGAGGCGCCTCACGGCGAAGATCGGCTCCTGGGCCGCGTCCGGTTCGGTCTCCAGGCCGCATAGGATGGCGATCCCGCCGAGGGACTCCTCGTCCGACCACGCCGAGCATTGATAGTAGCGTTCGGGGAGCGCGCGTCCGACGACGCGGCCGCTCGCCTTCATGAAGGTCGCCCAGGGCTTGTGGAAGCTCCGCGTCCCGTCCTCCATGAAGAAGGAGAGGCCGGCGACGGTCCGCCCCGGCTCGTCTTGGACCAGCGGCTCCGGGCTCTCCAGGCCGGAGGCGCGGCCGATCGGCTCGGAAGGCAGCCGCAAGGCCTGCGTCTCGGCCGTAGGCAGGTACTTCGCCTCCCGGATGGCCTTGGGCGATACGCCGAAACGAGCCTTCATCGAACGCGAGAAGGTTTCGTAATCCTCGAAACCGAGCTCCTCCGCGATTTCCCGCAGGCTGCGCCTCGTCTCCACGATGCGTCGAGCCGCCACGCTCAGTATCCGGCCGCGGACGTAGTCCTTAGGCTGCGCCCCGGTTATCGCGTAGAATAGGCGCTCGAAATGACGGATCGAGTAGCCCGTGCGCGCGGCCAGCGATGCGACGCTTCGTATGGCCGGGGGGCGGCGGGCGTCGGCGGGCGAGGCCTCGGCGAGCGAGGCCTCGAAGAGTTCGATGCCTTCTTTTATATACTCGTAGCCGTTCATCGGGCGCCTCCGGCCACCGATCATAAGGCCGCGGCCCGCCCGGCGTCAAATCGGCCGGCGCCGAATCGCCGGCGCCCGTCCGCCGACCGTCTCCGAATCAGGGCTCCACGACGATGCGCGAGTGGATCATCCCCATCCAGCACGAATAGGGTATGACGCCCGGCGTCGCCGGCGTGAACTCGATCCAGTTGTCGCCGTAGTCCAGGGCCTTCCGTAGCCCGAGGCTCGGGATGACGATGGCGTCGTTGCAGCCGTTCAGGCGCCCTTGCTCGACGCGCAGGTTGATGCGTAGGGGAACGCCGGCCTTGGCCACGACCTCGCCGTAGCTTCGGGAGCCGACGATCACCGTCGCCTCCTGGAAGCCTTCTTTGAGTTCGGCGCGGATGCCGGAGGCCGCCGGCCTCGCCGGGACCTGCGCGGCGGGGACGGCCGCGGGGGCCGCGGCGACGACGGGCGCTCCCGGCGCCGCCGCGTAGGAACGGGGCGTCAGCGCCCAGGCGCGGCTCATCGTCACGAAGCCTAAGAAGAGCACGAGGACGCCGCCGGCCTTGACCGCCATGCCGCGATAGCGCGGGGCTACGAAGGCGCCGCCCGCCCCGAAGAGGAAGAGCAGGGGCGCCGTGCCGGCGGAGAAGGCGGCCATGGCCGCGGCCCCGGCGAGCGCCGAACCGCTACCCAGCGCGTAGGCCTGCATGGCCTGGAGCGGGCCGCAGGGCATGAAGCCGTTGGCCAGGCCCACGGCGTAGGGCCCGAGCCGGGCGGCGGCCGCCTCGACGCGTCCGCGGAACTCGGCGTAGGCCTTCCAGCGCAGCCTCGGCAGCCTCAGGAGGCCGGCGAGCGAGAGTCCCATAAGGAGCATGAATAGGCCGGCGGCCATCATGACGCCGGCTTGGAAGCCGGGCCCGAGGCGCAGGGCGGAGCCGGTGGCTCCGGCGACCGCGCCTATGGCCGCGTAGCTCGTGATCCGACCGAGGTTATAGAGGAGCGAGGGCCGTAAGGCGGCGGCCGGAAAGGCCGGGGCCCGCGCGCGCTCCGCTTGCCGCGCCGCCGCGGGGGCGACTCGCAGGCCCTGCGAGAGGGCTATGCCGCCGCACATCGATATGCAGTGGAGCGAGGTCACGAGGCCCGTCATGAACATCGTGCCCAAGCTCAGGGGGCCGCCTAGGCGCGGCACGCCCGAGAACATGCCGAGCGCCTCGAGGCCGGCGAAGGCGCCCGCCAAGAGGACGCCGGCGCCGAGGGCCAGGAATTCGTCGCGCGAGGGCGCCGCCGCCGCGGGGTCGAGTTCGTATCCGAGCTCGGCGAGCCTTCCGCCGAGCCGCTCCTTGATCGCCGCCGCGCTCGCGCCGTCGTCTACGGCCAGCTCAAGGAGGCACTTCGCGGCGTTCGCCTTGGCTAAGCGCACGCCCTCGAGCTCGGCCGCGGCCTGCTCCGCCTTGGATTCGCAGTGGGCGCAGCTCATGCCGCGGACGCGTAGCTTTATCACGATCATAGTATACCCCCGTGGGGTATCATGAGCTTAGTTAAGTAAAATAGTCAAGAAGCCACAGCGGCCCGGGGCGAGCCTAGCGCGCCGCCTGGCCTCCGGTGCGGGCGGCGGCGGCGCGGGCCAGGGCTTTGAGTTCCTTTCGCGCGGCGGGAAAGGCCCAGCGCGCTATGAGCAGGTGGACGAGTTCGCTCAAGCCTGCGCCGATCGCGAAGCCGAGGGGGAAGCTCGCCGTCGCCGGCAGGGCCAGACGGCCTAAAAATCCGAAGGCCGCGCCTAATACGCCCCCGGCGATGGCTAGGCTCCAACCGTAAGACCTGGCGGCGGCGCGCGTATCGGCTAGGAGCTCAAACCGCGTCCCGCCCGCGCCGTCCGGCTCGACCGTTACGGCGATACGCGGTATGGAGGCGTACATGCGCACCGTGTCGCGGAATTTCCTCGTCTCGCCGCCCCAGTTAATTTCGATGCCGTAGATCCTTAGCTCGGCGCCTTCCCCGAGCCGGCGCTCCTCGACGAAACCGAGGCCGTACTGATCCCCGTCCGTGAACGCTTCGAAGGCGGCGAGGAAGTCCTTGGGCGGTAGCGGGCTCGTGCCCGCCGCCGAAAGCGGCGGCGCGGGGACGGCGCAGAGCTTGGCGGCCAGCTCTTCGAGGCGGCCGGGTTTCTTGCGATCCAGCGCGCCCAAGGCCAGTTCAAGACGGGCTGAACGGCTCACGGCGGCCGGATCCATGCCGCTCTCTATGGCCGCTTGGACGGCGGCATCCAATTCGACCGCGTCGGGCGGCGCCGGTTCGTCGGCGGCCGTAGCGACGAGCGACGACGCGTCCGAGCGCCGCTCCTCCGCCTCTAGTGAGGCCGCCCTCGCCCAGAGCCTCTCGGCGCGCCAACGTTCTAAGCGTATGGGCGCGACCTGCCGTTTCACCTCGTCGTCATGTTTTGCGTTTCCGTCCATGCCCCCCCCCTACGCGCATCCTACGGGCGCGTCCCGCCTCGGGTCAAGCTCGCCGGGCGACGGGAGCGACCGGCGGCGGCTATCGTCCCAGCGGCGGCCTTCGCTCCGGCGGCGGCTATCTCTCCGCCTCGTGACCCGCCCGGCGCGTCCGTATATACTCAGGCTATGCGTATCATCCCCGGCCTGACCAGCACCAAGAAGGATAGGATCCCCGTCTTTATCGACGATCTTTCGCGTCTCGGCATAACCGAGATAGCCCTCTTTCCGACCTGCCTGGCGGCGGGCGAACGCGCCGACCTCTACGCCGAACTCGAGCGGCTGCCGGGGCTCCGCGTCCCGCACGTCCATATACGGTCGGATATGGACGGGGCGGAGCTCGCCTACCTCGTCGAGCGCTTCGGCGCCGAGGCCTTCAACATCCATCCCCGCGCCAGTTCGCACCCTTTCTTGGACCTTCCCGCGCGCTTCAGGGCCATGAGCTACGTAGAGAACGTGGAGGAGCCGCCCGAGCCGGACGAGTTCGCGGGCTTAGGCGGCCTGTGCCCGGACTTTTCCCATTGGGCCAACGCCGTCGCTTTCGGGCGCGCGGCCTACGAGCGGCGCATGCGCGAGCTTACCGCGACCCTAGCTATAGGTTGTTGCCATCTTTCGGCCCTGCGCCTCGGCGTACCCAACGCCTGGCACGGCGAATACGACCATCACGAGTTCGCGTCCCTGGCCGACTTAGATTACCTGGCTGCGTACGCCGCGCTCATGCCGGCCCGTTGGGCTTCGCTCGAGCTTGAGAATCCCTTAGAAGAGCAGCTGGCCGCGCGCGATTACCTGGCGCGGCTCCTAGGCGCCGCGTAAGCGACGCGGACCGCCTAACGGCCGGCCGCCGGAGGACCAGGTCGCCGGCGGACCAGGTCGTCGGCGGGGCCGCAGGAAGCCCCGGCCGCGGCGATTCGGGCCGGCGGCGGCCGCCGGAGGACCAGGTCGCCGGCGATTCGGGCCGGCGGCGGCCGCGGCGGCTCGTCGGCGGGGCCGCAAGAAGCCCCGGCCCGCCGGCGATTCGGGCCGGCGGCGGCCGCCGGAGGACCAGGTCGCCGGCGATTCGGGCCGGCGGCGGCCGCGGCGATCTAGGCGGCCGCTCAGCTTAGCTCGTAGACGGCCGCCCCGTACGGCTCCAGCGTCCCCGGCTTTCCGCCGGCGGGTTCGCCCGCCCAGGCCGCGCTCGACAGGCGCGGCGCGCGCCCGTCGGCTCCCGCGGGCGCCCAAGTCAGGGCGCGGGCGCTAAAGTTCACCCCGACGGCCAGCCGACGGCCATCGAGCGAGCGCTCCCAGGCCAGGGCGCCCTCGGGCGCGGGTAGCCAGCGCAGCTCGCCGAGCGCCAGGGCCGGCTCCGCCTTTCGGAGGGCGATCAAGGCCTTGTACCAGGATAGGAGGGAGCTCGGCTCGGCCTCCAGGACCGCTACGTTCTTGCTTGTAAAATCCGGATTGAGCGGTAGCCACGGCCGGCCGGCCGTAAAGCCGGCGCCCGGGCCGCCGTCCCACTGCATCGGCGTGCGCTCCGGATCGCGGCCGAAGCCCGAGAAGGGCCAGGCGGATATCCCCAAGGGATCCCGGAGCGCCGCGCGGGGCAGGCGGTAGCAGTCCATGCCCAGCTCCTCGCCGTAATATATGAAGGGACTCCCCTTCAGGAGCAACAGCATGGCCGCCGCCGCGCGCGCCCGGCCCTCGGTCTCGCTTCCGCCGCGGCGCCCCCTGCTATAGCGGGCGTAGTGCCGCCTCTGGTCGTGGTTGGATAGCGTAAAGTTGGGCCAGGCGCCCGGGGGCAGGAGTTCGTACCAGCGCCGCGCCCGCTCGCCGAAGGCCTTCGCGCCCCAGGGGCTAAAGAGGAACTCGAAGTTAAAGGCCATATGGAGCTCGTCGCCGGCCTCGCCGTAGCAAGAGGCCGCCAGGGCCGGATCCTGGCCGTGGGTCTCGCCGATCAGCACGCGGTCGCCCGGGTACGAGTCGGCCAAGGCCCTGAACTCCTTGAAAATCTCGTGCACCTCGGGGCGGTTGCGGTCGTAGATATGGTCCTGCAGCAGGTCCGGGGACAGCTTGGGCTTAAAGGGATTGGACCGCCAGAGCTCGTCCTTAATGAAGGCGGTGGCTACGTCCATGCGGAAGCCGTCCACCCCCAGGTCCAGCCAGTAGCGGGCCTCGTCGTAGATCGCGCGCCGCAGCTCCGGGTTACGCCAGTTGAACTCCGGCTGGTGCCGCGTAAAGGTCCCCAGGTACCATTCGCCGGTGGCCGGGTTCGGGTACCAGGCCGAGCGCAGCTCGAAGAGGCTTACCCAGTTGTTCGGCCGCTTCGGCCGGCCCAGGAAGCCCCGCTCGTCCATGGGACGCCAAAGGTACCAATCGTGCTTGGGGTCGTCCTTAGACGAGCGCGCGGCCTTGAACCAGGGATGCTCGTCCGACGAATGGTTGACCACGAGGTCGATGACGATGCGTATGCCTCGTTCATGGGCGGCGTCCAGGAGCGCTTTAAAATCGTCGTCGTCGCCGAAGAGCGGGTCTACCGCGCGGTAGTCGGCCACGTCGTAGCCGAAGTCGCGCATCGGGCTCTTAAAGAAGGGGCTGATCCAGAGCGCGTCCGCGCCGAGGGCGGCCAGGTAATCGAGGCGAGAGCGGATGCCGTTCAGGTCGCCTACGCCGTCGCCGTCCGAATCCTGGAAGCTGCGCGGATAAATTTGATAGAAGACCGCCGAACGCCACCAGGGCGCCTTATCGCCCATCGCCGCCGCCTTCTATGCCCGCGGCGGCGCCCGCCGCGCCCCTTGCAGGGCTCCCCGCCGCGCCTTCGCCGGCGAGCGTCACGAGCGCCCGGAGGGCGAGCGCCCCTGCCGGCCTGGCCTGGCAGGCCAGGCGCACGCTTCCGTCCGTCGGCTCGCCCACGGCGGCGAGCCTCGCGCGTTCGCGCTCGCCTAGGGGGCTCAATCGTCCGCCCGAGACCGCCACGCGGCAGGTCCCGCAGAGCGCCTTGCCGCCGCAGTCGTGCCTATGGGGTACCCCGGCGCGCTGCAGGGCTACCAGGACGCTATAGGCCGGCGAGCCCTCGGCCTCGCGCGCCAGGCCGTCGGCGCCTACGACCCTAATCATGGCGCCGCGGCCGCCGCTCGCCGGCACGCCGCCGCCCGCCGGGAAATCGTCGCCCGCCGGGTAATCGTCGCCCGCCGGGAAATCGTCGCCCGACCTCACTCGGCCACCATCGTCTTGTTGCGCCCCGACTGCTTGGCGCGGTACAGCGCGCGGTCCGCCCGGTCGATGAGCGACTTGCCCGAGAGGTCCCGGGCGGGGTCGAACTGGGCCGCCCCGAGCGACAGGGTCACCGAGAGACTCTTGCCCTCGTAGTCCATGCAGGCGCTCCCGACCGCGCGCCTAATGCGCTCGGCCACGCGCCCCGCCGTCATAAGGTCCGTATCGGGCAGGAGCACGCAGAATTCCTCGCCGCCGTAGCGCGCCGCCACGTCGGCCGCCCTGATCTGGGCCTGTATGGTCTTGGCCACCTGCTTGAGCACCGCGTCCCCGCAAGAATGGCCGTGCGCGTCGTTGAACTTCTTAAAGTGGTCGATGTCCATCATGATCACGCAGAGCGGCTTCCCGTCCTGCGAGCTTTGATCCATCTTCTCCAGCAGCACCGTGTAGAAATAATGCTTCATGCGGAGCTTGGTCATCATGTCGGTGGTCGTCATCTCGAAGAGGAAGGCGTTATTGATGGCGATCGCCGCGAGCACCGCGATGTTCTGCACGTACTCCCGCTCCGCGTCGGAGAAATCCTCGCCCATGATCTGCTCGCCCAGGATGATAAGCCCGTTCACCACGCCCTTGGCCTTGAGCGGCACGATCAAGTTCGGCTCCAGGCTGACCAAGGACTCAAGGCCCCCGTAGGCGCCGCCGAAGCGCTCGCGGAGCTCGGCCGGCGTAAAGGGCCGGCTCTCCCGCGCGAAGAGCTTCATCGCCGGCGCGTCCTCGGCCAGGGTATAGTCGCGGCTGTGGTCCAGCTCGAAGCCCTTGTAGTTGCGGTGCAGGCTAAAGTACGTCGAGTCTATGCCGCGCTTCGCGTAGAGCGCGGCCTTGAGCACCTTCATCTGCCCCATGATCGTATACAGGATGGAATCGATCAGGATCGCGTAATCCAGCGTCGAGTTGAGGCTTTTCGAGACCTCCAGGAGTTGCCTGAGGTCGAATATCTGCTTCTCGTAGTCTTCTACGGTCGGTTCCGGCACCTGTTCGTTCGCCCTTCTGTTTAGACTCGTTTCGTGATGTAAAACAGTATAAAACGGGAGCGGCGGAAACGCCAGCCCGGCGGCGGCGGCGCCGGCGCTTTTAGGCGGGGGCGCCATGCATCGCCCGCTCGGCCGCGGCGCTTGAGACGCGCCCCCGGGGCCGAGCCTCCTCGCCCGCGCGCGCCGCGCGCGGCTCCGGGGTCTCGGCCCTCCCCCGCGGGGCTATGGCGGCGGAGGGCTAGCCGTTCGCCGCCTTCCAAGCCACGGCTTTCTTAAAGAGCTCCAAGCCCAGGCCCCCGACCGAGCCGCGGCGCCAGTGGGGATGGGCCTCCGGGTGGATGAAGGCCTCCGGGTGGGGCATGAGGCCCAGCACGCGGCCCGTGGGGTCGCAGAC
>ERZ1066115.185-NODE-185-length-20559-cov-9.665236_pt1 | contig 20559 bp, 17 predicted proteins | sample MGYA00382762_ERZ1066115 | MGnify/ENA primary metagenome ERZ1066115 (study PRJEB33369, sample SAMEA5778345) | biofilm metagenome | biome: Industrial cooling water; feature: Water cooling tower basin; material: Biofilm | place: United Arab Emirates | collected... | reverse complement strand
GTCCACGAGGGCTGGACGAAATCATCTTGTTGCAGTTAAAATATTCCAGGTCGTTCCTGAACTTTACTATCCACTTCCACCCCTTTTCCACGGACCGGAGTACCTTGCTGTTTCAGGATGAGGCCCTTACTGTAGAAACAATTCCGTTGTATCATAAACTACCGTGCTGTGGCTTTCTGTTTCGTGAAAAACCAAAGCCGCGCAAACTCAATAAGGAAAAACTGCAGCCCGGCATCCTCTTGCAACATCTGGCCACCTTAAAGTCTGGAGCCGATGTAGTGGATGACCAAGGTCGCGTTCTTTACTCCCTTCACGAGTACACGCTGGAGGCCACACCCACCTACTCCTATGCCTATTGTTCGGATACGGGTTGGAATGAATCCATGATAGAACAACTCCGGCATGTTGATTTGATGTACCATGAGGCGACATTTATGAATGAGGAACGTGACAAAGCATGGGAAACCAAACACAGCACCGCGGCCGATGCCGCCCGAATGGCGCAACGCTGCCAGGCCGGTAAACTGCTGATCGGACATTTTTCAGCCCGGTACCGCGATCTGGAGCCGTTGCTGCAAGAAGCCCGCGCCATCTTTGCCAACACGGTATTAGCGATTGAAGGAAATACTTTCGAACTTCCTGTATGAACCTGACCCTGGAACAAAAAAAGCATCGCTTGTTTATTGCCCTGGCCGGGATCTTCCTGACCAATGCCATCATAGCTGAAGTGATTGGGGTTAAAATCTTTTCCGGAGAGCAAACCCTCGGTTTACAGCCGGCCCACCTGAACATCCTGGGCTTTAGTATGGACTTTAATCTGACAGCCGGAGCGGTTATCTGGCCAGTCGTGTTTATTACCTCCGACCTGATTAATGAATACTTTGGCAAGCCCGGTGTTCAGCGCATCAGTTATCTGGCAGCTGCGTTAATCGCCTACTCGTTTGTCGTCATTTTTATGGCCATGGAATTACCCCCGGCCCAGTGGTGGCTGGATTCCAACAATCAGGACAGCGCAGGTAATTACTTCAATATGGATTTTGCCTTCAACAAAATTCTGGGTCAAGGTCAGCGGATCATCATCGGGTCACTCGCGGCCTTTCTGTTGGGTCAATTGGTGGACGTCTTTGTCTTTCAGCGCCTGCGCAAAGTAACCGGTTCAAAAATGCTCTGGCTCCGCGCCACCGGCTCCACGTTGGTGTCGCAATTCATCGACAGCTTTGTGGTGTTGTATATTGCCTTCGCTGGCATCTTTTCCCATCAACAAATTATAGCTATCGGAATCACCAATTATATCTATAAGTTTTCCGTAGCCATATTATTAACACCTGTGATTTATGGCGGTCATTACCTGATTGATCGGTATCTCGGGAAGGAAAATGCGGAAAAAATTTCAGCAGAAGCGGCTCAGGGCAGTCAATCATTTCTGTGACCGGATCACATCCAGGATGATGCCTGCGGCCATAGCGGCATTTAACGACTCGGCCTTGCCATAACGGGGTATGGTAATTTTTTGAGTGACCACTTTTTCAATCGCGGGTGAGATGCCGTTGGCTTCATTGCCGATTACAATTAAACCACCTCCGGTAAAATGAATTTGATGAACATCCACCCCTTCCAGAAAAGTACCATAAACCGGTTTACGCGCAGCGGTCAGATACGGTTGTAGCCGGGTATAATACAGGCTTACCCTGCAAAACGAACCCATGGTGGCGCTGATCACTTTAGGATTGTAGAAGTCGGCCGTCTCTTCCGAAGCCACAATATGGTTTACGCCATACCAATCTGCGGTGCGAATGAGGGTGCCGAGATTACCCGGATCACGGATGTCGTCCAATACCAGGACCCACTCATGTGGAGCAAAGGAAATGGGCTCATTGGGTTTCATGCGCGCGATGGCCAGCGCGCCATCGTTGGATTGAAAACTGCCGGCTGCCTCCAGTTCCTGTTGGCCGGCTTCGGAGACCTCCACCTGCTTCAACACATTGGCCGGAACACCTTTCAGGAAATCTGCGGTGGCGCCCAACCAGATCACCTCAAAGTCGGAGTGCAGCAATTCCAATACACTTTTAGCGCCTTCCACCACAAAGCACTGCTCCTCTTTCCGGTATTTCTTTACCTGAAGCGCCTTGATATGCTTAATTTTGGCTTTGGAGATCATGATTCGTTACCTGAAGCAAAGTGTTTGGTGCCTTTTAGTTTCCGGCTTACTCAGCAGTTGTCTGGGTACGCGGTATCTCCAAGAAAATCAAAAGTTATTGTATCGCCAAACGTTGCGGGCACCCAAGGGCTTGAGCAAGGAGGGCATGAGTGATCTGTATGTCCAAAAGGTTAACCGCAGACTGTTGGGATTACCCATCAATACCCTCGTGTGGATGCACCACGAGGGCGAAAAGCGGTACGACCAACAAGCGTTTATCGATAAGAAAACCCGGGTCGAGAACAAGTTCGACACCAAGATTGCCGCTACCCAAAATCAAAAGAAAATTACCAACCTGCAATTCCGAAAGCAGAAGAAGGTCGATGACCTGAACAGTAAAATTGAAAATGGAAATGACTTTATGCAATGGGGGGAAGCCGCCAGCGTATTCGACTCGGCTACGATCCAGGCCACGGCTGAACGGCTACGCGACTTTCTGTTTAACCGGGGCTACTTTCAAAACCAGGTTACGTACCAGATACAGGAATACAAAAAGCGGGTAAGCGTTACCTACGATATTTCTCCCGGCCGGGCCTCTTTTTATGACACCATCTTTTATCTGATTCCCGACTCGAACATTGCCCGCATTATTTCCGAAACCAAAAACCTGAGTCTGATCAAAACCAACGAACGGTACGACCAGGACAAACTGAATAAAGAGCGGGAACGCATCGACCTGCAACTGAAGAACATGGGCTATTACGACTTCACCCGGCAGTACATCGACTTTGCCATTGATACGGCTTATGGCGGACCCTATCAAATTGCCCTGCAGATGGAAATCCACAACCCTCCGCGAAGGGACTCCCATAAGATCTTTCGGTTGGACTCCATCACGTTTACCACCGATGCCGCAGTGCGCAGGGACACCTTGAAACGCAAGTCAGAAGCCCGGTACAACATGACCTTCAACTATTTCCGAAGTGAGTACAACAAGAAATTGTTAGCCCAACGGGTCTTTATCCATGCCGATAGTTTATATAGCCGCCAGGACACGTTTGAAACCCAACGGCAACTCGCCAACCTCGATATTTTCAAATTCATTAATATCAATTACGATTCAGCCGGTGGATTATTCCTCGGTAATATTTTCTGCAGTCCCCTGGATCGCTACTCCTGGTCAAATGAGGCGGGCCTTACCATGACCCAGGGATTTCCGGGACCCTACTTCAGCACCAACCTGAAAAAGCGCAATCTGTTTGGGGGTATGGAGATCATGGAGATCAATGGCCGCTATGGCTTTGAAGGCGTTGCTTCGGCCACGGATCAAAGCAACTTTTATAAGAGTACGGAAGCCAGCATCAATGGCAGTATTACGTTTCCTCAATTTCTATTGCCTCTGAGTGAGAAGAAGGCATTTCAATTAGCGCGGCTTAATCCGCGTACGCGACTGTTGGCGGGCTACACGTACACCAAACGACCTGAGTATACCCGGTCGATTACCAACGTGTCGGATACCTATACCTGGCAAAACAAACAGACCACGCAATATTCCTTTACCCTCATTAACCTGAACGTCATTCGCTCCACGCTCGACAGCACGTTCAACGCGCAGCTTCTGGAATTGCAACAAGAGGGCAATAACCTGATCAACTCTTTTGATCCTTCGTTTGTGAGTAGCATGATTTTTTCCATTACCTGGAATCCCAATAACTATGGCAACCAGGAGCGCAACTCCTACTTCTTGCGCATGCAGGCGGAATCAGGCGGTACCTTATTTAATTTTGCAGAGCCCGGCTACATTACCCGGCAAGGTTTAGAGTTGTACCAGTATGTACGATTGAATATAGACCTGCGCAGGCACAACGTGATCGATAAAAATACTTCGGTTGCCTTTCGGTTAAATACCGGGTTAGGGTATGCCTACAGCGCGAATGAAGTATTGCCCTATGAAAAATATTTCTTTGCCGGAGGCAGCAACAGTGTGCGGGCCTGGCTTCCGCGCAGGCTAGGGATTGGTACGGTGCCACCACAGTTGAGTGAAGAGCCGGATAAAGACGGCTTGTTTGATTACAGTTTTGAAAAACCGGGTGAGATTCTGATCGAAGGAAGTGTTGAATTGCGAAAGAAACTATTTGGCTTTGTGAGTGGCGCTGTATTCCTGGATTATGGCAACGTGTGGACATTCAAACCTATTCCACAATCGACCGAAGGACCCACGCGAGCCAAATGGATTGGGGTATCGGAATTCACCAAAGATTTTTACCGGCAATTCGGGGTGGGCACCGGCTTTGGGTTGCGGTTCGATTTTTCCTTCCTGATTCTGCGGTTAGATGCGGGCATCAAAGTGATTGACCCCGGTCGGCCTGAAGGTGAGCGATTTGTTCTCGATCAGTTCCGGTTCTTCAAACCTTTCGGCACCGATAAAGAGCCTGTTATTTTTAATGTGGGGATTGGGTATCCGTTCTAGTAGTGCAACAGCCGCTCCACTCCTTCCGCTACCTTTTGTGCATTGGGCAACATGGCCTGTTCCAACTCAATATTTAATGGTACCGCGGGCAAGTTAGCTGAACCCACCATCCCCACCGGAGCATCGAGGTGTTGAAAACAAATAGTTGATATTCGACCTGCCAACGACTCGGCAAAGGAATTCCGTAACGGCTCTTCCGTAATAATCATCACGCGGCCGTGGCGCTGTACTGCTTGCGTAACAGCATCCCAATCCAAGGGATGAAGTGTTCGCAAGTCCAGTATTTCCAATTGTCCCGGGAAATTCCTGGAAGCCTCCTTTGCCCAATACACGCCCATACCATAGGTGATAATGACGGCTGACTCGCCAGCCTGAATTTTTTCTGTTTGTGCCTCCTGAACTTTTCGGGCTACCCCCAACGGAATGCGATAAGCGGCATCCGGCTCAATCGTCTTTGCCTCCAACGTGCCGGGCACTTTGCTCCAGTAAAGCCCTTTGTGCTCGAGCATAACCACCGGGTTGGGATCATAAAATGCGGCCTTCATTAACCCTTTCATATCCGCTGCATTAGACGGATAGACCACTTTAATTCCCTGAATTGTTAGTAGCGTTGACTCCACACTGCCGGAATGGTAGGGCCCTCCACCGCCATAGGCGCCTATCGGAACCCGAATGAGCGCTTGAATCGGAAACTTGCCATGCGATAAATAGCAACTTTTTGAAAGTTCTTCAACCAATTGATTGATTCCCGGCCAGATGTAATCGGCAAATTGAATCTCCACAATGGGCTTTGCTCCCACGGCCGACATGCCCGCGGTTGAACCAATAATGTAGGCTTCCTGAATGGGTGTGTTAAACACCCGGTGGTCACCAAACTTTTGTGCAAGCGTAGCGGCCTCCCGAAACACGCCACCCAAACGAGCACCAACATCCTGCCCATAAAAAAGTGCTTCCGGATGTTCTTTCAGAATTTCTTCAATGGCATGCAAGGCGGCATCGACCATTACCACCTTTTCACCGCCCTTGGGTTGGCGCACTCCGGTTTCTTCCGTTACCGGTGTGGGAGCAAACACATGTGTGTCAAACTCTTCAACATCCGGGTTATCGGCATTCCGCGCACGTTCATAATCAGCAGCTACCTGTGCCGACACTTGTTTGCGGATTTTCTCAAGTTCTGGCTTTCCAAATCCAGTTTGCTGCAATTTTTTTTCCAACAACGGAATCGGGTCAAGCTTGGCATGAAGTTCCAGGTCAGCTCCGCGATACCACTCCTTGCGCACCCCTGAGGTGTGGTGCCCTAATAAAGGACACGTAGCGTGAAGTAACACGGGGGCTCGTTGCGTACGGATGTAATCAAATGCTTCGGTTAGCGCCAGATAGCATTCTACAAAATCAGCACCATTAACCGTTCTGCGCTGCAGGCCTTTAAATCCGGCCGCATATTCAAACGCATTCATGGCCCGCATCTCGGCACCGGTAGCTGAAATTCCCCAGTTATTATCCTGCACCAGGTACAGAATGGGTAACTGTTTCAACACGGCCATCTGAAAAGCTTCTGCCACTTCGCCTTCCGTTACCGATCCATCGCCTAATGAACACAGAACCACCGGTCTATTATCTGACAACAGTTTTTGTGATTCCAGGAATGAAATAGCATGGGCCATACCGGTGGCTGGAATGGCCTGCATCCCTGTTGCGGAACTTTGATGCGGAATGATTGGAAAACCCGGCCGCTTTAAGGAAGGGTGAGCATAGTAGGTCCGCCCTCCGGAAAACGGATCATCCTTTTTGGCCATTAACTGCAACATTAATTCATACGGGGTCATACCCAGGGCGAGCAACAGGGCATCATCACGATAGTAGGGCGAAACATAATCATGTGCGGTGAGGTGCAAGCCGGCTGCCACCTGAATGGCTTCATGACCCCGTGACGTGCTGTGCACATAGGTACTGCAAACCTCACGGTGTTGATCATACGTATGTGCCAGCTCGCTGGCCTTCAACATGAGCTCATACGCCTGGATTAGAAGGGTATTAGAAACAACCCTGGAACTGGCCCGTTTTGCTCGTGTCTTCTCCGCAACTTTTTCGGTCATAGTCGTTCACCAAACATCAGCTCAAATATAAAGATTTATGCCCGGTCCAATATGGAGGTTGGTCATCTCTGCACACCCGTTAATCGGGCTCTTTTTTTTGATATAAATCACACCCCTTCCTGCACAAAACTCATGGTTTTAGGCAAGTGGATTACAGTATCTTTAATCACCGATTAAAAAAGAAAGGTTATGAAACTCATGAAAAAAACTTCGAATTTCCCATCGTTATGGAATGAACGGTGGCTGACCGACTTCTTTGATACGGATCGGATGTTCTTTGACAGTGACTTGTTAAAGCCTCTATCCGTGCCCACTTTACCACCTGTAAACATTCGTGAAGAAGAAAAAGAATTTGTGGTCGAGATGGCTGTTCCTGGTATGGAGAAAAAAGACTTTGTAGTCAATGTTGAGAATGGCGTATTGAACATCTCCGCTGATCACAAAGCGGAAAAGGAAGAAACTGAAAAAAATTTCACACGCAGGGAATTCAACTATCAATCGTTCAACCGGTCATTCACACTACCGGAAAACGTAAGTGATGATAAGATCATCGCGAACTATGAAAACGGCATGCTGAAGCTGCAACTGGGTAAGAAAGTGATTACCAAAGTGCCGCCCAGAAAAGAAATTGCTGTTCATTAGTGCGTAAATGAGGGTTGATCCGGAACGATACACATGCCTCTTAGAGGCTCTGATGAACCTAAAGTCGATGTGCATGTGACCCCATCGTAACGGGAAGCGTGGTGGAAAGAGCCCTGAAGCCAACTTCAGGGCTCTTGTGTTTTCAGGCGCTGAACAAATTGCGCAATAGCCGCTTCGCTTTTATCGTGTTTCAGTTGGGTAATAAAACTGCTTCCCACAATGGCTCCGGCCGCAAACACATTGGCTTGTTGCCAGGTTTTAGCATTGGAGATTCCAAATCCAATCAAGAAGGGGTTTTTCAGTTTCATCGTATGCAAGCGGTGAAAGTAGGCTTGCTGTTCCGCTGAAAACTCCTGCCGCGCTCCGGTGGTGCTGGAGGCCGACACCGCATAAATAAATCCGGTACTTAATTTATCCAGTTCGCGAATCCGTTTCTCGCTGGTGGTAGGTGAAATCAGAAACGACACATTCAAATGAACCGCTTCGGTCAGTGCTTGATATTCCTTGACATATTCCGCTACTGGCAAGTCCGGTAAAATCAAACCATCCACACCCACCCCTGCGGCATCTTTTATGAAGCGTTCAACACCATATTGGATAACCGGATTCAAATACCCCATCAGGATAATCGGCATCTTTACCTTTGGGCGGAGCTCGGCCACTTGTTGCAACAACAGCGATACCGACATGCCGCCATCGAGGGCAACCTTATTGCTTTCCTGAATGGTGGGGCCATCCGCAATGGGATCCGAAAACGGAATTCCAATCTCGATCATATCGGCACCGGCCGCTTCCAACGCACAACCGATCGGCACCGTGTCGTTGAGGGTTGGGAAACCCGCTGTGTAAAACACGGAAAGTATCTGGTTGGGTTTTGTTGCAAAAAGTTGTTGAATCCGATTCATAGGTCCATATCAATGATCACCGTGATAGTTTTTCTCTCCGGCCTGCACCGCCAATGGCAAAACATTTTGCGGGGGCGGCAGCGGACAGGTTGCATACGGGGTAAAGGCACAGGGTGGGTTGTACGCCTTGTTGAAATCCAGGATGGTGGTACCGTCAGGCCCGGGAGGTTGAGCATACAGGTACCGGCCGGCCGGATAGGTTTCTGAAGTGTTGGTCAAGTCACCAAAAATGATGAACAACTCGGTACCTTCTTCGAGTGCATCCAATCTGTACGTTTTCTTCTGCCAGTCAAACACCAACGTACCCGGTGATTTTTGAGCGATGGTTTGACCCAAAACGTTGGTGATATCGATCGTCTTCGGAGTGAGGGGAACTTCCAGCTTCGCCACCACCCGCCACTCCGGATCAACCGGGTATCGTTCAATGCCGGTGAATTGTTCGACTTCCGCACTTTTCAAATCGCGCAAGCGAATGCCGAGCTGATCATCGCGTTTGATCACAAACCATTGCAAGGAGCCATGCGTGAGTACTGGCTGTTTGATTGAATCCGGATGAAAGATCTGAAGTTCTGAGATCCGGGTGTTATTGGAAAAAATTTCAACGTCCGGATTGACATTCAGATGCACAGTGCCATTCCTGACCAGAAAGAAACCTGCTTTGGAGGCAATCTTACCTTCCGGAAACACCAGCGAATTGTCCGGATCGCTTCCGAAGGTGTTGATTCCATCCTGGAGCCAAAACAAACCGGCCAGGTTAAGCCAACCGTTGTCACTTTTCAAACTATTGATTCTTGCTTCATGCCAGTGTTCAATCTCGGCTGCGTAAGCAACCGGATCGAGTGGATTCTCTGGCCGCGATTGGCATGCTGTGGCAAGCAACAAAATGAAAATTAACTTCTTCTTCATGTGATCAAAATTAATACTGGCCCCACCGGATATACGTTTCCAAATCCTTGTCACCCCGGCCACTCAGGTTCACGACAATACAATCGTCCGGGTCAAATTCCAACTTCCGCAACGCGGCAAGGGCATGGGCGGTTTCGATGGCCGGAATAATGCCTTCTAACCGGCTCAACTCAATACCGGCCTGCATAGCTTCATCGTCTGTGGCGTTCACAAAATTGACACGGCCAACATCAAAGAGGTGGGCATGCAAGGGACCAATGCCCGGATAATCGAGCCCGGCAGAAATGGAATACGGTTCCACTACCTGGCCATCCTCGGTTTGCATTAATAACGTCTTGCTGCCATGCAGCACGCCCGGTTTGCCCAGTGCCGTGGTAGCGGCTGATTCACCGCTCGTCACGCCTTTACCGGCAGCTTCCACTCCCACCAGGTTAACATGGTCGTTATCCAGAAAATGATAGAAGGCCCCGGCCGCATTACTGCCTCCGCCCACACAGGCGATTACATAATCGGGGTACGGATTTCCTTCCAACTCGATGAGTTGCTTGCGGATCTCGTCACTGATAACGGATTGAAACCGGGCCACCATATCGGGGTACGGATGCGGTCCCACGACTGATCCAATAATATAGTGTGTGTCGGTCGGGTGATTGATCCAGTGGCGCATGGCCTCGTTGGTTGCATCCTTTAAAGTCATGTTGCCAGAAAGTGCCGGAACAACGGTAGTCCCCAGTATGCGCATGCGTTCCACATTAGGCCGTTGCCGCTCCATATCCAGTTTGCCCATGTACACCATACATTCCATGCTCATAAGCGCACACACGGTAGCGGTGGCAACCCCGTGCTGGCCGGCCCCGGTTTCGGCAATGATCTTTTGTTTTCCCAAACGCTTCGCCAGCAAGATCTGGCCTACGGTGTTATTGATTTTGTGCGCTCCGGTATGGCATAGGTCTTCGCGTTTCAGATAGATTCGGGCACTATATTGCCCGGATAATCGCTTCGCAAAATACAAGGGAGTTGGCCGACCTACATAGTGTGTCAGTAAATGCTGGAAATCACGTTGAAATTCCGGATCCTCCAGAATCTCCCGATAACGGGTCCGTAGCTCTTCTATGTTGGGATACAGCATTTCCGGAATGTAGGCTCCGCCAAATTGCCCATAGTAGCCTTCTGTATTGACCTGGTAATTCATACGCGTATTGCTTTAATGGCTTGTGATACTTTCTCTGCGTCTTTCACGCCCGGCTGTTGCTCAACTCCACTGTTTATGTCAACTCCCGCCAGGTAGCTTAAATTAAATTGCTTAAGGTCGGTCAGATTTTGAGGATTCAATCCGCCACTTAGCAGAAACGGCACCGGCCCTTCATATTGCTTCAATAAATTCCAATCGAAAGAGCGGGCGTTTCCGCCATACCACTTCCCTTTCGTATCGAAGAGAAACAAATCGGCCACGGATGAAAATGTTGCCGTGGTATGAAAATCAAATTCAGCGTCTATCCGGAAAACTTTGATCACCGTTAGTCCTGCTCTTTTCAACCCAGCACAATACTCAACATCTTCATCACCATGCACTTGAACCGCATCCAGGCGGTGGCGCCTGGCTTGTTGCAGGACAACTGGCTCCGTTTCATTCACAAACACCCCAACCCGCTGGATGGTAGTTGGAAAATCCAGAGGAAGTTCAAAATCATCACCGACATACCGGGGCGACTGGCGGTAGAAGATGAAGCCCATCAAATCCGGTTTCAACCGGGCAATAGCCCGGATGTTTTCCGCTTCCCGCATGCCGCACACTTTCACCTTCATGCATGTTCCAGTTTTCTAACCTCCGCAATAAATTCACGACACGCTAAATCGGGCCGCTCCTGCTGCATAAAATTCTGCCCCATTAAAAATCCTTGATATCCTAATCTCCGCAATTCAAGGATAGTCTTCGGATTTTCAATACCACTTTCCGAAACTTTAACAACCGAATCCGGAATACTTTCCACCAACTGCCGCGATAGATCCAGATTAGTGATGAATGTCTTCAGATCGCGATTGTTCACCCCAATCAGGTCTGCTTCCACGGAGGCAGTAGCCTCCAGTTCCTGCTTCGAATGAACCTCCAACAGCACTTCCAGGCCTAGACTATGGGCTACCCGAGCCAACGCGCTGAGTACTGAAGGCTCCAGTGCCGCTGCAATCAATAAGATGGCGTCAGCCCCCATTGATTTTGCTTCAATGATCTGATATTCATCCACGATAAAATCCTTGCGCAGGATGGGGCATGAATTGACCTGGCGGGCCGCCATCAAGTCCTCCGAACTTCCGCCAAAATACTGCTTATCCGTTAAAATGGATAAAGCCGAAGCTCCGGCTTCGGAATAGCCACGTGTAGTGGTCACCACATCGGCTTGTGCATTGATCATTCCCCTGGAGGGTGACTTGCGTTTAAACTCGGCAATAATTCCGGATTTATCTGCACGTTGAACAAACTCAGCCAGCGAGATGACAGGTGCTTGAAAGAACGGACTCGCTTCCAACTGGCGAATGGACCGGCTTGACTTGTTTGCTGCCACTTCCTGAATTTTGTGCGCAATAATTTCGGTGAGTATGTTCATTCAGCCATCAGTTTTTTAAAGGCCTGAAATGCGGCCCCGGATTTTAATGAATCGGTTGCCCGTTGTACCGCGGCAGGCAACCCGGCTGTCCGGTTAGCGCAATATAAAGCCATAGCCGCATTGGCAATTACTGCCGCTTCCTGGGCTGCGGTTCCCTTGCCTTCCAGGATCTTGGTAAACATTCGAGCCGAGTCTTCCACGGTGGTTCCACCTTTGATCTCCTCATAGCGCACACGCGATAATCCCAGATCCTGGGCATCGGCCAACCGTTCACCTTCATTGAAGTAAAATTTAAACGGACTGGTGAGCGAAACTTCATCAAAGCCGTCAAGCGAGTGAAGGATGACAAAGTCCTTATTCGTGTTTTGATAGAGATACCCGTATTGACGCGCCAACTCAAGGCTAAACACGCCCACCAATTGCCGGGTAGGAAATGCCGGATTCACCATCGGGCCCAGCATATTGAAAAAAGTTTTGACGCCTAATTCTTTCCTGATGGGGGCTACATTTTTCATGGCCGGATGAAACAAAGGCGCATGCATAAAACAAATATTGGCCCGATCGAGGCTCCGTTTGAGCTCATCCACATTGTTTGTAAACCGATATCCAAAGTACTCCAGCAGGTTGGATGATCCACACGCTGACGACACCCCGTAATTACCATGTTTGGCCACCGGCTGGCCCGCAGCCGCTACCACAAAAGAAGAAAGCGTAGAAAGGTTGATCGTATTCTTTCCATCTCCCCCTGTGCCACACACATCCATCACGGGTTGATCGAAGGCAGCCGGAATGCACAGTTCCAGCATGGCATCGCGAAAGCCCTGCAACTCTTCCACGGTTATACTCCGCATCATGTACACGGTCATGAAGGCAGCCGTTTGACTCAGGTTGAATTTACCCTGGGCCAGGTCTACCAACACACGATGCGCAGTCTCTTTGGTCAGCGCCCGGTTTTCAATCAATTCTGTCAGAACTTCCTTCATACCTTGTCTTTTTCACGAAGTGTGTTGTAACCAATTCAAAATCATTTTTGAGCCTTCCGGAGTCATCACGGATTCAGGATGAAATTGCACACCGCGCACATCATGCTGCGTATGGCGAATAGCCATGATCAACCCTTCGCTGTTTACCGCGGTTACCCGAAGTTGAGACGTAACCGAATCCGGCTGCACGGCCCAGGAATGATAGTGCGTGGCTTGAAATTTCAGCGGAATGCCATGAAAGAGGTATTCCTGCGCATCACAAACTTCAGCCACTGAAGTTACCCCATGCAGCACCTGCGGAATATTAAAAAGTTGCGCGCCATATACTTCGGCAATTCCCTGATGGCCAAGACAAATTCCCAATATACTTTTCGTGGGTCCGTACGCGCGGATCACCGCCTTCATGATACCCGCTTCATCGGGAATGCCTGGCCCAGGCGATAACAGGATCTTATCATAGGCGTTCACGGCTTCCACGGTGATCTTATCGTTCCGGATCACATCCGGTTGATGTCCATTAGCCCGGAGGATATGCACCAGGTTATACGTAAACGAATCGTAGTTGTCCAATACCAGAATTTTCATAATCAAATACGTTCTGCCATCACCAGCGCCTTTCGCAACGCCTCCAATTTGTTATTCACTTCCTGCAATTCACTTTCTGCCTTCGATTTGGAGACCACCCCAGCCCCGGCCTGAAACACCAACTGATTGTTGTGACTCAGGAACGTGCGGATCATGATGGCATGATTAAATGAACCATCGAAACCCAAAAAGCCGATGGCCCCCCCATAGAATCCCCGGTTCACATTTTCGTACTGATCAATGAGCTTCATGGCCATATGCTTGGGTGCCCCCGATAACGTGCCGGCAGGAAACGTATCAGCTGCCATCTGAATAACCGATGATCCGGAACGCAACGTACCGGTCACCTTTGAAACCAGGTGAATGACGTGTGAATAATATTGAATTTCTTTAAACACTTCTACTTTCACATCCTCCGCATTACGGCTCATATCATTGCGGGCCAGGTCTACCAGCATAATGTGTTCGGCATTCTCTTTTTCGTCAGCCGCCAGCTTTTCTGCCAGGTGGGCGTCTTCCTGGTCGTTGCCGGATCTCCGAAAGGTTCCGGCAATGGGATAGATATGCGCTTTACCCTTCTTAATCTGAATTTGGGCTTCGGGTGACGACCCGAACAGTTTAAAACTTCCGTAATCAAAATAAAACAGGTAAGGCGATGGATTGATCGACCGCAACGAGCGATACACATTAAACTCATCGCCTTTAAAGCCGGCCTTGAATCGTCTCGACAATACAATCTGAAACACATCGCCCCGGTAACAATGGTGCTTGCCTTTTTCAATGATCTCGAGGAATTCGGAATCGGAGTAGTTCGAAGTCTCGGTGGCTGTTTTATGGAACCGGAAGGTGGTTACCCGGTTGTTGTTGATGAGCTGTTCCAGGCGGTCAAGTGTTTCGCCCTGCGTATCGGATGCGAGTCGGTGCTCAAATAAGGTCATCTCATTATGGAAATGATCAACTACAATCACATATCGATACAAGGAGTAGACGAGATCGGGTATGTCGGCTTCCTGCTTGCGGATGGTGATGTCTTCAAAATAGCGGATGGCATCATAGGCCATGAATCCGAAGAGACCATCATGCGGATAGCGGGCGGTAACCGTGGCATCCGGCTGGAACGATGCTTTGAACTGTTCGAAGGCTTCAATCACCTGCCCCGGCCGGGTTATCGGAGTTACCCACTTTTCCTGATTGGGATAGTGAACTTCCAATTGATTTCTATGGACCAGGAAGGTAGCCATCGGATCGCAGCAGATGAATGACAAACTGTTTTCGTGGCCATGGTAGTCCGAACTCTCCAACAGGATACTGCCGGCAAATACATCGCGAAGTTTCAGATAAATGTTAACCGGGGTGATCGTGTCGGCCAACAGACGTCTGGTATACGTTTTTAGTGAATAGTTCATGTTCAATCTTGTTACTAAATAAGAAGGCCCGCTGTGAACAGCGGGCCTTCGATACTCATCAAGCCATAGCAATGCTCACCAATCGGGTTTCGATCTGTGCCACCACCATGCCTGTGTCAATATTCCTTTCATTTATGCTTCAGCTTTTTTACGTGCTGCCCGCTTGGGTTTTGCTTCTTCTACCGCAACCACCGAGGCCTTCTTGTTGGAGGCCACCCGCTTTAACCGGGATTTGATTTTAGTCCGGTTGCGGCTAACGCCATACGAACCAATGGTGCGCTTACCTTTTTTCGATTTTTTATCTCCTTTTCCCATGGAACCAAACAAAATTTACGGGGCAATAATAGTAAAGGGTTTTTATACCGCCAAATCACGCAACTTTAAATATCCCGGTTCGTGAAGATTAATCCCAAACAAACTTCCAGGTTCCATCCGGCTGGCGCTTCCACACGGTATGGAAAATCCCTTCGTTAACGGTTTTGTTACCCAGCGAGTCGGTAACAGAAACCGAATATTTTCCATACGTATACCCCAGATCACCCGCTGCCGAAACATCCACAAAATCAGGGGCCCACGTCAACTCACGTTTATCCGCAGTTGCCTGGGAAAAGCTGGAACCAATGCCCGCCTTGCCTTTAAACAAGGTGTTGTTGCGGAGGATCACGGCATCATCAGCCGCAAAGGCAACAAAGGCTTCGGGTATCCCCTGCTCTTTGGCCATCGCAGCAAAGGCCTTTTCCGTTTCCACGATTTCGGATTTCCATTTTTCTACGTCCGATGTTTGGGAGCCCTGACAGGCTCCGGCCAACACCAGCAGACCGATATAATATTTATTCATATTCTGTAAAGAAGGTTAATCAGAATTAGTAAAAGAATAGTTCGTCAATAAACAGCCAACCTTTCTGCCCTTTACCCGAATGCCATTCCGGCAACCGGGCTACCGGTCGGGCTACCACCTTGATATACCCATACGTACCGGGCTGCAGGTCGAGTGAAACAAACTTAAGTCGTTGCATTTCATACCCGCTCGGCTGATCTACCTTCTTGGTCGTGATTAACTTCAACTTCTCTGGCCCGGAGCCAGCCCACACTTCCACCGTGGCGGGCGGCATCAGGTACGAGCCATGATTGTTGGCATAACTCAGCACCACTTTTTTGATTTCTGCTGCCGGCTTGAATTCCAGCATGGCTTCGAATGGATTCTCCCGATACCCCAGCCAGGAAGGCTCATTGAGAATGTCGGTAAACCCCTTCCTACCATCAATCAAACTACTCGCCCCTTCTCCACGATATTTTTTATCAGGCGCGGTTAACAAGGTGGCTTGCGTGGGCTTGATGCCGGCTACAAAAATGGTGGTTTCCAAAACGGGACTGCAATACCAGCCTTCGCGACAAGCCCGTGATTTTAACACGACCGATTCCTGCACGGGTATCGGAGCCTGGTATTCATAACCCTGAATACTGTCCGGTTCAGATCCATCCAGCGAATATCGGATTACAGCCCCCGGCATGGGATGCTTGAGCTGTATCTCTTCGCCAGGTTTCAATACTCCTTCATTGACTAAGATTGGTTTGCTGAGGACTTGTGTGGTTTGATCGGTAAACAAGACGTGCACAATTTCGGTATCCGGAAATTGCTGGCATAATGTGGTGGCTTCCGATTGAGTCACCGCTGTGTTCCACAAATAGATTTTGGTCAGGTTTAATGACGCTAACAGCTGAACAACCGCATCGTGCGAAACCGGATTACCGGAAAGAGCTAAAGACTTCAACTTCGAAAGGGCAGCCAGAGAAGGAAGTGCCACATCGGTAATTCCGGTCATGTTCAGGTTCAACGATTCCAGGTTTTCAAACTGACTCAGCAGAGTCACATCCTCCCCTGATAGAGGCATCTTATTCAAATTCATGACAACAAGTTGCTCCCGAATGGGCCTTAACGCTGCTAAGGAATTCCGATCAAAGGATTCCGGCAAAAAAAAATCAGCTTGCAGAGCCGGGCTACCCTGGTACAAGGGGAACACAGAACAATAGGGTGTATTCAACTTCGCGATCACTTCGGCCGGGACTTCATCAAAGGAGTAAGTCGTTGTCTTCTTGATGGTGAAGGTGGCCTCCGCTAATCTTCGCAACGAATCAGTCTCCGGCAGTTCTGTCCACCGTAATTGGAAATTGGCACCTGACCGGATCCAGGCTTCCAACAACAATACTTCTGCTTCCGTAAGTTGAGGTTTACCCTCGGGTGGCATGTGATGATCATGATCCGTGGGTAAATGGATGTACTGAATCATGCGACTTGAGTCCGGGTTGCCGGCTATCCAGGCCTTGCCCTGTTCACCACCTTGCCTGAATCTTTCAGGTGAGGTCATCACCAGCTTGCCCTTGGCTTTCGATTCATTATGACACGAAAAACATTTCTTTTCCAATACCGGTTCTATCGCGGCCTGATAGACGGTTGCTGCCGTCAACGGTTCTTGCTTCCTGACGGGCTCCCAAATAAAATTTTCACCGTGGGTTAAGGTTGCACCGGAATGTCCTGCGACCAACAACAAAATAAAAGTAACACCACTTCCCAATCGGATCAGGTTCTGCTGAACTTGATAGGTGTTGATGAGCAACAACCCATACGCGAGCAAACTCACCGCCAGGCCGCTGCGTTGATGAAGTTGAATTTGTTCAGCATCATAATCCCCCGAGTGCGCCAAAAAAAATCCAGCCATGGCCGTTACCATAGCCGAAAGGGAAGCCAGTAGTAAGGTAAAGTGAAATAATCGCTGAAAGGGCTTACTCTTGAATTGATGCTGAATGAAAAGCGCCAGCACGGCAAAACAGATGAACCCAATGGGCAAGTGGAGGAGCAGTACATGCATCCGGCCCACCACGTGTAATCCAATAGGCAATTGAACACGATCCTCAAACACCACTAAAAAGAGGAGCAGCACGTGCAGGAAGAAAATCCCATTCACCAAAACCGAAGTCGTGCGTTTCATTTACGCGATAATTCCGTCTACCACTTTTCCGGCCACGTCTGTTAACCGATAACGCCTTCCCAAATGCTTATAGGTCAGTTGTTCATGATGTAAGCCCATCAGATGCAGGATGGTGGCATGAAAATCATTGACGTGAACCGGATCGCGAACAATGTTATAGCCAAACTCATCGGTTTCTCCGTAGGTGATTCCCGGCTTCACTCCACCACCGGCCATCCAAATGGTATAGCTTCGGGGGTGATGATCGCGACCATAATTTTCCTTGCTCAGGTCGCCCTGGCAATAATTCGTACGCCCGAACTCACCGCCCCAGATCACCAGCGTTTCATCCAGCAACCCGCGTTGCTTTAAGTCCATCACCAGAGCAGCTGTAGCACGATCCACATCCTGGGCCTGCAACGGCATTTCACCCACCATATTGCCATGTTGGTCCCACCCCTGATGATACAACTGCACGAAGCGAACTCCGGCTTCCGAAAGTTTTCGTGCCAATAAACAATTGGCAGCATAGGTGCCCGGCACCAGGCAATCGGCTCCATACATTTTAATGATGCTATCGGATTCCTTGCTTAGATCCGTCAGGTCAGGAACAGTGGTTTGCATCCGGTAGGCCATTTCATATTGTTGAATGCGCGTTTGGATTTCCGGATCTCCGAATTCCTGGTAGTTCAATTCATTCAACGCGGTGAGTTGATCGAGCATACGTCTGCGGTCAGCCCGATCGCGACCTTCCGGATCTTTCAGATACAGCACCCGTTCCTCACTGCTGCTGAACTGCACACCTTGGTGGACACTGTCTAAGAATCCATTGGTCCAAAGTTTGGAATAAACACCCTGGCCATTGCCTCGGCCGCGTGACAGCAATACACAAAAGGCCGGCAGGTTTTTGTTTTCACTGCCGAGGCCATAGCTCATCCACGCACCCATACTCGGTCGATTGCCTTGCTGCGCTCCGGTTTGCATAAAGGTAAGAGCCGGATCATGATTGATCGCCTCCGTGTGCATCGACTTAACAAAACAAATGTCATCGGCTATTTTGGCGATGTTGGGAAACAGTTCACTCACCCACGCTCCGGACTTACCGTATTGGTTGAACTTGAAGTACGAACCTACTAATGGAAATTTGGCTTGGCCGCTGGTCATGCCCGTCAGGCGTTGACCCATTCTGACAGAAGCGGGTAATTCCTCGCCTGCCATTTTATTGAGCAAGGGTTTATAATCAAAGCTTTCCAGTTGCGAGGGGGCCCCATTTTGAAACAGGTATATGATTCGTTTGGCTTTGGGTGCAAAGTGGGGTAATCCGATGGGCTGTTGCAGAGATTCGGGTGCGGTGAACAGATCAGGGATCAACAAGGAGCCCAGAGCAACGGAGCCAAGACCAAGGCCCAGTTTGCCCAGAAAATGCCTGCGTGTGATGTGTAGCCGTTGTTCGAGAAATTCTTTGCTCATAGGATCGTCCCTCCGGGACATAGTATTCAATGATTACTTACCGGGTCACCAAAATTTCGTCCTTTCAGGACTTACACCATTTCGCATCAGGTCTTCGTAATGGCTTCATCCAGATTATATATCGTATGTACCACCTGCATCAGCGCTGCCAGCGCCACCACATCGCTGACCGGGCTGCGTGGATATTCTCCTGCTTGAACAAATTTTTCAGCTTTATCCGGTGTCCTGGCAAAGTTGGCCTTCTCCACTTCATAGTAACTCATGAGCTGCGATACCTCCTCAGCCTTCGGCTTGCGACATACAATGGCTTGAAAAGCTGTTTCAATCTTCGCCTGCGGATTGCCTGCCTGAGCCATTAGTCGCTCGGCAAAAACGCGGGCACCTTCCAGGATCAACGGCTCGTTTAACAACACAAGTGCTTGCAATGGTGTGTTTGTGGTCATGCGGCTCACTTCACATTGATCGCGATTGCTGGCATCAAACACCAACATGCCCGGTGGTGGCACGGTACGTTTGATGAAGGAATACATTCCTCTGCGATACAAGTTGTTACCATGATCCTGCACGTAGCGCGCCAGCACTCCGCGCCCCGAGGTGGAGGATTCCCAAATGCCTTTCGGCTGGTAGACTTTTACACTGGGCCCTCCGATCTCACCGACCAACAAGCCGCTGCTGGCCAGTACCAGGTCGCGAACACCTTCAGCCGTCAGGCGCTGTCGCGGACCATAGGATAATAAAATATTGTCGGGTTCAACCTTCAGTTTCTCGGCACTAACCTGTGATGATTGCCGGTACGTGGCCGACATCACGATCTGTTTTACCAGTCGTTTGATATCCCATCCATGCTCGCGGAAATCAACCGCCAACCAATCCAGCAACTGTGGATGGGATGGCAACTCGCCCTGCATTCCAAAATCACCGGAAGTTTTTACCAAACCACGACCAAAAAATTCCTGCCACAGGCGGTTCACCAACACGCGGGCCGTAAGGGGGTTTCGCTTATCGAACAACCAGCGGGCAAGGCCTAGCCGGTTGGTACCATAGTAGTTGGAATCGTAAGGCAAAATATCGGGCGGCAAGCCGAGGCTTACACGCTCGCCATGGGCATCATACACTCCGCGGGTTAGCACGTACGTGGGTCGCCTCCATGATGAGTCCTTCATCACCATCACCTCCACCGGAGTGGTGTCGCGCTTATTGATAAAGGTGAGAATGCGCTCCACTTCTTCTGTCGTTATTTTTATTCTGGGCGGGTCGGCCAGCGAGGCTAAGGTGATATCGCCCACCAATCCTTTCTCAGGAACCTGGTTAAAGAAGGCAAACGTGCGGTAATAATCTTTTTGAGAAATAGGATCGTATTTATGGTCATGACAATGTGCACATTCAAAGG
>ERZ1066115.184-NODE-184-length-20610-cov-16.536074_pt1 | contig 20610 bp, 16 predicted proteins | sample MGYA00382762_ERZ1066115 | MGnify/ENA primary metagenome ERZ1066115 (study PRJEB33369, sample SAMEA5778345) | biofilm metagenome | biome: Industrial cooling water; feature: Water cooling tower basin; material: Biofilm | place: United Arab Emirates | collected... | reverse complement strand
CGCGCCCCTCCCGTTCGGCGCGCCCCAAATGGGCGCTGATAAGCTCGAGCGGCCGTACCACCAGGCCGCGGAGCACCCATATCAGGATGAGCGCGGAGACGAGGGACGAGACCAGGGCCATGATCGTGATGCCGGCTATGGTACGGCCGAGCACGGGGTCGAGGCGCCGCGGCCTGGACCAGGAGCTATAGCCGAGCCCCTCGCCCCGCCTATCCGTTATGGCCGCGGATAGGATGCGCCTGCCGAGCTCGTCGCGATAGCTCGCCGCCGCGCCCGGACCTACCAGGGGCGCTCCGTCGGGCAGGGCCTCCAGGGCGAAGGCGCCTTCGGCCTTCAATCCGGCGCGGCTCTCGATGCGCCCGAGCATGGCCTCGCCGAAGGCCCGCGTCAGGACTATCCAGCCGACGGGCGCGGCCAGGAAGTCATTGCTGGTGATAGGCCAGGCCGCAGCCGCCACGAGCTCGTTACGGCTCGAGTCGAAGGTCGTGATCGGGCCGGTCGGTTCGCCCTTAGGGAGCGTCTCCAGGACGGCCCCGGGCTGCAGGAGGGAACCCGGCCGCGCATGCCAGGCCCAGACCACGCGGCCGTCCAGGTCGCAGAGCAGCACCGTATCGAGCCCCGTCTGGGCGAGCCATACCGGAGGGAAGGCCGATTCGGGGTAATCGGGGAAGCTACCCTCCATATAGGCGCGGGTGTCGTCCCAGGCCCCGAACTCGCGGGCGATGTCGGAGAGGGCCTGCAGCTCGGCGTCGAACGCCGCCTTGAGCCGCCCCAGATCCTCGGCGCTGATCTGCCTCTCGATAGCCTCGTAGCTCGACGCGGTCGAGACCCCGAGCACCGCGGCCTGAACCGCGCCCAAGACGAGGAGTACGGCCGCCAGCGTATAGGCGACGCGCGAGCCGAGACGATCATGGATCGAATGCATACGCGTTGATTGTAAGCCGGGCGAGCCGAACGCGCCAGGAGAATATTCTAGCGCCGCGCTCCTGAATCGAGGCGCGCCGCCAAGCACTTGCGGCGGCGGCCGCTCGGCGCGATACTACATGCTTATGTGCGACACCTTCTTTATGCCCGCCGCCGAAGCGTCCTTCTTCGGCAAGAACTCCGATAGGAACCCCGCCGAGGCCCAAGTGATCAGGGCCGTACCTAAGCGCGAGCCGGCCGCGACGAGTTCGGTAGGGGCCCGACGCTTCGAGCTCGAGGATAGGGGCTACGCCCTGCTCCTCTCCTGCCCGGCCTGGATGCAGGGCGCCGAGATGGGCGTGAACGAGCGCGGCGTCGCGATAGGCAACGAGGCCGTGTTCTCGCGCTTCAAGCGCCCGGCCGACGGCGTCCTGGGCATGGATTTCCTGCGCGCCGCGCTGGCCCACGCCGACTCGGCCGAGTCCGCCCGCGACGCGCTCATCGCCCTGACGGAGCGCTACGACCAGGGCGGCAACGGCGCCTATAAAGGCAAGCTCGTCTACGATAACAGCTACCTCATCGCGGGCCCCGACGGCGCCTACGTGCTGGAGACGGCCGGAAAGCGCTGGGCCTGGAGGCAGCTCGACGGCCCGGCCGCGATATCCAACGCCTATAGCCTCGAGGACGACTATAAGCGCCTCGACCCGGCCACCCGCAAGGCCATAGCGCCCGTGAACGAACGCATGGCCTGCCTGGACGAGGCCGACGCCGGCCGCGTGGCCGACAAGGAGTCGTGGCGGGCTTACGTGGCCGACCGCTTCATGGCGCGCATGACCGCCGGCGAGTCGCGGCGGCGGGCGCTTACCTCCATCCTGGCGGCGGCGGCCGAATCCGGCGGCGGCAGGCAGGCGGCCTTCGCCATCCTCCGCGCGCATGCGGCGCCCGATCCGGCCGATCCCGCCCGCGCCCGGAACGTCTGCTGCCACGACCGCGACAATTGGGGCAACGCGACTACCGGCTCGATGCTCCTCGAGCGGCGGGCCGGGGGCGCGGCGGTCGCCTGGTTCACCGGCGCCTCTTACCCCTGCCTGAACTTGTTCAAGCCCGCGCTGATCGACGGGGGCTTCGTCACGCTGTGGGAAGGCTATCCGCTGGGCGACGACGCCAAGGCGGCCGATTACTGGGAACGGCGCCGGAAGTCGGCGGGGGCGGCCGCTAAGAAACCGGCGCTGGCCGCCGGGGTCGCGGCGGAGCTCGCCGCCCGACAGGCCGAGCTCGGCGCGGCCGTCGACCGCCTCCTGGCCGCCGGCGGCGCCGCGAATCCGGAGGCCGTCGCCCTAGCCCGGTCGGAGATCGCCGGGATCGTATCGGCCTGGGAGGGACGCTAGCCGGCGTCCAGGGGGAAGCGATAGCCCACGATCGCGCCGCCCTCGTCCCGGGCGAAGAGGCTGCCCTTGGCCTGCTCGGCCAAGGCGCGCATGAGCGCGAAGCCGGTCCCGCCTAAGCCGGCGGGATCGGCCCCGCCGAACCCGGCGCCGTCGTCGCGGATCTCGAGCGTCGCCTCGGCCGGCCCGCGGCGTAGCGAGACCCTGGCCCGCGCCCCGGAGCCGGCATGGCGCCTGGCGTTCTCCATCGCCTCGCTCAGGAAGAGGCCCAGGGGCACGGCCTGCTCGATGCTCAGCTCGAGCTCATCCGCCTCGACCTCGACCGAGCCTAAACCGGGCGTCAAGGCCGAGGAGCGGATGCAGGCCTCTATGAAGCTTTTCGCCTCGATGGCGCGCAGATCCTGGGCCTGGTAAAGGAACTCGTGCACCAGGGCCATGGAGCGTACCTTGTCCTTGAGCGACTCGCGGTCGCCCTCGCCCCCCAAGTTCATAAGGCTAACGATCACTTGGAGGTTGTTCTTGACCCGGTGGTGGATCTCGCGGACGAGCTCCTCGCGCTCGGCCAAGGCGGCCAGGGCATCCCGCTCCCGCTTTAGCTGGGCCGCTACGAGGGCCTTCATCTGATTTCGGGCGTAGAGGAATAAGGCGAGCGCGGTAGCGCCGACGAAGAAGAGACCCTTAAGCGTCTGGAAGAGCTCGAGGCCGACGAGATCCTTAGCCAAGGCGCCGGCGACGCGGTCCGACAGCACGATCCAAACGGCCGATATACCGGCGTAGAGCCCCGCTATCCTGAGAGCCGAGTCCCGAACCTGCCTTCGCATGGCGCCTCCGCTTTCCTAACCATACAACGAGCCTCGGCGCTAAGCAACGGCGGTCCGTTTTTTTCTCCTCGGCCTAGTCCCAACGCAGGGTATCGCAGCCGTTGAAGGCGGCGTAGGCGACGAGCTCCTCATGGAGCGCTTCGTATAGGCCGTCGGCCGCCGCGGCAGCCCTGCGCGCGCCCCGCCCTCTCGGCCCGGCCCATGGCCGGCCCAGGACCTCGCAGCGGAGCGCCCGTAGCTCCTTGGCCTTGCGGTCGGCCTTGCAGTCGATCAACCCGACGGGCGCGGCGCCCCGGAAGACGGGCAGGGCGAAGTAGCCGAAGCGCCGCTTGGCCGCCGGCACGTAGCACTCGATCGTATAGTCCAGGCCGAAGACGCGCTTGGCCCGTCTCCTATCGATGATCGCGTTATCGAAGGGCGAGAGGATGCGTACGGGGCGCGGATGCGCAACCGGACGGGCGGGTTCCCCCGCGGACTCAAGATACCTGGTCGCCGCCCAGCCCTTCCATGGACGGCCGTCGGCGGCCTCCGGCTTTACGACGACCGGCGCCAAGCCCCCGCGCTCGACCGCGCGCTCGAGCGCGGCGTCGACGCCGCCGACGGCGTCCTTCCTCATATAGGCCAGGTCCGTCCTGGAAAAGACGCCGTAGCCCGCGGCGGCCAGGCCGAGGTAATAATCGGCCATCTGCTCCTCGTCGGGGTAGCGGAGGTCCAAGCCCGGCGGGAGGGCGCGCTCGGCCAGCTCATAGAGCTTTTGAAAGCCCGGCCGCCAGAGCACGACTAGCTTGCCCGCATGGAAAAGGTATTCCAGCGCCGCCTTGGCCGGCTTCCAATCCCACCAAGGGCCGCGCTTACCCTCGCTTTGGAAGTCTTGGGAACGAAGCGGCCCCTCGACCCGTATCCTATCGAGGACCGCCTCGACCACCCCCCGGTCGTGGGGGAACCACTCGTGCCCCGAGGCCTCGACCCGGCGCATACGCGGCAGGCAGAACCGATAATCCTCTAGGGGCAGATACGCGGCGGCGTGGGCCCAGTACTCGACGGCGCGCCTAGGCTCCGAAAGCTGCAGCGCGTCCAGGAGGGGCGGCCGGTAGCCGCGATCCCGGGACCAGAGGACGTGGTGGTGGGCGCGCTCGACCACCGAGATCGTGTCGATTTGGACGTGGCCGATACGGCGCAGCGCCGCCGCGGCCCGGTCTTCGGCCGAGGCGTCGGGGCCGGGCTCCGCTATCTCGAAGGAGGCGGCATAGGCGATGGCCGCGGCCTCGCGCGCGCTCAGCTCCGTCATGCCCTTACGCCGGCTCCCGGCCGGCGGCGTAGCGTATGAAGAGCTCGGCGTCATCGGCTGAAAAGAAGACGAAACTCAGCTCCCGGGGAAGGGGCGACGCGGCGCAATGCTCCTTGACCGCCTTATACGATAGCTCGGCGGCCCGCTCCTTGGGGAAGCCGTATACCCCGGTGGATATGGCCGGGAAGGCGACGCGTTCCCAACCTTCCTTCTCCGCTATGGCGAGGGCCGAGCGATAGGCCTCGTACAGCAGGCGCTCCTCGTCGGCCGAGCCGCCGCGCCAGATCGGGCCCACGGCGTGGATCACGGCCTTGAGCCGTAGGCGACCGGGCGCCGTCGCGACCGCGCGGCCGGCCGGCAGGCCCTCCGCCAGGGGCCCGTCCCGCAGGGCCTTGCAGGCCGCCGCCAGCTCGGGGCCGGCCGCGCGGTGTATCGCGCCGTCCACCCCGCCGCCGCCGGCCAAGGCCGAGTTGGCGGCGTTCACGATCGCGTCGCCCTCGAACCCGCAGATATCGCCTACGGCGACCGCGAGGCGCCCGCCTAAGAAACTGCCGATCAGGTCCATATCGCCTCCCCGCCGCCGCGGACCTCCGCGCTCACCGCGTCATATCCTGGTCACGAGCTCCGAAAGCGGCTCGCGGATGCGCTCGCGGCGCGCCTCGCCGGGCTTACCGAAGGTGCAGAGTATGCCGACGCGCCAGTCCGCCCGGTCGAAGCCCGCCAGGTGGTCCGCTAACGCGTCCATGACCTTGGCCTCGTCGTAGCCCTCGATGGCGCAGGAGGCGTAGCCGCGGTCGGCCGCCGCGTACATCATCGCCGCGCAGGCCAGGTAGGCCTGGGAACGGGCCCAGTACTCGAGCTCGCCGCGGGACGAGAGGAATTCATAATAGCCGCGGTAATCGTCTACGAAGACCGGTTGGCCGCCGGGGAAGCGGGCGGCGCGCGCCTTCACGAAGTCGGCATCGGGCGCGTAGAAACGCGCCGCCCTGACCAGGCTCACGACCGTGAGCGGCGCCGTGCGCACGCCCTCCTGCATGAAGCAGGCGCCGAAGAGCTTCATCTTAAGGACCTCGTCCCGGACCGCGACGAAGCGCCAATGCTCCAGGCCGAAGGAGGTCGGCGTAAGGCGGCCGGCGTCGAGTATGGCGTCCTCGTCCTCGCGCGGCAGCGGGGCCGCGGCGTCGTAGAGCTTGCAGGCCCAGCGGGCCTCGATCGCGTCGCGCAGCTCCACGGCTAGCTCCTGCCCTTGTCGAAGGCCTTGCCGATAGCCTGGGGCGCCCAGTCCTTGCCGGAGAAGGCCACGAGGGTAACGAGGGTGATCAGGTACGGCAGGACGCTAAAGAACTCGGGCGGCAGGCGACGCAGGGACTCCACGTTGACCATGTAGATGGCCAGGGCGACCGCGCCGCCGAAGAGCAGCGAGGCGCCGGTCACGCCCTTGGGCAGCCAGCGGCCGAACGAGACGGCGGCCAAGGCGATGAAGCCGGCGCCGTTGATGGTGTTCTGCGTGTACTGGATGGTCTGCGTGAGGACCAGGCAGCCGCCGGCCAAGCCGGCCAGCGCGCCGGAGGCCAGGACCGCGCCGTAGCGCATCGCCTTGACGTCCACGCCGGCGCCGGCGGCCGCCTGCGGGTGCTCGCCGCAAGCCCGGAGCCTGAGGCCCAAGGGGCGCTTATAGAGCAGGTACCAGGTCAGGAGGACGACCGCCAGGGCGACGTAGGCCGTGGGATAGACGCCGCCGGGGCCCGGCATCATGCCGATGCGGAAGGGCTGGGTGCGCTCCATGCGGAAGATGATCTGCGAGAGGAAGACGGGAACGCCGATGGCCAGGAGGTTGATGCCCGTGCCGGAGATCACCTGGTCGGCGCCGAGGCTGACCGAGGCGAAGGCGTGTATGAGCGACACGGCCATGCCGGCCAGGAGGCCGAAGGCCAGGGCCAGCCATACCGAGGCCGGCCCCGCGCCCGCCTCCATGAAATAATGGGCGGTCGCCGCGGTAAAGGCCCCGATGCCCATGAGGCCCTCGAGCGCGATGTTCGAGACGCCCGCGCGCTCGGAGACGAGGCCGCCCATGGCGGCGATGAGTATGGGGGCCGCCATCATGAGGACGGACGGCAGGATTAAGATTAAATCGCGCATTGACTACTCCTCCCCCGCGGCGGCGGAGCCGCCGCCGGGACTAGCGGGCGCGCCGCCGGGATTCGCGGCCGCGCCGCCGGGCGCCTCGGCCGCGGCAGCGGCCCGGGCCACGAGCTGCTCGCGCCGCTTCCAGGCCAGGATAACGCGGAGCCCCGCGCGCAGCGATACGAACACGACGACCAGGCCCGAAATGATGAGCGTGATCTCCTTGGGTATGCCGCGCGACTGCATGAGCGGCTGGCCGCTGGCCAGGAGCCCGAAGAGCAGGCCCGACAGGCCGACGCCCAGGCCCGTGGAGTTGCCCACCAGGGCCACGGCTATGCCGGTAAAGCCGTAGTTATCCTGGCCCGCCAGGACGCGGCCGTGGTTGAACGAGCCGAGCGCCACGACGGCGCCGGCCAGGCCGGCGAAGGCGCCGGCGATGGCCATGGAGGTCACGGCGGAGCGCTTGGCGTTGATGCCGGAGGCCTGGGCGGCGTCCTTATTCATGCCGGTGGCCCTGAGCGCGAAGCCCAGGCGCGTGCGCTCCATGATCCACCAGTAGGCGACCACGCAGGCGACGGCGATGAAGAAGCCGTAGTTCAGGTTGGAGCCGTTGGTCAGGCGCTGCAGGAAGCCGGCGTCCAGCTGGGCGCTCTGCGGCAGGTTGGGCGTGCGGAATGTATTGGCGCCCGGGATGCGCATGGTCGCCCAGCGCGACAGGAAGAAGGCGATGTAGTTGAGCATGATGGTGGCCACCACCTCGCTGGCGTTGAAGCGCGCCTTGAGCCAGCCGACCAGGCCGCCCCAGGCGGCGCCGCCGAGCGCCGCGAGGAGCACGCAGAGGACGGCGTGCAGTACCGGGATCTGCGGCAGGAAGAGGGCGGCGAACTGCGCGACCGTGAGGCCGACGATGTATTGGCCCTCCGCGCCGATGTTAAAGAGGCCGGCGCGGGCGGCGAAGCCCATGGACAGGCCAGTCAGGATCAGCGGGGTACTGATGGCCAGCCATTCGCCCACGTAGCGCACGTTGAACACGCCGCGGGTCAGGTCCCAGCCGCTCATGGCTTGCAGGAGGGCGGCGAACATATTCGCCGGATTGCGCCCTACGGCCAGCACGATCAGGGTGCCGGCCAGGAAGCCGAGCGCCACCACGAGGAGGCTCATGCGGCCGTCGGAGGCGGCGAAGGCCTCCAGGCGGTTAAACAAGGCGCCGGCTGCGGAGCTCGAGCCGCTAGGCGCCGACGAGGCCCCCTGGGCTCCCGCGGTGTTCTTTATCGACTTAGCCATGGCTGGCCTCCCCGGCGGCGGCCGCCTTATAGTCTTCGGGACGGACGCCGGCCATCATGGCGCCCACGTAGCGTTCGTCGGCCCCGGCCGCGTCGAGCTCGCCTATGATGGCCCCGCGCGAGATGACCGCGATGCGGTCGCAGAGCGACATGACCTCGTCGAGCTCGAAGGACACCAGGAGCACGGCGCGTCCCCGGTCGCGTTCGGCGACGATGCGCTTATGGATATATTCGATGGCGCCGACGTCCAGGCCGCGGGTGGGCTGGGCCACCACGAGGAGCTCCGGATCCAGGTCCAGCTCCCGGGCTATGATGGCCTTTTGCTGGTTGCCCCCCGAGAGGTCCTCCGCCTTGGACGCGGGGCCCTTGCCGGCGCGGACGTCGAACTGGCCTATCAGGCGCTCCGCCCGCTCGGCCATGGCGCGGAAATCCAGCGCGCCGCCGGCCTTGGAGACGGGCGGCTTATAGAAGGTCTTTAGGGCCAGGTTCTCGTCCAGGCGCATGCCCAGCACCAGGCCGTGCTTATGCCGATCCTCGGGCACGTGGGCCAGGCCCGCCTCGATGCGCTCGCGCACGCCGACCTTGGTGATGTCGCGGCCCTTTAGGAGGATGGCGCCGGAAGACGGCTTATCGATGCCTGCCAGCGCGCGCACGAGCTCCGATTGGCCGTTGCCGTCCACGCCGGCCAAGCCCACGATCTCGCCCGCGCGCACCGTGAGCGACAGCTCCTTGACGGCGTCGTGGCCGCGGGAGCCCTTCACGGTCAGGGACCTGAGCTCTAATACCGGCTCGCCGGGGCGAGCGGGGCCCTTCTCTACGGTAAAGCTCACGGCTCGGCCGACCATCAGCGCGGCCAGCTCGGATTCGGCGGTGGCGGCGACCTCCACCGTGCCGACGTTGCGCCCGCGCCTGAGCACCGTGCAGCGCTCGGCCACGGCCTTGATCTCGCGCAGCTTATGCGTGATGAGGATGACGGTCTTCCCCTCCCCCTTGAGCCGGCGTATGACGGCCATGAGCTCGTCCACTTCCTGGGGGGTCAGGACGGCGCTGGGCTCGTCCAGGATCAGGATATCGGCGTCGCGATAGAGGGTCTTCAGGATCTCGACGCGCTGCTGGGCGCCGACGCTCAGGTCCTCGATCTTAGCCTTTGGGTCGACGGCCAGGCCGTAGCGCTCGGAGAGCTCGGCTACGCGCCGTTCGGCGCCGCGCAGGTCTATATGCCCCAGGCGCGTCCGCGGCTCCATGCCGAGGACGATGTTCTCGGTGACCGTATAGTCGCGCACCAGCTTAAAATGCTGGAAGACCATGCCTATACCTAAGGCCACGGCGTCGTTCGGGCTCTTGATGCGGGCGTCGGCGCCGCGTATGCGTATACGGCCCGCGTCGGCCTCGTAGAGGCCGTAGAGCACGCTCATGAGGGTGCTCTTGCCGGCGCCGTTCTCGCCAAGGACCGCGTGCACCTCGCCGTCGCGGACGGCCAGGTTGACGCGGTCGTTCGCCACGACGCCGGGAAAGGCCTTCGTGACGTCGATCATTTCGACTGCGTACGTTTCCATCGGGCCAGTATAGCACGACCCCCGGGTGGCTTAGCCAGCGCCCGGGGGTCGTTAAAGAAATTTCAGTACAAGATCGTAGGCACCGGCCCGGCGCGCGCCTTACTTGTCGCTGGCCTGCAGGTTAGCCGGCACGACGCCCTTGGCCTGGGCCTCGGCGTAGGTCGGGATGACCGTGACCTTCTTGTCGATGATATCCTGGCGGACCTGGTTGAGCTTGGCGACGATGTCGGGCGTCAGGGCCGGATTGGTGGTGGAGAAGCCGACGCCGTTGGAGGCGGTGTCGAAGGTGATGACCTTGCCCTCGAACTTGCCGTCCTTGACCGCGCGCAGGGCGTACTCGGTGGAGGACTCGACGCGCTTGATCATGGAGGTGAGCACGGCGCTCATCTTATCGGCGTAGAGGCCGTCCTCGTACTGGTCGCTGTCCACGCCCACGGCCCAGACGTTCTGGCCGCGCAGGCGGTACTCCTTGGCCTGGGCGATGGTGCCGTTGCCGGTGCCGCCCGCGGCGCTGAAGATGGCGTAGACGCCGGAGTCGTACCAGTTCTTAGCCTGGGCCTTGGCCAGGTCGGGCTTGCCCCAGTCGTTGGCGTAGTAGTCCACGATCTGGGCGTTCGGCAGGACGCTCAGGATGCCCTGGACCCAGCCCATCTCGAACTTGGTGATCACCGGGCCGGGCACGCCGCCGATGAAGCCGAAGCGCGGGTTCTGGATGCCCTCGGCCTGGGCCTTGAGGGCCGCGGCCACGCCGACTAAGTAAGAACCCTCGTGCTCGGAGAAGGTAGCCTGCATCACGTTCGGGGCGGAGAGCCAGTCCACGTCGACGATCAGGTACTTCTGGTTCGGGTAGAGCGGCGCGACCTCGCCCAGGGCGTCGGCCCAGGTGAAGCCCGTCACGATGATCAGGTCGTACTTCTCGTCCGAGGCCTGCTTCAGGTTCGGGACGTACATATCCTGGGTCTGGGCGGTCACCCAGTTATAATAGGTGCCCTTCTTGGCCTGGTTCTCCCAGGTGTCGCCGTAGTAGGCCAAGATGCCGCGCCAACCGGCCGCGTTGAACGACTTGTCGTCGATGCCGGTCGCGTCGGTGAGGAGCCGGACGGTGATGTCGCTGAGGGGGGCGGCTACTTCCTGCTTACCGCCGCAGGACAGGGTCGCCAAGGCCATAAGGACGGCCAGGGCGGCGAAAACGATACGTTTCATGGTATCCTCCTTACAAGGTACGAGCGACTATAGGCCCCGCGACGCGAGCGGGTCAAGCTGAGGGGGGAAGGATCGCGCATGGGCGTCTACGATGCGTACGGCAGGGTCTTATCCGACGGCCGCGAGGATTGGGCGGCCCTAGCCGCGCGCCTTGCCGCGGGCGGCTACGAGGAGGAATTCATCATCTGCGATAGGCTCGACGCGGAAGCGGCCTCCGGGGCCGCCTCCGCGGGTTTCATGCCCATGTCGGCCGAGTTCATCGCGCCCGACGGCCCCCGCCCCTTCCTTACGCCCAAGCTACACCTCGTACGCTGCCTGGCCGAGCCCGCCGCGATACGCCCGACGCGGACGGCGCTCAGGCGCTCGTCGCGCTATAGCCTCGCGCTCAACCTGGATTTCAGCGCGGCTATAGCCGGCTGCGTCCGGGCCCACGGCGACGGCTGGCTGACCCCGCCCCTCGTCGACGCGTTCGTCGCCTTAGCCGCGGAGCCTCCCCGGGCCGGCGGGCCGGCCTTCATCTCGGCCGAGCTGTACGCGGCGGGCTCGCCCGGCGACGGGGACGAAGGCCGAGACGCCGCGGGCGCCCCCGGCCTAGGCCGCTCCGGCGGGCCGGCGGGGCGACGCCTCGTCGCCGCCGAGATCGGCTACGCCCTCGGGTCGAGCTACGCGAGCCTCTCGGGCTTCAGCGACGAGAGCGGCGCGGGGACGGTGCAGCTCTACGCCCTGGCCGGCCTCCTGGCCGAGCTGGGCGTAAGCCTGTGGGACCTAGGCATGCCCCTGCCGTACAAAACCGCGCTGGGCGGCCGCGACTATCCTCGGGAGGCCTATCTCCCGGCGCTCCATGGGGCCTACGGACGGGCCATGCCGCTGGAGCTGGCGGCCCTCTCGCCGCCGAGGCCCGCCAGGCCCCTGCTCGACTCCCTTATGCGCCGTGGGCCGGAAGGCTCAGCGTAAAGCTGGCCCCGCCCAAGGCCTCGGAACGGCCGACGGCCAGATCCCCGCCGTGGTCGCGGGCTATCATCCTGGCCATCGGCAGGCCCAGGCCGCTCCCGTCCCCCTTGGTCGTATAAAAAGGCTCGAAGACGCGGGCGAGGGCCGAAGCCTCGATGCCCGGGCCGTTATCCTCGACCCGTAGCTCCCAAACCCCGTCGGAGGCGGCTTCGAGCCGCGCCGATACCTCGGGCGCGGCGGCTTGGCCGCAGGCCTGCCCCGCGTTCATAAGCAGGTTCAGCATGGCTTGCCTGAGCCGCGTCCCGTCGCCGCGGGTCATGGCCGGCCCCTCGGGCAGCTCGACGCGATAGCGCACCTTGCCGCGGAAGACCCGCTCGGCGAGGCGCGCGCATTCGCTTACCAGGGCGGCTAGGCTCAGCTCCTCCGAGCGCCGCTCCCGGCCCTTGGCCACCGAGCTCATGCTCTTGAGGAGCTGGCCCGCTCGGCCGACGGCGGCGAGTATCTCGGCGGCGGCGGCGCTCGCCCGCGCGGCCGCCAGGGTCCCGTCCGCCCGGGCCGCGTCCTCGGCGTCCTCTTGCAGGAGCGACGCGCTGCCGGCGACGGACTGCAGCAGGTTGTTGAAGTCGTGGGCCAGGCCGGCCGACAGGGTCGCCACGAGCTCGTAGCCCTGCGAGCGGCGGAGCCGCTCCTGGTCGCCAAGGATCACGTCCACCATGCGGCGTATGTCGCCGGCAATCTGCGACAGCTCGTCGCCGCCGTCGTCGCCCAGCTCCTGGGCCAGGTCGCCGCCGGCGATGGCGTGTATGCCGGCCGATAGCCGCTCCACGCGCTCCAGGTAGCGCCTGGCGAAGAATCGCCTGGCCGCGCGGTAGGATATAAAGACGGCGGCGGCGCAGCTTAAGAGGACGATGAGCGCCTGCGTGGCGACGGTCAGATAGTACGGCTTTAGGTCGAAGCTCACCCAGGCGTAGACCTCGTTGACGAAGCCCAGCGGCATATCGCCGACGGCGAGGGCTCGCATATCGGTCCTCCGCAAGCCGCGGCGGACGGACAGCGCCTTCGCCTCGGCCAGGCGCTCGATATCCTCCAGGCCGACCCCGTCTGTCAGGGGCTCGCTCCCCAGGAGCGGCGAGGCGCGGCGGCCGTCGGTTACGAAGAGGCCGGCGCTGAGGGGGCCGGCCACGCCGTACCCCTCGGCGCCTACGAGCTCCCGGACGAACGAGCGGTAGAAATCCGGCCCGAGCAGGCGCGACAGGTAGGACTCCAGGTTGATCGACGCCTCGAGAATATAGTCCGCGCCGGGAGGGGAGTAATAAAAATATGCATTGATAGCTCCGGTACGGATCGCGATGGACACCCCATGGTCGAAGAGCGCCCCCGCCCCGTAGACCTTGTCTAGGAAGGCGCGCACCTCCACGAAGGAAGCGAGCTTGAGCCCGCGATCCGGCTCGAAGCTCGTGGCGCGGACGACGCCGCCGGCGTCGATGAAGTACAGCTCGTCGACGCCGTATTCGAGCGCCAGCTCGGCGAGCCGCATCGTAGAATCGGGGGCGTCCGCCATCGCGGCCCATTCATCGGCGCCGACGGCCTCGGCGAGCTCCAGCAAGGCGCTCCCGCCCTGCTCCTTCATGCGCGCGAAGCCGCCCCTGAGGAGCGCGCCGAAGGAGTCGACGCGCCGGGCTATCGCGTCCATCCTATCGCTCGTCTGCCTCTCCATCATAGCCAGGCTGTGGTTCAGGGTGTACGCGCCGATGCCGAGCCCCGCTAATAAGGCGCTCGAAAGCATAGCGACCAGGACGGCATAGAGGAAGAGGCGACGCATATGACGATACTATCATCTTTGGGCGATAATCTCCACCGTATTTATATCTATAAAAATATAGCGGCTTGCGTTCCGACGCGTTTAGCCGCATACTATCGCGGCCATGCAAAGCTTATTCGTTCTGTATAGCGCCTTAGCCGTCTTCGGCCTCGGCGTAACGATCGTCGATCTCTTCGGGGTGTTCGACCAAGGGGCCGCCGCGGATGACGACGGCGGCACCGGAGCCGAAGGCGCGCCCGACGACGCGCCCGACGACGGCGGCCTCGCCCTCGACGACGGCCAAGCCGAGGGCGAAGCCCCGGCCGACGCCGACGAGGGTAGCTCCGAATCGGAGCCCGACGCCGAGGCGGGCTCGCCGGCCGCCCGCGGTTCCTTGGTGGTCGGCGGCCAGAAAGGCGTCCGGGCGGTCGCCGGGCTCATCGGGACGCTCAGGCTCGGCGTATACTTCGCCCTCGGCGCCGGCCCCACCGGACTCTTCGCCCTGCTCACGGGCGTGGCCCCGGGGGCGAGCCTCGCCTGGGCCGCCGGCTCCGGCGCCTTCATCGCCGTCCTCGTCAAGGCGCTGCGTTCCTTCGCGCGCAAGGACCTGGACTCGACCGTCGGGCAGGAGGAATACCTGATGGACGAGGCGGTCGTGAGCGTCCCCGTGGCGCCGGGAGCCATGGGCCGGGTCGCGGTCAGGCGCTACGGCCGCGAGGCGGAGCTGTACGTACGCTGCAAGGACGCCGGGGCGAGCCTGGCCAAGGGCGCCCGCGTGCGCATCGTCGACCTGGACGAGGGATTCTACTGGGTAGAAGAGCTGGCCTAAGCCCCCGAGGCGCGCGCGCCGACGGCGCCCCGCGGACTATGGCGACGCTTATATAACTAAAGGAGGTATCCGCACGATGGATACGCTAGCGGAACTATTTTCAAGCGCGGCCGGGTTCATATACGGCGGCCTAGGCGTCCTGGCCTTCGTAAGCCTGATCGGGCTCCTGAAGGCCACGATCCGCGTGGCCTCGCCGGACCGCATCCTAGTGGTCACCGGACGCAAGACCAAGCGCCACGGCCGTAGCTTCGGCTTCACCGTGGACCGCGGCCGGACCTACGTGGTCCCCTACTTCCAGGCGGTCGGCACCCTGGACCTCGGGGTCTTCCCGATCAACGTGCGCGTCGAGGGCGTGAACAGCGCCAACGGCATCACCGTCGGCGCCGACGCCACGGCCTGCGTCTGCATCGACGACGACGACGAGGCCATGCTCTACAGCGCCGTCGAGCGCCTCATGGGCAAGGACCTGAAGCAGATCCACGACCAGGTCCAGCAGACCCTGGTGGGCAACTTCCGCGGCGCCCTGAACAAGGCCACGCCGCTGCAGGCCATAGGCATGGAGGACGTCGGGGGCGACGACGGGAGCTCCGACGTAGGCGAGCGCGCCCAGTTCCGCGCCGAGCTCTTGGAGGATATCAACTCCGACCTGCGCTCCTTCGGCATGAAGGTCGTCTCCGTCTCGCTGCAGAAGATCTGGGACACCTCCAACTACATCGCCAACCTGGCGCAGAAGACCCTGGCCGAGAAGCGCCGCCAGGTGGAGATCGAGGAGTCGCGCCTGCGGGCGATCGCCGAGCAGGCGGAGAGCGACGCGCAGCGGCGCATCGAGGTGGCCAGGAGCCGCGCGGACGAGGCGATCATCGCCGCCCGCGAGGAGCTGGAAGTCTACCGCCGCGAATCGGCCGGCCTCGTGGAGGAGGCCAAGCTGCGCGCCGACCAGGCCATCGCCGAGGCCCGCAACGCCGGCGAGGCGGCCGTGCAATCCGAGCTCGTCGAGCTGCAGAAGCTACGCAATCGATCCTCGGTCACCCTGCAGGCGGAGGCCCGCGAGGAAGCCGCGCGCATCGTGGCCGAGGGCGAGCGCGAGGCCGTCTCCATCCGCAAGAGCGCCCGCAACGCCATCCTAAAGACCAAGGCGGAGCTCCTTTCGCGCTACGGCGACGACGCCTCGAGCGTGCTCTTCCTGCAGCAGAAGCTGCCGGCGCTCTTCGCGGCCTACGCCAAGGCCGCCGAGGGTTCGACCGTGGATAGCCTCGTGGTGATGGACGACGAGGAGGGCTTCTCCGGCGCCGTGAACCGCGGCCCCCGCGCCTTCGCCGACTTCTTAAAGACCTTCGCCGACGCCTTCGGCGTCGACGTACGCGCGCTGGCCATGCCCGCCGCCCCCGTAAAAGGAGGGGCCAAATGATCGCCTTCGTAGCCGTGCTCGGCGCCCTGGTAGGCGTCACCGTGCTCATCCAGCTCCTGACCAACATGAAGATCGTAGGCGGCAACGAGCTCGGCGTCGTCACCGGCTCGGGCGGCCAGAAGGGCTTCCGCACGCTCTCCGGCGGCCGGGCCTTCATCATCCCGCTCCTGCAGCGCTTTAGTAAATTCGACTTAACGCCCATCACCATCGAGGTCGTGGTCGACTCGGCCATCGCCGCCGGCATCGTCCCCCTGAACGTGAAGGCCACCGTGTCCTTCGCGATCGCCGGCAACGAGGCCGGCCGCTCCCACGCGGTGACCCGCATCCTGGACCTGGCGGCCGACCGCGAGAACCTGACGCGCATCGCCGGCGACATCATCGAGGGCCACCTGCGCGACTCCATCGCCAGCATGACCCCCGAGCAGGTGATGAAGGACAAGGACACCCTCGTGGCCAAGATGATCAACGTCTGTAAGCACGACCTTGAAAACATCGGCCTCGAGATCACGACGATGAACATCGCCGACGTGGACGACCACCGCCTGCCCGGCGTCGAGGAGCCGGACCTCTACATGGCGCTCCTCAAGCGCATCCAGTCGGCCAACGCCGAGACCAAGGCCCGCCAGGCCCAGGCCGAGGCCCGCGCCGCCAGCGCCGAGCAGGCCGAGGCGCGCCGCGCCGAGACCGAGGTCAAGAACCTGAAGAACGAGCTGGAGCGGCTCAAGGCCGACGTGCGCGTCCGCCTGGCCCAGGAGGAGCAGCGCCGCAAGGTCGGGGTGGAGCAGGAGAGCGCGGGCGCCCGCGCCCGCGTCGGCGGCATCAAGGCCGAGCTCGAGGCGGAGAAGCAGAACATCAACATGCTCGGGAGCCGCTACAAGGCCGAGATCGTGACCCCGGCGGCGGCCGAGCGCGAGCGCGCCGTCCTGGAGGCCAAGACCGAGGTGGCCGGCTGGCAGGCCGCCGACCGCGCCGAGCTGGAGCAGCTCGAGGTAACCCTGTCCACCATGAAGGGGGCCGGGACCGAGGCGCGCCGCGCCTGGCTCCTGGACAACTTCGAGGGGCTCTTCGAGCCCTTCGCGGCCACCCTGGGCCTCTATCCCGCCGGCCGCCTCTCGGTGCTCACCGGCTCGGGCGGCGAGCGCCGGCCGCTATCCGCGATACACCCGGACGCCGTCTCCCAGGCCAGGAACGAGCTGGCCGCCGCCGCGCTGGAGGGCCTCACGGCCCCGCCGAGCGCGCGGGGCCTCGTCGACACCGGTAAATAAAACCTAATACGACCCGGCCGCCCGCGAACCGGGCCGGCCGCCCGCGAATCAGCCCGGCCGGGCCAGCCGGGCCGGCCGCCTGCAAATCGGCCCGGCCGCCTGCGAACCAGCCCGGCCGCGGCTACGGCCGCGCGCCCGGCGCGGAGGCCCGGCCGCAACTGCGAATCAGCCCGGCCGCGAACCAAACCGGCCGGGCTGGCCGGGCCGGCCGCCCGCGAACCGCGCCGGCGGCCTCGTCGCCGGCGGCCTAGGCCGCCGGCAGCCGGATCCTAAAGACCGTCCGCCCCGGCCGGCTTTCGAAGGAGATGGAGCCGCCGTGGCGGTCTATGATCTTCTTGCAGATATCCAGTCCCAAGCCTAGGCCTTGGCCGAGCTTCTTCGTCGTAAAGAAAGGCTCGAAGATCTTGCCCGCTATCTCGGGCGGGATACCCGGGCCCTCGTCCTCGAATTCCATGGCGACGAAACCGTCGGAGCCCTGGGCTATGCGTATTTCGATGGCGCCTGAGTAGTCCATGGCTTGGGCGGCGTTGTTTATGACGTTCATCCATACCTGGCTCAGTTGGTGGGACACGCCGCGGACCTTAAGCCCGCTTCGGTCGCGGCGTACGTGGAGTCCCTTCAGCTTGCTATGGAGCAAGGTGAAGACCGTATCCAAGTCGGCGTCCAGATCCACCGGTCCGAAGCCCTCGTCCTCGGCGGGCCGGACGTAGCTCTGCAGGGCCTGCACGACCATGGCCGCCTTCCGGCCCGATTCCACGAGCAGCTCGGCCATGCTCTTGAGCTCGCAGAGATCCCAGAGGGTCAGGAGCAACGGCGTAGGCCCGTCAGGCCCCAGGTACGCGGGCCCGGCTACGCCCTCGGCCAGGCCCATGGCCATGGCCCGTTCAGCCCACAGATGCGCGTCGGGGCATCCGGCTAAGGCCAGGCGCTGTTCTACGGCCTTCCGCGCCGTTCGGTCGGCGGCCCGGCCCTGCCTGCGCTTCGGGGCTTCGTCGCCGCGTCCGACGCAACAGGCCATGGCGTCGTCCAGGGCTCCCGGCGCTAGCTCGCCGGCCCGCCCGAGGAGCTTGGGCAGGCGCTCCTTGATGTAGACGTCGAGCAGCTCGGCGGCCAGGGCGTTGGCCCCGAGCGGGGTATTCAGCTCATGGGCTATGCCGGCGGTCAGCACGCCCAAGGCCGATAGCTTCTCGGCCTGCACCAGCTGATCTTGCATGCGCTCGGCGTTCTCGAGCGAACCGCGGAGCTCGCGGTTCAGCTCGCCTAGGCGCTCGTTCGCCGCGCTGAGCTCGTCGGTCCGCTCCCGCACCGTGGATTCCAGGCCGGAGGTCAAGGCCTGCAGGCGGCTCGCCATGTCGTTGAAGCCCCGGCCCAGCGCGCCGAGCTCGTCGCCCGAACGGATCGTCGTCCGGACGGAGAAGTCCCCGGCGCCGATCGCCGCGGCCGCGGCCGAAAGCTCCGCTATGGGCTCGCCGAGCCTGGCGCTTACGTAGAACGACAGGGCGTAGGCCGCCCCCAGGATCAGCGCCGAGACGCCCAGGCTGAGCCCCAAGGCCGCTCCCAAGGGCGCCAACAAGATTTGGGAGCTCACGGCGACGACGAGAAGCAGGCCCCAGGGCTCGAAGCTGCGATACGCCACGATGTAGCGGCCGGGGCCGAGCGCCTCGCTGTGAAGGTCGACGACGCCGGGCGCCGCCGAGGCGAGGGCGCGCAACGCGTCGTCCGGCCCGAGCTCCGGCGTCCGGTCCGCCGGCTCGGAGCTCAGCGCCGGCCGACGACCCTCGTCGATCGCCAGGATAATCTCGCCGGAGCCCGCCAATCGCGACGTATAGGTCTCTATGCTGCCCAAGGCGATGTCGCGATAGAAAGGATTCGCCTGCAGCCCCGCCCTGGACAGCTGGTCGTAGGCCGAGAAGACGCGGTTATCCACCAGGTCCAGCTTGATCGACAGGGACTCCCGCGCCTGGCTCTCGATGACCCGCGCCAGTATAAAGCCGTAGCTCGACGAGACGCTCAGTACCGAGGCGGTGGCGATGCCCAGGCCCAGGGCCAAGATCTTCCGGCGGACGCGCATGGCCTACGGCCGCTCCGTCGTCGCGAAGAGCGCCCCTAAGTACGAGGTGAAGTCCATGCCGTAGGTCGAAGCCCAAAGCTCGCCGAAGGAGCCCGTAGCCTGGGCGGCCGCGATATACGCGGCGACGAGGTCGCGCAGGCCCGGCTCGCTTTTCTTCACGCCCCAACCGGTGCTTACGATATCGCCGGGGAAAGCCGAGAGCGACAGGCCGCGCATCTGGTCCCCCATCTTGGCGAAATAGACGCTGCCGTCCAGGAGGTAGTCGGCCTGCCCGGAGCGGACCAGCTCGAAGAGCCCGCTCTCATCCTGGGCGTACCGATACGAGAAGGCGAAGCCCTCCCTCGCCGCCAAATCCCGCAGGGTCTTGTGCTGGAACGAATCGGGGATCACGGCGAAGGTCTTGCCGGCGAGCCCGGCCAGGCCCATGGGTTCCTCGCCGATCCGGCCGGCCAACTGGCTCCTGGTCGGGAAGACCGGCACCATATCCATGAGCCGCTCGCGCCAGGGAACCACGGCCAAGGGCAGGGCATAGAGATCCACGGCGGAAAGCAGGTCGGGCACGTAGGCGTAGGCGGTGCCCGGCGCGCCGAGATCGGGCGGCATCGTCCCGTCCCGCGTAAAGAAGGCTTGCACGCTCGATTGGGGATACGCTTCCAGGCTCAGGCCGAAGCAATCGGCCAGGGCCTTCGCCAGGAGATAATCGAAGCCCGACCCGCCCCCCGAACCGTCGGGTTCGTAGGTGTCGCGGCTTAGGTAGAGAGCGACGCGCAAGGGCGCGGCGACGGCCCGCCTATCGGCGAGCCAGGCCGTTGCCGCGGGGCTTAGGCTCAGCTCGGAGGCTAGCGGCGGCCGCGGAGCCGCCGACGCGGCCGCGGGCTCCGCCGGGGGGGCGTTAGTAGCGGTCGCGCGGGCGTCGCATGACAGGCTGATCGCAGCGAGTACCAAAGCCGCGGCCATAGCGAGAAAGCCGACCCCGACGGCGCGCGCCGGCTTCGTACGATGGTTCATGCCCAGCTCCTCGGGCTCAAGTCTAGCCGAAGGGCCTCGCGGCATCAAGTGAGGGTCTAGAATCGGTAGGTAAAGCGGCCGCTGACGGGCACCGAGCCCGAGTTGCTAAAGCTGCCTTTAGAAAAGCCGTAGCGTACGGCGGCGTCTATATCGGAATAGCCCGAACCCCGCTCGATCAGGATGTCCTCGAGGCGGACGCCGACCGAGGCGTCGTAGGTCGAGACGCGGAAAAGGATGGAAACCGGGCTCAAGGCCCGCCCGTCCTTATATTCAGCCCGGCCGATCGGATAGCCGGCGTCCTCCAAGGCGGCCCAGAGCTCGGGCCGGGCGTCGAAGTTCGGTTGCGAGCCGCCCTTAAGCAGCCAGTTGCCGCGCGGCCCCCGCTCGTAGGCGCGTTCGAAGGCGGCGCGGCGTTGCGCGGCGGTCCCGGCCATGCCGACCCCGGAGAAATCCGGTACCGCGGCCAGGAGCTCGTCGCTCAACTCGAAAGGCAGCGGCATAAAGAGCCAAATGGGCGGCCCGAAGTTCCGATCGGCCGCTCCCGCGCCCGCGGCGAAGGCCAGCTCGTAGGTATTGCCGGCCTCGCTGCCCCTGAGCACGACGGGCTTAGGCGGCTCGGGCTGGGCGACGCTCGGGGCGGCCGGGGAGGCGGGCGCGGCGACGGCCGGCGGGGAGGCCGGCGCGGGGCGCGCGGGAGCCGCCGCGGCCGGCGGC
>ERZ1066115.183-NODE-183-length-20783-cov-12.003184_pt1 | contig 20783 bp, 23 predicted proteins | sample MGYA00382762_ERZ1066115 | MGnify/ENA primary metagenome ERZ1066115 (study PRJEB33369, sample SAMEA5778345) | biofilm metagenome | biome: Industrial cooling water; feature: Water cooling tower basin; material: Biofilm | place: United Arab Emirates | collected... | reverse complement strand
ATATTGACATTCCGGAGTATGGTGTGTTGGTTCCCAGCATCAATGCTTCCAAGAAACTGAAGAAGGGAACCGTAAAGGCTTCTTATAACAGGCGTATTCAAAGACCCTCGATCCAGTTTCTGAACCCGAATATTCAAGCAGCAAATCCATATAACCGTACGGTAGGTAATCCGGAGTTGGATCCTGAATTTACAAACAACTATGAAGTTGGCTACAGCACCTTCATCAAAGGAACTTCACTAAACTTTACCGGATTTGTTCGGAACAGCAATAATGCCATTCAGAGTTTACGTAACGTAGCGGGTGATACCATTGTGACCACCTATGCTAACATTGGTATGGAGAATGCCTATGGTGGTAGCTTTTTTGCCAACATCAGCTTGGGTAAGCTATCGATTAATGGCGGTGGCGATGTGTATTACGCTGACCTTTCCAATAACGATCCGGATCCCGAGCGCAATGCCAGCAACAGTGGTTGGGTGTACAGCGGTCGGTTATTTGGTGGTTATGATTTAGGTAAAGGCTGGGCACTTCAGGGCTTTGGATTCTATCGGGGCCGCAGGGTACAACTTCAGGGCTACCAGGGCGGCTTTGGAACCTACAGCTTAGGGGTGAGAAAGGAATTTGCCAACAAGAAAGGAAGCGTGGGTGCAGGATTGGAAAACTTCCTGGCGCCTTCTATGAAAATCCGAAATGCAACCGAAACCCTTACCATCAATCAGAGCAGTGTTACCGAATTGAGAAACTTTAGCTTCCGATTAAATTTCAGTTACCGCATTGGTAAGATGAGTTTTGATCAACCCCGCAGAAGCCGATCTGTTAACAATGATGATTTGAAGGAGGGTGGTGATGGAGGCGGTATGGATGGTGGTGGTAATATGGGAGGTGGAATGGGTGGAAACCAGGGAAATCAGCAACGCGGAAATATGCCCCAGCGTAACAATGCACCTGCCGTGGTTCCAGCGGCAGTGGCCACAGCCACCATCGACCCGACAGCCGTAGTCGAAGTGGCAGGCACCTGGCAATATTCTGTGGAATCACCTCAGGGAGCAAATGGTGGAACATGGAAGATTAATAAAGAAGGTGATGCGTATACCGGGGTGATTATCAATGCCCGCTTTAACCGCGAAACTCCGCTCAAGAATGTGAAAGTGAATGGCAATGAGCTAAGCTTCAGCTATGAAGTAAGCTTTGGTGGCAACACGAATGAAATTATAGTAAAGGGTGTGGTGACCGGTGATCAGTTCACCGGAACCATGACGATGGGTCAATTCGGGGCCATGCCCATGACGGCCAAGCGAGCACAGTAAGATTTTGGGTTAGGGTGTTTGGGTAAAATGCCGGACCGCAAGGCCGGCATTTTCGTTTTTTGTATGCCTGTTAATTCTGTACCTTACTTCCTGAATTTTTCTCATGCGCCCACTGCTTCTTGGTTTGGTCATGGTGGCTCAGTTGGGATCGGCTCAGGATCTTCTCATCGAAAAGGTCACCATTATTAATCCCGCATCGGAAACACCGTTACAGATTGCATCCATTTATATTAAGAATGGTGCTATTGAGGCTGTAGAACGTAAACCCCGAGTTCCTAAAGGTGTTAAAAGAATTGATGCTTCTGGAAAGTTCGCCCTACCGGGATTGTGGGATATGCACGCGCACCTCGCAGCACTGTTTCCGATTGGTATTGCTCCCGAACATTATGTGGGGCATGGTGTCTTGCATGTACGGGATATGGGTGGCCATCTTGAAGAGTTACTGCCCTTGCGGGACTCCATTCAACGAAGGTTACGGGTAGGTCCTACCATCCTACTCGCTGGTCCCACATTAAATGGTGAGGCGCCAGCTGATTTTCATCGCCAGGTATCCACGGAGGCGGAAGCCCGGCAAGCTGTTCGTGAGTTGAAAGCTGCTGGAGTAGATTTTATCAAGATTCACCGCGCTACCAATCGCGAAGCCTTTTATGCCATAGCCGATGAGTGTAAAAAGCAAGGTCTTACTTTTTCGGGTCATGTACCCCTGGTATTAAGTTGGATTGAAGCCGCTCAAGCCGGGATGCATACAATTGAGCACATTCAAACCATTTATGAGAATCTTCAACCGGATCCCAAAAAAGTTTCACTTGAATTCATACGAATGAGTTTACAACTGGAGGGTACGTTGGGCGATTCTATATTTTCAGTCTTGAAAGAGCGCCACACGTATTTCGATCCCACGTTGATTGGATACCAAGAGAGTTTTGCATCAGCAAGTCCGGAACTGGCGGAACGAAGAAAATCCGCATTTCAAAAAATGAAAAGGGTTGCGTTCAGAGCTTACCAGGCAGGTGTGCCTATCATTACCGGCACCGATGTACTTCGAAATCATGGCCAACTCCTTCATGAAGAATTGTTATTGCTGGAGAGTATTGGTATTCCCCGCAAGGATGTGTTAACGGCTGCCACACTTACATCAGCGCAGGCAGCCCAACATCCGGAATTAGGCATGATCAAACCAGGCTCACCTGCTTCTTTTATTATTCTTACCGAGAATCCCTTACTGGATCTCAATCACCTCCGCAACCCGGAAATGGTTATCATGAAGGGAAACGTACTATCGAAAGAAGAGCTGGAGCGCCTGCGCAAGCGTTGATTACTTCTTTTCTTTCACCACAATCCCTAATTCATCCAATTGCTCCTGCGAAATGGTTGATGGAGTATCAATCATCATGTCGCGGCCTGCATTGTTTTTGGGGAAGGCAATGAAATCTCGGATTGAATCAGCTCCACCAAATAAGGAGCACAGCCGATCAAACCCAAAGGCAATACCTCCGTGTGGCGGTGCGCCATATTCAAAGGCATCCATCAAAAAGCCAAATTGCTTTTTAGCCTCGTCATCACTAAAGCCCAGTTTGGTGAACATGAGCTGTTGCGTGGGCCGATCATGAATCCGAATCGAGCCACCACCTACCTCGGTACCATTAATCACCATGTCGTAAGCATTGGCCCGTACCGCTCCGGGATTGCTATCCAATAGGTGAAGATCTTCCCGCTTGGGTGAAGTAAACGGGTGATGCATGGCATGCCAGCGATTCGTTTCTTCATTCCACTCCAGCAGCGGAAAATCAATTACCCACAGGGCAGAAAATTTGTTCTTATCGCGTAAGCCAAGCTGTTCGCCCATTTTCAACCGCAGTTCATTCAAGGCTTTTTGTGTTTTTGCTTTTTCGCCTGCCAGAATTAAAAGTAAGTCACCCGGCTTGGCATTAAATTTTGTAGCCCACTGTTTTAAGTCATCAGATGAATAAAACTTATCCACGGTTGATTTGAACGTACCATCGGCTTTACATTGCACGTACACCAGCCCTTTTGCTCCAATCTGTGGTCGTTTCACAAACTCGGTCAGTTCGTCCAATTGTTTACGGGTGTATTCGGCACACCCTTGTGCGCAGATTCCCACTACCAATTCAGCACTATCAAACACCTGAAAGCCTTTTCCCTGTGCCACTGAATTGAGTTCGACAAACTTCATTTCAAAACGGGTATCGGGTTTATCCGAACCGTAATACTTCATGGCATCGGCATAGCTGATATGAGGAACTGACGGCATATCAATTCCCTTGACCGTTTTAAACAGGTGCCGCACCAATCCTTCGAACGTGGTAAGAATATCTTCCTGTGTGATGAAGGCCATCTCGCAGTCGATTTGGGTAAACTCCGGTTGCCGATCGGCTCGTAAATCTTCATCGCGAAAGCACTTGACAATCTGGTAATACCGGTCGAAGCCGGAAACCATCAAGAGCTGTTTAAAGGTTTGGGGTGATTGTGGCAGGGCGTAGAATTCACCCGGGTTCATACGCGAAGGCACGACAAAATCGCGCGCCCCTTCGGGTGTTGATTTTATCAGGACCGGAGTTTCAACTTCAATGAAATTTAAACTATCAAGGTAAATGCGGGTTTGCTGCGCCATCTTATGCCGCAGTTGCAGGTTTTCACGAACCGGGTTTCTGCGCAGGTCCAGGTACCGGTATTTCATTCGCAAGTCATCGCCACCATCCGTATTTTCTTCAATAGTAAAAGGTGGCACTTTAGACGGATTGAGAATGGCAATCGAAGTAACTTTAATCTCAATATCGCCTGTAGGCATTTTGTCGTTTTTGGAAAGGCGTTCAACCACCGTACCTTCTACTTTCAACACAAACTCCCGACCCACCTTACGGGCAGTATCCAGGGCGGCAGTTTCTGTTTTACCTTCTTCCAGAAATAACTGGGTGATGCCATACCGGTCGCGCAAATCGATCCACAGTAAACTACCTTTGTCGCGGGTGCGTTGTACCCAGCCTGTCAGGGTTACGGTTTTGTTGACATCGGTCAGGCGCAGTTCACCGCAGGTATGAGTTCGTAACATGGTAAATTCCTTAAATTTGGGTGCGCAAATTAATAAAGGTTGCACGTTATATCGTGTGCTGGTAGCCTTTTTCGTTATGAATCAGTTATGAAGAAAATCCTGCTGTTCCTGTCACTTGTTAGCCTTTTTGGTTTTGCCCCTTCGAAACTTATCAAAACAAAAGTGGCTGACGGTATTCGGGTTTCATTGCCTGCCGAGATGGTACCCATGACTCCCGAAGATATAGCTGAACGTTATCCATCGGTTCGGGCGCCTTTAGCTGCTTATACGGATGTTAATCGCACGATCGATTTCAGCGTTAACATTTCAGCTACTCATTGGCCGGATGAAAACCTGGAAATGGCCCAGAAGTTTTTCAAGTCCAGTATTTACAGCTTTTTCGATCGCATTGACATGATCGAAGAGGGGGTACATGAAGTCCATAAAAAGAAACTCATTTTTCTTGAATTTGAATCGCGGGTGAATGGCAACAAAATGACGCTCGGTGAGCAGCAGCCTGTTTACCGCTATACGTACATTCAATACTTGATCGAGCCCGATCGTACCTTGGTGTTTTCCTTCAATTGTCCCAAGGCCATGCGTGAAGATTGGCAGGAAACGGCCCGGGCCATGATGAAATCCATTCGGATCCGCTAGCCATGGAGTTATATTCGGACGAATATTTTATGCGCGAAGCGCTAAAGGAAGCCCGTAAAGCGCTTGACTTAGGCGAAGTTCCCGTGGGAGCCATAGTAGTATGTCAGAACAAAATTATTGGCAGATCGCACAATCAGACTGAACAATTAACGGACTCTACTGCCCATGCCGAAATGCTGGCCATCACGGCCGCTTCCCATTATCTTGGTTCCAAATATTTGAATGATTGTACGCTGTATGTAACCCTGGAACCCTGTGTGATGTGTGCTGGAGCATTACATTGGGTACAGCTTCAGCAACTGGTATATGGTGCTCGCGATATTCAGCGGGGCTATTCGTTGGTGTCTACCCCGTTACTTCATCCTAAAACGATGGTACGGTACGGTACAGGTGAGCAGGAAAGCAAAGAGTTACTCCATCAGTTCTTTAAAAAACTCAGAGAGTAACTCTTGATAAAACTAAACCAGCAAGAATTAAGCTTCTTTCGCCTTCTTGGTCTTGGTTGATTTTTCTTCGACTTTTTTTCCGTTTTTATGTTCGCCTAAAATGATCACATCCTTGGTCATCTCATACTGCTTGGCAGCCTGCATCATAGCCACATAACTGTCGCGGATCAGGATGGTACCGGTTTTTGCGCCTTTGTTGCGCACTTCAAGCCAAAAACCGTCTTTTTTCTTTTTCGGTAATACAGGAGGTCTTCCCATGATTTTGTTGTGTTTTAGCGTTAAAATGAAGCTTTTTGAACTACCCTTCTAACCAAACTTAGGGTGTTTTGGTTCAGAAGCCGCGAAGATACCAATTTTGGCTAAGAAAGCCTAGGGCAGCCGACCTATGACAGGTAGCCAGGAACAGGAATTCCACTCTTCAGGTCCGGATCTGGAATTACCGACATTCGCTGAAGTTTAATGGGTTGCACGCCAGCCCAAACATTAAGGTCATAATCTTCGGCATCGTCTTTCGGAGGCCCTGTCCTTACTTTGGCCGACACTTCATTGATTTCAAACGATAACACCAGGGTGGCCTTCCATTCGCCTTCGGTGGGCTTGCGAACATCGGCCCACCGGCCAGGGCACATTTTATTGGTAAACACCTCCAAGGCCTGATATAATTCATCGGGGTTGGTCACTGTTTCTGGTTGGCTGAAAATAATAACCGATCGATAGTTGACAGAATGATGAAACGCAGAACGGGCCAACACCAGGCCATCGATCAGAGCAACACTGATACACACCGGCAATTTCTTTTGTTGGAGTTCGCGCATATAAAAACTACCCACCGAACCATGGATGTACAGTTTGTTGCCAATCCGACAAAATCCTGTAGGGATCTGAAACGGTTCATTATCGGTTGAATACGCAACCGTGCAAACGAGTGCTTCATCCAAAATTTCGTAAATCGTTTCCTGGTCATACACACCCCGTTTGGCAAGACGGGTGATTTTGGTTTTTTCGGTGATGGGATAGTCCATACTATTTTACTTGAATCAAGATTTTTCCAAACTGGCTAACGTTTTCCATGTACTGAAACGCCTCGTTGATTTGTTCCAACGTGAAGGTTTTATCGATTACAGGCTTGAGGGATCGACTTTCGATCAGATCCAACATGGAAAGGAATTCATCGCGGGTGCCCATCGTGGTACCATGAATGGAAAGTTGTTTCCAATACAAAGCCCGGGTTGAAAGTTCGGGAATGTTTCCTGCCGTTCGACCGAATACAGCGATTCGTCCCCCGGGCACCATGATGTCGGGAAACTTTGAAAACTGGGGACCACCGGCACTGTCGATGATAATATCGAAACCACCTGATTCCTTCAAGGCTTGCGTGGTCCAGGTAGCATCGTGGTAATTAAAGCCTTGAATAGCCCCTAGTTCTTTGGCACGTCTGATTTTTTCATCCGATCCTGACGTGACGTAGACGCGTGCCTGATAGGCTACCGCAAACTGAAATGCCCATAAGGCGGCTCCACCACCAATACCCGTTATCAATACTTTTTCCTTGGCGCGAAGCCTTGCTTTTGAGAACAGGGCCCGGTAGGCCGTCAATCCCGCAAGGGGTACAGCAGCCGAATCAGTCAACGACAAGTGCTCGGGCTTTTCGAACACATAATTTTTTGAGATCACCACATAGTCGCTGAAAGTGCCGTTATCCGGAAAGCCAAGAATCTTGAATGAATCACCTTGCACGATCGGATTGTTACCCCAGTTCATACTGGGATTGATGACAACCTCAGTACCGATCAGCAAGGGATCAACATCTTCCCCAACTTCTTCAATCACTCCGCTTCCATCCGAGCCCAGAATAATTCCGCTGGTTGGAGTAGTTTGTTCTTTTTGAATCCACAAATCCCGGTGATTTAAAGCAGCCGCATGAATTCGCACCAGCACCTGATCCTTAACCGGCTTGGGTTTCCGGATGTCTCGAATTTCCAGCGGTTGATTTGGTGAAGTGAAAAAAGCGGCTCTCATGGCTTCGTTACTTCACCCGAACGCGGAAATTCCACTGATGGGTATCGGGTTCTGCACCGGTGCGAAGGTCATGTAGTTTTTTCTTCACTCGCTGCTGAAAGCTGGACGCGCTGTCGGCCGGTAAGTGATAATCCTTACCCCCGATGTTGATAATGGCAATAGTAGAAACTACAGCAGCGGTTCCTACCCCGAAGGCTTCTGTCAAGGTTCCATTCTCAAAGCCTGCCTTGATTTCAGCGACACTTACTTTGCGCTCTTCTTTGGGCATGCCCATGTCATCGGCCAGCGTAAGGATAGAATTTCGGGTAACACCATCCAGGATAGCCGAGGTTAATTTAGGAGTAACCAATTTTCCGTTCAATACAAACATGACGTTCATGGCACCCGATTCATCGATATACTGATGGTCGTGGGCATCGGTCCACAGCACCTGATCAAATCCTTCCTGTTTGGCTAATTGAGTTGGGTAAAAAGCGCCTCCGTAATTTCCGGCACATTTCGCAAAACCAGTTCCGCCTTCAGCAGCCCTTACAAAATGTTCCTCTACTTTTACCCGAACCGGCTTGGCGAAATAAGGACCCACCGGACTCGTTAACACGACAAATTTGTATTCATCCGAGATTTTTACGCCCAGTCGTGATTCCGTAGCAAACACTACCGGGCGGATGTACAGGGCTGAACCTTCTGATGTAGGCACCCAGGCGGCATCGGTGGCGATCAAGGAAGATAAACTTTCCGTAAACATCTCTTCACTAATGGATGGCATGCACATGCGTTCCAATGAACGATTTAATCGTTGATGGTGACGCTGTATCCGGAAGATGACAATTTCACCCGCTTTATTCTTAAACGCTTTCATACCTTCAAAAATGGATTGACCATAATGGAGGGCCAGGATAGCGGGTGTCATGGCCAATTCTCCAAAGGGCATGATTTTAGGTTGGTGCCATTTTCCATTTTTAAAGTCGGCTACCAGCATATGATCGGAAATGTAATTCCCAAATCCCAGGTTGTTGAAGTCTACGGTGTCAATTTTTGATTTTGCGATACGCTGCACAGGTATTTCAGTTGCCACGGTCATGAATAGTTGATTTGGGTGGAAGGTATAAATTTTTTTTTATTCGATAATGGGATGCTATGAACCGGGTGTATGGATATCCAGCAGTCTGCGGTGATAATTGATCTGGCCTAAATGATAACCCAGGTGAACGGTAAGATGAATCAGAAAATAACCCGTGGAAGTTTTTTCGGGTAAAACCTGAATGGGGAATTCACGATCAAGTTGATCCTGTGGTAAGGCCGGTAGTATTTGTTGAACCAGATGAAGGGTAGCTTCTACTTTCTGAATTAGTTCCTGTCGTGGAATGTCTTTGAGGGCGAACTCGGCATCGCGATCGCGTACGTATCCGGTGTTTCCCAGGGTTGCTCCAATGTAAGCATTCAGGTTGCCCACCAAATGCAAGCAAAGGTTACCGGCTGAGTTGGCGATGTTCTTGTCCACTTTCCAGATTGCTGATTCTGATTGATACAATTCCAATTCTGACTTAAGTTTAGTTAAGTCGCGAACTAGCAGTTTGGTTACGATTTGCGTGATCATGCGTTTTTAAAGGAATTTAGAATTTCTTTGATTTTAACCAGATGGTGATCATCGTGTTCGGCATCGAACCAGGCGAGGTCAACAGGGGTCATCATCACCTTGAGCCGGGGATGTAATGAGGCTTTGGAGAGATCAGTAGTTGAAATCCGATCATACTTTTTAAGATTGGTACTGCGGGTTTGCTCAAAGAAATCTATCAGTTCTGATAGTGGCCAGGGATTGTAATCCTGAGGTTCAAATACAGCGGGTGACATGATGGGAACACCGGCCACCATTTCATCGAGGCGTTTGTTGGCAATCTCATCAACTTCGGCCAAATGCCCAATGTTTTCCTTTACGCTCCATTTTCCCTGAATACGAGTTGAAAGAATACGATCATCCACGTTGTTGACCAGTGCGCGGATGCGTGGAAGCGTTCCTTCTAACCGGATTAAAAAATAGGGCAGTAGTTCGGGAGCATAGCCGAATCGCAACGATCGTTCAAACCACGGAACTTCATTCATGCGGGACTGAGATTTAGATCCAATTGCATTTTTATATTACTGCGTTTATACGGACCGTCTAAGGGCACTTCATAAAACCCCAATTTTTGATAAAGTTTGATGGCTGGCGCTAGGCGTGTATTGGAATACAGAATAATCTGCTCAACTTTTTGCTTTCGACAAAATTCAATGGCTTCTTTTGCCAGGGTATAACCAATTTTTAATCCCTGAAATTTTTCTTCAACAGCCATCTTGGTGAATTCGTATTGTTGGTTGGATACCCACTTTAAAGCAACGGTTCCAACAACCTGGTTCTGAAATTCAGCCATGAAAATATGACCACCGGTTGCCAGGATATGGCTTTCAGGATTTTGAAGGACCTCCTGATCAATGGGTTCCATCCAGAAATACTTTTCAATCCACTGTCGGTTTAGCCGCTCGAAGTCAGATTGGTGGTGACTTCGATAGTTCACAATAGCTATATCCGGATTCATCGTGAAAGCTTTGGTCGTTTCACGATTGACGTCCACCAGTTAGCAGTCGTGGTTTTCACATAATAACCTTTGTTTACTACGTAAATACCGCTGAGCGTCATCACAATGCCGATGGCAATGGGAAGGGTTAACTTCTCACTTAATATCAACCACCCCAAAACAACCGCCACTACCGGGTTAATGTAGGCATACATCGACACCATGGTCATTGGGAGTTTTTTAATCGCGTATGAGTAGCACACATAGGCCGCCATTGAACCAATTACAATGATGTAGACCAACGCATAGAGGCCTTCTGTCGTCCACTGAATGGTTGAATAATTATCAAAGGCAAGACTTAATGGAATGAGTGCCAGCGAACCAAAACTCATTTGAAGTCCAGCTCCCAGAAAAGGATTAGTATGTTCATTTTTGCGTTTGATCCAGATGCTACCGATAGCCCATGAAATGTTCCCCACAAACGTGATGACAATACCCAGCATGTAAAGCGGATTGGTGAACTCGGTCAAGTGTTCGCTAAAGATCATAGCAATACCGGCAAGCCCAAGAATCAAACCGGAGATGATCATGGCATTGGGCTTTTCATCTTTGAGTATTGTCACGTTGATCAAGATCGTCCAAACCGGCATCACCGAGCAGATCACGGCAGCCAGTCCGCTTGAGATGTAAACTTCTGCCCAGCCCACGAGACTTGTCCCGAAGGTAGTCATCAGCACACCACTGATGGCCTGGTTAATCAACGTTTTCCGGTCGGGCCACACCTGTTTACCGAGGGTTAGCATAAAGGCTACCAACACCGGCCCTGCAATGGCAAAGCGAATCAATGAAAAGAGAAATGGCGGAAAGTGACTGACGCCAACTCGCAAGGCCAGATAGGTTGTACCCCAGATAATGCATACGGCAGCCAGCGCCAGGTAGGCAAGCGTGTGATTTTCAGTAGGACGGGAATTCATGGAGCAAATTTTGGAGTTACAACGTAAAAATAACAGTTTCAGTTTTGTTTATTTTAACCATATCAGTTTAGTTTGTGCTATGGAGCAAGAACATCTGTATGTTGATGTAGCGAGTCGAATTGAATCGCTGATCGAAAAAGGCACGTTGAAAATCGGTGATCGGTTACTTTCGGTGAGGATGTTAAGCAAGGAGCAGGGGATCAGCCTGAGTACTGCGTTTCAGGCGTATTATCATTTGGAAAGTAAAGGCTTGATTGAAGCCCGGCCACAATCGGGGTATTACGTTAAGTTTTCACCCAGAAATAATTTCTCCGTACCCACTAGCGGTTCACCGGTGGATGAAGCGGTGCCGGTTAGTCTTGATGAGATGATCAGCAGTGTTTATTATGATCTGAGATCTACAAAAATTACTTCCTTTTCGTTGAGTGCTCCCGATGCCAGTCTTTTACCGGCCGCGAAAATCAATAAATCCGTGATGCATGCCCTGCGTTCGGCACCCGATCATTGCCTGGGGTATGAGCACATTCAGGGAAATGAACTGTTGCGAAAGCAAATTGCCCGTCTGAGTTTTAATTGGGGTGGCAGCTTAAGTGAAGAAGATGTGATTGTGACGGCCGGCTGTATGGAAGCGCTCTCCTTTTGTTTGCAGGCAGTAACCCAACCAGGCGATGCAATCGCCATCGAGTGCCCTACCTTTTATGGCATCTTCCGGGTGATGCAAAGTTTGGGTTTAAAGGTGGTTGAAATTCCAACGGATCCGGAAACGGGTATTGATCTCCACTATCTGGAGAAAGTCATTCCCAAATTCAAAATCAAGGCTTGTTTAGTTGTCGGTAACTTTAATAATCCTTTGGGTAGTTGCATGCCCGATGACCGAAAACAACACCTGGTGGAGATGCTGGCCAAACGGGAGATACCCTTAATCGAAGATGATATTTATGGTGAGATGTATTTCGGAAAAAGCAGACCCCGAACATGCAAATCATTTGATAAGAAGGGCCTTGTTCTGCATTGCGGTTCATTTTCAAAATCCCTGGCGCCCGGTTATCGGATTGGTTGGGCTGTGCCTGGAAAGTTTAAGGATAAGGTTATTGGCCTCAAACGGATGCACAATGTAGCCACCAACACATTGGCGCAAGCAGCCATCGCGCACTTTCTTCAAAATGGCCGGTATGAGTTGCACTTGAGAAATCTGCGCAAAGCACTTCATACCCAATGCCTCCGTTATATGCAGGCGATTACCGAATATTTTCCAGTCGATCTTAAAATAACACAACCTAAAGGAGGCTTTGTGCTATGGGTAGAAATGAATAAAAAAGCGAATGGCTATAAACTACACAAACGTGCCTTAAAAGCGAACATTGGCATTGCGCCAGGTCAGATTTTTTCGTCAACAGGTCAATTTCATAACTATTTTCGGCTGAGTTACGGTGCCCCCTGGAGTGATAAGGTTGATCGAGGTTTAAAGACATTGGGTGACCTTGTACGTGGGTCTTGAAAAAGAGCTGCCCCAACTGTTCGGTTGAGGCAGCTATGGGATTACTTATTATTTTCCTTCTTTGAGCTTTTTCACTTCCGCTTCGTATTGCGGTAAAAATTGTTTTTGATCATTCGGAATATTCTTCAAAGCAAGATCCCAATATTTCAGGGCATTTTTAGTGTCGCCCAAGGCAGTGTACCCGCGTGCCAGTCCAACGTTGGGCGTGAATTTATCCTGTGGGTTTTTCTGGGCATTGAATTTAAATACTTCCATTGCTTTTTCCTTTTGTCCGGCATTCAATAAACTACGACCGTACATGTGAATGTTCTGCACGGTGGCCGATGGATCCTTAATAGCCTTATCCATTTCGGCATTGGCTTCAGCCGAGCGACCCAGTGCACTAAAAATCATGGACCGGGTTTGGTGTGTGGTAAAGTTTTCGACTCCAATAAAAGGATTGCTAACCGACATATCGACCCAGGTGAGGGCTTCCTCCAGGTTGATTTTGTTCTGGGCGCAAAATTGTGCAGCGGTAATCCAGTTTTCCTGTTTGAAGCCGGTGGAACTGCGCAGCTCTTCCCGCATGATATTCACATAGATTTCATTTACGTTAGGTACTTGTACGGTGAAGGGGATACGCTTCTTTTCCCACCGCAGATAAGCTTTGGCCGAAGCCGGTAGCCGATCTTCGAATCCGTAGGTAAGCCATTCTTTGTAGGGAGCGTCTTCCGGGGTCACATCCACCCGAAGTGCATCTTCTTTGGGATCGTAAAAATAGCTGCCCCAACTGCTTGAGTTTTTTGAAAAGATCCAGGTGTATGGGCCATCCTTGGAAGCAGCCAGAAAGAGGCCGTACGTTCCGGCTTTAAGTGGCTTACCTTCAATCAACACATCATGCGAAACCGTAAAGATTGTATTTTCATTGGCACCCGCACGCCAGGGCGCAGCTTTACTGGGGCCAAATCCCTGGTCAATAAAACCATAGTGTACAACTTCGCCCCAGATTTTTCCGGTTCGATCTTCTCCGTTTGGTCCGTGCACATCGGGGCTACTGTAGCTGATGGACACTTCAACCGGACCGATAAACTGGGTGACTTTTGATTTTTGATTACCACCGCTGGGAGGTGTGGTTAACTGTTGCGACCAGGCCGTTATGCCCAATAACAATACAATGACGAGAGTAGAAATTTTTTTCATGGGGTTAATGGATTAAACAGGTTATAAACGAAATCCGGGAAGTAGTGGATAATACGGTTTGGGGTATTTTTTTAAATATTCTCAGCTCTTTCAGTGGGAACCAGCATTCGAATAGAGGCAGGATTAATTTGTATCCTGAACGATTTTTGTGCCGGCATACCTTCGCCATCAACATGAAAGGGCATCGGTTCAGAATACATGAGTTCAATGGTTTTACCTTTTTGGTGAGTAACCCATTGGGATTTCTCCAAACGGCCGGCAAAGAGTTGCTGTATAAAGCCAATAGCATGCGTTACTGGAACTTTATGCAGAAAGCACACATCTAACAAACCATCGTATACGGAAGCCCGCGGGGCAATCCGGGCATTGTTTCCAAATTGCGATGAGTTGGCAAAGGCCAATACAAAGATGGTTTGATCAAAGGGTCTTCCATCTATTTCACCTATGACTTGAGCTTGCTGATAGCGGTAGAATTCTTTGATGACCAACTGGCTATAGCCTAGCAAACCACGCTTTCCATTTTTTCCAAACAGGTTGGCGATGTGGCCATCGAATCCGATGCCCGAAATGTTGAGAGACAGGCGATCGTTAATGGTGAATGAATCCATGGAGATGATGGCTGTTGATCCGATATAGCGTAAACTTTTACGGAAGGGGATGGGAATACCCAAATGCCGGGCTAATCCATTACCCGAACCTTTGGGAATAATTCCCATCACCTGCGGAGTATTGACCACACCTTGCGCAACTTCATTTACCGTTCCATCACCACCCACGGCAAAGAGAACGGCAAACTGTTTCGATTCAACCGCTTGCCTGGCCAGTTGCGTGGCATGACCCCGACCCTGCGTGAATTCCAACGTGGGCTCAAGGCCTAGCTCAGCGCAGTGCGTTAAGATGCGGCCCTCCACACCGGGTTGATAGCTTGCCCCCGAATATTTATTGATAATGAATAAGACCTTCTTATTTTCGTTCATGAATTGGAAACCGGGTAAAGGTAAATAGTCCCGCATGGAATTCAGGAACCGCAAAATTAAATTTAAAGCATGGGATCAGGAACATCGCCTGCTCATGCGACTCAATGCCATTGAGTGCCATAAGGGTGAGTTGATCAAGCGAAACCATATTCTGCTCCAATTTACCGGTTTGTTCGACCGGGAAGGGGATGAGATCTATGAAATGGACGTGTTGATGATTTCCCTTGAGAAGTTTGTTGTGTTTTGGAATGACACGAGTAATGGCTGGTATTTTTCACCACTCCAAAACCGAACTTTGCAAAAGCCCTTCCTTTCCACCGAGGCCGGCCGAATGAAAAGATTCTGCAGTTATTTTGAACTGGAAACTACTTCGTGAGCTTTTGTTTGATGTAGTCAACCGCTTGCCCGATCGTTTGCATCTTTTCCGCGTCATCATCCGGAATTTTAATGTCGAATGTCTGTTCAAATTCCATGACTAATTCTGCGTAATCAAGTGAATCAATACCCAGGTCTTTAACAAAACTTGCGTCTGGGGTAATTTCGGAGTCGGGGATGCCTAATTTTTCTTTCAGAATGGCATGTACCTTTTTTTGAACGTCCTGCATAGGAGTAGATGGTGTTTCAAAGCTAAGAATCTTTCGGGAATTACCTGAATGCCGGGTTTAAAACCGAAGGAGAAACTCGGTGCCTTCACCCAGGGTAGACTTGACCGTTATATTACCCTCATGCTGACGCATGATTTGTTTCGACAAACTAAGCCCGATTCCGGAGCCGGTCTTTTTAGTAGAAAAGAATGGGATGAAGATCTTTTCCAGGGCCTCGGCATCAATACCCGATCCATTGTCTTTCACAGAAATTACCGCTCGGCCCTTTTCGTTGGCATAGGCTTTCAATTCAATTCGTTTATCGGGTTGGTCTTCAAATGCCTGAATGGCATTTTTTATCAGATTGATCAACACCTGTTCAATCATTGTTTTGTCGGCTAAAATAAACAGGTTGGCAGGCGATACATCCACCCCGATCACTATACCGTGATCAACCAATTCCTTTTTGTGTAATAAAGCTAGCTCCTCCAGCAGTTCTTTCACCGGCACTTCAGCCAGCTTCGGTTTTGGAATGTGGGTTAGGGTTCTGAATTCTTTTACAAATTTGATCAACCCTGCACTGCGCTTACTAATGGTTTGCAGGGAGAGGTACATATCCTCCAGATCTTCCTTTTTCAAGGTTTCATCGGTAGGCCGGTCGATCCTTTTCTTCAGGTCTTCTTCTACAATACCGGCCAGCGAGGAAATGGGCGTAACAGAGTTCATGATTTCATGCGTGAGCACGCGTACCAAGTTCTGCCAGGCTTCCATTTCCTTCTCTTCCAATTCACTCTGAATGTTACTCATGGAAATGAGTTTAACCTCTTCATCACGCAAGGTTAGCTCAATGGCAAAAACTGAAAGTTGAATCGTTTCGTCCCCAAAAGTTAACCGCAATAATTCACGGCCTCCGGTCTTTAGTTTTTTAAAGGTTTCAACCAGTGGTTCACTCACTTCTTTCAAATCTTCAATGCGATCGGCTTTTGTAATTCGCAACAGTCGCTTGGCCGCACTGTTCATGATTTGAATGGAGCCATCGCGTTTAAACGTTAGCAAGCCGATGCCTACATGTTGCACGATGTTTTTGAAGAACTGATATTCAGAATCTTTTTCGCGTCTCGTGATTCGTAGTTTGGCAAGCGCTTCGTTCAATTCGCGATGCAATTTTTGTACACTGGGATCGGTACTGTCCGTTTTAAAACTTTGTGAAAGATCATCGAAACGAATCGAGTCCAGAAAGGAAGCGATATTTTCATTCGAAGTTTCAACCAGCTTCATGAGTTGCATAACCTGAAAGCCAATGGCGGCCAGTAGGGCCAGGATCAGAAACCAACTGCGATCGCTGGAAGCCGTAATAAAAGCAAAGACAACCAGGGTGGCCATTAAAATGCCCACCCGCGTTACCAATGGCGATCGCCAATTAAAGTCCATACTTTTCCATCCTGCGGTACAGGGAGGCTCGGGTGAGGCCAAGCTCTTCAGCCGCTTTTGAAATGTTGCCATTGTGTAATTGAATGGCCTTGACTACGGCTGCTTTCTCCACTTCATCCAGGTTAAGTGAGTCGGTGGTAACAGAATCGGATCCTTTACGACTGAACAGGAAATCGCTTTCCTGTAAGGTTGATGAATCGGCCATGATCACAGCCCGCTCAATGGCATGCTGTAATTCGCGCACGTTGCCTGGCCAGGGGTACTTCTTGAGTTTGTTCATCGCCTCCGGGGCTATGCTTAATACTTCTTTCCGGTACTTCTTGGCATAGTGATTAAGGAAATGATCGGCCAAAAGTGGAATGTCATCAATCCGGTCACTCAGTGGAGGGATGGTGATTTCCACCGTATTGATCCGGTACAAAAGATCCTGACGGAATTTTCCCTCCTTCACCATTTGGTTCAGGGGCATGTTTGTAGCGCAGATCAACCGGATATCCACCTCAATGGATTGATTAGAGCCAACGCGTGTCACTTGCCGCGATTGCAACGCGCTCAGCAACTTACTTTGCAAACTCAAACTCAAGTTTCCAATCTCATCCAAAAAGAGTGTTCCACCATTCGCCAATTCAAAACGGCCAGGCCGATCTTCACGTGCATCGGTAAAGGCGCCTTTCTTATGACCAAAAAGTTCGCTTTCAAACAAGGTTTCAGTAATGGCACCCATGTCAACCGCCACGAACGAATTATCCTTGCGCATGGATTTTTGATGAATGGCTCGTGCGATCAATTCTTTACCGGTTCCATTTTCGCCTAAAATGAGAACGTTCGCATCGGTCTTGGCTACTTTATCAATCAGTGCAAACACTTCTTTAATAGCTGCGCTTTGCCCAATGATATCCCGGAAGGGTTGACTAATTTGCTCTTCCAGCATCTGCTTCGCTTTGCGGAGCTTGTCAACTTCATTGTAAGATTTCTTCAGTTTAATGGCCGTAGAAATGGTGGCTACCAATTTTTCATTTTGCCAGGGTTTTAAAATAAAATCGGTGGCGCCTTCTTTTAGAGCCCGAACGGCCATCTCCACATCGCCAAATGCGGTGATCATAATAACCACAGCATCCGGATCGCGTTCTTTGATTTGTTTCAGCCACTCAAATCCTTCTTTTCCGCTGGTGGTATCTTTGCTGAAATTCATGTCCAGCAGGATAACATCGTAGGTATCGTTATTGAGCAGAAATGGGATCTTATTCGGATTTTTTTCAATGATCACCTGATGATTGGATTTTTTTAACAGCATTTTGGCTGCCAACAAAACATCCTCATCATCATCAATCATCAGGATTTTGCCGCCTTCGTTCACAGTAGTAGGTTTAAATTGCTGGAATTAGTAGAAAAATTGTGCCAGTGCAGGAACTGTCCGAAAATGCTGTTTTTCTGAATCAGTTTGTGCTCATTCGTACAAAGATGTTCAAAAATGAACACAGTTAAAAGATTATTCCGGCTCCGGGGTGTAGCGAAATAAGGTTACTTTTCCGTTGGCATCGATTAAAAGTAATCGTTCATCAGTTAGCACCGCATGAACGCAATTGCCCGGTAGTTTAAGTTCGTGTTGTTCTTCGGTTAGCAAGTTGAAAAACTTTAACGTGCTGTCTTGTAGGTAGTATAATTCCTCTCCAAAAAAATAGACCGACTTTAAATTCTGAACCTCGATCGATTCAATGACTTTACCAAGATGATTTAAAATCAGGATACCGGCATTTTTGTCAACCAGGATAAGCAAGTTTAAATATTCCCGAATTTGTACATCGGCTTTAAAGTTTGCCTGGTCAATCGAAAATTCCAGAAGAACTTCATTTGTTAACGGATTGATCTTTTTGGCAGACCAATCGGCCTGGTCAAGAATCCACAACTTGTTATCATGAGTTGGGCATACCAAAACTGGTTCAATGGCCACAGCCGGGTCAATCGCATGGGTAACCCCATTCTCCAGATTGCGATCATACACAATATAATTTCGGGCTGCTTGATTAAAAATAAATACGCTGGGATGATACCAAGGCTCTACCCGAATTGATTTTTGAGTCAAGCTGGCAAGCTGCTTTCCATCGGGATCATATTTTCTAAGTCGCTTTTTTTGTTGAATAAAGAAATTCCCAAGGCGATCAACCGTAACGAGGTTAACCCCCTTCAACTTCCATTCTTTGACAACCTGAAAATCCGATTGGGCGGTGGTGGGAATGCCAGACATCCCAATAAAAATTAAAATGAGAATTGGGTATTTTCTGATCGTCATTCCGAACTAAATTTTTTCAACCTTACCAGCTGGCCATCATATTCGGCATAGGTATCAAAATGAACCCATTCACCCAGGTTGATGTACCGCGAATTTTCGGTCACCGGTAAGTCTAATGGCAGATGCCGATGACCAAATACGTAGAAGTCGTGATGATTTGTTTTCTCGAGTTGACGGCAGTACGACAGCAGGAATTCATTTTCTTCACCCGTGAATTTTTCCTCGAGCTTCGTATTGCTGATCCGGCTTTGCCGGCTCCAATATTGGGCAATCCGCATGCCCAGGTTAGGGTGAATCCTGGCAAAAAGCCATTGACAGATTTTGCTGCTAAAGAACCGCTTCAGGATTTTGTAATTGAAATCCCCAGGTCCTAGTCCATCCCCATGGCCAATCAACAACCGGTGCTGATTGCAGACCAAGACTTGTGGCTCGCGATAGATGACAATGCCAAGTTCTTCCGTGAAGTAGTCGAACATCCACATATCATGGTTGCCCGTAAAAAAGTAAATGGGAAGACCCGCATCCCCCAACTCGGCCAATTTGCCTTGTAACCGAATGAATCCTTTTGGAATGGCATGCCGGTATTCGAACCAGAAATCAAAAATATCACCAAGCAGATAAATAGCCTGGGCATCTTGTTGAATGGAGTTGAGCCAACTCACAATTCTCTTTTCACGTGCCCGGCTCGAGGCCTGGTCCGGTACGCCCAAATGGAAATCGGAAGCGAAGTAGATTTTCTTTCCGGGTTGAAGGTTCAAACGATGTTCCATTGTGCTTGCAAATAACGTAAAACGCCAGCAATGAAAGGCAGGTCAGTTTCGTTTTTCGAAAGGGACCACAATCCCCTCTTCTATAAAGCGTTTTAGACCTACCAGCAACTGACCCCAACAAAAGGTGGTAATTCCAAAATGTTCAGTTGCTTCTTGCCAATCTTTGTGGAAAAAGGCGACTGAGGTATCTGACCCGACTTGAGTTAATTGAAATCCAACAGAAGTAGGCAACCAATCCTCGCGGCAAACTTTCATTTTCCAGGTCAGTTCTCTTCCTGGTATTACTTTAGTAACCTCTGCTCTCCAATCATACTCAGGTCCAAAATAGAAGGTATAGAGAGTACCTACTGAAGGTATACCGCTTGATTTTAATGTCCACCATGAGTTGAGTCCCTCGGGTATGGTAAACGCTTCAAATACCTTTTGAGGTGATGCTTTTACTATAAAGTTATGATGAATGTTGTGCATAACAGATTACCGAAAATAACTTAATTATTTGATGTTTGAATTGCCTGCACTGATGACCACCTTGAAATGGGTTCAAGTCCAGTCCTGGATGAACGTAGTGGACCGAAATGCAACAAATTGTTTGAGACTCCAACCTCTTATTCAGATCTTTTGTCTGCCCAACATAAAAAACCACTCTGAAGGTGGTTTGTGGAGAATATCGGATTCGAACCGATGACCTCTTCCATGCCATGGAAGCGTCCCGAGGCCTCGGGACCAGCTGAGCTAGTTTTTGTTTTGCAGTAACCGTTCTATGTATTTTCTGTTTTTCATGGATTTGATATAACGCTCTCGTTTGATGGCCTCTTGTCGGGTGGCGAAGGTTTCAGTATACACCAAAATCCAGTCTTGAGTGTATGCCGTGGACCTAGATGCACCCGAATTGTGAGACTCTAACCTGTTATTCAGATCGATCGTCTGACCTATATAATACCGGTCAGCCATTTTAGAATACAGTATGTACATGTAGAACATAAAAAAACACCCTGAAGGTGGTTTGTGGAGAATATCGGATTCGAACCGATGACCTCTTCCATGCCA
>ERZ1066115.182-NODE-182-length-20791-cov-17.700907_pt1 | contig 20791 bp, 19 predicted proteins | sample MGYA00382762_ERZ1066115 | MGnify/ENA primary metagenome ERZ1066115 (study PRJEB33369, sample SAMEA5778345) | biofilm metagenome | biome: Industrial cooling water; feature: Water cooling tower basin; material: Biofilm | place: United Arab Emirates | collected... | reverse complement strand
CTCGAAATCACCGACGTCAACCGTGCCTACCTCGAGCGCGGCGACCTCCAGGTCGAGATCATGGGGCGTGGTTATGCATGGCTTGACACCGGTACCCACGACTCGCTGCTCGAAGCCGGGCAGTTCATCGCCACCATCGAAAAGCGCCAGGGTCTGAAGGTGGCCTGTCCCGAAGAGTTGGCCTGGCGCCAGCGCTGGATCGACGACGCGGCCCTTGAACAACTGGCGCAGGGCTATGCCAAGACCGGTTACGGCCGCTATCTGCTCGGCCTGATGCAGGAACGGGTGTATTGATGAAAGTCACGCCACTGGCCATTCCCGACGTCCTGCTGCTCGAACCCAAGATTTTTGGCGACGCGCGCGGCTTTTTTTTCGAAAGCTACAACGCACGGACCTTTGCTGCCGCCACCGGCCTGCGTCCCGACTTCGTCCAGGACAACCACTCGAAGAGCCGGCGCGGCGTGCTGCGCGGCCTGCACTACCAGTTGCCGCCGCAGGCTCAGGGCAAGCTGGTGCGGGTGGTGCAGGGCGAGGTCTTCGATGTCGCGGTTGATATCCGGCGTACTTCACCGACTTTCGGGCGCTGGGTCGGCGCCGTGCTCAGTAGCGAAAACCAGCTGCAACTGTGGATTCCGCCCGGTTTCGCGCACGGCTTTCTGACCCTGAGTGAAACCGCCGAATTCCTCTACAAGACGACCGACTTCTATACCCCGGCGGCCGAGCGTTGCATCCTGTGGAATGACCCGCAGATCGGCATCGACTGGCCGCTGGCCGGCGCCAGCCCGAGCCTGTCGGACAAGGATCTGCAAGGCGTGGCGCTGGCCCGGGCTGAACTATTTACCGATTGATGTTACCGATGGACCTTGAGGCCAAGGGCAGGGCAGTCTGCCGGCGCGCTTCCTTCTGACGACTGAATCATGGAATTTCTCGATCTCCCCCAATTGGCTTCGGCCGCCGGCTGCGTGCGTCTGCCTGGCTCGAAGAGCATTTCCAACCGGGTCTTGCTGCTCGCCGCGCTGGCCGACGGCGAAACCGAGGTGCGCGACCTGCTCGCGTCCGACGACACCGAGCGCATGCTTGAGGCCTTGCAGGCGCTGGGCGTCGGCGTCACTTCTCTGGGCGGTGAAAGTTGGCGGATCAAGGGTTGCGGCGGCCGTTTCCCGGTCAGGCAGGCCGAACTCTTCCTCGGCAACGCCGGTACCGCTTTCCGGCCGCTGACCGCAGCGCTGGCGCTGGCCGGTGGCGACTACGTGCTGAAGGGCGTGGCGCGCATGCACGAACGGCCGATTGGCGACCTGATCGACGGCCTGCGCCAGCTTGGCGCCGATGTCACCTATCTCGGCAACGACGGTTACCCGCCGCTGCAACTCAAGCCGGCGACGATCCGTCCGGGCGGCACGGTCAGCGTCCGTGGCGACGTTTCCAGCCAGTTCCTGACCGGCCTGCTGATGGCCCTGCCGCTGACCGGTGTCGAAACCACGGTCGACGTCGTCGGTGAGCTGATTTCCAAACCCTACATCGAGATCACGCTGGCGATCATGGCCCGCTTCGGCGTCGAGGTGAAGCGCGAAGGCTGGCAACGCTTCGTGGTCCCGGCCGGCAGCGTCTATCGCTCGCCGGGCACGATTTACGTTGAGGGTGATGCTTCGTCGGCGTCCTACTTCCTGGCGCTCGGCGCCATTGGTGGCGGCCCGTTGCGGGTCGAGGGCGTCGGTCGCGACTCGATCCAGGGCGACGTCAAGTTCGCCGAGGCGCTGGCGCAGATGGGCGCGCTGATCGAGATGGGGCCGAACTGGATGGAAGCGCGGGCGCCGGAAGGCGGGCTCGTCGCGGTCGACCTCGACTGCAACCACATTCCCGATGCGGCGATGACGCTGGCTACCGCCGCGTTGTTTGCCAAAGGTACGACTACGCTGCGCAACATCGCCAGCTGGCGGGTCAAGGAAACCGACCGCATCGCGGCGATGGCGACCGAGTTGCGCAAGCTCGGCGCCGAGGTGGAAGAGGGCGAGGATTTCATCCGCGTGACGCCGTCGAGCGTGAAACCAGCGGCCATCGATACCTACGACGATCACCGGATGGCGATGTGCTTTTCGCTGGCCGCCTTCGCCACGCCGCTGCGGATCAATGACCCGAAATGCGTTGGCAAGACCTTCCCCGAGTACTTCCAGCGTTTTGCCGAGGTGACTCAAGCGGCGCCGGTGATCGCCATCGACGGTCCTTCCGCATCCGGCAAGGGAACGGTGGCGGCACGGGTAGCCGAGGCGCTCGGCTTTGCCTACCTCGACTCGGGGGCGCTCTATCGCTTGACCGCGCTGGCCGCCCGGCGTGCCGGCGTGGACTGGGACGACGAAGGTGGCGTCGCGGCGCTGGCGGCGACGCTCGATGTCGAATTCCAGGGTGAGGAAATCCGGCTTGCCGGGGTGCCGGTCGGCGATGCGATCCGCAGCGAGGAAATTTCCGCCGGGGCTTCCCGGGTAGCTGCCTTGCCGGCGGTGCGCGAGGCCCTGCTGTTCCGTCAGCGTGCCTTCAACCGCTTGCCCGGCCTGGTTGGCGATGGGCGCGACATGGGCTCGGTGATCTTCCCGCAGGCCCGGCTCAAGGTGTTTCTCACCGCCACCGCCGAAGAGCGCGCTACCCGGCGCTATAAACAGTTGATCGGCAAGGGCTTCTCTGCTAATCTCCCGGACCTTCTGGCCGACCTCCAGCAACGGGACGAACGCGATGCGCAACGCAGCGTCGCTCCGCTGCGTCAGGAAGCCGATGCGCAACTGCTCGACACCACCTCGCTGAGCATCGACCAAGCGGTCGCTCAAGTCCTGGCCTGGTTCAAGGCGCTGGCGCAGTAATCGTTTTTTGTAGTGCCCACGGGGCGCCCGGCTGCAACGGCCGGTCGCCCGTTGTTTAACCTCAACCCGCTGCGGACATCCGTTCGTGGCAAGAGAAAGTCACTCCGTAATGGAATCTTTTGCTCAGCTTTTTGAAGAGTCCCTGGCCCGCCAGGAAATGCGCCAAGGTGAAGTCATTACCGCCGAAGTCGTCGCGATCGACCACAACTTCGTCGTTGTCAATGCTGGCCTGAAATCCGAGTCCTATGTTCCGGTCGAGGAATTCCTGAACGATCAGGGCGAAGTCGAAGTCAAGGAAGGCGATTTCGTGCAAGTCGCCATCGAGATGCTCGAAGATGGCTACGGCGCCACCCGTCTGTCCCGCGATCGCGCCAAGCGCATCGCCGCCTGGAACTTCCTGGAAGTCGCACTCAACGAAAACACCCTGGTCACCGGCACCATCACCGGCAAGGTCAAGGGTGGTCTGACCGTCATGTCCAACGGTGTCCGTGCATTCCTGCCGGGCTCCCTGGTCGACATGCGTCCGGTCAAGGACACCACCCCGTACGAAGGCAAGACCCTCGAATTCAAGGTCATCAAGCTCGACCGCAAGCGCAACAACGTCGTGTTGTCCCGCCGCGCCGTGCTCGAAGCCACCGCTGACGCCGACCGCGAAAAGCTGATGGAGAACCTCAAGGAAGGCGCTACCGTCAAGGGCATCGTCAAGAACATCACCGACTACGGCGCATTCGTCGACCTCGGCGGTATCGATGGCCTGCTGCACATCACCGACCTGGCCTGGCGCCGTGTCCGTCACCCGTCCGAAGTGCTGGCCGTGGGCGACGAAGTCACCGCCAAGATCCTCAAGTTCGACGCCGAGAAGAATCGCGTCTCCCTGGGCATGAAGCAGCTGGGCGACGATCCGTGGGTTGGTATCGCCCGCCGCTACCCGGCCGGCACCCGCCTGTTCGGCAAGGTCACCAACCTGACCGATTACGGCGGCTTCGTCGAAATCGAACAGGGTATCGAAGGCCTGGTGCACGTCTCCGAAATGGACTGGACCAACAAGAACGTTCATCCGTCCAAGGTGGTTCAGCTGGGTGACGAAGTCGAAGTCATGATCCTCGAGATCGACGAAGAGCGTCGCCGTATCTCCCTGGGCATGAAGCAGTGCATGCCGAACCCGTGGGATGACTTCGCGATGAACCACAAGAAGGGCGACAAGGTCCGTGGTGCGATCAAGTCGATCACCGACTTCGGTATCTTCATCGGTCTGCCTGGTGGCATCGATGGTCTGGTGCACCTGTCCGACCTGTCCTGGTCCGCTTCCGGCGAAGAAGCCATCCGCAACTTCAAGAAGGGTGACGAAGTCGAAGCCGTCGTGCTCGGCATCGACGTCGAGAAGGAGCGCATCTCCTTGGGCATCAAGCAGCTCGAAGGCGATCCGTACACCAACTTCATCGCTACCCACGAGAAGAACAGCATCGTTCGCGCTACCGTCAAGTCGGTGGATGCCCGTGGTGCCGTGATGACCCTGGACGGTGACAACGAAGGTTACCTGCGTGCTTCCGAGTTCTCCCGTGAGCGCATCGAAGACCTGTCGCAGCATCTGAAGGTCGGTGATGAAGTCGAGGCGATGATTGTTAACGTGGATCGCAAGTCCCGTACGATCAACCTGTCGATCAAGGCCAAGGATCAGGCCGAACAGCACGAAGCCATGCAGAAGTTCTCTGCCGAGTCTTCCGCTGCTGCCGGTACGACCAACCTGGGCGCGCTGCTGAAGGCCAAGCTGAACCAGCAAGGCTGATAAGGCGCAAGCATGACCAAGTCCGAGCTCATCGCCCGGCTGGCGGAGCGCTTTCCGCAGTTGGTGGCGAAGGATGCCGATTTTGCGGTCAAGATGATTCTCGATGCGATGTCCGACGCCTTGGTGCGCGGGGATCGTATCGAGATCCGCGGGTTCGGCAGCTTTGCGCTCAACTACCGGCCGCCGCGAGTCGGTCGTAACCCCAAATCCGGGGAGAAGGTCAGCGTTCCCGCCAAGTGGGTTCCCCACTTCAAGGCGGGCAAGGAATTGCGCGAACGGGTCGATCAAGCGATCTGACAACGCTCAGTCATGTGGTAGATTCAGGGGCAGTGAAGCGATTCACTGCCCCTATTTATTTCTGGAAGCCGTTCGGCTTTTTTTATGAACGATCTTTTCGAGTACTGGCAGCTATTGTTGTTGCCGCTCTTTTTCGGTCTCGGCTGGGTGGCGGCCCGGGTCGATATCCGGCAGGTGGTGCATGAGTCGAGTGCCTTGCCGCGCTCCTATTTTCAAGGACTGAATTTTCTGCTCAACGAGCAGCCGGACAAGGCCATTGATTCCTTTCTTGAGGTGGCCAAGGTCGATTCGCAGACCGTCGAAGTCCATTTTGCGCTGGGCAACCTGTTTCGCCGGCGCGGCGAAACCGAGCGGGCGATCCGCATGCACCAGAGCCTGATCGAGCGCGACGACCTCGACGAACACGTCCGCCTGCACGCGCTGCTCGAACTCGGGCAGGATTATCTGAAAGCCGGTCTGCTCGACCGGGCCGAAGAAATGTTCAACAAGCTGCTGGCCAGCAGTTACGCCGAAGAAGCCAAGCGCAACCTGCTGGAAATTTATCAGGTGGAAAAGGAGTGGCTGAAGGCGATTGCGATTGCCCGCGAGCTGCCTGACGTTGCTTCGCACCGCGAAATTGCCGAGTATTACTGCGAGCTGGCTGCCGCTGAGATCATGCGTTCGCGCAGCGAGGAGGCGCAGGCTTATCTTGAGCAGGCCATGCAGCACAACCGCAAATGTGTCCGCGCCAGCCTCTTGCAGGGCGATCTGCTCCTGCAGGCCGGGCAGGCGGAAGCGGCAATCGAGGCCTGGCAGCGGATCGAACAGCAGGACCCGGCTTATCTTGCATTGGTCGCCCAGCGCTTGCTTGAGGCTTACCGCCGCCTCGACCGACGCGACGAGGGGATGGCCCTGTTGCGCGGCTATCTGGAGCGCTACGCCTCGCTCGATCTGCTCGACGTGGTCTATCAGTTGGTGCTCGAAAGCGAAGGCAACGAAGCGGCCTACCGCATGGTGCGCGACGAGTTGCAGCGCAATCCGACCCTGTTGGGTCTCGAGAAACTGATGAGCGCCCGCCTGCCGCTGGCGGCGCCGGAAATTCAGCCCGACGTCGAACTTGCGAAGAGTATCGTCGCCGGTTACACCCGCCGCTTGTCGCGTTATCGGTGCGATAATTGCGGGTTCAAGGCGCGCCAGTTCTACTGGCGTTGCCCGGCTTGCGGCGGTTGGGAAACCTACCCGCCGCGCCGCAGTGAAGAATTCGATCAATCCCTGTAGGAAGCATTCATGAAGATTACCGTGGTCGGGACCGGCTATGTCGGTCTGGTCAGTGGCACTTGTCTGGCAGAAGTCGGCAACGATGTCCTGTGTCTGGATGTCGATCCGGAAAAAATCCGCATTCTCGAAGAGGGCGGTATTCCCATCTACGAGCCGGGCCTGCAGGAGATGGTGCGGCGCAATGTGATGGCCGGCCGGCTGCGCTTTACCACCGACATCGAGAAGGCAGTGCAGCACGGCACGATCCAGTTCATCGCCGTTGGTACGCCGCCGGATGAGGATGGTTCGGCCGACCTGCAGTACGTGCTGGCCGCTGCCCGCAACATCGGTCGCCTGATGACCGATTACAAGGTGGTGATCGACAAGAGCACGGTGCCGGTGGGTACCGGGGCCAAGGTCAAGGCCGCGCTGGTTGATGAGCTACAGAAGCGTGGCGTCGATATTCCGTTCAGCGTCGTTTCCAACCCCGAGTTTCTCAAGGAAGGTGCGGCGGTCGAGGACTTCATGCGCCCCGACCGGATTGTCGTCGGTGCCGAGGACGAGCAGGCCATCCACCTGATGCGCGCCCTGTATGCGCCGTTCCAGCGCAACCACGAGCGCCTGATCGTCACCGACGTGAAAAGTGCCGAACTGACCAAATACGCCGCCAATGCGATGCTGGCCACCCGCATCAGCTTCATGAACGAACTCGCCAACCTGGCCGAAGTACTCGGTGCCGACATCGAGATGGTGCGCCAGGGGATCGGCTCCGACCCGCGCATCGGCTATCACTTCCTGTATCCCGGCTGCGGTTACGGCGGCTCCTGCTTCCCCAAGGACGTCAAGGCGCTGGTCAAGACTGCCCAGGACGATGCCGGGATCACGCTCAAGGTGCTGACTGCGGTCGAGGAGGCCAACGATGCGCAGAAGCACGTCCTCAGCAGCAAGATCAGCAAGCGCTTCGGCGACCTCAAGGGCCGGCATTTCGCGGTCTGGGGCCTGGCATTCAAGCCCAATACCGACGACATGCGCGAGGCCCCGAGCCGCGAACTGATCGCCGACCTGTTCGCCGCCGGTGCCACCGTGACCGCCTACGACCCGGTGGCGATGCACGAAACGCAGCGGATTTTCGGCGATGAGCCGCGTCTGGTCTATGCCGAAAACCCGATGGCGGCGCTCGATGGCGCCGATGCGCTGGTGATCGTGACCGAGTGGAAGGAGTTCCGCAGCCCGGACTTCGAGGCGATCAAGCAGAAGCTCAAGGCGCCGGTGATTTTCGACGGCCGCAACATTTACGATCCGAAACTGGTGCGCGGCCTCGGCATCGAGTATTTCGCCATCGGTCGCTGAGAGGGCGTGATGCTGGAAAAGCTGTCACAAGTACGCTTGCTGGTGGTGGGCGACGTGATGCTGGACCGTTACTGGTTCGGTGACGTCAGCCGCATTTCACCGGAAGCGCCGGTGCCGGTGGTCAAGGTCGAGCGCGAGGAAAACCGCCTCGGCGGCGCCGCCAACGTTGCCCGCAACGCGGCGGCGCTCGGTGCGCGCACGGCCTTGCTCTCGGTGGTCGGTGACGACGATGCCGGGCGCACCTTGCAGCGCCTGCTCGACGAAGGGCAGATTTCGGCCGGTTTGCACGTTGACCGTGAAATCGACACCATCGTCAAGCTGCGGGTGATCGGGCGTCAGCAACAATTGCTGCGGATTGACTTCGAGACGCCTCCTTCGCACGAAATCCTGCAGGCCAAGCTGGCCGAGTACGAGCGGCGGGTGGCCGACGCCGACGTGGTCCTGCTCTCGGATTACGGCAAGGGCGGCCTGACCCATATTTCGGAAATGATCCGCATCGCCCGCGCCGCCGGCAAGCCGGTGCTGGTCGATCCCAAGGGCGATGATTGGAGCAAGTACGCCGGGGCAACGGTGATCACCCCCAATCGCTCCGAGTTGAAGCAGGTGGTTGGCAGCTGGCACAGCGACGAGGAATTGGCGAGCAAGGCCCGCAGTCTGCGCCAGCAACTCGGGCTGGAGGCTTTGCTGGTGACTCGCAGCGAGGAGGGGATGACCCTGTTCGCGGCCGATGAAACCCATCATCAGCCGACCGTTGCTCGCGAAGTCTATGACGTGTCGGGGGCTGGCGATACCGTGATTGCCACCCTGGCAGTGATGCATGGTGCTGGCGCTGACTGGGCCGAGGCGGTGCGGATGGCGACGCTGGCTGCCGGCATCGTCGTCGGCAAGCTCGGTACTGCCGTGGTCAGCCGCGAAGAATTGGCCGCTGCGCTTTAAGGAGAAAGCATGTACACCATCGTTACCGGCGCAGCCGGGTTCATCGGGTCGAACATCGTCAAGGCGCTGAATGCGCGCGGCGTGACCAACATCATTGCCGTCGACAACCTGACCAAGGCCGACAAGTTCAAAAATCTGATCGACTGCGAAATCGCCGATTACCTCGACAAGAACGATTTCATCGCCCGCATCCAGGCTGGCCACTTTGATGGCGAAGTCGATGCCATCCTGCACGAAGGTGCCTGCTCCGACACCATGGAGACCGATGGTCGCTACATGATGGAAAACAATTTCCGTTATTCGACCATCCTGCTCGACTGGTGCCAGGATCAGGATGTCCAGTTCCTTTACGCCTCCAGTGCGGCCACCTACGGCGGCAGCAACGTGTTCAAGGAAGAGCGCCAGTACGAAGGGCCACTCAACGTTTACGGCTACTCCAAGTTCCTCTTCGACCAGATCGTTCGCCAGCGCCTGGCCAAAGATCCGTCGTCGCAGATCGTCGGTTTCCGTTACTTCAACGTTTATGGTCCGCGCGAGTACCACAAGGGGCGGATGGCCTCGGTCGCCTTCCACAACTTCAACCAGTTCCGCGCCGAAGGCAAGGTCAAGCTGTTCGAAGGCTCGCACGGTTACGAGAACGGCGGCCAGATGCGCGACTTCGTATTCGTTGGCGACGTCGCCAAGGTCAACCTGTTCTTCCTCGACCACCCGGAAAAATCCGGCATCTTCAACCTCGGTTCGGGTCGGGCGCAGAGCTTCAACGATGTTGCCGTGGCTACGGTCAACGGCTGCTTGAAGGCAAAAAGCGGGGCAGAAAACCAGGCACCGCTGACCCTGGCCGAACTGCGCAACCAGGGCCTGCTTGAATACACCGCCTTCCCCGAGGCGCTCAAGGGCAAGTACCAGGCCTTCACCCAGGCCGACCTGACCCGCCTGCGCGCCGCCGGTTACGAGGCGCCGATGGCCAGCGTCGAAGAGGGCGTCGCCGAATACATGGAGTGGCTGCATGCCCGCGTATAAAACGCTTGCCGATTTCGTCGGCAACACGCCGCTGGTCCGCCTGGTGCGGATACCTGGTGTCGATAACGACCGTCGGGGCAATACCATTCTGGTCAAGCTCGAAGGCAACAACCCGGCCGGTTCGGTCAAGGACCGTCCGGCGCTGTCGATGATCGTCCGCGCCGAGGCGCGTGGCGAGATCAAACCGGGCGATACGCTGATCGAGGCGACTTCCGGGAACACCGGGATCGCCTTGGCGATGGCAGCGGCGATCAAGGGTTACAAGATGATCCTGGTGATGCCCGAGAACCAGAGCGTCGAACGTCGCCAGAGCATGCGCGCCTACGGCGCCGAGCTGGTGCTGACGCCCAAGGATGGCGGTATGGAACTGGCGCGCGACGTCGCCGAGAAAATGCGTAACGAGGGGAAGGGCATCATCCTCGACCAGTTTGCCAACCCGGACAATCCGCTGGCCCACATCGAAGGCACCGGCCCGGAAATCTGGCGCGACACCGCCGGCACGATCACCCATTTCGTGTCGAGCATGGGCACCACCGGCACGATCATGGGGACTTCCGCCTATCTCAAGGCGCAGAACCCGGCGATCGAGATCGTCGGTTGCCAGCCCGACGACGGCAGCCAGATTCCCGGCATCCGCAAATGGCCGGAAGCCTATCTGCCCAAGATTTACGATAAAGCGCGGGTTGACCGTATCGAATACGTGTCGCAGGCCGACGCTGAGGCGATGACCCGGCGGCTGGCGGTCGAGGAGGGCATCTTTGCCGGAATTTCCTCCGGCGGTGCGCTCGCCGTCGCTTTGCGGATTGCTGAACAGGTCGAGAACGCGACCATCGTCAGCATCGTCTGCGACCGTGGTGACCGCTACTTGTCGACCGGAGTCTTCCCGGCATGAAGCCCGTCCTCGTCTTCGACATCGAGACCATTCCCGATGTCGCCGGCTTCCGGCGGATCAACGATCTGCCGGGCGAATTGTCGGATGCCGAAGTCGCTGAACTGGCCTTCCAGCAAAAGCGGGCGCGGAGCGGCAACGATTTCCTGCCCCTGCACCTGCAGCGGGTGGTCAGCATCTCGTGTGTGCTACGCGCCGGCGACAGCTTTAAAGTCTGGTCGCTGTCCGAGCCGGAGCTGGGTGAGGGCGAGATCATCCAGCGCTTCTTCGACGGCATCGAGAAATTCACGCCGCAACTGGTGTCGTGGAACGGCGGCGGTTTCGACCTGCCGGTCCTGCATTACCGCGCCATGCTGCACGGTGTCGCGGCACCGCGCTACTGGGATCTCGGCGACGGCGACTACGCCGATTCGCGCGATTTCAAGTGGAACAACTACATCAGTCGTTATCACACCCGCCACCTCGATCTGATGGACCTGCTGGCCCTCTACAACGGCCGCGCCAATGCGCCGCTTGATGAACTGGCCAAACTGCTCGGTTTTCCCGGCAAGCTCGGGATGGATGGCAGCAAGGTCTGGGAGGCCTGGCAGGCCGGGCAGATCGCCGACATCCGCGATTATTGCGAGACCGATGTGGTCAATACCTACCTGGTCTTCAACCGCTTCCGTCGCCTGCGCGGCGAACTGTCGGCGGCGGAGGAGGTTGCCGAGATCGACTTCGTCAAGGCCCAGCTGGCGCGCATCGAAGCGCCGCACTGGCAGGAGTTTCTTGCCGCCTGGGGCTGAAGCCGGGGCTGCACGACGCTATAATTACCGCTTATCAAACTTTTCCAAACCGCTACGCAGAGAGAGAAAAAAGATGGCTCTGAACAATGTTCCGTCCGGCAAGTCCCTTCCCGATGACTTCAACGTCATCATCGAAATCTCCGCTCATTCCGACCCGGTGAAGTACGAAGTCGACAAGGAATCCGGCGCGATCTTCGTTGATCGCTTCATGGGCACCGCGATGCACTATCCGTGCAACTACGGCTACATCAACAACACCATCGCCGGTGACGGCGATCCGGTCGATGTGCTGGTGGTGTCCCCGTTCGCGCTGCCGCCGGGCGTCGTGGTTCGCTGCCGCCCGCTGGGCATGCTGGCGATGGAAGACGAAGGTGGCCAGGATGCCAAGCTGCTGGCCGTGCCGGTCGACAAGCTGACCCCGCTGTACAAGGATGCCAAGACCTTCGAGGACGTCCCGGAAATTCTGCGTAACCAGATTTCCCATTTCTTCGAGCACTACAAGGATCTCGAAAAGGGCAAGTGGGTCAAGGTCCTTGGCTGGGAAGGCGTCGATGCCGCCAAGAAGGAAATCATGGACGGCGTCGCCCGTTACCAGGCCGAAGCCAAGTAATTTCCAGGATTGAGCTGTATGCTGCGTATCGCCGTTGCCCAGTTCAACGCCACCGTCGGTGATCTGACGGGCAACGTCGAACGCATCCTGGAGCGCGCCACCGAGGCCAAGGCCCGTGGCGCCCATCTGCTGCTGACACCGGAGCTGGCGCTCTGCGGCTATCCCCCGGAAGACCTGCTGCTGCGTCCCGATTTCTACCGGGCCAGCCGTCGCGCCCTGGAAGACCTGGCGCAGCGTGCGGCCGAGCAGGCGCCTGGTTTGACGCTGGTGGTCGGCCATCCGGAAGAGGATCAAGGCTGCTGCTACAACGCGGCCAGCGTCATTGAAAACGGCCACTTGCGGGCGACGTATCGCAAGAACCGGCTGCCGAACTACGACGTTTTCGACGAGAAACGTTATTTCACCGCCGGTAACGAAGCGCTGGTGGTCGAGATCGCCGGTGTTCGTTGCGGCATCAATATCTGTGCCGACATCTGGGAAGCGGGTGCGGCAGACAATGCGGCTGCAGCCGGGGCCGAGTTGCTGCTGGTGCTGAATGCCTCCCCGCTGCATCTGGAAAAACACCGCCAGCGTGTGCATGTGCTGCGTGAGCGGGTCGCTGCCACCGGTATGGCGGCGGTATATTGCAATCTGGTCGGTGGCCAGGATGAGTTGGTCTTCGACGGTGCCTCGTTCGCGCTTGACGCCCGGGGCGAATGCCGGATGCGCCTGCCGCAGTTCGACGAAACGCTGGGAATCGTCGATTACCTCGACGGCCTGATGACTTCGCACGACTATGCCGCCGAATTGTCGGCCGAGGCCGAGGCTTACCGCGCGCTGGTGGTCGGCGTTCGCGACTACATCGGGAAAAGTGGTTTCAAGGGGGCACTGATCGGCCTTTCCGGCGGCATCGACTCGGCGCTGACCCTGTGTGTCGCGGTCGACGCGCTGGGAGCCGAAAAAGTCCATGCAGTGATGATGCCATCGCCCTACACCGCGCAGATGAGCCTCGACGACTCGCGCGAGATGATCCGTCAGCTCGGTTGTACCTATAACGAAATCGCCATCGAACCGGCGATGCAGGTCTATGGCGAAATGCTCGACCCGCTGTTTGCCGGCATGGCTGCCGATACCACCGAAGAAAACATCCAGGCGCGGATTCGCGGCAACCTGTTGATGGCCTTGTCGAACAAGACCGGCAAGCTGGTGCTGACCACCGGCAACAAGTCGGAAATGGCGGTCGGCTACTGCACGCTGTACGGCGACATGGCCGGTGGTTTCGCGGTGATCAAGGATGTCTACAAGACCCTGGTCTACCGCCTGTCACGCTATCGTAATACCCTGTGCAGCGGTGCGCCGGTGATCCCGGAAAACATCATCGTCCGCCCGCCTTCGGCCGAGCTCAAGCCGGATCAGAAGGATCAGGATTCGCTGCCCGATTACGAAATCCTCGATGCCATTGTCCGTGCCTACATGGAAGAAGACCGCAGCCCGCGCGAAATCATCGCCGCCGGCCTGCCCGAGGCCGATGTGCGCAAGGTCGTGCGCCTGTTGCGCATCGCCGAATACAAGCGCCGTCAGGCACCGGTCGGAATCCGCATCACCCCGCGTGGTTTCGGCAAGGACTGGCGTTACCCCATCACCAACCGTTATGCTGACGAATATTGATTGCAGCAGTTCGCTGAGAGGAAGCAGACCATGAAGAAGATCGAAGCCGTCATCAAGCCCTTCAAACTGGACGAAGTGCGCGAAGCCTTGTCCGAAGTCGGGATCACCGGGCTGACCGTCACCGAGGTCAAGGGCTTTGGCCGCCAGAAGGGGCATACCGAGTTGTACCGGGGCGCCGAGTACGTGGTCGACTTCCTGCCCAAGGTCAAGATTGAAATCGTCGTCGCCGGCGATCAGGTCGATGGCGCCATCGAAGCCATCGTCAAGGCGGCTCGTACCGGCAAGATCGGTGACGGCAAGATTTTCGTCACCTCGGTCGAGCAGGTGGTGCGCATCCGTACCGGCGAAACCGACGAAGCCGCGATTTGATCGCTGCCAGCCAGGCGCTGGCAGACCATGCAAAAGGGCAGGCTACGGCGCTTGCCCTTTTTGCTTTCCGGCCCTCGGCGGAACTTAAAGGTGGCTGCTCTTGCGTGCCGAACGGAGCAGGACGATCAGTGCACCTTCGCCGCCGTCCTGTGGCTTGGCCTGGCAGAAGGCGAGGATTTCCTGGCGTTGCATCAGCCAGCCGCGTACCAGTTGGCGCAAGACAGACAGCTTTTGCGGCGAGCCGTGGCCCTTGCCGTGGATGACGCGGATACAGCGTTTGCCCTGGTGCAGGCATTGGGCAAGAAACTGTGCCAGTTGCTCGCGGGCTTCGTCGCGGTTGCAGCCGTGCAGGTCGGTTTCGCCCTGGATCACCCAGCGGCCACGGCGCAGGTCGCGCAATACGTTTTGCGCGATGCCGTGGCGTAAATATTGCGGTTCGTCGCCGCCTTCCAGCCTATCCTGCAGCGCGATCAGTCCGAACAGGCTTTCATGCAGCGCCGCCTGTTCGTCAGCCTGCGACTGTTTGGCCAGCGGTGCCGGGCGGACTGTTCCCAGTTCGACACGGTTGCGGTCTGGTAGCGGTTTGACGCCGTTCATCGCGGCATGAAAGGCCGCCAGCTCGGGGTTGGCGGCGCGCTTGCGCAGTACTTCCGGGTCTTCGCTATTCCAGAAGGCCGGCAGCGGCGCCTCACCGCGTTTGGCCGGCCTGGCCTCCGGCCCATCCTCGCCGGGGCGGCGTGGGCGCGGTAGCGGTGCCGGGCGCGGGCCTTGCGCCTCGATGCGATTGCTCGGCGCCAGCGGTTTGGCGCCGGCGATGGCCGCGCGAAAGGCGGCCAGGTCGTCCGGGTCGATCAAGATCGGTGCAGAATCAGGCGAGGCCAAGGTTGTCGAGGTAGCGCTCGGCATCGAGCGCGGCCATGCAGCCGGAGCCGGACGAAGTGCAGGCCTGTTTGTAGATCTGGTCCTGCACGTCGCCGGCAGCAAACACGCCGGGGATGCTGGTTTGCGTCGCATTGCCGTGGCGACCGGATTCGGTGATCAGGTAGCCGTTGTCCATTTCCAGTTGGCCGGCAAAGATGTCGGTGTTCGGCTTGTGGCCGATGGCGATGAAGACGCCGTGCACGTCGACTTGTTGCGTGCTGCCATCTTTGGTGCTCTTGACGCGCAGGCCGGTGACGCCGGAGTCGTCGCCGAGGACTTCGTCGAGGGTGCTGTTCCAGAGGATCGTGACCTTGCCTTCTTCGGCCTTCTTGAACAGCTTGTCTTGCATGATCTTCTCGGCCTTGAACTTGTCGCGGCGGTGGATCAGGGTCACGTGGCTGGCAATGTTGGCGAGGTAGAGCGCTTCTTCAACGGCGGTGTTGCCGCCGCCGACCACGGCGACCGGCTTGTTGCGGTAGAAGAAACCGTCGCAGGTGGCGCAGGCGGAAACGCCCTTGCCCATGAAGGCTTCTTCGGAGGGCAGGCCGAGGTACATGGCGGAAGCGCCGGTGGCGATGATCAGCGCGTCGCAGGTATAGGTGCCGGCGTCGCCGATCAGCGTGAACGGCTTTTGCGTCAGCTGGGTGGTGTGGATGTGGTCAAAGATGATCTCGGTGTCGAAGCGGCGGGCGTGGGCTTCGAAATTGGCCATCAGCTCCGGCCCCTGGATCCCGTCGGCGGCGGCCGGCCAGTTGTCGACCTCGGTCGTGGTCATCAGCTGGCCGCCCTGGGCCAGGCCAGTGATCAAGACTGGCTTGAGGTTGGCGCGGGCAGCATAGACGGCGGCAGTGTAGCCGGCCGGGCCGGAACCGAGAATGATCAGCGGGGTATGGCGGGGGGCTTGGGACATCGTGATCCTCTGACTTTGTGTTTGCGGGGAAGCCCGGATTATAGCGCTTCCCCCGCTTTGGCTGCGACCTCGGCAACTCCTTGCAAACGGGTTTATAATTCTCGCGTAAGCCCATGAACGGAATAATGTTTTATGTCTGAATTCTTACTTTTGCCAGTCTGCGCCGGGGCGCTCCGGCGACGGAGCCGCAATTGAGCCGGAACGCCAGGCCGGCGGCCGCTGCAGCAAGCCAGTTGCCGGACCGGATCGGCAACCTGCTGCAGGAATCCCGCTGGTTCGCAGTCGGGGCGGTGGCGTTGTTTCTGACTCTGGCCCTGTGGGGTTTCGACAAGGGTGATCCGGGCTGGTCGCACGCGGTGGCGACGCAAACCCTGCAGAATCCGACGGGGCGTGCCGGCGCCTGGATTGCCGATTTGCTGCTGTTCATTTTTGGCCTGTCCGCCTGGTGGTGGATCGTGCTGCTGCTGATGTTTGTCTGGCGTGGCTTCCGCCGCTTGAATGCGCTGGAAGCGGGCGAGCAGCGGCCCTTGTATCTGGCCTTGGGCGGTTTTGTGCTGTTGTTGATCGGCAGCGCCGCGCTCGAAGCCCTGCGGTTTTATTCGCTGCGCGCCGAGTTGCCGCTGGCGCCGGGCGGCATGCTCGGCAGCGAACTGGGGCGGGTACTTTCGCTTCATATCGGCTATACCGGCGCGACGATGTTGCTGCTGGCACTGGTCGCCTGCGGCTGGAGCCTGTTTTCCGGGATGTCGTGGCTGTGGGCCTTTGAAAAACTGGGCCTGGTTCTCGAAACCCTGGGCAACCTGGCCTACGGCCGGGTCGATACCTGGCGCGACCGGCGGATCGGGCGTGAGGTCGCACTGCAGCGTGAAACCATCGTCGAGGAAGAAAAGCGCCGGGTCGAACTGCACGAACCGATCATCATCGAAACCCCGGCGCCGGTTGAAGTACCTGTCTCGAAAAAGGCCGAAAAACGCGCCGAGCGCGAGAAACAGGCGGTACTCTTCCCCGAGGCGGTGCCGGGTGGGCGCTTGCCGCCGCTGGCGCTGCTTGACCCGCCGCCATCGACTACGGAAACGGTGAGCCCGGAAACCCTGGAATTCACCTCGCGGCTGATCGAGCGCAAGCTTGCCGACTTCGGCGTCCAGGTCAAGGTGCTTGCCGCCTTGCCCGGGCCGGTGATCACCCGCTATGAAATCGACCCGGCGGTCGGCGTCAAGGGATCGCAGATCGTCAATCTGGCGCGCGACCTGGCGCGGGCGCTGGCGATGGTGTCGATCCGCGTGGTCGAGACCGTGCCCGGCAAGTCGTGCATGGCGCTCGAATTGCCCAACCCCAAGCGGCAGACGGTCAAGCTCTGCGAGATCATTTCCAGCGGCCCCTACAACAACCTCGCCAGCCCGCTCACCGTCAGCCTGGGCAAGGACATCGGCGGTCTGCCGGTGGTTGCCGACCTGGCCAAGATGCCGCACCTGCTGGTCGCCGGGACGACCGGTTCGGGCAAGTCGGTCGGGGTCAATGCGATGATCCTGTCGATGCTCTACAAGTCCGAGCCGGAGCAGGTGCGCCTGATCATGGTCGACCCCAAGATGCTCGAACTGTCGATCTACGAAGGCATTCCGCACTTGCTGGCACCGGTCGTCACCGACATGAAGCAGGCCGCCAATGCGCTCAACTGGTGCGTCGGCGAGATGGAAAAGCGCTACAAGCTGATGTCGGCGATGGGCGTGCGCAACATCGCCGGCCTCAACAGCAAGATCAAGGAGGCCGAAAAGCGCGGTGAGCACATTCCCAATCCGCTCAGTCTGACCCCGGAAACGCCGGAACCCTTGCAGAACATGCCCTTCATCGTCGTGGTCATCGACGAACTGGCCGACCTGATGATGGTGGTCGGCAAGAAGGTCGAGGAATTGATCGCCCGCCTGGCGCAGAAGGCCCGTGCTGCCGGTATCCATCTGGTGCTGGCGACGCAGCGGCCGTCGGTCGATGTAATTACCGGCCTGATCAAGGCCAACATCCCGACCCGGATCGCCTTCCAGGTGTCGAGCAAGATCGACTCGCGCACCATCCTCGACCAGATGGGCGCCGAGGCGCTGCTCGGCATGGGCGACATGCTCTACCTGGCGCCCGGCACCGGCTACCCGACGCGGGTGCATGGCGCCTTTGTTTCGGATGACGAAGTGCATCGCGTGGTCGAGCACCTCAAGTCGCTGGGAGCGCCCGAATACGTCGAGGACATCCTTAGCGGCACCGGTGGCGACGATGAAGGCGGCGGCGACGGCGGTGGCGATGCCGAGCAGGACCCGCTCTACGATCAGGCGGTCGACATTGTGTTGAAGAACAAGCGGGCCTCGATTTCACTGGTGCAGCGCCATCTGCGAATCGGCTACAACCGTTCGGCGCGGTTGATCGAAGCAATGGAAAGGGCCGGGCTGGTGTCCGGCATGGATGGCCGGGGCGGGCGCGAAGTGCTGGCCCGGCGCGAATCTGAAGAATAAGGCCGAGGATGAAAAAAGCCCTTAAATCGCTGTCGACCGTGGCAGCCTTGTGTTTCGGCCTGGGGCTGGCGCCGGCCAGCCTGGCGGCGACGGCCGTCGAGCAGTTGCACGACTTTTTGCAGGCCACGCGCACGCTGCGCGCCGATTTCACTCAGAACGTGCTGGCCAAGGGCGGACGCAAGCCGCAACTGTCGTCCGGCACCGTTGCTGTTTCGCGGCCGGGCAAGTTGCGTTGGGAAATTCTCAAGCCTTATCCGCAACTGATCGTTGGCGATGGCCAGAAAATCTGGATCCACGATCCCGAGTTGCAACAGGTGACCGTGCGCAAAGCGGGGCAGGCACTGGGCAGCACCCCGGCGGCCCTGCTCGCCGGCAACAACGAACTGGAAAAGAATTTCACGCTACGCGAAGCCGGGCAGGGCGATGGCCTGAACTGGGTCGAGGCAACGCCGAAAACCAGCGACAGCGGCTTCGAGAAAATCCGCATCGGCTTTGCCGGCGGCGAACTCAAGGCGATGGAATTGTTCGACAGCTTTGGCCAGACCACGCAGGTCAATTTCAGCCGCATCGAGCGCAACCCGGCGCTGCCGGCCAGCGCCTTCCGCTTCACCCCGCCGGCCGGTAGCGACGTGGTCGGCGAATAGACCGACCGCTGGCCGGGCAGGGCGCTGCCATTCAGGCTTCCGGCTGTCCGGAATCAGGCAGCGGCGGACTGGGCAGCGAATCGCCCAGCCAGTGGCGCAGTTTTTCATAGGCCTGGCTGCACCAGCCAGCTGCTGGCGGCAGTAGCAGCAACTGGCTGGCCTTGCTGGCTTCCAGCGTGATCCAGCCGCCGCTTTGCAGTTCCAGGCTCTGTTCGCTGAGCAGTGTCTGGCTGGGCGGGCGGAAGCTGTGGCCGACCAGGTTGAGCAGGCCGTAATGCAGGCTGCTGCTGCCGCTGAGCAGCACGATCCGGCTGCCGCGTTCGCAGAGCAGGTCATGACGTTCGCCGGCGGCGAGTTCGAGCAGCAGGGTTGAGGTTCTGGGCATGGCTTTTTTCCTTGGCTTGCGGGAATTGCCATCGTAGGCGCCGCAACGGTGCCGGTTCAGGCACAGGTATCCGGTTGCCCAGTCAGAACAGCGGCCTGCTTTCGGCAACTGTTCTGATCAAAATATCGTCGAACTATATCTGTCGGGCGTCGGCGCAAGCGGCGATCATCTCGGCGATGAACGCCCCGTCTTCCCTTTACCAACGCCTGGCCGCGCATTACCGAGCGGCGATGCTGGCCGGCAGCCTGCCGCCGGGCGCCCGCTTTCCGTCGGTGCGTGGCTTGATGGCGCAGCACGCGGTCAGTCTATCGACTGCGCTGCAGGTGTGCCGGCAACTGGAGCAGGAAGGGCTGCTCGAAGCCCGGCCGCGCTCCGGCTATTTTGTCCGCCCGCAGGCCTATCCGCCGGCCCTGCTGCTGCAGGAGCCGCAAGCGCGGCCGCTGGACCCGGCGGCCTATGTCGGGATGAATGCCCGGGTTTCGGAATTCATCGCCCGGGGCCGGCAGCAGCCGGTGCGTGTTAACTTTTCCGGCGCGCGCGGTGCGCCCGAGCTCTATCCCGGCGAGGCTTTACGCCTGGCCGCCGCGCGGGCGCTGCGCGAACATCCGCAGCAGCTGGTCAGCGCCGGCCCGGTGGCGGGCGAACGGCTGTTTCGCGAAACCCTGGCGCAGCGCGCCCTCGATGCCGGGATGGTGGTCAGCAGCGACGAAATCGTCATCACCCAGGGCTGCATCGAGGCCTTGAACCTGGCGCTGCGGGCAGTGACCCAGCCGGGCGATATTGTCGCCGTCGAATCGCCGACCTTTTACGGGCTGCTGCAGGTGCTGGAAAGCCTCGGCTTGCGGGTGCTGGAAATTCCGACCAGCCCGCACACCGGGATTTCGCTGGAAGCCCTCGAACTGGCTTGCCACCACGGCACCCGGATCGCCGCACTGGTGGTCGTGCCCTATCTGCAAAACCCGCTGGGCGCAGTGATGCCGGAGGCGCACAAGGACCGGCTGATCCGCTTTTGTACCGGCCAGGGGATTGCGCTGATCGAAGACGACACCTACAGCCCGCTGGTGGACGACGATGTGCCGCAGCGTTCGCTCAAGGGCCTCGACCGCGAGGGTGGGGTGATCCATTGTGCTTCGCTGCACAAGGTGCTGGCCCCGGGAATGCGGCTCGGCTGGATCGCTGCCGGCCGCTGGCAGTCGCGGGTCGAAATGCTCAAATACGCACAAAGCCGCCATAACGACTCGCTGCCGCAACTGGCGGCGGCTGCGGTGATGGGCAGCAGCCAGTACGACCGCCATTTGCGCCGCCTGCGCGCCAGCCTCAACCTGCAGCGGCAACAGGTCAGCGAAGTCCTCGCCCGCAGCTTTCCGGTCGGCACCCGCTGCAACTCACCGCGCGGCGGGCTCAGTCTGTGGGTCGAACTGCCCGAAGGCCGCGACGCCCGGCAACTGTTTGCGCTGGCATTGGCGGAGGGGATTCTGATCGCCCCGGGCGTGATGTTTTCCAATGTCGAACGCTACGCCACCTGCTTCCGCCTCAACTGCGGCAACCTGTTCGGCCCCGAGGTCGACGCTGCTGTCCGCCGGCTGGGCGAGCTATGTCGCGAACAACTGGCGCCAGGGCAGGTGCCGAGCGCCTGATGCGAGGCCAGCCCGGTTCGGGGCA
>ERZ1066115.181-NODE-181-length-20866-cov-13.280140_pt1 | contig 20866 bp, 21 predicted proteins | sample MGYA00382762_ERZ1066115 | MGnify/ENA primary metagenome ERZ1066115 (study PRJEB33369, sample SAMEA5778345) | biofilm metagenome | biome: Industrial cooling water; feature: Water cooling tower basin; material: Biofilm | place: United Arab Emirates | collected... | reverse complement strand
GGCTTTTAATGATGAAGTATTTACATCTGCAAATGGCCTTGGGCCTTTGTTTGTCGCCACGTCCTGTGGCAGTTGTCATCCGGGTGATGGCAAAGGTCATCCTTTTACCACACTTACGCGCTTCGGCCAAACCGATGAAAATGGAAATCAATACCTAAATGTCGGTGGCCCTCAACTTCAACACAGGGCAATTCCCGGTTTTACACCGGAAGTGATTCCCCAAAATGCAACATTCTCCCGCTTTACCCCTCCAGCCAATACCGGTCTCGGATTTATAGACGCTGTCAGTGACGCGGAAATTTTAGCCTGGGCTGACCCTGATGATAATGATGGAGACGGCATCAGCGGGGTACCCAACTGGATTAGCCTGAAAGAATATGTAAAGGAACGACCAAACAGTGTAACACAAAACGGTAGGTATATTGGTCGTTTCGGTAAAAAAGCAGCCACTTACGATCTACTTCAACAAACAGCCACAGCTTATAATCAAGACATTGGAGTAACATCCAGTTTCGAACCCGTTGACACGCATTCGGGATTGGTGTTTGATCCGGAAGTTTCCAATCAAACCATTAACGATGTGGTTTTCTATTTGAAGACACTTAAGGCACCCGAGCCACGACCTGAAAGCAATTCAATTCTTGAAGGAAAGCAATGGTTTACCACAATTGGTTGCTCAAAATGTCATCGCCCTGAAATGAAAACAGGTAATTCATCGATTGCATCCATTGCCAATAAAGCCTTTTATCCCTACAGTGATTTTTTATTGCACGACATGGGCTCTTCACTTGACGATGGATACACCGAAGGCTCGGCAAAAACCTATGAATGGCGTACGCCACCACTTTGGGGTGTAGGTCTTTCAAAGAAGTCGCAGGGAGGACAGTATTTCTTACTACACGATGGAAGAGCCAGAAGCATTGAAGAAGCCATACTTCTTCACGGAGGCGAGGGCATTCAGTCTCGCAGTAACTACGAGGCGTTAACAAATGAGGAGAAAACGAAACTCATTAGATTTTTGGAGAGCTTATAGATATGAAGAGACGCGCATTTATAAGGCAAACTTGTATTACTTGTGTCAGTGGCGGGTTGGTTCCATTTCTAATCTCCGGTTGCCAGGCAACACATTATGCAAGCGGTGTCCTAGATGCAACAGGCATCAGCGTGTCGAAGTCGGAGTTCAAATACCATAAAAAAGAACAGATTCTCACCCGTCAATATATCATCGTGCAAAACGACAAATTAGAATTTCCCATTTACGTGTACCGATTTTCTGATACCGAATACAGTGCCCTTTGGATGAAATGCACCCATCAGGGCGCAGAGTTACAAGCATCAGGTGACGCCCTCCAGTGCCCGAGTCATGGAAGCGAATTCACTAATAAAGGGGCGGTGAGTAACGGGCCAGCAGAAAAAAATCTTCGATCATTTCCCGTCATCGTTCAAACCGATACCATCACCATAGATTTGCAACAATCATGAAAATAAGTTTACTGGTAGTAGTTACCCTAGTGGTATGCTCAACAGCGACTGCGCAAATAGATTCTACGCTGTTCAAAAGAACACAACAGGATACTTCCAAACTGTTACTCAATATGGATGCTGTTTATAATCGCCCCTTTCTGTCTGTAAGTAAACTACCGGTTGCCGTTGGTGGCTATGTAGAAGCTAATTGGCAACATCTGGGCACCGATGGTGTCAGTGAAGGACATCAGTTTCAAATGAGACGACTTACATTATTTGTCGCGTCAAGCATTTCAAGAAGAATAAAATTTCTGTCGGAGTTAGAGTTTGAAGACGGCACAAAGGAGATCAATATTGAATTTGCTTCTGTTGATTTTGAATTTCACCCACTGCTGAATTTCAGAGGAGGTATTGTGATGAATCCGATTGGCGCGTTCAATCAGAACCACGATGGGCCTAAGTGGGAATTTATTGACCGCCCGCTTTCTGCCACTCAACTACTACCCGCCACGTGGAGTAATGTAGGCTTTGGTTTGTATGGCAAACTATATAAAAACAATTGGGTGTATGCGTATGAGACCTACCTTACCAACGGGTTCGATGATCAGATCATCAGCAACAGCGAGAACAAAACTTTCCTTCCATCTTCAAAACTAAATCAAGACCGGTTTGAAGAAAGCTTTAATGGTGTGCCACTGTTAACGGCTAAGGTTGCTATACGAAATAAAAAAATCGGTGAATTAGGCTTGTCATATATGGGTGGCGTGTACAATAAATTTCAGGAAGATGGATTGGTGCTGGATGAAAAGCGGAAGCATCGCACCTGGGCAATTGATTTTAACACAGTTTTACTGACTGGCACTTACTTGACTACCGAGTGCACCTACACACGTGTAGATGTTCCTTCCACCTATAGTCAGCAGTATGGCGATAAACAATGGGGAGGTTTCTTTGACGTGGTTCAGCCCGTATTCAGAAAAAGCATACTTGGTTTTGAACGTTCGGTGGTAAATGCTATTTGCCGGTTTGAATATGTAGACTGGAACGTGGGTAAATTTTTAGAAACAGGTGATAATATTCGCGAGGACATTGTATCTGTTGTGCCTGGAATTAGCTGGCGACCAACTTCCCAAACTGTAATCCGTTTAAACTACCGATACAACTGGCAAACTGACTTATTAGGCAATCCCCCATCCAAAACGGCTGGATTTCAATTTGGTTTTTCAAGTTATTTTTGATTCGCTACTTTTGTATAATCCGTGCAGTTGAAAGATGACAGACAACCTTCATGAGTTGAATTGCTAAAGTGGTCTTTCATTGCCTGCAATTCAGTTCCGGTGAGGATTCAACGAATGAAGTTTTAAAAGAAGGCTTCCAGGGGCAACCCCAGAAAGCCTTCCATACTTGTTTAATTGGCCCTTCAAATTTTTTGGACTCCTTTGGAAATAATCCAGGTTGGGTATCCATGCGATACTACGTTTCCTTTTTTTGCATCCCCATATCTTCCGACAGTTTGTACACCTTTGGAGATTACATAGGCAGGCTGATCGACCGACTTAATATCAAGTCCTGTTTTGCGGGTTAGCAAATCTTTATTGCTGAACCGTTGAACATCTTTTGAGATCACCCATCCCTGCGCTATGCGATTGTCGGGTTGATTTTGTGAATAGGCGAATATACTGGCGAGTGAAAACGCGACTGCTATAAAAATTCTATTTGATGCTTTCATGATTTTAGATTTTGAATTTTAATAATGCCCGGACGATTGATTATACATCCAGGTTTGCCTTAATGAAAAATTGTGGTCTGAAGACTGATCAGACTTGGGGGAGATACTAAATAATGAAAACCCGATTGATGAGATAGATTGGATATCTGTCAACGACCTTTGACAGGTGATCAACCATAGATCCGACTAAACCGGTACACATTGAGTGGTTTCTTAAAGCAATTTCTTCATCCAATCCCTCTGATAATGGTGGGATAGAACAAGATGATACGGACGACTCGTAATTGGCGTTGATTTTCGCCAACAGTGTAACGTGTTTGCAGCAGCTATTCTCAAGCAGGTTGTCAGGGCAACAGTTTCGAGCTGATTTGAACAATGCTATATCGTCTGTGGAACCGTTACAAGACGAAAAGTTGATAAGTACCCCTGTACTGAAGGGAACGTATATAACAAAAAGCAATATGGAGAGAAATGTATTCATTCTGAATCTACTTGTAATACGTCATACGCACACGAAAGTTTTCACTTAATGGCATGGCATTTCATGATTGTTGTCAAATGCAATATTGACATTCAGCAGCTTTTGAAAGCTTGAGGATATTTCGTCATTTCCAGAAATTTTAGTTCCGTGAGTGTTGCAATCTTCCACCGTGATAAATAAGATTCAAAAGAGTAAGACTACCCTAGGGATGTGTGCTCCGAATCCAATCATTTCGAGTGTAACACTTTTAAAAATTATACAATATTTATAGAACATGGGTATTTTTTAACCGTATCTAAATCGATTCCGTAGATTTTTACAATAATATGGCTTGATTTTTACCCTAGGTTGAATACCTTGTTTTATTCAGTGATTTGTTTGAACAACAAGTTGACTGAGCATTACCAATTAAGTATAAAACATTACCAAGATTATATAAGTAGCATAAACAATGCATATTGACTCACACTTACCAATGAACTTTTTAAACCAAACTTAACCTTAAACTTTTCACAATTATGAAAACGAAAAACCTCTTGATTGTCTCTCTTTTCCTTACGTTAAGTCTCCCGGGATTTGCGCAAACCATTATCAGTGGAGTGTATAAAACCTATAATGACTATACGAACCAAAAAATCACTTTCGGTATTGATTGCAAAACCGAGAAACATAAAATCAAGCTACACGAATTTCCAAACAAGCCGTACATCACCGTTGTACATGACGGCAAGCCTCATCAACTGGCCAAAGACAGTGTCTTTGGTTATCAATTGTGCGATGGTAATTTTGTTCGCTTTGCCGATAATTCGGATTACCATCTCGTGGAGAAGGGCGATGTTTGGCTGTATAAGAAACTGATGATGAAATCGCCCAAAGGATCACCTGAGCCGAATCTAAATTTCTTTAGCGTTGCTGGTGAAAAACCTATAGTTCTTACTATGGAGAACCTGAAGAAAGCGTTTCCCAACAATCATAAATTTCATGATGCCTTGACTGCTCAATTTAAGAACGATGCAGAACTAGCCGCATTTGATAGCTTTCATAAGAAATCGAAGGTTAATCACTTGTTGGAAATGTCCAGAAACTAACTAAACATCAAATTGAATATGAAGACAAACTTGACCTTATTTCTATTGCTATTTACGGTTGCCTCCTTGCACATAAAAGCTCAGGAACTTCCTCCTAAACATAGAGGAATGCATCCTGTTTTAAAGGCCGATGGAAAAGTGTACGATGAGAGTGGGAAACAACTTGGCTATATTACCAAGAAGGGTAAAATATGCGATGTAACCGGAAAAGTGATTGGTATTATTTCCAAATCAGGCGAGGTCAGTACGGGTAATGGGAAAGGCATAGTTGGTGTTATGCAAAAAGATGGCAGTTTCAAATCCAACAAGGGGTACGTGGTAACCGATGAAGATGGTGTCCTGAAAGTTCAGGGAAAGGAAGTTGGCAAAGTAGAACACGGCTATAAGTACAGAAAAGACCATGCCTGCGTGGTCCATTGTTTTTTCAGTTCTGAGAGTGAAGATGCCAGCGAAATAGATAAAAACGTCCAAAATTGACCTCCCAATCTTGGTGCCTGGAGTCTTTCGAATTAATCGATTACAGGAGAATAAAAAAATAGAATTGCATTGATTTTCAACGAAAAACTTAAGGCCTCCCGTTTGGGAGGCTTTCTTGCTTTCAGTCTGGTTCAGAATTTTGTAACTTTTTCAAAAAATTCCTGATTTTTGTCATGCCGTTCGGTAGCTAATATCATGGTGTAGTAATAGGCTTAACGCTTACTTTGTTTAAGTATCTAAAAAATGACGAGCATTTCCACCATACGAAAGTTCAAATGTCCCATGGCGCTTTGCGTCATTGTATCATTTGCCTTAGTATTTGGATGTGATCTTTTGTGCGACCTGGGCATTATTTCATTTTCGTCCAATACACCTGCCGTTGTAACTACTACTTCCCATAATCATAGTCATGAAAATGAGCAGGGGCACCATGGAAGTTCTGCAACAGGTCATGATCACAATTCCCACAGTCATACAGGTGATAAGCATAACCATGGTAATGAGGCAGAAGGCTGTTGTGATGACATCACTCAGCATTTCTATTCCTCACTGGTTAGTTCTTCTGGAACTTCCATGGGTTCGCTGATTCATGCCGAGGCTTTTAAATTAATCAGCGCCTTTACTCTTCCAGATATCTTCAAGGTTGAGTCCTTTAAAGGATTGCAGGTTGTCTCCACCTACGATCACCACTCCAATGGCCCGCCTGATGGAAAGGTTGTCCAACGTATTTTTATTCTCTTCTGTACTTTCCTTATTTAAGTCATTCGACTCATTGCCACTACTTGCTACGAGTTCATAGTAAGCATTGCATGTTTGTTTCCTTTTCTCAAGTTCTGAGAGGATAACAAAGCTTCCCATTTCATTTTATCTATTAGTCATTAAACCCATCGGGTTGACTTATGAAAATTTTCAAGTTGCATATTAAAAACATGCTTTGTGACCGCTGCATTTATGTAGTGCGTCAGATACTGAGTCAGTTTAACGTAGTCCGTGTTAAAATTGAATTGGGTCAAGTATCCTTCTTATCGGGCAATGAACTCATTCTTCCCCTACTTGAAAAGAAATTAAACGAATTCAATTTACAGATCATCCATACGAAAGATGAAAAGACAACCGAAGCGATAAAACTTGAAGTGAAGCGATACCTGGATGAGTTGGAATTCGAAGATAAAACAGAAAAATTTTCGGCCTACCTCGGAAGAAGGTTATCGAGAAACTATTACAACCTGAGCAAACTCTTTAGCCGTGTTGAAAAAGTGACTATCGAAGCCTATTTAATCCGTCAACGAATTGAACGGGTAAAGCGCCTTCTCCGAGAAGATCAACTTACTCTCAACGATATCGCTGATCGTCTTCACTATACGAATGTGCAGCACCTTTCAGGGCAGTTCAGAAAGGTTACCGGGTTTTCCGTGCGAGAGTTTAAAAAAATACAACGCACAGAACATCCACACAGGTCACTTATGGAAGTGTTAAATGAAATTCATACGAAAGGGTATGTCCATGCCTTTGACGTTCGCGACAACAAGATTCTTGTGGCTGGTCAATCAAAGAGCATAACTCATGTGAACGTGAAAGAGGTTTATCGATTTGATGAAAGCCCTAGTTCACTGGGTCAGCATGCCATCTATACTATCGAAGACAATAAAGGAACGAAAGGATATCTCATTTGTCAGCACTGAACAACATGGCAATAAAGTATAATTAATAGTCAGAATTATTTGAACCGTCACAAAATGATAACACGATTTTTAACCCAAAAAAAATTATGGTAGAGAAAATAATCAGTTGGGCAATGCATAATCGGTTCATGGTGCTGATCGGAATCGTAATGATTACTGTGGGCGGTGTTTACTCGATTAGGGAGACGCCCGTAGATGCAATCCCCGATCTCTCGGAAAACCAGGTGATCGTATTTACCGAATGGATGGGCAGAAACCCGCAGATCATGGAAGACCAGATCACCTATCCTCTTGTTACCAACCTGCAGGGGATTCCTAAAATCAAAACCATTCGCGCTGCTTCTATGTTCGGCATGAGTTTCATCTTCGTGATTTTCGAAGATGATGCCGAAATTTATTGGTCTCGCACGCGAGTCCTCGAACGCCTTAACTATGCGCAGAAGTTTCTACCTCCCGGCATTACACCAACCCTTGGCCCGGACGGCACTGGTATCGGTCATGTGTTTTGGTACACGTTAAAAGGTGATGGTTATAATCTGGGTGAGTTGAGAGCCTTGCAAGATTGGTATGTAAAATTTGCTCTTCAAAATGTATCGGGTGTTAGCGAGGTAGCATCCTATGGCGGTTTTCAAAAGCAATATCAGGTCGCAATCGATCCTCACAAACTCATTTATTATGGTGTACCGCTCATGGATGTGACCAAAGCGGTTGTAAACAATAACCGGGACGTGGGGGGCAGTCTTTTTGAGATGAATGACATGGGCTATATGATTCGGGGCCTTGGTTATATAAAAACACTGGAGGACATCGAAAATATTTCTGTAGGCACCTACAAGTCCATTCCTATTCGGCTCAAAGATGTAGCTCACATCCAGATGAGCGGAGAATTACGCCTAGGTATCATAGAAGAAAATGGTGAAGGCGAAGCCGTAGGAGGTATTGTAGTGATGCGCTATGGCGAAAACGCAAAAGATGTAATCGAACGCGTAAAAGAAAGAATCGAAGAGTTTAAGAAGGGCCTTCCTGAAGGCGTAGAGTTCCACGTAGCCTATGATCGCAGTGGGTTGATAAAGGATTCAATCAACACATTATCTGAAGCGCTGTGGCAGGAGATTCTCATTGTTTCCGTAGTGGTCGTTCTTTTTCTCTTCCACTTCCGCAGTGGGCTTGTCGCTATTGCTTCCATTTTACTTTCCGTACTCATCGGATTCATCCTGATGAGATTGTTTGGGGTTACGTCCAATATCATGTCACTCGGAGGCATTGCCCTCGCCATTGGCGATGTGGTTGACCCAGGCATTGTGATGGCAGAAAACGCCTACCGGTCACTCACTAATAAAGTACTATCCAAAACTGATGACGAAGATGGCAACAACTGAAAAACAACGCATCGGCAACACACGCGAGATCTCCGATGAAGAGCGTGTGAGTATTATCGAAAAGTCATCCAAGACAGTGGGAAGGTCGGTATTTTTCTCAGTGATCATCATGATCATTTCTTTCGCTCCTATTTTGTTCCTGACGGGGCAGGAAAAGAAACTCTTTACACCGCTGGTGTTAACCAAAACGTTTTCACTATTGGGTGCCGCTTTGCTTGCCATTACCGTTGCGCCCATGTTAGCCCGCGTATTCGTAAAAGGACGATTGGTTCCGGAAAGCCGTAATCCTGTTTCTAACTTCTTTGTAAAAATATACACACCTGTAATTCGCCTCTGCCAGCGCTTTAAATACGTAACACTTGCCGTGTGCTTTGTTTTAGTAGCAGGCAGTACACCCTTTGTACTTAACCTTGGCACCGAATTCATGCCACCTTTAGATGAAGGTTCGTTGCTCATGATGCCGGTAACACTTCCCGATGTATCGAATGCGGAAGCGAAACGAATACTGCAGGTTCAGGACCGGATATTGAAGAGTATCCCTGAAGTGGATAATGTACTGGGAAAAGCCGGAAGAGCGTATACAGCCACGGACAATTCACCAATGGCTATGATCGAAACAATTGTTGTGTTGAAGCCTAAGTCACAGTGGAGGGAAGGCATGACAAAAGAAAAACTTATTGCGGAAATGGATGAACGGGTACGAATTCCCGGGGTCGTAGTGGGCTGGACACAGCCAATCATTAACCGGATCAACATGTTGTCAACTGGAATTCGCACTGATGTGGGTGTAAAAGTATTCGGTTCCAACCTTGATTCGGTTTTTAGCATTTCCGCAGAAATCGAAAAGGCGCTGCGAGGCATTGACGGTTTAACAGATCTCTATCTGGAACAGTTAACAGGCGGAAAATATCTGAACATCAAAATTAACCGCGAAGCAATTGCGCGTTACGCGTTAAGCGTGGAAGATGTAAACATGGTGATTGAAGCAGCGCTTGGTGGAATGATACTCACCAATACCGTAGAAGGCCGTGAACGTTTTACGATAGCGGTGAGGCTGGCGCAGGACTTCCGTAACGATCTGGATGAAATCAAACGGACACCTGTGCAAACTAGCAGTTACGGAGTGGTACCACTTTCATCGGTGGCTGATATTACGGTGAGTGAAGGGCCGCCCATGATCAATTCTGAAAATACGCGTTTGCGCGGCACTGTATTGTTTAATGTAAGAGGTCGCGATATGGGCAGCGTAGTAAATGAAGCTAAGGCAAAAATTGAAAAGCAGTTCACGAAACTTCCAAAGGGATATTATATACAATGGAGTGGGCAATATGAAAACCAGGTTCGGGCGGAGAAGCGATTGATGATCATTATTCCGATCACGTTGCTGATCATCGGCATTATCCTCTATATCACGTTCCATTCTTTCCGTGAGGTGATTATCGTTTTCATAAGTGTTCCGGTGGCACTGGTGGGGGGAGTTTATTCTTTGTATTTCTACGAAGTCAATTTTTCTGTCGCAGTGGCGGTAGGTTTCATTGCGCTGTTTGGGGTGGCTGTGGAAACTGGTGTTCTGATGATCGCTTATATGAACGACTCGATCAGGCGATTGGTGGAACGCAAGAATGCGACCAACGACCCAATAATAAAACAAGATTTACACGACTCGATTTTTGAAGGAGCTGTGCCTCGCGTGCGGCCATTGCTCATGACCGTGTTAGCAAACATACTGGGGCTGATTCCCATCCTTGCTTCCACCGGTACGGGAAGTGATGTGATGAAACCCATCGCCATTCCTTTTGTATTCGGATTGGTCTCCTCCACCATTTTCGTGCTGGTTGTGCTGCCAGTCTTTTACCAGGTGGTGCGAGAGTATGAGTTGAAGAAGACAGGGAAATTGAAAGTACTGCAAATCGAAGAGTAAGGATATGAAAAAGGTCACACTATATAATTTACTATTGATCATTGCTTCGATTGTGCTGAGTTGCCAACAGCAATCCCATGAGCAACATGATGACCGTGCAAGCCAGGTCGCATCGGGCAGTGATGAGTTAGTCATCCCAATAGAATCTACCAACCGCAAGGTGATTTCAAGCCAGACGGTTATAAAGCCAGAACGACAACGCCAATCGAGCCCCGTCAACGCATATGGCTTCATCTCACTTGATGAGCGCAGAAGTAACCAGGTTGCAGCCCGTGTAGGCGGACGCATCGAAAAATTGTATGTGAAATATGAAAATCAGTATGTACGGAAGGGCGATAAAATTCTTGATCTCTATAGTGTTGATCTCAATACCTTCCAGGAGGAGTTGCTCTATGCGCAAAAGGTTGACCCTGATGGTGAACTTCCAAAACATGCCGCGCACAAATTGAAACTTTTGGGCGTTACCGATGCTCAGATAAAGGATATTCTCCAATCAGGTAAAACATCTTTTACACTTTCCATCTACAGTCCCTATAGCGGATATATTTTCTATGATCCATCGCCCAAGGGTGCATCGCTGCAAAGCATGATGGCCTCCTCATCGAAAGCCGGTAAAATGAGTGGAGGAATGTCGGCAAGCTCATCAGAGAAGCCAATGAACGCTCTACCCATGAATTCACAGGGTATCGTTCGTGAAGGTGCCTATGTATCGGCAGGGCAAACACTTTTCTGGATCAATGATCTGCGCGAAGTATGGGGAATACTTTCAGTAGATAACCTGCACCAGGAAAGAATTGCACTTCAGGACAGCGTTGAGGTTGTGAGTGAACTGATGCCTGACAAGCTCTTCTACACGACAGTACAATTCATAGAACCGCAATACGCATCGGGGCAGAAGTTCATCCAGGTGCGGGTTTACCTTCCGAACAAGGAAATTAGTCTGCGCGTCAACTCGCTGTTAGAAGCAACAATTCATCCGAAAGCGGGAGAAGTTTTAACACTTCCTGCGTCCAGTGTGCTTTACCTGGGTGGACGCCAGGCGGTTTGGAAGAAGACAGGCGAAACAAATAACGGCAGCCACATTTTTGAAATACAGTTTGTAAGTCTTGGTCCGGTATCACAGGGCCGCGTAGCGGTGTTGGATGGTGTGTCGGGAAAGGACGAAGTGGCCCTTGATGCCGGATTCTTAATAGATCGCGAAAGTTTGGTTAAACCGGAATGAATTATGAAGCGTAAATCAATTTATATCATCCTATCGGTTATCGCATTCGCTACCTCATGTGGCCGACAAACCATACAAGAACACGGTGGTCACAATGCCAGCCACGAAACGATGCTTACACTTACATCCCAGGAACGAAACGTGGCTAACATCCAAATGGATACCGCACGCACCAAGGTGCTTTATGAAGAAACAACGTTGATCGGTACAGCGGCTGTCGATGAAAGAGCGGTTAACGTAATCAGTGCGCGTGTAAAAGGAAGGGTTGACAATCTGTTTGTGCGAACCCCCGGAACATTTGTGAAGAATGGTGAGGCATTGTACAGCATTTACAGTGAGGAACTCCTGGCTTACGAAAATGAATTCCTGCTAGCCATTGATCAAAATAAAACAGCCACCACGCAGAAAGCAGTTACGGAACGAATGGTTGAAGCGGCACGAAGACGTCTCGAACTCTGGACGCTGTCCGAAAAACAAATCAACGAGTTGGAACGCACGCGAAAGATCTCTCCGCTGATCACCTTTTACAGCAACCGCAGCGGCTACCTGTCTGAACTACTGGTGCGCGAGGGTGAATATGTTGAGGTTGGATCACCGATGTTCCGGTTGACTGATTTGAGCAGCATTTGGATTGAATCACAGTTGTACAGCAACGAGATTAATTACCTGCGCCAATCACCTGACCTGGAAGTTGAGTTTGAAGCCTTCCCAGGGGTACGCATCAAAGGTGAGATTGTATATGACAATCCGCGACTTGAAGATAACTCGAAGATCAACCTGGTGCGCATCAGGATCAATAACCTGAACGGAAGTTATAAGCCGGGCATGATGGCCTATGTGTTTTTGAAACGCAATAAGAAGGAAACATTGGTGATCCCTAAGTCAGCCCTGCTATTGGAAAACTTCACTACCGTATGGGTGGAAACACCCGATGGCATGTTTGAGCAGCGCATGGTGGAAATAGGCATCAGCAACAAACGTGAAGTGGAAATACTGAGTGGATTAACTGCGGGTGATCGAGTAGTGGTGACGGGTGCATACTTGTTGAACAGCGCATGGAAAATAAAACAAGGTGGCGGTGCGATGGAGGGGATGAAGATGTGATTACCGCCACCTTTATAAATAGAAAATGAAAGTCAATTACAAAAACCGATTATTCATCTAACCATATACTGTTATGAAAAAACTGATCAAAGTTTTCGCGCTAATAGGTACTGTCTTCCTGTTAGCAGCGTGCGAAAACGACAAATTTGACGAGGAACTCCCCGTTGTAAAAGACAATGTTTCTTTCACGTTGGATATCCAACCTATCCTCAGCACACAATGCGCGGGATGTCACAATCCTGCCGGCAACATAGAACCCGACCTGCGGAAAGGCTATGCTTACGAATCGCTTATGGAAGATGAGGAAGGAATCGTTCCGGGAGATTCTGAAGGAAGCGAATTGATGGAGATGTTGGCGTGGGAAAGTGAAGATGGAAATGATATGCCGCCTTCAACACCAATGTCGCCATTCCAGATTGCCTTAATCAAGAAGTGGATAGATGAAGGCGCATTAGACAATTAATCAACTAAAAACTTATTACATCATGAAAAGTTTCAATACAATCTCGTTCCTGCTCATCCTGTTCTTGCAAACCAATGTTTTTGCGCAAGAAGTCGACTCTCTCGCTGAAAAAGAAGACAAACCTCAACGGGCTGCCTTTCAGGGCGCATGGCTCATCGATAACGTTACAGGCATTCTCAATCCAAAGAAAACATTACAGTTCGACATTCAACACCGCTTTGGCGTAATCAAAAGCGGCAACAATGACCTGGCTGGCATATGGGGACCCTCGAACATTCGGTTAGCGCTTGCCTATTCCATCTCCAACCGCATCACTCTTGGGTTTGGTACAACCAAAGATTATCGTTTACAGGACTTCAATATCAAAATAGGTTTAATCCGACAAACACGCTCAGGCAACGTACCGGTGAGTCTGGCATTCTATAGCAATGCTGCAATTGATGCAAGGAGTGATGAATTTTTCGACAAGTCGTCCGACCGACTTTCGTACTTCAGTCAACTGCTCATAATGCGAAGATTTAATCAGGCAATATCCTTACAGGTTGCACCAAGCTTTTCTCACTACAACATTGTGGATCCATCGCAATCGAACAACCTGTTTGCGATTGCCATCGGGGGAAAAGCGAATATCAGTGAGACTACTGCCATACTGATTGACTACAATCAGCCCTTGGGTGACTTCTCTGATAATCCTGGATTAGCACTGGGCATTGAAATGGCCACCAGCTCACACATATTCCAGGTGTTTGTAGGTAACTACAACCGTATTGTGCCGCAAGCAAACTATTTCCTGAATGAGAATAAGCTATCTGAAAAACAATTTCTCATAGGGTTCAATATTAACAGGCTCTGGAACTTCTAACTGAATCAATTATGGAACCCGATAACAAAAACAATCAACTTTCAAGAAAAAAGTTTTTAGGCATCAGCCTCGCGCTTCCCTTTTTGCCGGTGGCGAAATCGCTGGCAGCAGGCCCTTCAAACGAACAAAAACAAGTCGATGAATTCGTTACTATGCTCAATGCAGAAGGTAAAGCAGTGCGGGTTAGAAAAGACGCATTAAAGGCGGCAAAAGTTATTGAGAAAGAAATGTCAAACCAGTCATTGTTAAGCTGGTTGAAACCCAAAGGATTTACCTCAAAGTAAACGGCAATGGAAAAGGAAGATAACAGCGAACAAAAATCCAGGCGCAATTTTGTAGAACAGGGACTAAAAGCAGGCCTGCTCACCGTTGCCGGTGGAGCGTTGTTGGCTAAAGTGTTCGGCAAATCGAAAACCACGGAATCAACAGAAACAATCGAGTTGATGTCCACCGATGGCACGCTCATGCAGGTTCCGGCATCAGCCATTGAGCATGCGCACGAAAAAAAATATGCCTACAATCCACGCGAAGGATTTCCCAATCGGAAGTTCGTGATGGTAGTTGACCTTGCCAAATGCCGCAATGCAAAAAAATGCCAAAGCTCCTGCAATAAAAACCACTACATCACAGGCGAGAATGCCTGGATTAAAATCTACAAGATGCAGGATTCAGAAAAGTCGGCCCCGTATTGGCAACCCACCTTATGCCAACACTGTGATGAGCCTGCCTGTGTAAAAGTATGCCCGGTAGATGCCACCTTCAAAAGAAGAGACGGAATTGTTCTCATTGACAACGAGCGCTGCATCGGCTGCCGGTTTTGCATGGCAGCTTGCCCATACTCAGTACGGATATTCAACTGGTCTGACCCCTGGCAAGGTGAAGCCGTTGAGAATGCTGAGTACACACCAGATTATGCCGGAGTGCCAAGCAAGAAAGGAACGGTTGATAAATGCGACTTCTGTCCGCACATGATCGACAAAGGTGAGTTGCCTCATTGTGTAAGCGCCTGCCCGAATGATGTGTTCAGCTTTGGTGACATGTACGAAGACACGGTGACGAACGGAAGTGGTCAATCTTTCAAACTCAGCAAGCTATTGAAAGACCGCGCAGGTTACCGCCTCATGGAAAGTTTGGGCACGGAGCCCAGTGTGTACTACCTGCCGCCCAGCGATAGAGTGGTTGACTTTGAAGAGGGCCTGGAGAATTACACAGAGTTTAAGTCAGTTGACAAACCCGAAGGATTATGAATGCAGCATATAATCAACTGGTGAAAGACCTGGCACCAAAAAAATTTAGTTGGAGGGGAAATGCATGGGTAGCTTTTCTCGTCCTCATCATTCTGATTGGATTGTACTCGTATGTTCAGCAACTCCGGCAAGGCCTCGTAATAACCGACATGCGCGACTATGCTTTGTGGGGCATTTACATTTCAAACTTCGTTTTCTTCATAGCAGTGAGCCTTGTTGGTTCTTTGATCACCGCCATACTCCGGTTATCAGGCGTACACTGGAGTACTCCGCTTACACGCATTGCAGAGATCATAGCCGTGGCAGCCATTATCATGGCGGGCATTGCGATCATCATTGACATGGGGCGACCCGACAGGATGATGTTCTTGTTTGTGCATGGTCGTTTGCAATCGCCCATTGTCTGGGACGTGGTTGTTATCAGTACGTATTTGCTGATCAGCTTACTGTTTCTATACTATCCGTTGCTTCCTGATTTGAGCATTCTTAAGAAATATGTCCCCACTTCGAAATGGTACAGCAAACTTTCACTCAACTGGACTGGCAGCGAGAAGCAAATAAAAATTTATTCAAAGTCAATCACGGTACTTTCAGTACTGATCATTCCTGTAGCCTTTGCTATTCATACGGTTACAGCCTGGCTATTTGAAACCACATATCGGCCCGGGTGGGATAGTACCAATTTCGGTCCATATTTCGTGGCGGGTGCTTTCGTGGCAGGAACAGGCGCTGTGGTGGTAGTCATGTATGTACTGCGAAAGGCTTACGCATTGGAGAATTACATCACCGACAGTCACTTTGATAAAATGGGAAAAATACTGGTGATGCTCTGTCTGGTGTACTTGTACTTCAATATCAATGAATACCTGATGCCGACTTATAAATCTACTGAGGAGGAAGCCGAACACCTTCGCAGTTTATTCCTTGGCGAGTATGCGTGGCTGTTCTGGGCGGCAATTGTAGGTGGACTTGTACTGCCGGTTATCGTACTCCTCTTCCCCAAAGGACGTAAGCCCTTGCCGATGTTGATTATTTCGTTTGCTATAGTGCTGGGCGCGTGGTGGAAGCGTTACCTCATCGTAATTCCAACGCTGAGTCACCCATTTTTGCCTATTGAAGGCGTACCGGAGTCATGGCGACATTATTCGCCTACGTGGATGGAGTGGTCAATTACTGCGGCTACGCTGGCGGGGGCACTCCTCATTGTAACCTTATTGGTAAGGTTCTTTCCAATTGTGCCTATTCAGGAAACGGCTGAAGAACGTGGACTCACTGACGAACACACTCTAAATAACGCTTTATGAAATATTTCATCATACTAACGCTGCTGTTCATTGCCACGGGCGCAAACAGCCAGGACAAAAAAAAGGCAAGGCTATCCGTGCAATATGTTAACGTGATGAATACGGAGGCCTATCTGAGTCTTTCAGCTAAATACAAAAGTGGGAACGGGTTTGAGCCAGTCACGGATGTTGAATTTCATGTCTACCAAAAGTTTGCTGAAGATTCACTTGTTCAACTAGGTTCAACAACTACAAACGAAACCGGTAGGGCAAAATTTGTGCTGAGTAAGGAACAGGACTCACCTGACCTGAAAACTTTTGTTATCAAACTTGAAAACGATTTGAAATTTTCGGATTCAGAATCAGAGCTCACCATTCGCAAGGCTATACTGACAGCCACATTAGAAACAGTTGATAGCCTCAATCAAATTTCGGCTACCCTTGCCGATGGAGCCGGACAAGCACTGCCTGGGCAATCGCTCAGGGTTCAGTTACAACGCATGTACGCTCCACTCATAATTGGTGAAGAAAGCTATGAAACGGGTGATGACGGTTCAATCATTGTTCCCATCGAAGAAACAATGCCGGGCATTGACGGCAATTTAACGTTTGAAGTAGTACTCAATGAAAGTGATGACTATGGCACTATTAAAGCATTAGTAAATGCACCTATCGGCACACCGGTAGTGGATCAATCCACTTTTGATAAACGCACCATGTGGTCGCCACCTTCGAAGACACCGTATTACCTGCTCATTTTTCCAAACCTGATTATTCTCGGTGTGTGGATACCCATACTCTTCCTAATCATTAATCTGTTCAGAATTCTTAACGCTAAACCGAATAAACTATGAAAAAGCAAACCTTCCTTCTCCTATTCGCTTCATCGATTGCACTCTACTCATTCACCATGGTATATCAATCCAAAGAATGGGTGGTGCCCGAGTCAGCGAAGAAAGTAAAGAATCCAACAGATAAGAACAGCAAAGAAGAGCTTGCCATTGGTAAATCGTTATACTCCAAACATTGCCAATCGTGTCATGGTAAAGAAGGCTATGGTGACGGCCCGAAAGCTAAAGAACTAAAGGGGAAAGACCTGATGGGCGACTTTTCAAGTGCTGAATTCCAGAGTCAGACGGATGGAGAGCTGTTCTACAAGATAAGCACAGGCCGCGATGACATGACTGCCTTTGATAAGAAGATTCCCGATGCGGAAGATCGTTGGCTGATTGTGAATTATATCCGTACCCTCAAGCAATAAGTGTTTGATATGAAAACGATTTCCATCTCAGATTATGCCTACAAATATCTAGACTACATGTTTTGCAGAGCCGCAAAAGAGTACCGTCCGGAATTTAATGCGACTGACTGGGATAAACTGAACAACCGACTCAATGAAATGGAAAAGAAAGACAAAATATCAAGGGCTCACATGGCGGATAAATTCATAGACCTTGCCAATGAATTTACATCCACCGAACCCAAAGAGCGCGTGGGTGCAGCGATCATGTTCGCAGCCGCACGATACAACGCATTTGAGGCATTCTCCAAATCCAGCAATCTGGTGAGGGACAGGGATGATGCCATACGTTGGTATACCCGGGAGTACAAGAGGATGCTTGAAGCAAACATGGAAGACCTTTTGAATGCCGGGGACAAACCAAAAAGCAGCTAATAAAAATAGACTTAAACAAAGCACATATGAAAACAACGATTGGAATCATGATCCTGTGCCTGGTAACAACATACCTGGGTGCGCAGGACAACACAAAATCAAAAATCAGTATAGGCGTGTACGCCAATGGCGGTACCAGTTCTTTAGTACAAGGCATGGGTATGAATATGAACATGTACGGCAACGGTTATAGTGGAATGAACGGCAACATGACCATGTACAACTATGCAGGTTCATGGGGCGGTGGTATGAGCCTCACCGTACCGCTGCATCAACGGTGGTCATTTGTTGGAAATCTCGGTTATATGAATCGCGGGGCTAATTATGGTGAGATGAACGCTTCGTACAACGATCGCTATCGTCTTTCGTATCTCGATCTGTGGGCGATGGGACAATATAATAACCTGCCGAAAGGACCTGTCAAGTTCACAGCCGTGCTGGGCCTGACCGAAAGCACATTACTATCGGCCAAAGACGAGCCTTCCGGAACAACACAAGAAATGATGGACAATGTAAATCGTGTTGACATCGGCATGGTAGTGGGTCCGGGTTTAGAATTTGGTCTCAAGAAAGGGGCAATTCAAACGCGGCTTCTTTACACGTACGGATTTATGAATGTATTCAGCGGCATGTACTACGACAGTGGCATGCAATCCAACAATGCAGCTTTTCTCTTGCAGGTTGGCTACATCTTCGGCAAACCAAGAAATCTGTATTGTTTTTCTGTTGTTTGCTAAATCTGTGCAACGCAATCTACGCCCAGCAGGATAGTAGTGGGGTTTATCTGACGATAACAGATTATCAGCAAAAGAAATTACAGTACTCCATCAATTGCCGCACGCATAAACACAAGATCAAACAAACCAGTTTTAGTGATCAAAAATTCGTCAAGGTAATTCACAACGACTCAGTTATCACACTTCTAAAAAGTGATGTATTTGGCTACAGGGATTGCAAGGGTCTGTCCCATCGTTTTATCGATAAAGTGAACTACACCATACTAAACCCTACGGAATATATTATCCTATACAAGCATGAGATCAGAGCGTACAAGCGAAGTGAGTTGCACTACATGTTCAGCCGCGGAATAGAAGGGCAAGTGCAAAAACTCACAAAAGAAAATCTCAAACAAGCATTTTCTGAACAACTTGAATTTCAAAAGAAGATTGATGAAGTGTTTAAAAATGATAAGGAATTATCGCGGTATGATAAAGCGACAAAGACTTACCTGATCAACTGGCTTTACGCGCGGGGCAAGACATAGGGCCACAACTGTAGGGGCATTCTAAGGACTGAAAATAAGCGATGATAATTATGGTCAAAACATCAAAACATAGCGGGTACGCACATCGCCATCGTTTCTTAGCAATGGCATTGGTAAGCAGTCTGCTTATAAGTTGCGCCTCCAGCTACAAAATAGATACCTATCAGGTATCTCCAAAACAAAATTATCCTTATTCATCCTTCACCGTGATGACAATCCCTGATTCGGGGAAGCAACACATAAGCCTCCTTCAGTCCATTGGCAGTGGCTTTTCCGGTAACCTGAAAACCATGGGGATGAAAAATGATTCTCTCCAACCCGAACTTATATTTATTATACGCTGGGAAGAACACCTGGTGGGCCGCTTTTCATCGCGCACAAGCAACGAAACCAGTTCAACCTACGGTATTACAAATCCATTTTATTCACCTTTTGAAAATACGTCCGACAGGCTAAAAGGTAATTCTTCCCCTCCTCACAGAGTTCGCTACTACGACAAGGAGTTATTCATTAGGGTACAGGCCATAGACGCCACCCGAAATGAATTGATTTGGTCTGTTAAAGTTTTCCCTAACCAAAGGCGAGGATTGCCACAGGAGCGTATTCCAGCAGTGGTTCGCGATGTGACGCGCTCCTTTTCGGCTATTCAATTCCATACTGATAAAATCGACCAGCCATGACCACTATGATAACAAAGGCTTCCGGTGAAAGTGAAGCCTTTCAAAAAGACAAGCTGTTACAATCGCTCATGCGGGCAGGCGCCTCATCTATTTTGGCGGAGAAAGTGTCGACAGAAGTAGCCAAAGGCTTGCGAAATGGGATGTCAACAAAGCACATCTACAAGAAGGCCCACGAATTGCTGAGACGCGCTGCCCGGCCGGTAGCAGGACGTTACCATCTCAAAAGTGGCATCATGGAACTTGGCCCGTCAGGCTTTCCATTTGAAGTATATGTATCGGAAATTCTTAAGCAAAATAACTTCGAGGTTCAAGTGGGAAAAATAGTGGAAGGACGTTGTGTGAACCATGAAGTGGATGTCATCGCTCAGAAAGATGACCGTCACTTCATGATTGAATGCAAGTATCACAACAGCCCAGGTATGGTCTGCGATGTTAAGATTCCACTTTACATACAGGCACGTTTTCAAGACGTGGAGAAGCGCTGGAAATTAATTCCCGGCCACGGAAAAAAATTTCACCAAGGTTGGGTGGTAACTAACACCCGGTTTACCACAGACGCAATTAAATATGCGACATGCTCAGGGCTGAATCTCGTAAGCCTTGATTTTCCTCAACATGGAAGCCTGCGTGATATGATTGAGGAAACGGGTCTTTATCCTCTTACATGCCTGACCACGCTCACCCAACAGGAAAAGAAATTATTGCTGGATAAGAAAATTGTCCTGTGCCGCGATATATGTCGCAATCCTGAGTATCTCCAACAAATAAAACTCCCATTCCCCAGAATAGCGGAAGTTTTGGAAGAAGGCCATCAACTATGTCATAAACTTATGCAACATGATCAA
>ERZ1066115.180-NODE-180-length-21089-cov-19.337549_pt1 | contig 21089 bp, 17 predicted proteins | sample MGYA00382762_ERZ1066115 | MGnify/ENA primary metagenome ERZ1066115 (study PRJEB33369, sample SAMEA5778345) | biofilm metagenome | biome: Industrial cooling water; feature: Water cooling tower basin; material: Biofilm | place: United Arab Emirates | collected... | reverse complement strand
CTTGTTCTCGTAATCCCCCTGAGATCACCCCTGGCCCAATCTTAATCGATCAAGGCCATGGCTATTGCTCAAGAAGAATTCGATACCCGTGCTGCGCAACGGTAAGGGGGGGGGCTCAGCTAGAGAGGGTGACGCGTTTGATCGCTTCTGCTGCCGCAATCATCCCAAAGACAGAGGTCACGCAAACCGACGAGCCAAATCCGGCGCAATTGAGACCAGAGACAGGTCGCTCGGTGCTGCATTGCCCCTGATTATCTGGATAACGCATTGCTTCGTCCGAATAAATGGCCGTGATGCCAAATTTCTTCTTCGGATCGCGTGAAAAATTGTGATCACGCCGCAATTGAGACCGAATCTTGGCTAGTAATGGATCCTGAATGGTCTGGCTGAGGTCGCTGCAGCTAACACGGGTTGGGTCCTGTTTTCCCCCGGCAGCACCGACAACAATGAGCGGCAGTCGTTGCCGTCGGCATTCGGCAATCATCGCAATTTTTGGTTTGACCTGATCTATGGCATCAATCACGACGGAAAACGAGCGGTTGAGCAGTTCGCTGCAGTTTTCAGGGGTGACGAAATCCTCGATGCACTCTACCCGGCAATCGGGGTTGATCAGTGCGATACGCTGGCGCATTGCTTCAACTTTGGCTACTCCGTAGACGTCCTCAAGGGCGTGGATTTGTCGATTGGTGTTTGACTCGGCGACCATATCCAGGTCGATCAGGGTCAGCTGCCCGACTTTGCTTCGTGCCAGTGCTTCCGCGCACCATGAACCGACACCGCCAATACCGACTACGCAGATATGGGCATTTTCCAGTTGTTTGGCGGCATTCTCGCCGTACAGGCGGCTGACGCCGCCAAAACGGCGATCACCGCCAGGCAGACTATTCATGCATTCTCCAATGTTTTGCGGATCACCGCATTGAAAGGTTCGATCCACTCTGGTGCAAATTGCTTGTTACCCGCGTTGACTTCGGCAATGGCGCGCAAGACCGAGCGGTTTTTTCCGCGATGGATGTGTTTCAGCATCACCGCCTCAAAGGCATCGACAATTGACAGAATCTTGGCTCCGGGGGTGATTTCTTCATTTCTCAAGGCAAGGGGGTAGCCGCCGCCATCGTGCATCTCATGGTGTTGGGCGACCATTCTAGCGGCTGCATCCCACCCTGGGATGCGTTGCAGCAGGCCTGCGGCAAAACCTGGGTGGTTGCGCAGAATCTGTTTTTCTTCATCGCTCATGCGCCCTACTTTTAGCCAGACGCTTTCCGGCAACAGCATCATCCCGACATCGTGCATGTATACCGCTGCCTCAAGCTGCCGGGGGTCGACCGGGTTGCCAGCGACGCGGTTGGTTTCCAGTGCCAGCCGCAGAACCCGGGCGGTTCTCCCCTTGAAAAGAGGTGAACGGCTTTCGAATTGCAGTGCCAGCGAGCGGAAGAACTCCAGATCCCCATCCGGGCCTTCTGATGCTGGAGTCTGCTGCGGTGTCGGGCGCGGGGCTGCGGCTGCAGTCTTGCCGCTGAGTGGACGAAATCCGGTGACTGCCTCGATCAAATCTGCGGCCAGCGGATCGATTTGCTCGGCGGCGGCGACCGAAATTTCTTCGAGTCCGCGTAATAGCACCTCGAGTTGCAAGGGTTCCAGCGATTTTCCGCCGAGTGTCGCATCGGTTGCCAATTCTAGGCGGTCAATCGAAAGCAGGATCAGTTCTGCCAGCAAATCCGAAAACGGGAATTCGCCATCGCGAAAACGCGACATCAGGCTTTCGATTGGATGGGCAAGAAGAACACCGATCTGGAATTTGCACAGGGCGGCATCGCCCTTGATGTTGTGGATCGCTCGAAACAGGTCTGCCGTGACTTCCCGGTCGGCACCCAGATTTTTCAAGCGGGCCACATCGCGTTCAACCTCCGGTGCGCGGTCGCTCAAAACGTCGGCAAACTCTTCCATTGCCTCCCGATCCTGGATGACCGGCGTGGCAAATGAACGGCTATTCATGATCTTCTCCCTGCGGCAGATTAGATGGCTAAGTGACTACAGCTGCTGGTTTTGTCAGTTTAGCCGAAAGCGTCCTCTGTTCGTTGTGATTCACTCGTTTGTAGGCGGGGCGAACCCTTGACGCGGTGGGGTTGGGCGCCTAACATTCCGCGCTTCAGCAAAGGGTTGCCTACCGTGACATTGGAACAGCTTTATGCCCTGATCGGGCAAGACATGAAGGCCGTCGATGCGGTCATTCGCGAACGACTTTATTCCGATGTCGTTTTGGTCCGGCAGGTTGCCGAATATATCATCGGCAGCGGTGGAAAGCGGATGCGGCCGGCCTTGTTGTTGCTGGTCGCCGGCGCGCTAGGTTACCAGGGGACCCGGCATCACGACTTGGCGGCGGTGGTCGAGTTCATTCATACCGCGACCTTGTTGCATGACGACGTAGTCGATGAATCGGCGCTAAGGCGCGGTCGCGATACGGCCAATGCGGCTTTTGGTAACGCGGCCAGTGTATTGGTCGGAGATTTCCTGTATTCCCGGGCTTTCCAGATGATGGTTGCCGTCGATAACATGCGCGTGATGCAGGTGTTGTCCGATGCTACCAACGTGATCGCCGAAGGCGAAGTCCTGCAGTTGATGAATTGCCATGACGCCGATGTGGACGAGGCGCGTTACATGCAGGTAATTCATTACAAGACCGCCAAATTGTTTGAGGCGGCTGCTCGCCTGGGGGCGATCCTCTGTGATGCGACGCCGGAGCTGGAAGCGGCGATGGCCGCCTATGGCATGCACCTGGGAACGGCTTTCCAGCTGATCGACGATGTTCTCGATTACTCCGGGCATGAGGCCGACACCGGCAAGCATCTGGGCGACGATCTGGCCGAAGGCAAGCCGACCCTGCCGCTGATCTACGTGATGCAGCATGGCAGTCCGGAACAGGCGGCCTGTGTTCGTCAAGCCATCGAGACCGGTGGTCGTGATGCTTTCCCCGAAGTGTTGGCGGCAATTCGCGAAACCGGAGCTCTGGCACATGCACGGGCCTGTGCCCAGCGCGAAGCTGAGGCAGCAAAACAGGTTATTTTTGCTTTGGGGGCTTCCCAATACAAAGAAGCCCTGCTAGAATTGTGCTTCTTCGCTGTTGAGAGAAACCACTAGGTTTCTCGGCGGATGTCGGAGTGTAGCTCAGCTTGGTAGAGCACTGCGTTCGGGACGCAGGGGTCGCATGTTCGAATCATGTCACTCCGACCAAAAAACTGAAAAGCTTACGGATTTCCGTAGGCTTTTTTTGTTTGTGGATGTCGTTTGGCGAGGTTTTCGCAGATGAAGTATTTGCTGCTGCTCGTTTTTCTGGCTGTTTTGTGGTGGGTTTTCCGCCGTCCCACTATTTCTGGCGGTAACAACACCCCGGCCGGGCCAAAGCCCCCCGAGCCCATGCGCTGCTGTGCCTACTGTGGTGTTCACTTCCCCGCCAGTGATGGCGAAGAGACTGCCGGGCGCTACTATTGTTCGCCTGAGCACCGCCAGGCAGCCGGGCAGTGAAGCGGCACTGGCTGTCGGCCACCTGGGAGGCCAACTGGCGCTCTTTCCAGTATTTCAACCTGTATCGGCTGATCCTGACCGCGCTGTTTTTTGTGGTCATCGTGACGCCCATTGACTGGGTTATCCGCTCCTTTGGCCTGGCCCCCCAGGGGCTGATTTTTCCGCTGTCTTTTTATGCCTTGCTGGTGGTTGGCGGGCTGCTGTTGTCAATTCATTGGCAGCGGCATTTCAATGCCCAGCTTTCCTTGCAGGTACTTCTTGATGTGTTGATGTCGGGGCTGTTGCTGTATCGTGCCGGGGGCGTGATCAGTGGCCTCGGGGTATTGATGCTGGTCAGCCTGGCGGCTGCCAGTCTGGTTGGCCGCGGGCGTCTGGTCTTGCTTTACGCTGCGCAGGCGACACTGGCCGTATTGGCGGCGCAGGTGGCGGTGATTCTGGCCAATGTCGCCGATTTCTCCTCCTTGTTTCATGCCGGGCTGGTTTCGGCGGCATTTTTTGCAACCGCGATTCTGGCGCGCCTGCTCGGGCAAAGGCTGATGGCGCATGAAGAGCTGGCCAGGCGGCGAGGTGTGGCTCTGGAGAACCAGATCCGGATCAGCCAGCGGGTGGTGGAACGGATGCAGGATGGCGTGCTGATCGTTGCGCTCGGTGGCCAGGTATTGCGCAACAATCCAGTGGCAGCCCAGTTGCTGGGTGCCGGCGACCAGGGGCCGCTCCGGCTGCCGGCAGCGGTTGATGCCGGATTGGCGGCCTGGCGGACGGGAAGCGGTTCGGCAAGTATCGAATTTGTGCTGCCGCAGGGTGGCGAGTGGCGGGCGCGTTTCGAGTCCACCGACAGCAGCGATGGCGAGGCCCTGATCTTTCTGGAGGACCTGGGGCGCATCCGTGCCCAAGCGCAGCAGCTCAAGCTGGCAGCACTGGGGCGCCTGACGGCCAGCATCGCGCATGAAATCCGCAATCCGCTGGCTTCAATCGCGCATGCCGGGGAATTGTTGCGCGAGGAGTGCCGCGATCCCCTGGCTCAGCGCTTGCTGCGCATCGTCGGCGACAATGTCGGGCGGCTTGACCGGATTGTCCGCGATGTTCTCGATTTGGGGCGGCAGCGGGAAACGATGCCGGAGTGCCTGTCGTTGAACGAGTTTTGCCGCAGCTTCCTTGACGAATTTGCCCAGTGCGAACAGCTGGAACCTGGTGTTGTCGTATTTGCCTCGGAAAGTGAAGCGACTCTGCATTTTGATCGCTCGCAGCTGCGCCAGGTGTTGTGGAACCTGTTGGCCAATGCCCTGCGGCATGCATCCCGGCGGCCCGGTGCGGTGCATTTGCGGGTCCTCCCGGGCTTGTTGCCGGGACGGGTAGAATTGCATTTGCGCGATGACGGGCCGGGGATTGCCGCCACGGATCGCGACAAGATTTTCGAGCCCTTTTTTACCACTCATCATCAGGGGACCGGTCTGGGCCTGTTCATTGCCCGCGAACTCTGCGCCGCCAACGGTGCCACGCTGGATTTGTTGCCGGTCGAACAGGGGGCGCATTTCATCATTGCAGGGAGAGGCGGACCGTGTCAGCAGCCAGAAACGAACGTAGCGGAAGGCAAGCGCTGAGCCGCGTCCTCGTCGTCGATGACGAGGCAGATATTCGTGAATTGATCGATTTGACCCTGTCGCGCATGGGCCTGGCTGCCGAATCTGCCGGCAGCGTTGCCGAAGCGCGAGCGGCCCTGGCTGCAGGGCATTTCGATCTGTGCCTGACCGATATGCGTCTGCCCGATGGCGATGGTCTGGAGATCGTCCGTCACATTCTTGAAGCCAGTCCGCGAACGCCAGTGGCGGTGATTACCGCCTTCGGCAGCACCGAAAACGCCGTGGCCGCGCTGAAGGCCGGTGCCTTCGACTATCTGGCCAAGCCGGTCGGGCTCGATCAATTGCGGGCGCTGGTCAAGTCGGCGTTGCGCCTGCCGGGGGAAGCGCCGGCCGGGGAGTCGGCGATGCTGTTGCTTGGGCATTCGCCAGCGATGCAGCAGGTGCGCGAGACCATTGGCAAGCTCGCCCGGAGCCAGGCGCCGGTTTATGTTTCCGGTGAGTCGGGAAGCGGCAAGGAACTCGCGGCCCGCCAGATTCATGCGCTCGGGATGCGCAGCGCGGCGGCCTTTGTGCCGGTGAATTGCGGTGCGATCCCGGAAAATCTGATGGAAAGCGAGTTTTTTGGCTATCGCAAGGGCGCATTCACCGGCGCCGATAGTGATCGCGAGGGGTTTTTCCAGGCGGCTGACGGTGGGACCCTGTTCCTCGACGAGGTCGCCGACTTGCCGTTGGCAATGCAGGTCAAGTTGCTGCGGGCGATACAGGAAAAGAAGGTGCGCAAGGTCGGGAGCGTGGTCGAGGAGCCGGTCGATGTGCGGATCATTTGCGCAACGCACAAGAACCTGCGCGAATGCGTAGACAAAGGCTTGTTCCGCCAGGACCTCTATTACCGGCTCAACGTGATCGAGTTGCACATGCCCTCCTTGCGCGAGCGGCCCGAGGATATTCCCGAACTGGTCGCCATGCTGCTCCGGCGCCAGCTGGGCGAAGGGGCGCCAGCCTTGTGCCGGGAAGCGCTGGCGTTGCTGCAGCGCTATTCCTTTCCCGGCAATGTCCGGGAGCTGGAAAACATTCTTGAACGTGCGGTGGCCCTGGCCAGCGGCGAACGGATCGAGGCTGGTGACCTGCGCCTCGACCCTGCTGGCGAGGCTGGGGAGTTGCTGCCGCCGCCGGAGCGGGGGAGCGAAACACTGGATGCCTACCTCAACCGGCTGGAACGCGAGGCGATCATGGAGGCTCTGCTGCACTGCGAGGGAAACCGGACGGCAGCGGCGCGGGTGCTCGGGGTCAGCTTCCGTTCGCTGCGCTACCGTCTCGAACGCCTGGGGATCGAATGAGTCAGGCAGAAAGTCGGGCCGCAGACAGGCCTCGGGTCTGGCGGCCGGGGGGCTGGCTACTCGGGGCGCGCTGGTGTTTCTCGCCCAATTTTGGCCCGCGACCGGCGTCGACCGTGGTCAGCCTGGTGGTTCTGCACAATATCAGTCTGCCGCCCGGGCAGTTTTCGGGCCGCTGGGTCGAGGCTTTTTTCCAGAATCGACTGCCGGCCACGGTCGACCCGTATTTTGCGCAAATTTCAAACCTGCAGGTGTCGGCGCATTTTTACATCCGCCGCGATGGCGAACTGGTGCAAGTGGTTGGTACCGATAGTCGCGCCTGGCATGCCGGGCAGTCAGTCTGGCAGGGGCGCGCCAACTGCAACGACTATTCCCTGGGGATTGAGCTGGCTGGCTGCGACGAGCTGCCTTTTACTGCCGCCCAGTACCAGACCCTCTGGCATCTGCTGGCAGCCTTGCGCGAACGCTACCCGCTGACGGCGGTGGCCGGACACGAGCACGTGGCACCGGGGCGCAAGAGCGACCCCGGGCCGCATTTCGACTGGGCGGCGCTGCAGTGCCGCCACCCGGATTTAAGCCTGCCGGGCGAAGTAGTGGCGTAAGCGCTCGACTGCTTCGGCCAGCCGGGGAATCCCCGTGGTATAGGCAAAGCGGATGTGGCGCTCGGGCTGGTTGCTGCCAAAGTCGAGGCCCGGCGTGGCGGCGACGCCGGCCTGTTCGAGCAGGTCGCGGGCGAGCGCGAAACTGTCGGCGGCAACCGCCGAGCAGTCGCAATAGAGATAAAAGGCGCCTTCCGGGCGGGCCACCACGCGCAGGCCGATGGCCTCCAGCGCCGGCGCGAGAAAATCGCGGCGGGCGCGGAATTCGGCGCGGCGGGCCTCCAGCAGGGCGATGGTTTCCGGGGCAAAGGCCGCGAGTGCGGCGTGCTGTGCCACCGTCGGTGGGCACAGAGTCAGGTTTTGTGCCAGTTTCTCGACGTCGCGGACGTAGGCTTCGGGGATGACCATCCAGCCGAGGCGCCAGCCGGTCATCTGGAAATACTTGGAAAAGCTGTTGATCACCCAGATGTCGTCGCCGGCGGCGCAGGCGGTCGGGGGCTCGGTGCTGCCATCGGTGGCATCCGGGTACGTCAGGCCGTGATAAATCTCATCGACCAGGAAGTGGCCCCGGCGCTCGCGCACGCATTCGGCCAGTGCCTTGATCTGGTCCAGGCTGAGCAGGGTGCCGGTCGGGTTGGCCGGCGAAGCCACCAGCAGGCCGGCGGTGCGTTCGTTCCAGGCCGTTGATACTTGCGCCGGGGTCGGCTGGAAGTTGCTGTCGGGGCCTACCGGCAAGGCACACGGTCGACCTTCATAAGTGCGCAAAATGTGGCGGTTGCAAGGATAGCCGGGATCGGCGAGCAGCCATTCGCGGCCCGGGTTGGCGAGGCAGGCAAAGGCCAGGTTGAGCGCCCCGGAGGCGCCGGCAGTGACCGCGATGCGGCTGGCCGGCAGCTCGACGCCATGGCGAGTGCGGTAAAAATCGGCAATCGCCGCGCGTAGCTCGGGTAGCCCGAGGGCCGGGGTGTACAGGGTTTGGCCGGCGCGGATGGCGGCGATTGCTGCGTTGGCGATTGGTTCCGGGGTGGGGAAATCGGGTTCACCGACTTCCATGTGGATGATGTCGCGGCCGGCGGCTTCGAGCTGGCGGGCGCGGGTCAGCAACTCAACCACGTGAAACGGCTCGATCTCCTTGAGGCGGTCGGCGGCGGGCAGGGGTGAAGATGTGTTCATAAGAGGAATCAGAGCGTCAGAGGGGCGCCAATGCTGCGCCGGGAGAGTTGGTTGTCGTCGCTATGGGTTGGCTGGAACAGTTCGCGCATGCGGCCAACCAGGGCGGCACCCTTGGCGGTATTGTCGTTGAGATGGTTGCAGACATAAACGTCCAGCGCGACAAAGCCCTGGTCGGGCCAGGTGTGCACCGACAGGTGGGATTCGGCGAGCAGGACGACACCGGTGACCCCGACCGGCTCGAACTGATGGAAGAGGCTGCCGACCACATTCAGGCCGACGCTTTGGCAGGCTGCGCGGCAGACTTCTTCCAGATAGTTGCGCTCGCGCAGCAGGCGGGCCGGGCAGGCGCAGCCGGAGAGGTCGAGCGTCCAGTGCTGGCCGCTGACGGCGGTGTTGGGCAGGGGCGGCATCGTCTTCATGGGCGGGAGAAGGAAAAAGGCCGCAGATTACTCTGCGGCCTTGCGATGGTCGGGTGCGGGCAGTGCCGGGACGACTTAGGCAGCGTCCTTGAACAGCGCCATTTCGAACAGTTCGCGCTTGAGGTTGAATTCCTTCGGCAGCTTTTCACCCATCTTGTCGAACCACTCCTTGTGGCCGGCCAGTTCGGACTTCCAGGCGTCGGCGTCGATGCTGGTCAGGGCTTCGAACTCTTCCTTGGAAATGTTCAGGCCGCTCCAGTCGATGTCTTCGAACTTGGGCATCCAGCCGAGCGCGGTTTCCTGGGCGGCAACCTTGCCCTTGCAGCGATCGACGATCCACTTCAGGACGCGCATGTTGTCGCCGAAGCCCGGCCACATGAAGTTGCCATCGGCATCCATGCGGAACCAGTTCACGCAGAAGATCTTCGGCGTGGCATCGACGGTCTTGCCCATCTTCAGCCAATGGTTGAAGTAGTCGCCCATGTGGTAGCCGCAGAAGGGCAGCATCGCGAACGGATCGCGACGGACCACACCTTGCTGGCCGAAAGCGGCGGCAGTGGTTTCAGAGCCCAGGGTGGCGGCCATGTAAACGCCGTAGTTCCAGTTGAAGGCCTGGTATACCAGCGGCACGGTGGTGGCGCGACGGCCGCCGAAGATGAAGGCGGAAATCGGCACGCCAGCGGGGTCTTCCCAGGCGGCGTCGACCGACGGGCACTGGTTGGCCGGAGCGGTGAAGCGGGAGTTGGCGTGGGCGGCCTTCTTGCCGGCCTTGCCGTCTTCCGGAGTCCAGTCGTTGCCCTGCCAGTCGATCAGGTGTGCCGGAGCTTCCTTGGTCAGGCCTTCCCACCACACGTCGCCATCGTCGGTCAGTGCGACGTTGGTGAAGATGATGTTTTCCTTGAGCGTGGCCAGGGCGTTGTAGTTGGTCTTGGCCGAGGTGCCCGGGGCAACGCCGAAGAAGCCGGCTTCCGGGTTGATCGCGTAGAAGCGGGTGACGCCGTCGGCGTCGACGCGCGGCTTGATCCAGGCGATGTCGTCGCCGATGGTGGTGATCTTCCAGCCGTTGAGCGGCTCGGGCGGAATCAGCATCGCGAAGTTGGTCTTGCCGCAGGCCGACGGGAAGGCGGCGGCGACGTAGGACTTTTCACCTTCCGGCGATTCGACGCCGAGGATCAGCATGTGTTCAGCCAGCCAGCCCTGATCGCGGGCCATGGTCGAGGCGATGCGCAGCGCGAAGCACTTCTTGCCGAGCAGGGCGTTGCCGCCGTAGCCGGAGCCGTAGGACCAGATTTCACGGGTTTCCGGGTAGTGCACGATGTACTTGACGGTCGGGTTGCACGGCCACTTGACGTCAGCCTGGCCCGGCTCCAGCGGAGCGCCGACGGTATGCACGCAAGGCACGAATTCGCCATCGCTACCGAGCACGTCGAACACGGCCTTGCCCATGCGGGTCATGGTGCGCATGTTGACCACAACGTAGGCGGAGTCGGAAATCTCGACGCCAATGTGAGCAATCGGCGAACCCAGCGGGCCCATCGAGAAGGGGATGACGTACAGGGTGCGACCCTTCATGCAGCCCTTGAACAGGCCGTTCAGGGTTTCGCGCATCTTGGCCGGGTCTTCCCAGTTGTTGGTCGGGCCGGCGTCTTCCTTGTTTTGCGAGCAGATGTAGGTACGGTCTTCGACGCGGGCGACGTCGGACGGGTCGGAGAAGGCGAGGTAGGAATTCGGGCGCTTTTCTTCGTTCAGCTTGATCAGCGTGCCGGCCTCAACCATCTCGGCGCACAGGCGGTCATACTCCTCTTGCGAACCATCGGCCCAGTAGATGCGGTCGGGTTGGGTCAGCTCGGCGATCTGAGCCACCCACTGTTTCAGGCCTTCGTGTTTAACGTAAGCGGGAGCATTCAGCGGTGCGGTCATGGCAGTGTGTCTCTCTCTAAGTTACTGAAATAGCTAGGGTTCACGCCAGTCGCCGGGAGCTGCCACCATTGATTCGAGCGGCTGAGAGGCCGTCGGCTGGGAAGCCCGTAATTATGCCTCAACTCGGGGGAAACATCTACTTGACTTTGTCGCCTAAGTAATAGCCGCAGTTGTTCCGTCGCGCAGCGAACATGCTATCATTTGCCGCGATTTGAAATTGCGTTTCACGATACAAAACGGAGGCAGACATGGATGCAAGGCAATTGCGTGAAGCAGCGCTCTATTACCACCGCCAGCCGAAGCCCGGCAAAATCGCGGTCACCCCGATCAAGCAACTGACCAACCAGTACGATTTGTCGCTGGCTTATTCCCCGGGCGTTGCCTACGCCTGCGAGGAAATCGTCGCCGACCCGGCCGAAGCCAGCACGCTGACCTCGCGCGCCAATCTGGTCGGCGTCATCACCAATGGCACTGCCGTCCTCGGCCTCGGCCCGATCGGCCCGCTCGCCGCCAAGCCGGTGATGGAAGGCAAGGGCGTGCTGTTCAAGAAATTCGCCAACATTGACGTCTTCGACCTCGAAATCGACGAGCGCGACCCGGACAAGCTGATCGACACCATCGCCTCGCTGGAGCCGACTTTCGGCGGCATCAACCTCGAAGACATCAAGGCGCCCGAGTGCTTCTACATCGAGAAGAAGCTGCGCGAGCGGATGAAGATTCCCGTTTTCCACGACGATCAGCACGGCACCGCCATCGTCGTCGGCGCGGCCATCCTCAACGGCCTGCATTTGATCGGCAAAGACCTGTCGACCGTGAAAATCGTCACTTCCGGCGCTGGCGCCGCCGCCCTGGCCTGTCTCGACCTGCTGGTGATGCTCGGCGCCCCGGTCGAGAACATCTGGGTCACCGACATCAAGGGCGTGGTCTATGAAGGCCGTGTCGAGGAGATGGACGAGATCAAGGCGCGCTATGCCAAGAAAACCGACGCCCGCACGCTGGGCGAAGTGATCGAAGGTGCCGACGTCTTCCTCGGCCTCTCGGCCGGCGGCGTGCTCAAGCAGGACATGGTCGCCAAGATGGCGCCGACGCCGGTGATAATGGCGCTCGCCAATCCGACCCCGGAAATCTTGCCGGAGCTGGTCAAGCAGGTGCGCGACGACGCGATCATCTGTACCGGTCGCTCGGACTATCCGAACCAGGTCAATAACGTTCTCTGCTTCCCCTTCATCTTCCGTGGTGCGCTCGACGTCGGCGCGACGACGATTACCGAAGAAATGAAGATGGCGGCGGTCAAGGCGATTGCCGAACTGGCGCGTGCCGAACAGTCGGAAGTCGTCGCCTCGGCCTACGGCGAGAAGATTTCCGGCTTTGGCCCGGAATACCTGATTCCCAAGCCCTTCGACCATCGCCTGATCGTCAAGATCGCGCCGGCAGTGGCCAAGGCCGGCATGGATTCCGGCGTTGCTACCCGTCCGATCCAGGATTGGGATGCCTACATCCAGAGCCTCAACGAATTCGTCTACCACTCCGGCATGATCATGAAGCCGGTGTTCTCGCAGGCCAAGCTGGCGCCCAAGCGCATCGTCTTTGCCGAGGGCGAGGACGAGCGCGTGCTGCGCGCGGTGCAGGTGGTGCGCGACGAAGGCATCGCCCGTCCGATCCTGATTGGCCGCCACGCCGAGATCAACCGGCGGATCGAGGAAGCCGGTCTGCGCATCCGCGAGGGCGAGGATTTCGAGATCGTCCACTCCGACAACTGCGGCTTCTTCGACGAGCACTACGAGGAATTCTGGCGCACCTACCACGGGATCATGGAGCGCAAGGGGGTTTCGCCCGATTACGCGCGCCGCGAAGTGCGCCGCCGCAATACCCTGTACGGCGCGCTGATGGTCCGCCTGGGTTACGCCGACGGCCTGATCTGTGGCACCTTTGGTCGCCACGAAACCCATCGCGAGTACGTGCAGAGCGTGATCGGCACCCGCGACGGGCTGGATCGCTATTACGCGATGAATCTGCTGATGCTGCCGGGGCGCACCGTGTTCATCGGCGACACCTACGTCAATTACGATCCGAACGCCGAGCAGCTGGCCGACATGACCCTGATGGCCTGCGAGGAAATCCGCAATTTCGGGATTACGCCCAAGGTTGCTCTGCTCTCGCACTCGACCTTCGGCACCGACGACACGCCGACTGCCGGCAAGATGCGCGAAGTCCTGCGCCAGTTGCAGGCGCGGGCGCCGGAGCTGGAAGTCGAAGGCGAAATGCACGGCGACGCGGCGCTCGACGAAAACATCCGCTTGAAGGCCTTCCCCAATTCGCGGCTCAAAGGGCAGGCCAACCTGCTGGTGATGCCGACCCTGGATGCAGCGAACATCTCGTTCAACCTGCTCAAGGTGGCTGCCGGCGACAACCTGACGGTCGGTCCGATTCTGCTGGGCGCCGCCAAGCCGGTGAACATCCTGACCCCGACCGCCACCGTGCGCCGGATTGTCAATATGACGGCGTTGACCGTGGTTGATGCAGGCTGATTGATGCAGCGGGCCGACCGGTCGCGGTTGGCCCGTTTTTGATCTAAGGTTGGACTTTAGATTCATTGTCTATCTTGTTATTTTGATTGTATTTTTTATTTCTCCTGATAAACTGCGCTAGAATCCCGCGAAGTTTTCAGGAGGGTCTCGATGAAATATCCGTTCAACGCCGTTGTAATCGCTGCCGCGATTTTGCTGGGCAGCGGTGCGACTGCGGCGCCGGCCGGCCAGGAAAAAAAGGTGCAAGGCGCCGGTGGTCGGAAACCGGTGGTGGTTTCGGCCAAAAAGGCCGCGCCAGCAACGCAGAAAGTCGCGGTAAAAACGCAGCCGCAGGCGCGTGCACCGCAAAAACTGGCAGGCAAGGCTGCCCCGCAGGTGGCCAAATCCGCATCCAAATCGGGCAGCAAATCAGCGCTGGCGCTGGCCGAGGCACCGCACAAGCCGATTCGCCGCATTTCCGCCAGCGATTTTGAAACCGGGCGCCTGGCCGTGGGTTCCGCCTCGGCGCTGGTGATCGACCAGAGCACCGGGCATCCGCTGTTCGAGAAAAGCCCCGATGCCGTGCTGCCGATTGCGTCGATTTCCAAGCTGATGACCTCGATGGTCGTGCTCGATGCCAAACTCGACATGCAGGAAGTGATCAGCATCGGCGAAGCCGATGTCGATACCCTGAAGGGCACCCGTTCACGCCTGCCGGTGGGCACCACGATGACTCGCGAAACAGCCATGCTGCTGGCGCTGATGTCGTCGGAAAACCGTGCCGCCAACGCGCTCGGGCGCCATTACCCGGGCGGCTTGCCGGCCTTCGTCGCTGCGATGAACCGCAAGGCGCAGTCGCTGGGCATGTATCACACCCGCTTTGAAGAGCCGACCGGCCTCTCCAGCAACAATGTGTCGACCGCCCACGATCTGGCGCGGATGGTCACGGCGGCGGCCCGTTACCCGGAAATCCGCACCTTCTCGACCACCGCCGAAGCCAAGGTCGAACTCAACGGGCGGATTCGCGATTTCGGCAATACCAACGCCCTGGTCCGCAACGAGCGCTGGGATATCGGGGTGTCGAAGACCGGCTACATTTCGGAAGCCGGGCGCTGCCTGGTGATGCAGGCGCGGGTTGCCGACAAGCCGGTCGTGATCGTGCTGCTTGATTCGGTCGGCAAAATGACCCGCGTTGGCGATGCGATCCGGATCAAGCGCTGGATGGAAAGTGCCAGCCTGGGCAGCGGCAGCCAGCGTTCCTGAGTTCTGCGCCGCCGGTGCTCTGCCGCATCCGGCAGGCTGCCAAAAACAAAAAACCGCTGCTTCAGCCTGGCAGCGGTTTTTTATTTTCAGGGTTTGATCGGCGTACGCTTGTTCGCGGCAGCGAGGTGCAGCTGCCGGGGCGCTTGCACCGGAAATACCGGCCAGCCGCTTGGCCCAAGTGCGCTCCATCCGGCTGGCGTTCAGCAAGCCAGGCTGAGCCAAACGGCGCAAAAAGCAGGAAAAAGGCCGCTCAAAAATCAATCCGGGCGGCCTGGTTCAGCTTTGGCAGCAAGGCGTTTGGCCTCTGCCGGCGTTTTTCCGCCCGGGGTGCCGCGTGCTGGTCTCAGTGTTGCCAGGGGGCTTTCTGTTCCAGCCAGGCGTTAATCGCCGTGGGCAGGGTTTCGAGCAGCAGCAATTGCCGTCCGGCCAGCCAGCCGTGTGCGATGCCGGCGTCGCCCTTGCTCAGGCTGGCGGCGAGCAGGGCTTCGGCGGTGACATGGTCGTTGAGCCGGCCGAGTTCGTCCTGCAGGCTGGTCAGCGCCGCCAGGTAGGGGGTGAGTTTGCGTTCCGGCCACAGCGGCGCGAAGAACTCCAGCGCGTAGCGCAGTTTCTTGAAGGCGATCCGCATCTGGTGCCGCTCGTCGGCGTTGAGGTCGGGCAGGCGGCGAGCCAGCTTGCGGGCGCGCCGGGCATGCGCGGCAAGGCGCTCTTGGGCGAAGTCGACCAATGAAATCGCCTGGCTGTCGTGCAGGGCATAGACCGCCGCAGTGAACTCGACCAGCAGGCAGGGATATTCGCGCAGCGAGAGCAGGTCGGTGATGTCGCGGCGGGCAGCACGGGCGCGCTTTTGCGCGGTGCTGCGCAGGCGTTTGGTGTCTTTGTGGCTGCTGAAGGCGGCGCTGATCGGCGGCAGCGTTTCGCTGAGAAAGACATCCCAGTTGCGCGCATCGCCGAGCGCGCCGGCCAGGGTTTGCCAGGTCTGGCCGTAGGCCTGGACAAAATCAGCCGGCAGCACCGGCGCAAACAGCTTGATCGCCGAACGCAGCCGGCGCAGCGCGACCCGGGCCTGGTGCACGAATTCCGGCTGGCTTTCGGCGAGCAGGCCGTCTTCGTTGCGCTGGAAGTGCTCCAGGCAACCGAGGGCGATGGCGCGGAAGGCCTCGACCGGGGTCAGCCCGGCGTGCACATTGGCTGGCTTGGCCTTCCAGGGCTTGACCGGCGCATCGAGGTAGGCGCGGTAGCCGCGCTCGGCCTTGCTGGCAATTGCCGGGTAGAGGGCGACATCCTTCTGCAACTGGCGGGTCAGCGCGAAGATGTCGTCGACCTTGCCCGAGAGCAGTTCGAGTTCGATCTCGCAGATCGGCGCGCTGCGGTCGCGGCTGTCGATGCTGCCCTTGTCGATGGCCATCTCGATTTCCGAGTCGCCGTAGGAAACCTGCAAAATCTGCCGGTTGAAATGGGTAGTGAATACCGGCTCCAGCAACTCGCGGCGCAGTTCGAGAAAACCGCGCAAATCCGGGTTGTCGACATGGCTGAAATCGAATTCGCCGGGGCGGGCCGGGCATTCCCATTCCGAGCGCAGGGCCAGGCCGCCGCTGGCCGGTTCGGCCGTTTTCACGGTCAACAGCCATTGTTCGCCCTTTTTGCGGAAGCGCAGCGCGATCCGTCGCGCGTGCAGCTCCAGCGCCGGCGTGTCGTAATAGGTGTTCAGCAGGTACTGCTTTTGCGGCGTCAGCCCGGAGAGCAGCGGATGTTCGCGCAATTTGCGCGCCGCCTTGGGCGTCAGCTGCAGCTTGAGTTCGATTTCGGTGCTCATGGTCGCAAGGGTAGCGGCAGGGATGCCGGATTATAGAGAGCGGATCGGCAAACGGCGATCTTTCCACCGGGCGGCGCGCGGGGCTGCTGCTAGAATCGGCCGCTCGCGGCAGCATCGCCGCGTTCGATTACAACAATATTTTAGGTGGAGAGCATGCTTCTGAATCTGACCCCCGAACAACAACGGCGGCGCTGGCTGGCGCTCGGCATCGTCGCCGTCGCCTACGTCCTGTCCTTCTTCCAGCGCTTTGCCCCGGCCGGCATCGCGCAAGACCTCGCCGCCGCCTTCAACACCTCGGCGGCCTCGCTCGGGGCGCTGGCAGCCACCTATTTCTACGTCTATACGGTGATGCAGGTGCCGACCGGCATGCTCGCCGACACCCTCGGCCCGCGCCGCATCCTGATGCTCGGCGGCCTGATCGGCGGCGTTGGCAGCTTCCTGTTCGGCTTTGCCCCCAGTTTCGAGATCGCGCTGGTCGGGCGGACGCTGGTCGGGCTCGGCGTTTCCGTCACCTTCATCGCCATGCTCAAGCTGATTGCCGTGTGGTTCGAGGAAAGCCGTTTCGCCACCCTGGTCGGCGTCTGCATGCTGATCGGCAACCTCGGATCGGTCCTCGCCGGCGCGCCGCTTTCCGCCGTTGCCCAGGCTACCGGCTGGCGCGGTGTGTTCATCGGCATCGGCGTGGTTTCGCTGCTGCTCGCCGCCGCCTGCTGGCTGATCGTGCGTGACCGCCCGGAGGGGGCCGGCGCGCCGCCGGCGGTCAAGTTCGACCGTACCGTGCTGCTCACCAGCCTGCTTTCGGTGATCAAAAACCGCGACACCTGGCCGGCGATCCTGGTCAATACCGGCACCTGCGGCGCCTTTTTCACCTTTGCCGGGCTGTGGACCGTGCCTTACCTGATGCAGGTGCATGGCATGGAGCGCAGCACCGCCGCCTCGCACCTGTCGCTGTGGTTTGGCGGCTTCGCCGTTGGCTGCCTGCTGCTCGGCTCGCTGTCGGACCGCATCCGCCGCCGCAAACCGGTGATCATCGCCACCACCCACGTCTTTGCGGCCGTGTGGCTGTTCCTGCTCGCCGGCATCAGTCTGCCGCTGGCCGGCTCCTACCTGCTGTTCGCGCTGCTCGGCCTGGCCACCGCCGGCTTCAGCCTGACCTGGGCCTGCGCCAAGGAAGTCAATCCGCCGATGCTGTCGGGGATGTCCACCAGCGTCACCAACATGGGCAGCTTCCTCGCCGCCGCGCTGCTGCAGCCGCTGGTCGGCTGGATCATGGACCAGGGCTGGCACGGCGAAATGCTCAATGGCGCCCGCATCTACGACCTCGCCGCTTGGCGCGGCGGCCTGCTGGTCGTCGTCGCCGGCTCCCTGCTCGGCGCCATTTGCTCGTGGTGGATCGTCGAAACCGGCTGCCGGAATATCTGGGCGGAACGGCAGAAGGCGCGGGGGTAGTAGCGGTTTGGGGCGGCGGCTGGGTGGTGCCGCCTTTTGGGGTTTTTTTGAGGTTGACCGTGGAAAGAGGGGCGGCTTACGGCCAGGAGCGGTCATTGGTCTAATTGTCCGAAAGCCGTCATTCGTAGCACAAAGCGATAATAATCGTTTTCGTGGCAGGGGAAGGTATGAGTGAAACTACAGACACTGCGGATCAGTCTGGGCAAGAGCTTCGGGTATTTGTGGCGAACTGCCTGATGGGTGGGGATGAAATTACGCGAAATAGCAACTACGGGATTCGTGATCGGGTTGTGTTTAACTGTGGGGGCCGAAGCTTTCTGTTTCGCCAAAAAACAGAGATCATCAATAATCAACTATCGCAGTTCAAAGACCGCTTTGCGGAAACGACGGAGGTTGTTGTCACAGACGTAGCGGTATGCGATTTGCAAGATGCTCTGGCCATGATTGACCGTATTTGTTGGCTCTTGTCTTTTGTCGGCACATGCCGTGTCATGCGTTTCGGATATGAATACCCTAACGGCTCCGGGTTGGTCAGCCAGCAATCCGTATCTGGCATCGGGCGGCTCTTCAGGCCAGTGCTTGATATTAGCGATGGTAAACGTGTCAAGTCACTGATTGAGCAAACCTATAACAAATACACCCAGCTTGAACAAATACGAAAACTGCCGGTTGTGATTGACTACCTTGCACAAGCAGAAGTGCCCTCACAACCGATAGAAGTCAAGGCTGTATTAGCGTTTGTCGCCCTGGAAAGCCTGAAGCATACATTTGCTGTTGAACAAGGCATCCGGTATGAAAAAGGCGCTTTCCGCAAGCCAACATGGGTACTAGGTGGGAAAAACAAGAAAAGCGACACATACACGTTCAAGCAACTGGTTGGGATGATGCTGGGTCGAGTGAACATGAGCCACAATCTTGATGCTTCGTACCTGCTGAGGAACGAACTAATTCACTCAGGTTTCTCCACCGAGCCTTTCAACCGCCGGCGTGAACTGTATGAAGACGTTCACGACCTTATTCGTGAATACATACTGAGATTGCTTGGCTACCGAGGCCGCTTTGCGCTTTATTCAAACCCGACGGGTGATACTGCGGAGATTAAATAGTGGTATTTCTGGGATTCCGAAGTCCCATCGATTTGTAGTTCACACCATCTTGAACGACCGCTTTCCAAAGTCGTGACCGTCGCCTTTGGGTCGAAAGTAGCCCTCCATTGGCCACCCCGCAATCCATTGCCCCGGCCTCCTGACTCCCTCGCCGCCTTCAGGTAACCCCCGCACTCCCTCCCACCCCGAATCCCCCATGACCTTCTCCCTCCCCACTCATCTCACCAGCGAGCGTTTGCAGTTGCGGCCTTTTGTCGAGGCTGACTGGCGGGGGATGCATCGGCATTACAGCGATCCGGCGTGTACGCGCTATACCTTGGGGCGGGTGTTGAGCGAGGGGGAGAGTTGGCGGCTGACGGCGACCTTGGCCGGGCATTGGTTGTTGCGTGGTTACGGGCCGTATGCGCTGGCGGAAAAGGCCAGTGGGGCCTTGGTCGGGGCGGTGGGGCCGTGGTTTCCGGTCGATTTTCCCGAGCGCGAGATCAAATGGGCCTTGCTGCCCGAGTTTCAGGGCCGGGGTTATGCCCGCGAGGCGGCGGGGGCGGTGCTGGCGATGCTGCAGGCGGCCTGGCCGGAGCAGCCGCCGATCAGTTTCATCGACCAGCGCAATGCCGCCTCGATCCGGGTGGCGCAGGCGCTGGGGGCGGAGCTGGAAAGCGTGCGCGAGTTTCGCGGGGCGGAATTCGGCGTTTATCGCCATGTGTATCCACTGGCCGATGCTGGCTGCGCCTAGTCGCTGCCAGTAAGCGGCTGGCTGGCGACGGCGTTGCTGGCTGCCGCGCTCAACGAGGCGATCATCGCCTGCCCGACCTGTTTCGGGCAGGACGCCGTTTCCATTCCCTTGCCGACCACCATGGCGCCTTCCAGGGCTGACAGAAAAATCAGCGCCTGATCCTTGTCCGATACGGAAAAGCTCAGTTCGCCAGCGATGCGTCCACGCCCGAAGACTTCGGCAAGCCACGCCAGATTGACCGCAAAAAAGCGTCCGATTTCGAAGCGAATCGATTCCGACAGGGTTCCGCATTCCGCGCCCAGCATGCCGAAGGTGCACATCCGGCGTTCTTCCGTATAAGTTTCGTCAAAAAGCTCGACATAGCCAGCGAGCTGGGCCGGGGAGCTTGACTGGCTCTCCTCGATGGCGAGCAGTTTTTGCTTGAGCCGGTCGGTGTAGCGCTGGGCGACGGTCAGGGCCAGGCTTTCCTTGCTGGCAAAGTGGTGGTGGATGCTAGGTTTCCTGATGCCAATCTCGCCGGCAATGTCTTCGTAGGAAAAACCGTTGAATCCGCGCTGTTGAATCAGTCGCTCGGCAATGTCGACAATGCGTTCTGCGGTGGGCGAGAGATCGGAAAAATGTTTCATGAAAAGCAATGCCTGTGGCGTTGGTGAGGATGGTTTGAGCAAAGCCGGGGCCGCGACTCGATGTTCACGGAGGCAAGCAGGCCATGCGTTTCATCGTATTTGAATCTGACAATACCTGAGCTGCCTCCGCATTATCGCATCCAGGCGGGCGGGAAGGTGGTGTGCCGGTGGCCGTGGTCATCGCCCTCGAGGGGCGGTTTGCGCTTGCATTTTTACGGTCGACCGCCCGAAAAGCGATTTTTCGGCCTTGCTTGTGCCGGTCTGCGGCGGGGCTGGCTGGTCGGTGGCTAAAAATTAGCGTATTCTTATATACATTGCTGGCAGGGGCTTGGGCACACCTTTCCCGTTCCGGCGTTTTTATCCCAGGTGCCTCTATGCCGATTGTTGTCTCCTTGAGTTTCTGTCGCTTCGCCCGCCATGCCCCGGCGCTGCTTTTTGCCGCTTTGCTCCAGTCGACCGTGGTCGCTGCCGGCGAGCCTTTGCCCAGTGTGCTGGTGCAGCCGCAGCGGGTTGCCGGCGGTTTTGCCGTCGAGTCCACGGTCGAGGCGGTAATCCAGACCACGGTCGGCAGCCAGGTGCCGGGGCGGGTGCTGGAGGTGCGTGCCGACGCCGGGCAGACGGTGAAGAAGGGCGAGCTGCTGGCGCGGATCGACGCGCGTGAGGCCGAGGAAGCGGCGCGGGCGGCCGAGGCACAGTACCGCAATGCCAAGGCGAATTTTGAGCGGACCCAGGCGCTGGTGGGGCAAAAGTTCATGAGCCCGGCGGCGCTCGACAAGGCGCGGGCCGACCTCGACACGGCGGCGGCGCAGCGCAGCGCAGCCAGCGCCGGGCAGAGTCACGCGACGGTGGTGGCACCGCTGGCCGGGATCGTCGCCCGGCGCCACGCCGAGGCCGGCGACATGGCGATGCCGGGGGCGCCGCTGTTCACCATTTACCAGCCGGGCGGCCTGCGCGTCAGCGCCAGCGTGCCGCAGCACCGTTTGCCGCAATTGCGCGGCCAGCGCGGGGCGCTGGTCGAGTTTCCCGAACTTGGCCGCCAGGT
>ERZ1066115.179-NODE-179-length-21107-cov-16.511163_pt1 | contig 21107 bp, 26 predicted proteins | sample MGYA00382762_ERZ1066115 | MGnify/ENA primary metagenome ERZ1066115 (study PRJEB33369, sample SAMEA5778345) | biofilm metagenome | biome: Industrial cooling water; feature: Water cooling tower basin; material: Biofilm | place: United Arab Emirates | collected... | reverse complement strand
CGGATTACGAATACCCGTTTTTTCTTGCTCATGGGCGTCCTCGCAGTTCGCAGAAATCCACGTTATGTCGTCTGAGACCCCCCGTCCCGCGCCCGGTGTCGCCCGGGATGCGTTTCGTGGCTCCCAAATTCGCTATTCTGGGAACCCATGAAGACCGATAAGCCTCAAATGCTCTCCCTCCAGGCTGCCCGAGAGCTCGCCCAGGCCGGCGCCGTCCGGCAGGCCGTCGCCCTCGGCCAGCGCGGGGGCTGGGCTCTCATGATCCGCGTGGGCATGACCGAACGTCCACTCGGACTCAAACGCGGCGGCCCTCGCCTCTTCCAGTCCCTCGACACCCTCGCCGACACCCTCCGCGAGCTCGGCCTCGTCGAGTTCCACGTCCAGACCGCCGGCTTCGAGCCCGGCCGCCTCCTCCCCCGTCGTCGCACCCGCCTGCCGGCGTTCCCCGCATGAGCATGAAGCCCTCCCCGCAGCAGCGCGTCCACCTGGTCGGCGCCAAGCATCGCCCCGCCTCGAACGATGCCCCCGCCCCGGCCACGGACGCCGGCGACGCCGAGCGTCGGGCCGCCCTGCCCCTCCTGATCGGCGGCGGCGCGCTGGCCCTCGTGCTCCTGGGGGCCGCGGCGGTGGTGGCCAGTCTGCGCAGTGCGGGTGCTGCCCCGGCCGAGGTGACCGCGCCCACCGCCCAGCACGAGGCCGAGCTCGCCCGGCTGGTCGCCGAGGGCTTGCCCGCCCAGGGCGTGACCGTCCGCGATTGGGCCCAGATCGACGGTGACGGCGTTTACGCGAACGGGGTCCCGGTGGTCGTCGGTGCCGCGCCGATGCCCATTGGCCTTGCGCCCGGCGCCCTCACGATGACGGCGTTCGCTGGCACGGAGGGCTGCATCACGCTCGAGGTCACCGCGCCCGGCCGGGCGCCGTACCAGCTGTGCCTCCCACCGAACACGGCCACGCCGGCGATTCCTGTTCGCTGAAGGCGTGTGCTATTGTGCTAGTGTGATAGCAAAATATTTTGCTGTAGTGCTTGCATGGTTCCGTAATTTCGTTCTATGATGCTATTAACCTATCAACATAGGGTGACAGCATGAAAGTGATTGCAACGAGCGGACAGAAAGGCGGCTGCGGCAAGACCACGGTGGCCTTTCACTTGGCCCACTACTTCACGGATCGCGGCCAGACCGTCGGCCTGATCGACCTCGATCCGCAGGCCACCGCCACGAAGGTGGCTGGACTGAGGGACGCTGACCGTCCCCACTTGCCGGTCGTGCCGGCGACGGCGGCGAGCCTTGCGGCCACGATTGCCGAGGCCGAATCGGATGGTGTGGACGTGCTGGTGATCGACTGCCCGCCGCATGCGACGGCCGGCCTCGCCGCCTCGCTTCGCCGGGCCGATCTCCTGCTTCTCCCGTTCTCGCCCACCACCCCGGACCTCCTGACGGCCGGTACGGTGGCCGAACTGGTGGCCGAGGTGGGTAAGCCCGCGCTGGCCATCCTGTCTCGGGTTAAGGCTCGCAGCGCATCGGCTGAGGACGCACGGCGTCACCTCGAGGGCGTGGGGTTGCGCGTTGCCGAGACGCAGGTTTCGGATCTCAACGACTTCGCCACGGCCCTGAACGACGGATTGGCGGTCGGCGAATTCGCGCCCAAAGGCAAGGCGGCGCGGGAAATTCGCGCCCTGGGCAAGGAAGTGGAAGCGCTGCTTTCGTGATTTACTGCTAAACTGCTATCGCGATATAAAGCTACTTTTCTAGGAGCAAAGCATGGGCAAGTTCAACAAGCTCGCACAGTCGACGCCGCCGGCCGATGTTGCCAACGCGCCGGTGGCTAGCGTCAGCACCCCGAAGCGGGCCAGCGCGCCGGCAGGAACCAAAGGCTTGCTGATTCGCCTCCCCGTTTCTGATTGGGCGACGCTCAAGCACATTCAGGCAGAGACGGGCCTCAGCGCTCAGCAGCAGATCGAACAAGCCCTGGTCTACTGGTTCTCGCAGCACGATCGTGGCGAGCCGCAGGCGGTGCGCGATCGCCGCGCCGCGAAAGAGCGCAGCTGAACCAGTAGGGGAGGGGAGTCATCGCAGCCCCTAGATCGTGGGGTTGCGGTGGCGTGACAGCCACGGCGCGGGGCTGATAAAGTCGCGCCACTCGGGGCCTTGGCGGGCCCTGAAAAGCAAAAACCCCCGAGTTGGCGCTCGGAGGTTTTCAGAAGTTCAAGGCGGTGACGCGCCCAGAACCGGTGTCGATACTGGTTATTCTGCGTGCGCGCCGCCCACCAGTCAAGAGGTTGGGCGTGGTTTTGTTGCACTCTTTTCGTAGTATCTCACCCGTTCAGGGTTCGTTCACTTTCGCGGGGTGCCGCGGATGGTGAGCGTCGCTGTTCGTCACCACAAGCGGGTCCAGTTGCGCGAATGGCTCGGAAAGACTCGGCCCGGTGTGCTCGAGGCCATCCGAAACGAGCTTGTGCGCGCCTTGGAGAAACGGACCGGATCGGTGTGGCTTCGAGTCAAGGACGCAGCCGTGATCGCCGGTTACTCCAAAAAGCAGCAAATCGATGGCCGGACGCGGGCGCTCCGATCCGACGCCGCCGCGTCGCTGCTGGCCTTCGCCGGCGGCGTCCTGGGATCCACGGATATTCGGACCGGCTTCGTCGGCGCCCCGCGCCCCGGCGGCGGCGCCTGGAAGCGCCACGCGCTCGACGACCTCTGCCAGCTGGCCTTCGGCGCTCAGGCCGACGCTGATTTGCGGCGAGGCCAGCGCGCCTGGGATGTGATGCTGAGCCTCGGCTGGGTTTGGCCGGCAAAGCAGGTCCGGCAAGCCGGAGCAGGCGAGGGCGCTGCGGTCGAGTTTCGGAGCGAAGCCGCCGTCCGACGGGTCAACTTGGACCGCCTCGCTCAAATGACCGGACTGGCTTGGATGCTGGCCCGCGATCGGGCTGCGGTCGACGCGGCCAAAGGCGATCCGATGAAGCGCCTTCGAAAGGCCGTCGAAGGCCCGCAGCGGGCCGCTGATGCCGCTCTCCCGCCGGCCAGTACCGTCGCGAAGGCCGGCCATGAAGAACGCGCCTCCCGGCCGCCGAGGCCGAGTGATCCACGCGTTGCGCGAGCCGCGCTGGCCGCGATGAAGCAGATCTTCGACTAAGCGTCGAGACCTCGCCGTTTCCCTCGGGCGCCAAGCGCCCTGAATGCGTTGGCGGAAAGCTGTAAATCCACCTTCCGGGGCCACCGTACGAGCGCAAATACCCCGCTAGCGCCGGACTCTGAGCCTGTCCGGACCCGTTGTAGACCTCCGTCTGTATGTCTGCTGCCTGCTGCGGTGGATTGATCGGTGGACACCTCGCCTTATTTGTCGCGCTTACTTGTCCAACCTTCCAGTCTTTGCATCTAAAAGCACTGTAAGCAGAAGCAAAGAGCGATCGGAGCCCGCTTCGCGGGCATCCGTAAGCGGGCTGCGCCCGCCTCACGCCCGCTACGCGGGCGAAGATCAACAGCAGCCAAACGAAGAGGTCACCTCAAAACGAAACCACCGTCGGCGCCGGCACAAGGCCGGCGCGGGGCCGCTTCGCGGCCGGCCACCGAAAAGCGAATTGCCGAACCGCTCGGCCTTGGTGATATCATGTCGAATCACCAAGGCAGCGAGGATCGCTATGTCCGCTTTCGACCCAGAACCGACCAATCCCCAGACGCCCTCCAGTGGAGCCGGAGCGGTGATCGCCAAGATCAAGGCCGTCGCCAAGGCCTATCCGTATCCGACCTTCGTGGTCCTGGCTTTCCTCGCCCTGGGCGTCGTCAGCTTCCTCGTGGCGGCGTTCCGTGGACCGGCCGCGCCGGCCCCGGCCGCCGTGACTGTTCCGGCCGCTCCTGCCCCCAGCGTCACGCCGACCGCAGCGCCCGGTCCGGCGGCTGGCTTCGCCGGCCCTTCGGTCCCGGCACAAGCCCCGGCCGCCGCCGTGGGCGCTGTGGTGCTTCCGCCGACCCACGGCCTCGACGCCCAGGTCGAACGTGGTTCGAGCCTTTCACTGAGCGTCGAAACGAGCGGCGACTGGAACACACAGAAGCAAACTTGGGTGGAGGTCTCTACTGTTTCGGTCGCGCCCGCGGATAGCGTCGCCGGATTCACGTACACCGGAGCCAAGAGCCTCTTGGCCTCGGTTTGGCCGGCGCCTCGCGAGTGGCGCCGGATCATGGTTACCGGCCTCGCCAAGATCGACACGCCTGGGACGTACACGCTTGTCCTATCCGCCGACGGACAGCAGCGCTCAACGTCGACCACTTGCGAGGCTGAGCTCGGGCCCACCGGGAACGTGATCGCGTCGATCGCTAACCAAAGCCAGCTGACCGCCGTCGAAAGGCCCCTTGACGCTGGGTTCTATCGCGTCGCGGTTCGCTGCGCGACGCGGCTATGGGACAACGAAAACGGTGGCGCAACCCTCGCACTCCGAACCGCCGGCGATTCGCCTCGCGTCATCGAGCTCTTCAAACTGACCGAAACGACTGAGCCGGCGCCGGTGGCTGCGCCGTCCGGCGCGGGCCCGGCCGCCGACGCGGGAACCTGAGCCCATGTCGTCCGGGCACTTCTACCTCGGCTATTACCTGGGCAAGGCCTTCGTCTACATCGCCATCTTTGTGGCGGTCTTGTTCTACATCAGCTTCATCCTCCAGTTCGCGCTCTTCACCCTGCCGATCACTGGCGGGCTTCTGGTTTGGGCCAAGGTCCGCCACGGTGAGGAATTCCAACTCTGGCGCTGGGTCTGGGCAAAGCTCCGCGACTGGAAAATCCACCTCTTCGTTTTCGCTTTGGGTGGATCGATCTCCCTCCTCACGTACGCCGTCGCAGGCGGCTTTTTCATCGGCTCCGCTCTCTGGCTCACGGTCACGCTGGCCGTGCTCTTCCTGCCTTACAACATCATCCAGAAGACCCCCATGCACGACTATCTGAAACTCATCAGCGGCAACGGTATTGCCGGGGTTCGGGACCTCTACAACAGCACGCCGGCCCCCCAGCGCGTTCTTATCCCTGCCGACTTGGCGGAGATCATCAAGAAAGAGGTCGTCGGCCAGGAGGAGGCCATCGACCACATGGCCGAGACGATCCTCCAGCGCGTCGAAATGCGCTCCCATGCTCGCGCCGGCGTGATCGAGAAGCCCATCTTCGTTGGACTCTTGGTTGGTGCTACGGGCGCCGGTAAGACTGAAACGGCAAAAGCGCTGGCCAAAGCACTCAATGTCGAACTCTTGCGGTTCGACATGAATCAGTTCACGGATCCGAATGCGGTTTCATCGCTCATCGGCCCTCCGCCGGGCTACATCGGCTCGGACAAGGGCGGCAAGCTCACCCAGGGCATCAAGAACCAAGGCGCCGGCGTCATCCTCTTCGACGAGCTCGAGAAGGCCCACCCGGATTTCATGTCGACGTTGATGACGCTTCTCGATAACGGCCGCATCACCGACAACAGCTCTGGCGAGGTCATGGATGCGACGCAGTTCATCATCCTCGCGACCAGCAATGCCGAGTTTGAGAAAGTCATCGAGGTCACCAATGCCGTCGCCGATCCGGTGGCACGCGAATCTCGTTTGAAAGAGGTGCTGGCGAAAGTCTGGAAAAAGGAGCAAATGGCGCGCTTCGACGCGATCCTTGCCTATAGGCCGCTGAACTTCGAAGCCCAGTGCGCGCTCTCGATTCGTCTCATCGCGAACTATGCCGAGAAGGTCGGTCTTCGCCTCACGGGCATCGACGAGTCCGCGGTGGTGGCGACCCTCCACATTTCGGCGCAGACCAGCAACTTCGGCGCCCGCGAGCTCACCCGGCAGCTGGAGAGCATGTTGCTTGGGCAGCTTCTCCAGCTGAGCAAGGCAGGCGTCAAGGACATTGTCGTCAGCGCCGAGAATGGCCGATTGACTGCCCGCGACGCGGCCAGCGCCTCGAACGCGATCGGAGGCGGTCGTGTCTAAGACCACGACCTACGGTCCGATGACCCTGACGGTTCATCGGAACAAGCAACAGCTGGTTGTGTCGTCGGGCCGGCTGGCCCGACGGACGCAGGCGGTGAACCGCCTGCTGGCTGTCCCGAACGAGCTCGACGAAGCGATCGGCGAGATCCAGGTCGGCGGCCCTCGGAATGCCCTCTACGTGGCCTTGCTCGCGCTCGGCCTCGAAACGCTAAAGCGCGACAACGCCCAGGTCGACGTCGCGTTCCGCGAGGACTCGGAGTAGCCGGAAAAGAGAAGGGGCGGCTTGCGCCGCCCCTTCGGGGCCGCCGCCCTGGGCTGTCGCTCGAGCCCCTTCGGGTCTCGCCCCTTCGGGCCTGGTCGGCTTCGGCCTGCGCGCTCCGCTTGCTTAATTGCTATCGCGATATCGTTTTATCAGCGCGACGCGACCTGTCCACCTCGTCCACGCCCGGCGGGAGCCGCCGGCCGGCGTAGTGGGGCCCCCTAAAAGCCCCCAGCCGGCCGGGCAGGGGTGGGCGAGCGTGGGCATGGTCGCTCGGGGACAGATCCGGGGCGCGAGTCCCACGCACCCGCCGCAGCGCCTTCGCATGAGGGACAGATTCCGCGTGATTCGGCCTCGCGCCGTGGTTTCGGTGTCGGCTTCGCCGACGGCGTGAGGAGCGCCGGGGTCGGCGCAGCGCGCCACCGCGTCAATCGCCGATCACCGCCAATTCTCCGGTTGTAAGCCGCGACGGCGGGGGAGGGCAGGGCTCGAGCCTTCGGCTCGCTGTGGGTCCACTCCGGGCGCCTTGACCCGGCGGCTTATTCGCCGCGCCTGCTTCGCCGCCATGGGCGGCATGTCGAACCCCGCTGGCCGGCTACGCGGCCAGCCACGACATGCCAACCCAGACGGCCACCCCGGAGAACGCAGCCATGACCACCACGCCCGACCAGATCGCCGAACGCGCCAAGGCCTCGGCCCTCGACATGCTCGAACTCCTGCGCGCTCTCGCCCAGGACGCCGACGACTACTCCGAGGAAATGGGCAACGAAGCGGCCTACCGCCGCAACGCGACGATGGAGCGCGAAGCCGCCGCCGTCGCCCTGCGCAGCAAGAAGGCCTTTGCCCTCATCCAGCAGATCGAGGGGGTCTGAGCCATGACCACGAGCCGCGAACAGATCGCCCACCGCGCCCGCGTTTGGCTGGCTGAGGCCAGCCGCAACCGCAGCCCGCGCCGCGCCAATTGGCACGCCCGCGCCATGGCCGGCGCTGCCCGCGCCCGCGCCGAGCTCGCCGCTCTGCTGGCTGACGCCCGCCGCAACGCTGCCCCCGTCCAGATCGCTCTTTTCTAACTCAAGGAACCACACGCCATGAATACCACCACCTCCGCCCCCATCCGCGTCGGCGCCCTCCGTTTCTTCTGGAACGGCATCAAGGCCAGCGACGGCAAGCTCCAGCGGTGCAGCTATTGCGGCGGGCCGTACATCGGTTACCCGGACGGCACGATCACCGTTTACGCCAAGGACTACCGCCGCTTTTCGCAGGAAGTCCGCGAGGCCTTCACCGTCGAGAACGACACCGACACCCAGACCGACTACTTCGCAAACGATCGTTTCCGCGTGCAGCCCGGGCACCACCTGTACGACGCCGTTCGCGATGCTATGAAGGCCGGCGAGGCGCACCGCGAGCGCCAGCACGCGAAGCGCATCGAGCGCTGGAAAGCGCGCCAGGCGGCGGCCTGAGATTCGACGCGAGGGGCGGCCGGTATGGCGCCCCTTCCATATAGTGATATGATGTGATATGTTTTTCTCGACCTACGGAGACGACCATGAAAATCACCACGTCCCTTTGCGCCGTCACCGTCGCCGCTGTCCTCGCGGCGGCCAACGTCGAGACGGTCGACCGCCGCGGCGAGGCGGCACAGGCCGCCTTGGTCGCGTCCGACCTCGCCCAGGAAGAGCTCCTTTCCGACGTTGATCGACTGGCTTCCGGGCAGATGACGCCCGCTGAGCGCCGCGCCTTTGCGCGTGAACTCGCCGAGCGTGGCAAGCAGGCCCGAGAGGCGATGCGCGAAAGCGACGGCCTCACGGCAGCGCGCTGACCGGCCGCCACCCTCCCCGAATCCCCAGCGACCGGCTCGGCCGGGATCCACACAACCGGTGAAACGATGAATACGCCCCCCATCGAAATGACCTGCAATCTCGATTCTGAGAGCCAAAGCGCGACGTACATCGTCGCCTCTTCGCTCTTCCGGTTGGCGCTCGAATCCTCGCCGGATCTCCTCGGGCGCGTCCGTTTCTCTCTTTCTGGCCCAGGCGAGTCTCCTTGCGCGGCCGTTCCTTCCCCGCGCTGGGTGCGCTACACGTGCAGTGACTTCGATGACGATCTGGGCGCCGCGCTTCGCGATGAGGTCCATCTGACCGATGAAGGCGTTCTCACTGTTCTGAGCTCGCGCTACGGGCCGATGCCCCTTCTTTTCCAGAAAGGCTTTCGCGTTGCCCTCCCGATCCCGGTCGAATCTGTTTCCGCGATCCGCATGGTGTTGGCAGATGCGTTCGACCACGCCGCGAGCCTTCACCCCTAGCACTGACCTCCGCCCCCTCCCCGAATCCCCAGCGACCGGCTCAGCCGGGACGCCATCACCGGACACGTCATGCACCTCGAAGCTGATCGCTTGAAACACCTCGCCCAGGTCGCCGACGCCGCCGTCTGCGCCACCAGCGGCCGCGCTGAGTACGTGCAGCTGATCGCGAACATTCTCGGCACCGCATGGTTCGCGGATGGCCACGATCCCGAGCGACTGGTGAAGGACGCTCTGGCCCTCGTTGTTGGAATTGACCCCTCTTCCCGCTGAGCTTTCCAAGGACCCCCATGACCGACGTTGACCTCAAGCGCCTCACGCCAGAGCAGCTGGACGCCCTGATCGCCAGGGCGGCGAAAGCCAAAGCCAAAGCGGCCGCGAAAGCGGAGCGCGAAAAGGCGAGGGCGGAAGCGCGGGCCCGGGCGGCGGCTGAGAAAGCCGCCAAGAAGGCCGCGCCCAAGCGGACGCCGATCGCTCAGGTCCGCCGCGAGCTCGTCGCGGTGGCTCGCTCCCATGGATGGCCGTTGGCGGAGTTCCTCGAGCTCGCCGGCCTCGGCCACCCGAAGGCGGCCGAGGCCCCGGCCGCCCAGCCCACGGACACCTCGGCCGATGCTTGATCTCGACACCAAGAAGCCCCCGGCTCGGGTCTATGCCGAGGAGGGCATCATCGGCGGGCTTCTGACGGCCGCCGCCGCCTCCATCGTGTCGCTGGGGATCTTCGGGCCCGGCGGCGGCTGGGACGCCATCGCGGCGACGCTGGGATGGCCGGCGGATCCGGCATACGCCGCCTATTTCTCGACGCTCTCCGGCGTCGGCAAGTGGATGGCCGTCATGGCGCCGGTGCTGGCCATCGTGGCCGGCCTCGGCGGCTTCGGGCTCGGCTACTGGTGCCTAAGCGAACAGCCGGATTCGTGGCACGTGGAAGGCCTCGAGTACCAGCCCGACCCGGCCGCGTTCACCGCCTCGTTGTCCAAGGCCGAGCGGGAGAACTTCTCCTCCGCTCAGGTCGCCGGCGATCGCCCCGGCCTGCGGATCGGAGAGGTCGAAATCAGCCGCAACCGCGAGACCGGCCATTTCGTCGTCGTCGGTTTGCCGGGCTCCGGCAAAACGACCCTCCTCAATTCGGTCCTCGCCCAGGCACTCCGGCGCCGTGATCGCGTCCTGATCCATGACCCCAAAGGCGATTACCTCGACTCCCTGAGCGCTCCGGGCGGCCTCCCTGCGGAGGCCGTCGTCGTGCTCGGGCCGTGGGACGCCCGAGCACGGCCGTGGGACATTGCCCGCGACGTGGCGGGGCCCGCGGCGGCCGACCAGTTCGCCAAGGCCTGCTTTCCGTCCGAGAACGCCGGCCCGAACCAGTTTTTCGTCAACTCCGCCCGCGCCTTGTTGGCGGGCGTCGTGAAGCACCTCCAGCAGACCCGCGGCCGCACGTGGGTCTGGTCGGACCTGTCCCGGATCCTCCTCGACGGCCCGGGCGCGATCCTCGCGGCCGCTCACGCCGGCGACCCGCTGACGCGTACCAACGTCCGCGACACGGAAGGCACGGGCGCCCGGGCCGTCTTCGGCGAGCTCGCCAGCGGGACCCCGTGGATCACCGCTTACGCCCGTTCCTTTACCCCTGACGCAGTCCCGTTCTCCGTCGCCGATTGGCTGACCCGCCCGACGCCCGACGCGCCTCGGGCGGTGGTCCTCAACTCGGATGCGCGTTACTCGGGGCGGGCCGAGCAAATCTTCGGGGCCATCCTGGGCACCGCGGCCGACACCATCGCATCGCCGGCAATGGCGGAGGTTTCACCAGCCGCCTTGGGCTACTGGATGATCCTCGACGAATTCCCGCAGCTGGGCACCACCGGCCAGCAAGCGGCCCAGAAGGTCGAGGAAATGGGCCGGAGCCGCGGCGTCCGCGTGGTGAAGGCCATGCAGGACGCCTCCCAACTATTCGCCCGCGACGGGCGCGAAAAGGGCATGGCGCAAAAGTCCATGCAGCAGACCCGGATTTTCCTCATGTCCTCGGTGGACGGCGCGTCGGACATTTGCCGGGCCCTTGGCGATCGCGAGGTCAAGCGAATCGAGTTCCCTCTCACCTCGGGGCAGGGCTCCAAGCGTCTGGTCCACGAAAAGACGGCCGTCCTTCGCGTGGACGCCCTCACGGGCCTGCGCGTCCTGAAAACCGGTCCTCGGCCGGGCGTCGAACTCATCCTTCAAATCGGCGACGCCCTCGGAAAGCTGGTGCAGCCGTTTACCCCGATGCCCAAGGGCGGCGGTCAGCTGATCGAGAATCCTCGGTGGGACGCGGTGATCCCCTTCGCCGAGACGCCGGCGGCCGAACTGCCGCCGTCGACCGCCCAGGCCATCGACACCAGTCCTGACACGTTCGACGAGATCGATATTCCGTTCGAGCTCCCGGCGCCGCCGCCGGCGGCGCCGAATGGCGAGTCCTCTTCCGACGACGACCGCCCGGATTCCACCCCCGCCCGTCGAAGCCTCTGGGATTAACTGACCATGCTCCTCTTCCTCTTCCGGCTCTTGCTGGTCGCTGCCTTCGGCTTTGTGGTCTTCTGGTGGTTCTCGTTCGTCCTCCCACCGATGGCCGCTGCGATTATTGGAATCCTCGTGGCGGTGGTCGCTGGCGCGACCGCCGTCGCCGGCCAGATGCGACTTGGAATGATCGCCGCCGGCGGGCCGGTCTTCCTCGCATGGCCGGCCGGCGCCATCCTCGCTTCGATGGCTTTCGAGGCCATGGGTTATACCCTCAGTTGGGTCGAGTCCCTTAGCTTCTCGTGGTGTCTCGCTCTGGTGGCCTATAAGGTCCACTTCGCGCTCGCGACGAATAAGGACTCCGCTCGCGATCTCGGCGCCATGTTGCTCGGCGCGATCCTGATTTACGGCGTCGCGGCCATTATCTACACGCGCTCGACTTTCGCCGTCATCGGACTCGCCTTCGGCGTCGCCGCTGCCGCCGCCGTCGTTCGCCAGCACCTCCTCATCGCGCCGGTCTTCGAGCGCTACCTGATGAACGTCGCCGCGGTCTCCGCCGTGGCCGGAATGGTCGCTGGGATCCGCCACCTTATTCTCGCGTAGGAGCTTCTACCAATGTTCGCCGCAGCCATTGCCAAAGCCGAAATGCTCGTATCTGAGCCGCGCCTAGTCGGAGAGCGCTGGGCCGTCACCGGTCCGGGATTCTCTCTCTGGACCGACGGTCTAGATATAGAAGCGCCTGTGGCGTTTTCGCTCGACGAGCGCCTGACTAAGAAAACCCGCAAGACTCTGGACGCAGCGGTAGCCGCGAGAATGGAGTGGGTGGCCATCATTGCGCTCTACGTGAAGTTCTCGGAGACCCGCGATCCGCTGCATGCTTATGCAGCCGCCGCGACTGTGAGCGGCTGGCCTTCGGCATTTTCCGACGAGTCGCGATCGGGCCTTGGCTACATTCTTTTGGAGGCGCTGAACATGGCCGTACGCGACCTCTCGATGGCCTACGCATACTCTCAGGTCATGCGCGAGGATTCCGCCGCCGCGTAGAGGCCTCCGAGGTAGCCCCGGGGTCCGCCCATAGGGCGAGCCCGGGGCCTTGGGCTCCCCTTCGCGTCGCCCTGGCCGCAGGCTCGGACGGCCGTCGCGCCAGCGGGCTGACCGCCCGCTGACCGCTCCAGACGCCCGGCCTTGCGGCCCTACAGAGCCAGAGGGACACTCCGCTTCGCTGCGTTGAGCACACCTTTACACTAAAGTGGGATGCGCGCCGTTGGCGCTTCTTAAAGCAAAGCACAGCGGAAGCACCGAGAAGCCAACCTTAAAGCACTTTCAGGCGGTTTAAGAATGGACCAAGAGCCGCAGACCGAATCCCGCTCCGTGACCGTTGGAGCGGCAGTGACGCCCGCCGAGGCGGAGCGCCTTCAAGCTCTGGCGGATCGCCTTGGGACGACCAAGTCGGCCGCCCTTCGGGCCGCCCTGATCGCTGGCCTCGATCGCCTTGAGGGGCTGGAGGACGGCGCTCTCAACGCCCCGGCCCCGACCCGGACCGAGGCTCTGGCCGAGGCTGTTCTCGGACAGCTGGCCGTCCAGGACAGGGCTTATCGGCGTGCTTTCGAACTGATCTTCGAGAGCGTGGAAGATATCCGCAGCAAGCTCGGCGCGAGTAAATAAACGTGCTCAGCGTAAAGAAGATCCACGCATCGAACGCGGGCGCTGCCGCCCGCTACTTCGCTGGCTATTACGCTGACGCCGATGGTGACGCCGTAGGTGATGCCGAGGGCGCTGCCAACGGTGAGCCGCCTGGCCAGTTTCATGGCGAGGGCGCTCGGGCGCTTGGACTCTCGGGCACTGTTTCGCGCTCTGATATTGAAAGCCTCGCGAAGGGCGTTCACCCGCGGACCGGCGAGCAGCTGGTCCGAATGAATGCGGATCGGATTATTTCTGGGAAGGAGCGGAAGGCTGTTTCAGCTTATGACCTGACGTTCTCTGCGCCAAAGTCCGTTTCTTCCGTTTGGGCGGCGGGAAATCGCGAGCAACGGGATGGCATCACCCGCGCCCATAAGGCCGCTGTCGCCAAGGCGCTGGAGTATTACAAGCGGCACGGTGCGAGCTTCCGTACTGGCGCCGGTGGAGCTGTCGTCCAGCGTGGCGAACCCGTTATTGCAACCTTTGAACATTCAACCAGCAGGGCTGGCGATTGCCATTTGCATGACCATGCACTTTTTTTTGCTGTGGGTGTTCGCGAGGACGGAAAGATCTCGCGAGTTACGGTGGATATGAGCCACATTCATGCCACTGGGGCTGTTTACCGTTCGACTCTGGCGCATGAACTAAAAGCGGAAGGCTACGAGGTCGAACGCAGCGATCCAAAGAACGGATTTTTCCAGATCAAGGGTGTGCCTGATGGCCTAATGACTGCATGGTCTAAGCGACGCGCGCAGGTTGAGAATGTTCTTAGGCGGGAGGGAAAGACGGATGCGAAGACGTCAGCGAAAGCGGCGGAGATTAGTCGATCCGGTAAAGAAAATCCCGATCGCGGCAGCAATTTCGCACGATGGTCTGCTGAGGCCCGGGAGTATGGATTTGACCCTGAGGCGATCTCTTCGCTTAGGGGGCGAGGCAGAGAGACCGTTCCGATAGAGCCCGGTAAGACTGACTCGGAACTGATCGCGGAGGCGATGGAAAAGACCGTCGTCCTGAGCGAGGCAAAGCTGGCACGTGCCGTCTATTACGACGCGACTGGCCGGTACGGGCCCGACGAGGCGCAGGCGCGATTCGGGCGGCTTCGGGATTCCATGATTCGCCTGGAGCGGCCGAAGGACGGCAGGACGGAGGTTCGCTATACGACCCAAGACGTTCTCGACCGGGAGGCACGGATCGCCCACAACGCCGAGGCGCTGGTGGCTGACCGGCGGCACGGTATCCGGGCGGCGGCGGTGGACGCCGCGATTGCCCGGGTGAATAAGTCGCTGGCCAAGAAGTCTCCCGGTGCTGCGATGACGCCTCAGCAGGAAGCGATGGTCCGCGGCGCATCGGACGACCGCGGCCTCGTGATGGTTCAGGGTCACGCCGGTGCCGGCAAGACTTTCACGCTGAAGTCGGTTGTCGATCTCTATCAGGACGCGGGATACCGCGTGCTGGGCACCTCGACGAGTGGCAAGGCCGCCCAGGTACTCGGGCGTGACGCGGGAATCGAGGCGGAGACGATCGCCAGCCTCAGGCTCAAGCTGGACAAGGGCAGCGTGGCGCTCGATGACCGGACGGTTGTCATCGTGGATGAGGCCGGCATGGTGTCGTCGGCGGATATGGACGCCCTTTTGGCCCAGTCCCGAGCCAATGGCTCGAAAATTATTCTGGTCGGTGACACGGAGCAGCTGGCGCCCGTCGACGCTGGTCGGCCGTTCGAGGACCTCCAGAAGGCCCACGGGGCTCTCGAACTGTCCGAGGTCCGCCGGCAGAAGGACCACGCGGATCGGGAAATCGGTCGGGCCATCCGAGAGGGCCGAACCGAGGACGCTGTGACCTCGATGAAGGCTCGGGGTCAATGGCATGTCGGTCAGCGCATTGGAGATGTGCGGGCCGCCATGGTGAACGCGTATGCCGATCGGCGAGCAGGAGGCCAGGACGCCATTATGGGTGCGAAAAGGAACACTGATGTGCGCGCACTCAATGCTGCTGCGCGAACGGCTTTGAGAGAGCGTGGCTTTCTGCGCGGGCCCGACGTTGAGGTAAAGACGCAGCATGGCAATAAAGCCTTCGCGACTGGTGATCGGGTCTTGTTTTGCGTCAATGACCGCATTACCGGAACCAAGAACGGCACGATCGGCGAGGTGGAGGCGATCAATGCGCGGCGGATGGTGGTGCGTCTGGGCGAACGCGAGCGTCTGACGCTTCGCCTTGATGCTGCGGAGCGGTTGCCCAAGGCCAAAGCCAAAGAGGCCGAGCTCACGGCCAAGCTGGCGGAGCTCCGTGCTGCTGGCAAGGCCGCGTTTGAGGACAGGCAGCACCGCAGCAAGGCCCCCGAAAGGGTGGCCAAAGAGATCGCCGAGCGAGAGGCGCGCACCCGAAAGATTGGGAAGCTCAGCAACGAGCTCAAGGCAGCTACGCAGGATCGGCGATCCCTACAGGGCGAGTCCAAGGCGCTGGTGAACCTCACACACGGCCATGCGATCACTGTCCACAAGGAGCAGGGGGAAACCTCTCGTGCGAACGGCCCAATTGCAGATAGGCCGGAGCTTGGCAATGGTGGGGATGCTTTGATGCTGGGACGGGGGGGGGAATCTCGACAACTCGCTTACGTCGGCGTTACCCGTAACGAGGGTAAGGTCCATGTTTTTGTGTGCCAGAAAGACGAAGAAAAAGTGATTGAAGCGTTCGGCATGCGTCAGGAGAAAGAAAGCGTGAACGACTACGAAGTGAAGGACTCACCGGATCCCGAGCGCTCGCCTAAGCGCCCAGGTCCTCACAATGATCGGGCGCCTATTGATCGGCAGCCCGAAGATCGCGGCAATGCTGAGGGGCGGCGTAAAGACCTCCTCCGTTCGCAAGGTGAAGCCGGGCGGGCCGGGGATGCCGTGTCGGATCGCCCGGAGCGCGGGAACGACGATGCGTGGCGGAACCGGGAGGAGGAGTTCTGGGCCCACCGGGATGCGTGGATGGAGCGACGGTTGGAGGAGGCGGCGCAGCGCCAGCGTGAGGAAGAAGGGCGCGACCGGGGCGCGGATCGTGCCCAGGTGGGCGCCGCTGACCTGACGCCGACGGAGCTCGCGGCTGCCCGCGCACGCGGAGCGGCGGCCTTCCACGACCGCGCTGATGCCCTTCAGGCGAACGCCCGCCTGGGCAAGAGTGCTGGGATCTTCGGCAATGTCTCGACGACCGAAACCGAGCGCTCCGTTTCCGTCTCGCACGACGGCTCGACGCTCCACTTAGATCAGGATCACTTCGAGCGACAGGCCGTCCGTGAGGCGCGGGAGGCCAAGTCGAAAGCGATCCTTCAGCAGAGCTCGAGCAAGGCCATCGAGAAAGAAGCCTTCGACAAGAAGGCGAATCAGGCCTCGATCGAACTGGATACCGAGATCCACCGGCTCAAGAACAGCAACGATCCGCGGGAGCGGGCTCGCGGTGAGCGGGCCGAAGAGGCGCGGAACAAGCTGCACGAAGCCGGCAAGGTCGACAATTTCCGCGGCTATCAGGAAGGCGTGATCGAGCTTCGCGACAGTCTGGCCAAGATGAAGCAGCAGGGTTCGGACCGCGATCTCTGGGCCCAGAAGGCGGAAGCCAACGATCCGGCGAACTACCAGAAGATCCGCGACGAGATCGCCGAGCTTCGTGCCAACGGCGGCGCCCGCCAGCAGATGCGCGCCGATCAGCTTGAGGAGGGTCTCAACGGGACGTTCGAGCAAGAGGTTCAGGGCAATCGCTTTGCGGCCCAGAACTCTCGGGCGCGGATCGCGTCCAGCATCGACGAGGATCGCAAGCGCGACCGCGCCGCGGCCTCCAAGGAGGCGGGGGCGGCGCAGACAACCCAGAGCCAGGACGCCTCGTCGGGGAGCTCGCCGTTCGACCAGCAGACCACGCAACAAAAGCGGGATCATGGATCAGCGGGTCACCAGCAGCAGTAAGCATCACCTACAACCGACAGGATCACGATTATGGAAAACACGCCTGAGACGCCCACTCCCCCTGTGACTACGCCCCCGACGCCCGCGCCACCGATGCCCGCGCCCCCGAGGCCGAAGACGCCGACGCGGGTAGACGACCACGACCACGAGTGACTCTCCGCGATACCATTGGGCTGACCCATATCGTTCAGCCCAATGGACCGCACCGACCCCAAAGCCCCCGCTGCCGCCCAGGATCCCGCCAAGCGGATCACGCGCAGCTTGCGCCTTGAGTCGGCACTCTGGGCTCAGTTGAACCAGCAGGCGGCGGAAGCCTCGATCCAGCTGGGGCGGCGAATCAGCGTCAACGGGCTGGTGCGACGGGCGCTGATCGACCAGCTGAAGCTCACGCCGCCGGACGCTCCGCCCGAAGCGGGTGACTGATCGGCTTCGCGAGGCCGAGCCGCGCCTCATGGGCTGGGCCGTCCGTGTCCTCGCCTACTACCCTGACGCCGTGGGCGTTGTCGCCCTCCTCCGGGCCCTGACGGCGGCAGAGGGTGCCGCGCTGGATTGGGGGCTGGTGGCCCTTGCGGCCGCTCTGTTACGCGCCCGGTGGCGGCGCGTCATCCTCCATCGTCTTGGGCATTGGCTCCGGTGACGTAGCGTTCCGGCGCCCCACGACTCGCATGGATAGCAGCGCTTCGGCTCTGGCGTCTCGTAGCCGCTCAATGACCGCGATTTTTTCGGGCCACGCGAGGGCTTGCGCCTTGAGGCGGGCGGCGGCCTTGTCCGCCAGGACGCGCTTCAATAGCTCTTTCATGCCGTCGTCCATGGCGACGATTCTATCGAGCAAAAAAGGGGTATTCGCAAAGCGTGGTTGGCGTCCGCCCGTGATCTCTTGCGTTACGTCGTGACGTAATTCGTAAAGCGCGGTTGACAATCGCTCCCTTATGAACGACATTGCACCCTAGGGCAGCACTGCGTGTTGCATGCGATTTTGCTGCTGTAGGCCTGCTGCGTCGAATGAAACGGAAGAAACGTCATGAAGACAGCCACCACCCGCCGCCGAAAAACCGACGCCCCCATCGGGACGGAACAGAAGTTCCCATCCGTCGCTCCTGCCAAGGGCGTTGAGCTCGTGATGGCAGATGCCTTGCAATGGATGGCTGCTCGTGAAGAGAACTCGATTCACGCCATAGTGACCGACCCGCCGTATGGCTTGATCGAGTTCGATGACGAAGAGCACGACAAGCTGCGTGCTGGTAAGGGGGGCGTGTGGCGAATTCCGCCGAGCTTTGATGGCAGCAAGCGAACCCCTCTGCCTCGCTTCACGGTACTAACGGCAGCCGACCGGGAGCGCCTCTCGACGTTCTTCGCTGCATTCGCCTACCAGGCCAGCCGGATTCTCGTTCCGGGCGGTCACTTGGTTATCGCGTCGAATCCCCTTGTCTCGTCAACCACGTTCGCAGCTGTCGAAACGTCCGGCCTTGAGAAGCGGGGGGAGTTGATTCGAGTGGTCAAAACGCTTCGCGGCGGAGATCGCCCGAAGGGAGCCGAGGCCGAATTCGCGGAAGTCTCCGTGATGCCTCGCTCAACATGGGAGCCATGGGGCCTGTTTCGTAAGCCCATCAGCGAGCGCACTGTTGCCGACAACCTACGTAAGTGGAAGACGGGAGGCTTTCGTCGCATCAGCGAAGACGAGCCGTTCAGGGATCTCTTTGAGGCTCCGCCGGCTCGTGATCCCGAGAGGAGCATTGCACCCCATCCGTCGATAAAGCCACAGCGACTCATGAGGCACTTGGTTCGCCACGTCCTCCCGATGGGCTCGGGCATTGTTTACGATCCCTTCTCGGGGAGTGGTTCGACATTGGCGGCGGCAGCGCATCTTGGGGTTCAGGCCATTGGCACAGAACGAGATGCTCTGTATTTCGCCATGGCAGCGAAGGCGATCCCCCAGCTGGCGGCGCTTGAATGAAGCCGGAGCAGATCCTCGACGAGATTCGAGGCAACTTTTCGGGTGGGCAGCGCCGGCGGTTTTTGCCAGGACTCGCGATCGCACTCATGGGATTCCTCAGAGAGCTTGGCGCGACGAATGGTCGCTTCAAAACGCTCGAGGCGTTTCATGAGGTCTACCCGAGGCTTCAGAAAGCCGGAGGCAAGTCGCTAAACACGCTCGCTGTCATGCGGCCAACCGGAGAAATGTTGACGATCCGCGGGTTCTATGATCGGGCCGCAAACTGGTTTCGGGAAGGCAATCAGCGTTTCGACTATCCAAGCGCCGCGCCTCACGCAACCCAGGCATGGGGCGACTACCTGCATTGGATCGAAGCGATGCTGGCATTCAGCGACGAAGATCTCTCTGCACTTCAATCAGAAATCGAAGGATTCGTTCTAGCTGAGCTTCCCTCACACGCGGTCGATCCTGCGAAGGTCATCAGAAAGCCCCCGCGGTTCCTCTGGTTCCTGGAGCAGTTTGATCTGTCGGCCCAAAAGGGCGAGACAACAGGCGCCGCCTATCAAGGAACGGTCTTCGGATACATCCGCGCCGACGCCCCACACCTTCAGGTTGAGGTTGGCAAGGTCCGAACTGGATCCAAGCGCGAGAAGCGCGTTGGGGACATCGACGCGAGAGACGGTGCAGACTTGGTGCTCTCAGCAGAGGTCAAGCAGTTCGCTCTTGGTACCGGCGCCCTGCCTGACCTCGCTGAGTTCGCCAACTTGATCGCCACACACAAAGCGCTCGGTTTGGTTGTGGCACTCGAGTTTGAGCCCGGTGCCGCCGCCGCAATCGAGGCCATGGGCTTGCAGCCGCTTTCGCGCAAGGACCTTATCGAGCGCGTTCGGATCTGGGATCCGCTAAAGCAGGACATTGCGATGAATGCTGTCCTCTACTACGTCAGCTTCCGCGAGCAGAGTAGCCCCCTGTATAAGCGGGTCAAAGGGTTTCTTGAAGCGATAGATACGCCGAGGGATAGCAGTACGGCTAACACCCCACCTGATGACGCCTCAGGCGACGTGTGAACCGCGCAGCACGACTGTTCGCTCAATCCCTGCATTCGTAGCCATGCGATCGTTGCTTCGAGCGGAAGTGGATTCGGCATGCCCGTCAACATCCTGAATCTCTCGGCTTTCCGCGTCACCGCGGTTGAGGATGAAGCGCACGACTACCACGTCCGAGCCGAGATCGTTGACCCGCCGAGCAGGTGCCGCGAGTGCGGGTCTGATCGGATCTCGCCGTGGGGCGCCCGAGAGGCAGTGATCAAGGACCTCCCCATCCACGGCAAGCGGGTAGGTATCTACGTCCATGTCCGCCGCTTTCGCTGCGCGGGCTGCGGCAAGACCTTCTCCGAGACGATGCCGGCGGTGTCCGAGAACCGCCTGATGACGGATCGGCTGGTCCGATGGATCGGCGAGCAGTCCATGCGTCGCACCTTCACCTCGATCGCCGAGGAGACGGGCGTGGTCGAGGGCACCGTCCGCAACATCTTCCGGGACTTCGTGACCGCGCTCGAGAAGACCGTCCGCTTCGAAACCCCGAAATGGATGGGGATCGACGAAATCCACCTCATCAAACCGCGGTGCGTGGTCAGCAACATCGCCAACAACACCATCGTTGAGTTGTTGGCCAACCGGAACAAGGAGACCGTGGCCCGCTATTTGGCCCGCCTCCCCGAGAAGGACCGGGTCCAGCATGTCGCGATGGATATGTGGACGCCGTACCGCGACGCGGTGAAGACCGTCATGCCCTGGGCGACCATCGTGATCGACAAGTTCCACGTCGTCCGTATGGCCAATGACGCTCTGGAGCGCGCCCGGAAGTCGATGCGAGGCGAGCTCACTCTCCGCCAGAAGCGCGGGCTGATGCACGACCGCTTTGTCCTGCTGCGCCGGGAGGCGGACCTGACGCCGGAGCAGCGCTTGACAATGGACGGCTGGGTGAAGAACTACCCGCTCCTCGGCGAGGCGTACAGGCTCAAGGAGGCTTTCTACGGGGTCTACGAGCAGGCCACCTCACGGCAGGACGCGGAGGCCCGCTGGGCGTCCTGGCATCGGTCTGTGCCCCAGGAGCTCATGCCGCACTTCGGCGATCTCGTCCGAGCCGTCATGAACTGGGAGCCGCACGTCTTCGCCTACTTCGATCATCCTGTCACCAACGCCTACACCGAGAGCCTGAACAACCTGATCCGGGTCACGAACCGGCTCGGCCGCGGATACAGCTTCGAGGCCCTGAGAGCCAAGATCCTGTTCACCGAAGGCATGCACAAGCGCGACAGGGTGAGACCGAAGTTCGAGAGAAGGACGCCGGAACGGGAGCGGCCGACCTACGGGCGATTCAGCACGGCAGCGCTGCGACAGCGGGACGACTCACTGCGCGTGGCCGAGCCACGGCCGATCTACGGCGTGGACATCGCAACACTGATCGCGAAGCTGGAAGCCGGCGAGCTCTGAGCCGAAAGCCCCGGATTCCAACCGCGGATTACGAATACCCCTTTTTTGCTCGATAGAATCGTCGCCATGGACGACGGCATGAAAGA
>ERZ1066115.177-NODE-177-length-21526-cov-17.941968_pt1 | contig 21526 bp, 22 predicted proteins | sample MGYA00382762_ERZ1066115 | MGnify/ENA primary metagenome ERZ1066115 (study PRJEB33369, sample SAMEA5778345) | biofilm metagenome | biome: Industrial cooling water; feature: Water cooling tower basin; material: Biofilm | place: United Arab Emirates | collected... | reverse complement strand
CTTCTAAGCAGCAGGTCGGGGGTTCGAGTCCCTCCGGGCGCGCCAGCGCAGCCAAGATCAGGCACCCAAGCCGGCACAGCAGGTTGCCGCAATCCCCTCCGCACACCACCTTGCGCGCAAGCGCCCGTTTTGCCACAGCCCTTGGGTACGCCAGGGCGGGTGGCGCCTGTGGCGTGGCTCGGCCGATACCAATCCGGATGGGCTGTCGAGCGCTTCTCCAGCGCCATTTGCACCAGCCACCAGCGGCATGGGCAGGCTCTGCCAACCGCGCCACGAACGAGGGCCGACTCAACCCCCTTGCGAAACGCAAACCAGCCGCCCGCTGCCAGCCAAAGCGGCACAGTCGCGCAGCGCAAATCGGGAAACCTGGGCAACAAAAAAGCGCCCCGAAGGCGCTTTTAAATTGATTCCTCGAAAACCGAGGAATTTGGTCGGGGCGGTGGGATTCGAACTCACGACCCTCTGCTCCCAAAGCAGATGCGCTACCAGACTGCGCTACGCCCCGACACAAGCCGCGCATTATAGTCGGCTTCAGCCGAAAACCCAAGAAAAAAATCAAAAACCCGGAGCAACTCGGCACCGCTGGTGCCCGCCCATCGATTCCTCACCGCGCCCGAAATTGGCCCACCAGCAACCACCTCCTCCCCACGATTGCTCAAGACTTAAGCAGACCTGCCCGGCACTGCTACGTCGATGAGCAGCAAAAGCACAAAGCAGGCCGCCAATAGAAAAGCCGCAACCCGATGAATGAAATGAATTTTTTCCAATTCAAGCCGCCTGGCAACAAGCCGGCACGGGATTCGCACCCCCTCCCCGCCGGCAGGCCCGTACCACGCCATCGCCGTGCGCAGCCGTGCCACAAAACCAACCAGGAGACATTCCATGCACAAATCCCTGCTTTCTTCCCTGAGCCTGGCCTTGCTTGCCGGCCTCGGCAGTTCCGGCGCCCAGGCGGTCAGCTTCACCCACGAAGGGGTCACCCTCGACATCAACGGCACGGTCAACGGCTTCTACGTCAACCGCGAGGAAAAAACCACAGACCGCCGCACCGGCGCCAGCACGACCAAGACCAACAGCGCCCTGTCCAACGGCCTGCTACCCGGCTGGATCAACTTTGTCGTCACCACCCAGATCGACGGCCAGGACATCAAGGCACATTTCAGCTTTGCACCGGGAATCAACAACAACTCGCAGGTGGTCGGCCTGCCCATCGGCAACAACGCCAACGGTGCCGGCAACGTCAACCCCTACAGCCAGATCGATACCCGCAACGTCTATTTTCAGTTCGGCAATGCGCAGTGGGGGACGTTGAAGTTTGGCCGCGACATCGGCCTGTTCGGCCAGAACGTGATCCTCTCCGACATGACCCTGCTCGGCGTCGGCGGCACCAGCAATGCCGGGATTCCATACAACACCACCTTCGGGATGATCGGCCACGGCTACATGTACACCGGTTTCCAGCCGCAGATCACCTATAGCACGCCCAAGCTCGGCGGCTGGCAAGCGGCAGCCGGAATTTTCCAGCCGTCCAACTTCGCCGGCGACCAGACCAAGACCCCGGGTTTCCAGGCCAAAGTCGATTACGACTGGGGTGGCCAACTGCCCGGCAAGGTTTGGACCGGCCTGGTCTCGCAATCGACGCAGTGCGCCCAGACGCCCTGTGCCACCCAGTCCTTCAGTGCCACCGGCTTCGAGCTGGGCGGCAAGGTCAAGATCGGCAATTTCGAAACCCTGGCCTACGCCTTCAACGGCAAGGGCCTGGGCCTGTCCACGGTGGGCGCCCAGTTCTTCGGCGGCAGCAACAATGCCGGCAGCAAGACCGATTCCCGTGGCTATTTCCTGCAAGGCACCTACCAGTGGGGCAAGACCAAAATCGGCCTGAATTTTGGCGAAAACCGCGACAAGGACGGCTTTGCCCTGACCGGCGCCGGCAACAGCAACGAAATTCGCAATCGTGCCTACACCTTCGGGGTGTACCACGCCCTCAACAAGATGGTGACGCTGGTTGGCGAGATCAATCAGGAACGAGTCAGCAATATTCTCGACAGCAACAAGGACAGCCGCAGCCGGACCCTTTCGATCGGCGGCATTCTCTTCTTCTGAAGCGGTCGCCGGCCGCCCGGAGAAATTATCCCTAGCTGCGGAAGCACCAGCCGCTTCCAAGGTTTGGCGCCCTTCGGGGCGCCTTTTTTGTTTCGCGGGAAGGCCGAAAAGGATCAAGGCAAGCACGATAAATCCCATACAAAACAGGGCAATGGCGCAAGCAGTAAAAGTGCGGTTGCCAGGCAATCGCTTTTCTGATATTTAATCGGGTTTTTCGTCACCAGGACGCATCAGAAATGGCAGAAGACCTGCTCCACAAGCATTTCACCCCCTACGAACCAAAGGCGGGCGAAGACTACATGAGCGCCAAGCAGCTGGCACATTTCCGGAAGATTCTTGAAACCCTGAAAAAGGAGTTGAGCGAGGATATCGACCGCACCGTCCACACCATGCAGGACGAAGCGACGGTCTTTGCCGACCCCAACGACCGGGCCAGCCAGGAAACCGACATGGCGATCGAATTGCGCAACCGCGACCGCGAACGCAAGCTGATCAAGAAGATCGACGAAACGCTCGCACGCATCGACGGCGACGATTACGGCTACTGCAACAAGTGCGGCGTCGAAATCGGCATCAAGCGCCTTGAAGCCCGTCCGACGGCCACCCTGTGCATCGACTGCAAGACCCTTGAGGAACTCAAGGAAAAGCAAATGGCCAAGTAAGCCACCCGCTTTTTCGGGCAAATTCACGGTCGACCGTGAACAGCGCCCAAATTCTCGCAAAAGCGCCTTCAAGGCGCTTTTTGCTTGTCTGGACACCGCGAGCTCCACAGCAACAAAAAAGCGCCCCGCAGGGCGCTTGGCAACTCGCCGGGACTCCCCTCCGGGAGCCCCGTCACCGGAGCTGGCTTACTGGGCGGCGGCAGGCGCCGCTTCTTCCTCGGCAGCCGCCTTCATCGACAGCTTGACGCGGCCGCGCTCATCGGTTTCGAGGACCTTGACGCGGATGACCTGGCCTTCCTTGACGTAGTCTTCAACCTTGTTGACGCGCTCCTTGGCGATCTGCGAAATGTGCAGCAGACCATCCTTGCCCGGCAGCACCTGAACGATGGCACCGAAGTCGAGGATCTTGAGCACGGTACCTTCGTAGATCTTGCCAATCTCGACTTCTGCAGTAATTGCATCAATCTTGGCCCGGGCAGCGGCAGCCGCATCGCCGGAGGTGGCCGCGATGGTGATCGTGCCGTCGTCCTGGATGTCGATGGTGGTACCGGTTTCTTCGGTGATCGAACGAATCACCGCACCGCCCTTGCCGATCACGTCGCGGATCTTTTCCGGATTGATCTTGAAGGTGTACAGGCGCGGCGCGTAGGCAGACATCTCTTCACGCGGGCCGGCTGCAGCTTCCTGCATCAGGCCGAGGATGTGCATGCGGGCGTCCTTGGCCTGGGCCAGGGCAACTTGCATGATTTCCTTGGTGATCCCCTGGATCTTGATATCCATCTGCAGGGCGGTGATACCGGTCGTCGAACCGGCCACCTTGAAGTCCATGTCGCCGAGGTGATCTTCGTCACCGAGGATGTCGGTCAGCACGGCGAAGCGGTTGCCCTCCTTGATCAGCCCCATGGCGATGCCGGCGACGTGCGCCTTGAGCGGCACGCCAGCATCCATCAGCGCCAAGCAGCCGCCGCAGACCGAAGCCATCGACGAGGAGCCATTGGACTCAGTGATTTCGGAGACGACGCGCATCGAGTAGGAGAAGTCCTCCGGCTTCGGCAGCACGGCAAGCAGCGCACGCTTGGCGAGGCGGCCATGACCGATTTCGCGACGCTTCGGCGAACCGACGCGACCGCATTCGCCGGTGGCGTACGGAGGCATGTTGTAGTGCAGCATGAAGCGGTCGCGGTATTCACCGGCCAGCGCGTCGATGATCTGCTCATCGCGGTTGGTGCCGAGGGTGGCCACGGCCAATGCCTGGGTTTCGCCACGGGTGAACAGCGCCGAACCGTGGGTACGCGGCAGCACGCCGGAACGCATGGTGATCGGACGCACGGTGCGGGTGTCGCGACCGTCGATACGCGGAGCGCCGCTGAGGATGCGACCACGAACAATGGCGGCTTCCATTTCGAAGAACAGGTTGCCGACGGTGTTAGCGTCCGGCGCACCTTCTTCACCGGTGCACAACGCAGCAACCGCATCGGCGGCGAGGGCCTTGACGGTCTGGCTGCGCGCCTGCTTGGAGGTGATGCTGTAAGCCTCTTCGAGCTTGGCACCGACCAGATCCTTGAGGCGGGCGAGCAGGGCTTCGTCCTTGGCCGGGGCTTGCCATTCCCACTCCGGCTTGCCGGCTTCTTCGACCAATTCGTTGATCGCGTTGATCGCCTTCTGCATTTCGGTGTGACCGAAAACCACGGCGCCGAGCATGATCTCTTCCGACAGCTGGTCGGCTTCCGACTCAACCATCAGCACGGCGGCTTCAGTACCGGCAACCACCAGATCCAGCTGAGTTTCCTTGAGCTGGGTCGCGGTCGGGCAGAGCACGTACTGGCCGTTGATGTAGCCAACGCGGGCCGCACCGATCGGGCCTGCAAACGGAATGCCGGAAATCGCCAGCGCGGCAGAAGCGCCGATCATCGCCGGAATATCGGAATCGATTTCCGGATTCAGCGAGAGCACGGTGGCGACGATCTGGACTTCGTTATAGAAACCTTCCGGGAACAGCGGACGGATCGGACGATCGATCAGGCGGCAGGTGAGGATTTCCTTTTCCGAAGGACGACCTTCACGCTTGAAGAAGCCACCGGGGATACGGCCGGCAGCGTAAACCTTTTCCTGGTAATCAACGGTCAGCGGGAAGAAATCCTGACCCGGCTTGGCGCTCTTGGCACCGACGACGGTCACCAGAACGACCGTCTCTTCCATCGACACCATCACGGCGCCGCCGGCCTGACGTGCAATCTCACCGGTTTCCAGGGTGACCTGATGCTCGCCGTAGGCAAAAGTCTTTTTCACGACATTAAACATAACGTCCTTTCTCACTCAACACATTTATCAACAATAACAACGCTTTACTACACAACAAAGAACAACGGTACAACAAAAAGCAAAAAAGCGGCCGGGAACTTTCCGGGCCGCTTTTTCGTGGCTTGGCGTGCGCCTTGTTACTTGCGCAGACCCAGCTTGGTGATCAGGTTGCGGTAGCGCTCGACATCGGTACCCTTCAGGTAGTCAAGCAGCTTGCGGCGCTGGGAAACCAGGCGCAGCAGACCACGACGGGAGTGGTGATCCTTGGTGTGCTCCTTGAAGTGCGGCTGCAGATCGTTGATGCGGGCGGTCAGCAGGGCGACCTGAACTTCGGGAGAACCGGTGTCACCCTTGGACTGGGCGAATTCGGCAACGATAGCTGCCTTGGCTGCGGCGTTCATGGACATGTCAAACTCACTTTCATTGAAACGACGTCGCCCCGGTTTGATAGAGCAGACGCCAGTTTAAAAACCGCACAGCGCGGAAAAACGGAATTCTAGCAGATCAACCTGCCAATTCAAACAGCCAATTGCACCAGCCTTTTCGGCCACAGGCGCCCCCCGACCCCCGGCTCGCCGACGCCAAGCAAGCGGCCATCGGCATAGACGCGAATCTTTCCGGCCAGAGCAACGGGCAAGGCCACCGGATTCCCGTGGCTGAAGCGTTCGGCGGCGGCAGCGTCGAGTTCGACCTGCGGCAGCGTGGAGAGCAATGCATCGACCGGGGCCAACCGCTCTGGCCGTGCCTCTTCGGCCAGCGCCTCAAGCTCGGCTAGAGTTACCGCCCCGTGCAAATCCAGAGCACCGACCCGGGTCCGCCGCAGTGCCGTCAGATGCGCGCCACAACCCAGCGCCCGCCCGAGATCGGCGGCCAGCACACGGATGTAGGTGCCCTTGCTGCAACTGACGCGTATCCGCACCAGATCGCCGGCAAACTCCAGCAACTCAAGCGCGTGGATGGTCACTGCCCGGGGTGCCCGCTCGACCTCGATGCCCTTGCGGGCCAGTTCATAGAGCGGCCGCCCGTCGCGCTTGAGCGCCGAATGCATCGGCGGCACCTGCTCGATTGGCCCGGTGAATTGCGGCAACAGCGCAAGAAATTGCGCTTTTTCGACGTTGACCGTAGCAGTCGCCGTCACCTGCCCTTCGGCATCGCCGGTGTCGGTTTCGACACCCAGCTTGAGTTCGGCTTCATAGGTCTTGTCGGCATCGAGCAAGTCAGCCGAAAACTTGGTCGCCTCACCGAAGCACAAGGGCAACAAGCCCGAGGCCAGCGGGTCCAGCGTCCCGGTGTGCCCACCCTTGGCGGCCGAAAACAAGCGTCGGGCCTTTTGCAAGGCATCGTTGGACGACAAGCCAAGCGGTTTGTCGAGCAAGAGAACGCCATCGACCTGCTTCCAGGTCTTCTTGACTTTAGGCTGCATCGAGGCGACTCAGGACTGCGGAGCCGCTTCGTCGTCTTCCGCATCGGCAGCAGAAACCGAATTGGCCTGGTCGATCAGCTGCGACAGGCTGGCACCGCGCTCCAACGAATTGTCATAAACAAAATGCAGTTCCGGCAGCGTGTGGATATGGATGCGCCGCCCCAATTCACGGCGCAGGAAGCCGGAAGCACGCTTCAGGCCGCGCTGGATTTCTTCCAGATGCTCGGCCTTGAGCGTGGTGAAGAAAATTTTGGCGTGCGCGTAATCCGGGGTCAACTCGACTTCGGTCAGGCTGATCATGCCAACACGCGGGTCTTTCAATTCTGTACGGATCAGGTCGGCGAGGTCGCGGCGCACTTGCTCCGCGACCCGTTCGCTCCGCTGAAAACCGCGAGGAGCTTGCTTTCTCATTACAACGACCGTGCCACTTCCTGGATTTCGTACACTTCGAGCTGATCGCCGACTTCGATATCGTTATTGCCGCGCAGCGACAGACCGCATTCGAAGTTGGAGCGCACTTCCTTGACGTCGTCCTTGAAGCGCTTGAGCGAGTCGAGTTCGCCATCCCACTGAACCACGTTGTTGCGGATCAAACGGACACGCGAAGCCCGCTTGACGATACCTTCGAGCACATAACAACCGGCAATCGTGCCGACGCGCGAAATGGTGTACACCTGACGAATCTCGACCATGCCGGTGACCTGCTCGCGCTTCTCGGGCGCCAGCATGCCGGACAGTGCCGCCTTGACCTCGTCAACCGCGTCGTAAATCACGTTGTAGTAACGGATATCGACGCCAAAACCTTCGGCCAGCTTGCGGGCGCTGGCATCGGCACGGGTGTTGAAGCCGATGATGACGGCCCCCGAAGCTTGTGCCAGGTTGACGTCGGATTCGGAAATCGCACCGACCGCACCGTGGATGACGTTGACCCGGACTTCCTCGTTCGACAGCTTCTGCAGGGTCTGCACCAGCGCTTCCTGCGAACCTTGCACATCGGCCTTGACGATCAGCGGCAGGGTCTTGACCTCGCCCTCTTCCATCTGCTGGAACATGCTTTCCAGCTTGGCCGCCTGCTGCTTGGCGAGCTTGACGTCGCGGAACTTGCCCTGGCGGAACAGGGCGATTTCGCGCGCCTTCTTCTCATCGACCAGGACGATGGCCTCTTCACCAGCCGCCGGCACATCCGACAGACCGAGGATTTCGACCGGAATCGACGGGCCGGCTTCGTTGATCGGCTTGCCGTTCTCGTCGAGCATGGCACGGACCTTACCGAAGACCTGGCCGGCGAGCACGACGTCACCACGACGCAGCGTACCGGACTGGACCAGCATGGTCGCCACCGCACCGCGCCCCTTGTCGAGGCGGGCTTCGATGATCAGACCCTTGGCCGGCGCTTCCTTGGCTGCAGTCAGCTCCAGGATTTCAGCCTGCAGCAGAATCTGCTCCAGCAGCTCGTCGATGCCCAGGCCCTTCTTGGCCGAGACCGGGCAGAACGGCGAGTCGCCACCGTACTCTTCCGGGATCACGCCTTCAGCCACCAGCTCCTGCTTGACGCGGTCGGGATTGGCATCGGGCTTGTCGATCTTGTTGACCGCCACCACCAGCGGCACACCGGCCGCCTTGGCGTGGTGAATCGCTTCCTTGGTTTGCGGCATCACGCCGTCGTCGGCGGCAACCACCAGGACCACGATGTCGGTCGCCTTGGCACCACGGGCACGCATGGCGGTAAACGCCTCGTGACCCGGGGTATCGAGGAAGGTGATCATGCCGCGCTCGGTTTCCACGTGGTAGGCACCGATGTGCTGGGTAATCCCACCGGCTTCACCGGCCGCCACCTTGGCGCGACGGATGTAGTCGAGCAGCGAGGTCTTGCCGTGGTCGACGTGACCCATCACGGTCACTACCGGTGCACGCGGCAATTGCTCGGCATCCTTGTGCTCGGCGTGTTCCTCGAGGAAGGCATCCGGGTCGTCCAGCTTGGCGGCAACCGCCTTGTGGCCCATTTCCTCGACAACGATCATCGCCGTTTCCTGGTCCACCACCTGGTTGATGGTGACCATCGAACCCATCTTCATCATCGCCTTGATCACTTCGGTGGCCTTGACCGCCATCTTGTGAGCGAGATCGGAGACGGAAATGGTTTCCGGGACGTGCACTTCGCGGGTAATCGGTTCGGTCGGCGCCTGGAAGCTGCCCTGACCATCGTCACCCTTGTTCTGCTTCTTGTTGCCGTGACGGCCTTCCTTCCAGGAACTACCGACATCGGAACTCTTGGTCTTGAGACCGCCCTTTTTCTTGCCATCATCGGCAGAACGGGCCTTGTCCTTCTTGTTGCCATCCTTGCCAACCGCGTCGGGCTTCTTGTGCAAGGTACCCTTTTCGCTGGCCGGCGCGGCCTTGGCCTGGGCTGCAGCCTGCTGCTTGGCCAATTCGGCCGCCTTGGCCGCTGCCGAAGCGGCTTCGGCCTGCAAGCGCATGGCCGCCAATTGGGCCTCACGGGCCTTCTTCTCGGCCAGTTCACGCTCCTGGATTTCACGCAGGCGGCTGGCACGGCGGGCCGCTTCCTCGCGAGACTTCAGTTCCTTTTCGCCGATGATCGCAGCGCGGTCGAGAACGCGCGGACGAGCCGGCGCTTCGGCGGAAGCGTCTGCCGCTTCAGCGGACTCAGCACCCTCAGCGGATTCAATGGCCTCGGCACTCTCGGCGGCCAGCTCGGGCTCGGGCTCCGGCTCGGGCTCGACTTCCGGCAGCGGCTCGGGTTCGGGTTCGGGCTCGGCTTCGACCACCGGCTCGGGAATCACTTCCACTACCGGCTCAGGCAGCACCTCGGCAACCGGCACTTCGGCAATCACTTCCGGCATCGCATCGAGATTCAGCTCGTCACCCTGCTCGCCGGCAGCAGCACCGGTCTCGGCGACATCGCGCTTGATCAGGACGCGCTTCTTGCGCACTTCGACCTGCACCGTACGGGCCCGGCCATGGGCATCGGTTGCCTTGATCTCGGAGGTCTGCTTGCGCATCAGCGTGATCTTGTTGTTCGGAGACTGGTCGCCATGCGAGCGGCGCAGGTAGTCCAGCAGCTTGGCCTTGTCCTGGTCGGTCAGGGTGTCGTTAGCCCCCGACTTGCCGACACCGGCCTTGCTCAATTGCTCAAGCAGGGCCGAAACCGGCATTTTGAGTTCGACGGCAAATTGTGAAACGGTTGTTGCTGACATGCTCGTTACCTCCCCCTCACTCGAACCAATGAGCGCGTGCCTTGAGGATCAACTCCTTGGCGCGGGTCTCGTCGATCCCGGTGATTTCCATCAGTTCATCCACGGCCAGTTCGGCGAGGTCGTCGCGCGTCTTGACGTCGTGGCCGGCCAGTTTGGCCGCGATTTCCTTGCTCATTCCCTCCAGACCAATCAGGTCCTCGGAAACGTTCTCCAACTGTTCTTCGGTGGCAATAGCTTCAGTCAGCAACACATTGCGCGCACGATTGCGCAATTCATTGACCAGTTCCTCATCCAGGCCTTCGATTTCCAGCATTTCGGCAAGCGGCACATAGGCCACTTCTTCCAGCGTCGAGAAACCTTCCTCGATCAGCAGATCGGCCAGCTCCTCGTCGATATCCAGTTTTTCCATGAAGGTCACGCGGGTCACCGCATGCTCGGCCTCGGCCCGCTTCTCGGATTCATCCTGCGTCATCAGGTTGATCGTCCAGCCAGTCAGCTCGGAAGCCAGACGAACGTTCTGGCCGCTGCGACCAATCGCAATCGCCAGGTTATCTTCGTCAACAACCACGTCCATCGCGTGCTTTTCTTCGTCGACCACGATCGACGACACTTCGGCCGGCGACAGTGCGCCGATCACGAATTGCGCCGGATCGGCCGACCAGAGCACGATATCGACGTTCTCGCCGCCGACTTCGTTGCGCACGGCGGTCACGCGCGAACCGCGCAAGCCGACACAGGTACCGATCGGGTCGACACGGGGATCATTGGACTTGACGGCGATCTTGGCGCGCAAGCCAGGATCGCGGGCGCAGGCCTTGAGCTCCATCAGACCATCGGAGATCTCCGGCACTTCCAGCGCGAACAGCTGGATCACGAATTCCGGCGCAGTCCGCGACAGGATGATCTGCGGCCCACGGGCGCCACGGTCAACACGCAGCAGATAGGCTTTTACCCGGTCGCCAACGCGCAGGTTTTCTTTCGGAATCATCTGGTCGCGCGGCAGCAGGGCTTCGACCTTGCCTGCCTCGACGATGGCATTGCCGCGCTCCATGCGCTTGATCGTGCCGGAAACGACGTGTTCCTTGCGATCCAGGAAGTCCTGCAGGATCTGTTCGCGCTCGGCGTCGCGGATCCGCTGCAGGATCACCTGCTTGGCGGCCTGGGCGCCAATACGACCGAAGTCAATCGGCTCCAGGGGTTCTTCGAGGAAGTCACCAACTTCGATTTCGGCATCATCCTTCTGCGCATCCGACAGCGGAATCTGCAGGTATTCGTTGACGTACTCGTCGTCGGCAACCACCTGCCAGCGACGGAAGGAGTCGTAGTTCCCGGTATTGCGATCAATCGAGACCCGAACATCGGCCTCGTCGTGAATGCGTTTTTTGGTCGCCGAAGCCAGCGCCATTTCCAGCGCGCCGAAAACGATTTCCTTATTGACGTTCTTTTCGCGGGCCAGAGCATCGACCAGCAGCAACATTTCACGGCTCATGGGCTAAAACCTCCTGGTACTTCAGTCGAAACGCGGCACCAGACGTGCCTTTTCGATATTGGTGAATTCGAGTTCCACGTCTTCCTGCTTGCCGTCCTGGTTCAGACGCAGGCCCACCTTGCCGTCCTGGCAACCCAGCAACTCCCCCTGGAAGTTGCGACGGTTGTTCTGGGGAATACGGATCTTGATCTGGACATCCTGACCGGCGAAGCGCGCAAAATCGGCTTCCTTCTTGACCACGCGATCCATCCCCGGCGAGGAAATCTCAAGCCGGTCGTAATCGATGTTTTCGACCTCGAAAACCCGGGTCAGCTGATTGGACACCTTGGCGCAATCCTCGACGTCGATGCCGCTCTCGCGCTCCGGTGCGTCGATAAAGACACGAATGGTGCGCGCCCGAGGCGACATTTCGACATCAACCAGCTCGTAACCCAGGCCGGTCACAGTCGTTTCGATCAGAGAGTTCAAATCCATAGCCACAAATAAAAAATGGGCGTAACGCCCACCCCAGAGTAAAAGATGATGCCTTGCCACCCCGTCACGAACACGCAAAGGACGCAGCAAGTGGAACAAACCCACGGATTATAACGGTTTTTTAATCTTCCGTAAATGTTGCAACAGCAAAACGGAGGCTGCGACCGCTGCCGCAACCTCCCTTGCCGCCTTAGCCGTTCTGGGGCGCCGGGCTGGCCGGCAGAGCCTTGAGCAACTGCTTGATCTCAAGCTCGGTCAGTTCGCGGCAACGGCCGCGCTTTAGTTGCGGCGGCAGCACGAAGGGGCCGTAGCGCACCCGGATCAGACGACTGACCGTACAACCGACCGCCTCGAACATCCGCCGCACTTCGCGATTGCGACCTTCGAAGATGGTCACCCGATACCACTTGTTTGCACCCTCACCGCCGGCATCGACCAGCGCACCGAAATTGGCCGGACCATCTTCCAGCTCGACACCTTTGAGCAATTGCTGCTGTGCATCCATGGTCAGCTCACCCAGCACGCGCACCGCGTACTCGCGCACCAGTTGCGAACTCGGGTGCATCAGCTTGTTGGCCAGCTCGCCGGAAGTGGTGAACAACAGCAAGCCCGAGGTATTGAAGTCGAGACGACCGACGTTGATCCAACGCCCACCGCGCATTCGCGGCAAGGCGGCAAACACCGAGGGGCGACCATCCGGGTCATCACGCGAAACGATCTCACCTTCCGGCTTGTGGTACATCAGCACGCGCGGCGGACGCGAACTGCCGGTGAAGCGGATATTGATCAGGCGACCGCCGATTTTCACCTTATCGGTCGGCACCACCGACTGGCCGAGGTGCGCCACCTCGCCATTGACGCTGACCTTGCCGGCAGCGATCCATTCTTCCATTTCGCGGCGCGAACCGACCCCGGCCTGGGCCAGGATCTTCTGCAGGCGCTCCGGCTTGGCCTCGGGCAAGGGCTTGCCGTTGCGACCAATGGTGCCGCGATGCGCGCGGCCGGTCGGCGGCGGCTTGCGATTGCCCCGCTGCGGCGCAGCGGCAGCCGGGGTGGACGGTGCGGCCTCGCCGCCGTCGTCCGTGACAGATTCACGGTCGACGCGGCTTTCGCCCTGATTTTCCCGTCCGGGCGTCTTCTGCGACGGGCGGAAGGGGGTACGTTTGGCCTTCATGCTTCAAGCTCCAGGTTTTGTGCAATCTGTTCCAGCGGCGGCAATTCACTGACCGAGCGCAGTCCCAGATCATCGAGAAATTGTTTGGTGGTCGCCAGCAAGGCCGGGCGGCCGGGCGTGTCGCGATGTCCGACGACATCGATCCAGCCCCGCTCCTCCAGCGTCTTGATCACATTGCTATTGACCGTGACCCCGCGAATTTCTTCAATATCGCCACGGGTCACTGGTTGACGGTAGGCGATGATCGCCAGGGTTTCCAGCACCGCCCGCGAATACTTGGGCGGTTTTTCGGGATTGAGCCGCTCAAGATACGGCAAATACTCGGCCCGGGTGCGAAAACGCCAGCCCGAAGCCAGTTGCACCAGCTCAACCGGCCGTTCAGCGTAATCGCCGCGCAATTGGTCGAGCAGCTTGCGCAACAGATCGGTCGACACTTCTTCGTCGAACATCTTGCGCATCTCCAGCGGCGTCATCGGCTCGCGCGCAGCCAGCAAGGCCGCCTCAAGCACCCGCTGCATCCGCTCCAGATCGAGATCAACTGACATCGTCGTCCTCCGGCAACGGCTCCGGCTCGCCGTCGCTGACATTCACGTAGATCGGTGCAAAGGCTTCGGTTTGAGTGATCTTGATCAGTTTTTCCCGGCCCAGTTCAAGCATTGCCAGAAAATGCACGACCAACCCGGGCACGCCCATCTCGGGATCGAAAATTTCCTCAAAGCGGACAAAGCCACCGCGCTCCTGCAAGCAGCGCAGGATGATCCCCATGTGCTCGCGCACCGAGAGCTCCTCGCGGCTGATCTTGTGGTTTCGACTCAACTTGGCCTGGCGCACCACCGCCATCCAGGCTTCCTTGATGTCGTCGAGCGAGACCTCGGGCAGGCGCACCAGCAGCGATTTTTCAACCAGGGTTTCGACCCAGAAAAATTCGCGTTCGGCCTGCGGCATTTCATTCAGCTTCTGGCCGGCAAGCTTGATCTGCTCGTACTCCATCAGCCGACGCACCAGTTCGGCACGCGGATCGTCGGCGCCCTCGCCTTCGGCCGCCTTGGGCCGGGGCAGCAACATGCGCGACTTGATCTCGATCAGCATCGCCGCCATCACCAGATATTCGGCTGCCAGTTCGAGGTTGCTGGCGCGCATCGCCTCGACATAATCGAGATACTGTCGGGTCAGCGGCGCCATCGGGATGTCGAGAATATCGACGTTGGCCTTGCGGATCAGGTAGAGCAGCAGGTCAAGCGGGCCTTCAAAGGCGTCGAGCATGATCTCCAGCGCATCCGGCGGGATGTAGAGATCCTGCGGCAGCTGGTCGAGCGGCTGGCCGTAGATGCGCGCCACCGGCAGCAACAGGTCAGGCTGCACGAAACCCTCGGGGAAGTGCACCACCTCCCCGGGATTTTCCTCTTCCAGCAGGTCGACCGTGGCTGCCGTCATCTCAGCTCGCTGCGTCCCGGCCCTGACCGCGATAGTGCAGGTAAAGGTTGCGGAAATAGATGATCAGGCCGAGCCCCTGGCCGAAGATGAACACCGGGTCGTTGCGGTGCACCGCATAGACCGTCAGCACCACCCCGCCGGCGATGCTGAAGTACCAGAAGGCGACCGGCACGACCACGCGCTTTTCCTTCTCGCTCGACCACCACTGCACCACGAAGCGCATCATGAACAAGCCCTGGCCGCCGAAACCGACAGCGATCCAGATCAGGGCCTCCCAGTCATAACCCAGCATCGCGCGCCCGCTCAGTCGTAAGCGAGGCCCATCGCCTCGCGCACGTCACGCATCGTCTCGCGGGCATACCCACGAGCCTTTTCGCAGCCGTCGGCCACGATGTTGCGGACCAGCACAGGATCGTCGAGGTACATCTGCGCGCGTTCGCGCATCGGCGCCTGCTCCTTGAGAATGCCGGCGATCACCGGCTGCTTGCAGTCGATACAGCCGATGCCGGCACTCTTGCAGCCCTGCTCCAGCGTCGCCCGGGTAGCTTCGTCGGTATACACCTGGTGCAACTGCCACACCGGGCAGCGTGCCGGGTCGCCCGGATCGGTGCGGCGGACGCGGTTGGTATCGGTCGGCATCGACTTGATCTTCTTCGCCACCGATTCCTCGGATTCGCGCATGGTGATCGTGTTGTGGTAGGACTTGGACATCTTCTGGCCGTCGAGGCCGGGCATCTTCGATTCCGGGGTCAGCAGGTAGCCGGGCTCGACCAGGATCATCTTGCCGGTGCCTTCGAGATAACCGAACAGCCGTTCACGGTCGACCGCCGACAAATGCTGAATTTCGTTGAGCAGCGCCTTGGCCTGCTCGACCGCTTCCTTGTCGCCGTTCTGCTGGAAGCGCACGCGCAGTTCTTCGTACAGGCGTGCCTTCTTGCCGCCCAGCTTCTTGACCGCTTCCTTGGCCTTGTCCTCAAAGCCCGGCTCGCGGCCGTACATGTGGTTGAAGCGGCGCGCCAGTTCGCGGGTGAATTCGACGTGCGGAATCTGATCCTCGCCGACCGGCACCTTGTCGGCGCGGTAAATCAGGATGTCGGCGCTCATCAGCAACGGGTAGCCGAGGAAGCCGTAGGTGGTCAGGTCCTTGCCGGCCAGCTTTTCCTGCTGATCCTTGTAGGTCGGCACGCGTTCGAGCCAGCCAAGCGGCGTCATCATCGACATCAGCAGATGCAGTTCGGCATGCTCGGGCACCTTGGACTGGATGAACAGGGTTGCCTTGTTGGGGTCGACGCCGGCTGCCAGCCAGTCGATCAACATGTCCATCGACGACTGCTCGATCCCCTGCGGATTGTCGTAATGGGTGGTCAGCGCGTGCCAGTCGGCGACGAAGAACAGGCAGGGATACTCGTGCTGGAGCTTGACCCAGTTCTTGAGCACCCCGTGGTAGTGGCCGAGGTGCAGCGCGCCGGTGGGGCGCATGCCGGAAAGGACTCGTTCTGCGTACATGATGGATTCGGTCGAAAGGTAAAAGACGAAAAGGTCGAAAAAAAGACGAGGCGAACTCAGTAGAGCCCGAATAAGGATTCAATGGCGCGGGCCGCGAAACGGACCAGCGGATTCATGATCGCGCCCAGGATATCGGTAAACAACAGCAGCAACAGGATCGGAAAACCCCAGCGCTCAAGCTGGGCGAAACGCCAGGCCAGCGCATGCGGCAAGAGGCTGACGGCGATCCGCCCGCCATCGAGCGGCGGCAGCGGCAGCAGGTTGAGGACCATCAGCACGCAATTGGTGACGATGCCGATCTTGCTCATCTCGGTCAACGGCAGGGTGAAGGCGTTTTCCGGGATGACCCAGGCCAGCTTGAGCAAGGCGGCCCAGGACAAGGCCATGAACAGGTTGGCCAAGGGCCCGGCGGCGGCAACCCACAGCATGTCGCGCTTGGGCTGGCGCAGGCGGCCGAAATCGACCGGTACCGGCTTGGCGTAGCCGAACAGGAAGGAACCACCAGAAAAGAGCAGGATCGCCAGCGGCAGCACGATGGTCCCGATCAGGTCGATGTGGCGCAAGGGATTGAGGCTGATCCGCCCCAGTTGCCACGCGGTCGGGTCACCGAAATGGCGGGCAGCGTAACCGTGCGCCGCCTCGTGCAGGGTGATCGCGAAAATCACCGGCAAGGCGGCGACCGCAACCATCTGGATCAGCGCATTCAAATCCATTGCCGGCTCACTCCAGGCCAAACGGCGCCAAAGACCCGCGCCCGGCGCGCACCAGCTCGGCGCTGCCGCTACTCAGGTCGATCACCGTGGTCGGCTCGGTGCCGCAATGGCCGGCATCGAGAATCCAGTCGATCTGGTCCTCCAGGCGGTCCTGGATTTCCCAGCCCTCGGTCAGCGGTGCCTCGTCACCCGGCAGGTGCAGGGTACAGGTCAGCAGCGGCTCGCCGAGTTCGGCAAGCAGCGCCAGCGCCACCGGATGGTCGGGGATGCGCAGGCCGATGGTCTTGCGCTTGGGGTGCATCACCCGCCGTGGCAACTCCTTCGAACCTTCCAGAATGAAAACGTAGGAACCGGGCGTCGCCGCCTTCAACAAGCGGTACTGCACATTGTCGACCCGCGCATAGTTGGCGATCTCGGAGAGGTCGCGGCACATCAGGGTCAGGTGATGGCGGTCGTCGATCTGGCGGATCAGGCGGATCCGGTCGAGCGCATCCTTGTCCCCGAGGTGGCAGCCGAGCGCGTAGCAGGAATCGGTGGGCAAGGCCACGATGGCGCCGTTACGGATGAACTCGGCGGCTTGCACGAGCAGGCGCGGCTGCGGGTTTTCTGGATGGATATTGACGACGCGGGCCATGGAGGAGTCGAGAAAGAGAAAGGGAAAACCGAGAAGCTTATACGGAGATCGGCAAATGGGACACAGCAACAGCAGTTGCCAAGACTAACGCAGCAACCGCCAGACCGGTTTGAGATCGAGCGGCAGTTGCGCCACCCGGCCAAGATCGACATAACTTTCTTCCGGCCCGTGGAAGTCCGAGCCGCGCGATGCATGGAAGGCGTAATGCCGGGCCAGCCGGGCAAAGTGCAGTACATGGTCGGGCGAATGGCTGCCGCTGACCACCTCGATGCCCTGCCCGCCAAGCGCCTTGAAGTCATCGAGCAAGCGCCGCATGTCGCCACCGGAAAGCTTGTAGCGCCCGGGATGCGCCACCACCGCCACGCCACCGGCGGCGGTGATCCAGCCCACCGCCTCTTCCAGCGTTGCCCAGCGATGATCGACATAGCCCGGCTTGCCTGGGGTCAGGTAATACTGAAAAACGCTGCCGACGTCCTTGGCGATACCGATGGAAACCAGATAGCGGGCAAAGTGCGCGCGCGAAATCAGGTCCGGGTTGGTCGCATATTTGAGCGCCCCCTCGTACACGCCGGGAATGCCGATTGCCGCCAGCGCCGCCCCCATCCGCTGTGCCCGCTCGGCGCGGCCGAGACGCAAGGCCTCGAGGCCGCCGGACAAGGCCGGATGCGCCGGGTCGAAGCCAACGCCAACGATATGGATGGGCGTGGTCCGCCACTCGATCGAGATTTCGACCCCCGGCACAAACGCCAGACTGCACTCCGCCGCCGCCGTTGCCGCCTCTGCCAGGCCGCCCAGCGTGTCATGGTCGGTCAGCGCCCAGCAATCGACACCGTTGGCTGCGGCCCGGCGCGCCACCTCGCCCGGCGGCAAGAGGCCATCGGAAGCGGTGGAATGACAGTGGAAATCAAAATTGGCAGGCGTCACGGAAAAATCACGGCAGAGCAAAGGCTTATTTTATCACGAAGCCCCGGGCATCCCCGGCCGCCGGCTCCCCGCCGGCACGGGGCCGATGCCGGGTTGCCGGCTCCGGCGCCCCCAACCACCACCAAAATGAGTAATCCCCCCCTTGGAGATGCACCACGGCGGGGCCCATCATGCGCGGCGATCACAAACCAAGCTGTGTTTGCCAATGGACTTCTCGAAAACCACTCTGCACCACATTCTCGACAGCCTGGCCTCTGCCGAATGCAGCGAAGCCATCCTGGCCCAGCAGATTGGCAATCTTTCAGCCCTGATCGAGAAAACGCAGACTGATCAGGAAACGACGGCCAGTCTCTGCACCTGCCGCGCGCTGCTGCAGAGGCGACTGGAAGAACTACTGCAGGAACGGGGATGGACCCCGCACGACACTGTCCCCGAGGAATGAACATGGAACAACAATGCCCTTGCGACCAAGCCAACAAGCATGTCCTGGCCGACCCGGTCAATGGCCGCTATTGCAGCAAGTGCGCACAGTTCGACGAGGCGGCCTTCGAGGCGCACTGGCACCCGGCCTACTTTCCCATGTTTTCCTTCATTCACCGCTTCATGCGGCGCAATCTCGCAGACGCGCAGATTGACTATTTGGCCAACAAGATTGCGTCTGAAATCTGGATTCATAACATGGGCCGCCTGCTCGCCGAAGACGGCAAATATGCCCGCCATGCCGGACAACTCGAAAAAGACGCCTGCCGCAGCCAGTTGCTGAGGAAGTGCAACACCTATTCGATTGCCCAATATCTCGGCATCCCGCAGGAAACTGCCCGGCGCAAGATCCGGCAACTGATCGAGCGGGGCTGGGTGCTCAAGGAAAGCGACGGTTCGCTGATCATTTCCGCAGCCTGCGAGGCAGAATTCAAGCAGGAATTCATTACCGAGACCATGCGCGATTTTGTCAGTACCGCACGCGCGGTGTTTGCGCTCCTCGACATCGAAGTCAAACCCGAGCCGCCCCCCGCTTCGCCGCCGCCCGACCCGCGATGAGACCGCGCCGATGAAACAGCGCCCGTTGCGCGCCCTGATCGTCGACGACCTCAACGTCATTCGCCACATCTTGATGCTGACCCTGAAAAACCACGGATTCGAAGTGATGGGCGCCAGCGAAGGTCGGGTAGCACTCGACTGGCTGGCAAAGCGCCGCTTCGACCTGATCCTCTGTGACTGGAACATGCCACGGATGAATGGCAGCGAACTGGTGACGGCGATCCGGGCCAGGCACAAGGAGATTCCGATCATCATGGTCACCGCCGAAGGCGACCCGGTACTGGTCAAGGAACTGCTCGCCCTCGGGGTCAATGGCTACGTGATCAAGCCGTTCAGGATTGACACCCTGCTCGCCGCCGTCAGAAAAATCTTTCCTGATCTGGAATAGGCACTCGCCCACCTCACCGCATGCAGACCGATATCTCCTGCTACCTCAGCGAGCACCAGCTGACTATCCGGGTCGCCGGCCACTTCACCTTCCAGGCCCACCACCAATTCAGGAAGTCATTTCAGGGCTTGCTGAACGAGCAAATCACCACAGTGACACTCGACTTTGCCGGACTCGACTACATCGACAGCTCGGCACTAGGCATGCTGCTGACCCTGCGCTCAGCCAGTGAAAACCCGCCGCGCCAAGTCAGGATCATCAACAGCACGCCCAAGGTGAAGGCCATCCTCAAAATGGCCAATTTTGAGCGCCTTTTCGAAATCGTCTAACCGGCAAAGCGAAAAACGGTGCGCCGGGCAGTGGACCGTGGCCGGCGCCAAAAAGGCCACGCTCAGTCGCGGTAATACGGCTTGAATTCGGCGGCTGGTTCGCGCTCGGAATAAATGTAGAGGACCACGCCGTTCGGGTCCTGCACGGCGAAGCCTCGGTCGCCCCAGGGGTGATCCTCCAGCGGCACCACCGGCGTCAGGCCGGACGCCATCAAGGTGGCAAACTCGGCATCGACATCGGCAACGCAGAAGTTGTAAGTCAGGCCGGCCGGATTACAGGGCGGCTGCTCGGGTTGCGGCGCCATGAACTGCAGCGAGGCGCCTGCGCCGAACTGCAGATTGACGTACCAGCCGCAATCGAAGGTGACCCGGGCGGCGAAGTGGCGCTGGTAGAAATCGCGGGATTCCACCACCTTGTCGGTAATGATGCACGGAGACAACGCAGTCGCTTGCATGATCACTCCTGTTCCGGGTGCCGCCAAGCCGGCCACCCGCTCGTGGAAAATGCCCCCAGTCTATTACAAAGGCGCGCGTAGGACAGCGGCAATGCTCCCTGAATCGGGGAGGCAGCAAAAAACGGGCAAGACCCGCCGTCGACCGTAAACATCGCCATTTTTTCTCGCCGCCGACGGCAAAAGCCGCCGCCAGGCCACTGCCTGCGCCGGCGGTTGCCCTCGCCCCCCTTTGCCGCTATAGTGCGGCCCGTTCTGTGGGAGAGCGCGGAGACCGCCACGGTCGACCGCCGCCGAAGGCGCAATTTCACCCGAAAACGCTCAGGCAAAAGGACCGCAGAACTGCCGGCATACCGGCAAAACTCTGGAGAGCGGCGTCAACAGCGCCCACCGATGGGGCAAATCTCTCAGGTATCAAGGACAGAGGGGTGAAACGAAAAGATCCGGCTTGCTCCGGATGTTTCCGTTTCACCCCTTTTTTCGTTTCCCAAATGGCTTTTTCAAGCCGCGAAAGGATGGATATGCTGAAGAAAACGGTACTCAACGCCGCGCACCGCGCGCTCAATGCCCGGATGGTCGATTTTGGCGGCTGGGACATGCCGGTCAACTACGGTTCGCAGATCGAGGAACACCACGCCGTGCGTAATGATTGCGGGATGTTCGACGTCTCGCACATGTGCCCGGTCGATCTGGTCGGCGCCGATTGCCGCGCCTTCCTGTCGCGCCTGGTCGCCAACGACGTCGCCAAGCTGACCGTTTCCGGCAAGGCGCTCTACTCCGCCATGTTGAACGAAGCCGGCGGCGTGATCGACGACCTGATCATCTATTTCCTGAGCGAAACCCGCTTCCGCATCGTGGTCAACGCCGGCACCGCCGAGAAGGACCTGGCCTGGATGCAGGCCAAGGCCGCCGAGTGGCAGCTGGACGTGAGCATCACCCAGCGCCGCGACGGCGACAACGCCCTCGGCATCATCGCCGTGCAAGGCCCGAACGCCCGCGCCAAGGTCTGGTCGGTGCTGCCCCAGGCCAAGGCTGCGACCGAAGGCTTGAAGGCTTTCTTCGCCGCCGAAGTCGACCAGTACTTCATCGCCAGCACCGGCTACACCGGTGAAGACGGCTACGAAATCATGCTCCCGGCCGGCGAAGCCGAAAGCCTGTGGAACGCGCTCAAGGACGCCGGCGTTGCCCCCTGCGGCCTTGGCGCTCGCGACACGCTGCGCCTCGAAGCCGGCATGAACCTCTACGGCCAGGACATGGACGAGACGGT
>ERZ1066115.176-NODE-176-length-21722-cov-17.112429_pt1 | contig 21722 bp, 16 predicted proteins | sample MGYA00382762_ERZ1066115 | MGnify/ENA primary metagenome ERZ1066115 (study PRJEB33369, sample SAMEA5778345) | biofilm metagenome | biome: Industrial cooling water; feature: Water cooling tower basin; material: Biofilm | place: United Arab Emirates | collected... | reverse complement strand
GCGCTCATAGCTAAAGATAGGCAGCCAGAAACGGCTAGCCAGGCCGGCCGGCTCGCGAGGCCCCGCCCGGCTCGAAGACGAAGGCGCCGATGCGCTCCCACGGCAGGGCGGCGATATCCCGTTCCAGCTCCTCATCCCCGCGGCCGCGCCAGCGGAGCGTGAGCCAGGCCGGGTCCGCCGTATCGCCGGCCGTGCCGTAGGCCGCCAGGTAGCTACCTTCTAGGCGCAGGAGCAGGGGCCTGCCGGAGGCTCGCCGCGCCGCTTGGAGCGCGAACTCCACCGCCTCGCTGCCGGAGTTAAGAAAGGTGCATGAACCGGTCTCCCATCCTAAGAGGCTCACGAAGGCATCGGCAGCTTCCTTAGCCAAGGCGCAGCTATGCCGCGGGCTTAGGTGCACCAGGCGGCCGGCCTGCTCGCGCAGCGCCGCCATCGGCGCCCGGTGCCCGTGGCCCAAGATGGCGCTCCAGCTACCCGACTCCAAATCCAGATAGGGCCGCCCCTGGCTGTCGAACAGGTAGCAGCCCTCGCCTCGAACGAAGTCCACGTCGATTAATGGAACCGTGCGTAATAAGTTTGCCATATCTACCCCTTAGGGTAGAGGCTACGCCGTCTGTGGCCTTGAACAAATAGCCAAAAAGTATGAATATCATTAAGGCCAATATGAACATACCCTTGGATCATAGCGCCCAGCTAGCGCTCTATCGCCAAATCGACGCGTGGATCCGTCGCTCCATACGCCGGCGTCAACTGGCGCCCGGAACGCGTCTGCCCAGCGTTCGCGAGCTGGCCGTCTCGCTCGGCGTTAGCCGCATTACCGCCCAGGCGGCCTACGACGGACTCGTGGCCGACGGCCTCATCGAAACCCGCGGCCGGGCCGGCAGCTTCGTGGCCGCCCGGGCCTGGGAACGCGCCCAGGCGACTGCGGACGGCGGGCCGGCCGGGCCGGACGAGCCCGACGGGCCGGCTGCTCCGAACGAGCCGGCGCAGCCCGGCGCTCCCGGCGCTCCCGGCGCTCCCGGCCATCCGGGCGCTCCAAGCGCTCCCGGCCTAGACCTCGGCCTGGGTCACGGGGCGACTTCCGCTTCCCGAGCGGCCGCGGCTCCCCGCGCGGCCCCCGCCTCCCGCGCGCCGCTCGCGATAGCAGGCGGCAGCCCGCGCCTCATCGACCTCTCCAGCGGCTGCGGCGACGACGCCCTCTTTCCCATGTCCGCCTTCATCCGCTCGATCAAGGCGCGCGACCCGGCGCATCTGAGCGATCGGCTCGGCTACGCGCCGCCGGGCGGCGAACCGGGCCTGCGCGCCGCCATCGCGCGCGGCCTGGCCTCCCGCGGCCTGGCCGCCTCCCCCGAGGACATCCTCGTTACCGGCGGATCGCAGCAGGCCCTGGCCCTCTGCGCCTGGGCCTTCGCCCCGCGCGGCGGCGTCGTCCTGGTCGAAGAGCCGAGCTACGCCAAAGGCCTGGCCATGTTCCGCGCGGCCGGCCTCCGCCCCGTGGCCCTAGCCTGCGACGCCGACGGACCCCTACCGGAAGCCCTCGAGGCGGCCGGCGCGTCCGGGGCGGCCGGCGCGTCCGGCACGGCCGCCGAGTCCGGGGCGGACGCCGCCTTCGCCTACCTCATGCCGAGCTACCGCAACCCCGACGGCGCCAGCTACCCCTATCGCCGGCGGGTCGAGCTCGTCCAGGCCGCCGCCCGGCGCGGCATACCCATCGTTGAGGACGACTACGTGGGGCAGCTGCGCTACGAAGGGCGCGCCGAGCCCTCGCTGTGGAACCTCGCGGCGCCCGGCGGCGTCGTCTACACCGGCACCTTCTCCAAGCTCCTGGCCCCGGGCCTGCAAGTCGGCTTCGTCGCGGCGGCCGGCCGCGATCGCGAACGCCTGGCCCAGGCGGCCTGGCTCTTCGGCATGGGGGCGTCGCGGCCCTTCCAACAGGCCCTCGCCTCGTTCATCGGCGCCGGGGCCTATCGCGCGCACCTACGCCGCGCCGCGCGACTCTACCAAGCCCGGCGGAACGCCTTGGCCGCCGCCTTAGGCCGCCGCTTCCCGGAGCTGCGCTTTACGCTACCCGCCGGCGGCCTCTTTCTCTGGGTCGCGCTCCCCGAGCCCCGGCCCGGCTTCGCGGCGGCCTGCCAGGCCGCGGGCGTACTCGTCGCCCCGGCGGAGGCCTCCTACCTGCGGCCGCCGCCCGACGCGTCGCGCTTTTATCGCCTGAACTTCGCCCGCCTGAACGCCGACCTGGCCGACGAGGCCGCCGGGCGCCTGGCCCAGGCCTATCGCGCGTCGGGTAGGGCGGCGGAAGCTTAAAGCGGGGGAGCCGCGGAGCGGAGCGCGGGCGGCGCCCTGAGCCCCCCCGGCTCCCCCCGGGCGGGCTTCCCGCCGCGCCCCTGCGGGCCCCGTAGCCGGCGCGGTCTCGTCCCGAGCCCGCGCCCTAAGCTTGCGGGCCGCGCGCCGGGCGATCCCGCCCTTCCCCTCGGGGCCGTGCGCCCGCCGTCGCCTACATACGCCGGGAGAGGACCACGACCGCGCCCAGGTAGAGCGCCAGGATAAGCTGCGACGCGCCGAGCGCCACCGCGCCGGCGGGTAGCGAGCCTAAGGCCGGCAGCGCGAAGGCCGCGATGGCGAAGGCCGCCAGGAGCCCCATCGACAGCTTAAAGGCCACGAAGGCCGCCTTCTCCCTGATCTTGCGCTCCCGCTCGTCCTGCTCGGCCAGGACCCGCCTGCCGAGCGCCGCGCGTACGCCCACGATCGCCGCGAAAACCAAGACCGTTATCCCTAGGCCCTCGGCGAAGCCGCGCATAAAATCGCCCTTAAGGCCCAGCGCTGCCGCCAGAGCTAGGGCCGCGGCCGCGCCGGCGAACAGCCGTACCAAGATTATCGCGTCTTTCGGCGCCCCCCGGTTCTTATGCTTCGTCGTCATGTCCGTCCTCCTCATCGCTAAATACCTCTTCTACGGCGCGCCCGAACTCCCTGGCTATCTTAAAGGCCAGGCGGATAGACGGGTCGTAGCGCCCGCGCTCGAGCGAAATCACCGTCTGGCGCGATACGCCCAGGCGCGCGGCGAGCTCGTCCTGCGTGAGCCCGCGGCCTTCGCGTAAGGCGCGAATCAGGTTTTTCATACGCCCTCCGATAGGTAAAGCATGCTTTACAATACTAAGAAAGTCAAGCGTGCTTTACATGGCGAACCCGACCGCATGGCCGCGCGGCCGCGTCTCATAAGAAAAGCACGATCTGCTATTGCAAACGAAAGATTGCAAAAGTATATTTGCAATATGAACTCAAAGCGAAACCCAAGCGAGGTCGCGCCCGGGCTCGTTGCCGCCGAGCGCCCCGCGTCGACGAACCCGCCCCTCGACCCGAGCTCGCTCAAGGCCTTGGCCCACCCCCTGCGCTTACGGCTCCTGGGGCTCCTGCGGGAATACGGCCCGGCCACCGCGACCGAGCTCGGCCGGCGGCTCGGCGAGTCGAGCGGCTCGACCAGCTATCACCTGCGGCAGCTGGCGCGCTACGGCTTCGTACAGGACGCGCCCGAGCGCTCCACGCGCCGCGAACGCGCCTGGCGGGCCGCCGCCGCCGCCACCAGCTTTAATGAAGAGGCGCTCGCCCGGGAGCCAGGCGGCGCGGCCGTAACCGCCGAGTTCCTGCGCGCCGTGGCCGCGGGGCAGGCTGAGCGTACCGCCCGCTGGATAGACGCCGTCCCCGCGGCCGAGCCGGCCTGGCGCGGCGCCGGCACGGTCAGCGACTGGGGCCTCTCCCTGCGGCGCGACGAAGTCGACCGCCTCCAAGCCGAGCTCGAGGCGCTCGTCGCGCGCTACCGCGCCCACGACCCCGAGCGCGCCGCGCCCGCCGACGAACGCTTCGTGGCGTTCCAAGTCCAGCTCCTGCCCCGCTTCGACGGGGCCGAAAGGCGGGAATAAACCGTGCGCGAAGCCGTCGTCAATCGCTTCCTTCATTGGTTCGCCGTGGGCCTCATGAGCCCGGTCTTCATCCTCATGATCATGTCCAAGGGCATAGCCCTCTCGCAGGCCGGCGTGGCCGTAGCCGCCATGTCCGCGGCCGTCGTCCTCGTCGAGCTCCCCAGCGGCATCCTGGCCGACGTCCTGGGGCGCAAGCGGACCTACCTGTTCGCGCTCGCCCTGGCCATCGCCGCCCTGGCCTTCCTGTACTTCGCCCGGGGCCTAGCCGCCGTGGCCCTCGCCTTGGCCGTCTACGGCGCCTCGCGCGCCATCTCCTCGGGCTCCATAGAGGCCGCCTTCGTGGATCGCCATATCGAGCGGGAGGGGGAGGGGCGCCTGGCGCCGCTCATGTCGGCCATGAACGCCGCCGAGGCCGCGGGCCTGGCCCTGGGCGCGCTCGCCGGCGGCTGGATCCCCTCCGCCTGGCGCGCCGTCGCGCCGGGTGCCGGGCCGTACGGCGGTACCATACTCCTGCAGGCCGCCGTCCTGGCCGCGCTCGCGCTCATGACCGCGCTCAGCCCCACCGGGCGCAAGCGCGCCCCGCAGCGCGCCGAAAGCCCCGCGCCCCTCGGCTTCATTGGCGAGGCGGCGGCGCTCATCCGGCGCGAGCGCCCCTTGGCCGCCCTCCTCGTCGGCGCGGCCGCCTGGGGCCTGGCCTTCGGCTCGGTCGAGCTCTTCTGGCAGCCGCGCTTCCGCGCCATCCTAGGCGGCCCGGATGCCGCGGAGACCGCGCTCGGCGCCCTGAACGCCGCCTACTTCGGCGCCGCCATAGCCGGCAGCGTCCTCATGGGCCGGCTCCTGGCCGGCCCGCTCGCGCGCCTCCTGCCCCGTTCGCGCCCCCTAGCCGCGGCGGCGGCGGGCCGCGCCTTGAGCGCCGGCGTCCTTATCGCCTTAGCGCCCCAATCCGGTCCCTGGGGCTTCGCCGCCGCGTTCACCGGCCTCATGCTCGCCAACGGCATGGGCGGCGTCGCCGAGGCTACCGCCTTCAACGAGCGCATCCCGAGCGAGCGCCGCGCCTCGTTCATGTCGCTTTCGTCCCTCGTCATGCAACTCGGCGGCGTCGCCTCCTCCCTGGCCTTCGGCGCGGCCGCCGCCTTCGTCCCCGTCGGCGCGCTGTGGCTAGCCGCCGCGGGAGCCTTGGGCGCGTCGGCGGCGCTCTACGCGGGCGTAAAGGCGCCGGTCCAGGCCGTCGCGCGCGCCTAGGCCGCCTTAAGAGCCGGGGGAGCGCGTCATGGAGCGCGGTCCGGGCCGCGAACCCCCGCCGCTCCCCCCGGGCGGGCTTCCCGGCGCGCCCCGGGCGGGGCCGTAGGCCGGCGCGGTCTCGTTCCGAGCCCGCGCCCGCGCCTAAGGGTCGCGCGCCGGGCGATCCCGCCCTTCCCCTTACGAGCGTTTCCGTACGCATCGGCCCCCGCTAACACTATTAATTTAGTCCGTATAACTATCCATTGAAAAAAAATCTCCAATGCTATAGCGTCAAGCCTATCTTGTGCCTTCGGAGGATCCTGATGAAGAGAGTATTCGCTGTAGCGCTCCTGGCGCTCAGCCTCGGCGCGGCCGCGTATGGGCAGACCGTGCAGGCGCGGAGCGCCCAAGCCGTGCAGAACGACAAGGCGCTCGCGTTCGCCATGCTCGCCGAGTGCGAGAAGGTGCTCGGCCGCGACGGGAAGGGCTTCGACGAGCTCGTAAAGCTGGTGAACGCGGTCGACCCCCGCTTTAACAAGGGCCTCGTCTACGTGACCGTCGGCGGCTTCGACGGGACCATGTTCGCCCACCCGGTGCCGGCGCTCCAAGGCCTTAAGTTCCCCCTGGACCTCCCGGACGCCGACGGTCGGCCCATGCAGATGGTGTCGACCGCCAAGGACAAGGGCCGCGGCGAGATCGAGTACCGGTTTAACGATTCGGCCATTAAGAAGGTCGTCCGCAAGTGGGCCATCGTTTCCAAGATACCCGCGCGCGACGCCTATATCTCTATCTCGGTTAATCTCGAAGAATAACGCCCGCCGGCTTAGGCCGGGGGCATAACGAACGAACGACGGGGGTAACGGTGCGCGCACGGCTTTTTCAGAACAGCACGATAGTAGCCAAGATGGTTTTACTCACGGTCGTCGTGACCGTCGCCCTCGCCGCGCAGTACGGCTTCGGCCGCGCCGGCGTCTTAGGCGTCGTTCGGGTGCTCGAGCATCAGCAGGAGCACGATATCGCGCTGACTAGGCTGAGCGCGGCCCTCTCAAGCTCGGTCTACGACGTACAGGTGAATTTATATAAATCTATTAATTACGGCACGCAGGGCTACGCGCCGGCCGAGATCCAGGAGCTCCTTTCCCGTTTAAGGGCCGCGCGGGAAGAGGCCGATCGGCTCGACGCCTCGCTCGGCGAGTACGCCGCCGATTCGGCGGAGATGAGCCGGATCATCCAGGGCCTGAACGCCTCCTACGGCGAGTACTCCCGGTATATCGACTCGATCCTCGCCTTCGTCGAGGCGAGCCCCGGCTTCGCCCTCTCGTTCATGCCGGGGGCGGAGCAAAAATTCGCGCGCATCGCCGAAGGCCTATCGGAGCTGGCGGCCCTGCTCAAGGCCGACGGCGAGCGCTCCTACGCCGATTCGGTCGCGATGGGCGCGCGCGTCCTCAGGAACCTCGTCGCGGTCGCGGCCCTCGCGGCCGTCGTGCTCATCCTGGTGGTATGGCTGACCATAAGCTCGATCAGGGGCCCCTTCGGCCGGCTCGTCGCGGCCCTCAAGACCCTGGGCGAGGGCGACTTCCGCGTAAGCTGCGGGCTCGGCGGCGCCGACGAGATGGGCCGCATGGCGGCCAGTATCGACGAGCTGAGCGCCAACCTTCGCGCCCTGATCGGCACCGTGCAGTCCCGCGTACTCGAGCTGGGGCGCCTAGGCCAGGAGCTCTCGGCCAACATGGAGGAGACCGGCGCCGCGGTGGTCCAGATCAACTCGAACATCGTGAGTACCCGCGGCCAGCTCGAAGGCCAATCCTTCGCGGTCCGCGAGGTGTCCTCGGCGATAGAGGAGACGGCGCGCGCCGTGGACTCCTTGAATACCCGCATCATGGAGCAATCCGGCGTCGTGACCCAGTCCGCCTCCTCCGTGGAGCAGATGATAGCCAACGTCGAGTCGGTCGCCAAGGCGGCGGTCGTCGCGGCGGGCGCCAGCGACGAACTCGTCGATCTAGGCGAGGACGGCCGCGCCCGGATCGACGAGGTGCTCGTCGCGGCCAAGGATATCGTCATGCACTCGCAGAGCCTTAAGGAGGCGGCGGGCGTCGTCTCGGATATCGCGGCCAAGACCAATCTCCTGGCCATGAACGCGGCCATAGAGGCGGCGCATGCCGGCGAGGCGGGGCGCGGCTTCGCGGTCGTCGCCGACGAGATCCGTAAGCTCGCGGAGCAGTCCGCCGGGCAGGCCAAGGACATCTCCGGCGGCCTGGGCGCGGTATCCGGCTCCATCGGCCGCGTGGAGTCGCTGGCCCAGAAGGCGGTCGACTCCTACGGCCTGGTCCACCAGAAGGCCGAGGCCCTGGGCGGCGAGGTCCGCGGCATCAGCCTGGCCATGGCGGAGCAGGACAAGGGCGGGCGGCAGGTCCTGGAGGGCTTGGCCAGGCTGCGCGTCATCTCCACGGAGATCGCCGCGGCCGCGCAGGAGATGAGCGGCGGCAACAAGGCCATGCTCGATCAGGCCTCGGCCCTGGCCACGGCTAACCAGCTCGTCGTCAGGAACAACGACGAGATCAGCATCGGCACCAAGGAGATCAACGAAGCGGTCTCCTCGACCATCGACCTCTCCGGCCGCACGGCCTCGCTCATCGCCGAAGTGCGCCAGGCCGTGGATAGCTTCCAGGTCTAGGGCGGGCCGGGCCGGGAGCCAGTCAAGATAGCCGTCGCCGCCATAATGGCTAGAGCTATCTTGACTGCTGCCCTTAGCCCGCCTGCCTGTCGCTTAAAAAGCCCCAGTACGCTAAATCCCGAATCAGCTTCATGAACTCATCCCGCTTCCGGGCGTCGCCTAGGATCTGGCGCGCTAGGTCCGCGTTGACCTTGGCCTGCTCGTCGACGGCGTCTAGGATGGCCTCATGAAGGTCGTCCGACTCCTCGAATTGCTTCTTGGTGTTGTTTTGCGCTTGCGTCTTTAAGGTGTCGTTCTCTAGGAGCTTGTCGCGGACGGCATAGGCGTAGTTCACCAGGTCCGAATCGGAAAGCTCGCCTTCAAAGATCAGGTTGAGCTGTTCGATGAGCTCAAGGAGCTTAATCGTCTCCGGGTCCTTGCTCTTAGCCGAGCCCAGTTCGCCGTAGGAGGGCGGGAACTCGCTGGCGTATGCGGGGTCGAGCTTGAGCGGCTCCGCATTCAAGGGGCGGATGCCGTAGTGGGAGAGGCGCACGCCCGACAGGTCTACCGTGCTGGGGTCGCGGCCGTCGCGGATCACGCCGAGCATGAGCGGTAGGAGCTCCTTAAAGTAGGAGTAGCGCATCTCGAGCCCCGCGTCGTCGCCGTAATCGAATATCTGGGTGATGAACTCGAAGAGCTTACAGAAACTGCCTGCGTCCTTCACAAAGACCTCAAGCGCGTCCTTGGCCTCGTTATCCCCGTCGTCCAGTGCCTTAAGGTAACGCTCCTTTAAGCGCTGGACGGGCGGCTGCAGGTACTTCTGCAGCTGAAAGTGATTGTTCTTGGCGCTCTTAGGGTTCCAGTACCAGGCGGCAAAGGCCTCAACCTCGGACTCTAGATAGATGCCCGCCGCGTCCAGCTTGGTCTCTAGCTGGTAGAGTAGGCTGGGGTCGGTGCCCTGCGGTAGGCTGGCCGAACGGTAGAATTGCTGGAAATCGCTTAGGATAGCCTCCGGGTCGTTTATGAAGTCCAGGACCACGGTCCAGTCCTTACCCGGGTAGGTGCGGTTAAGCCGCGAGAGGGTCTGCACGGTGGCCACGCCGGACAGCTTCTTGTCTACGTACATGGCGACGAGCTTGGGCTGGTCGAAGCCCGTCTGGTACTTGTTGGCGACGAGGAGTATCTGGAACTCGCTCCCGTCGAAGGCTTCCTTGATGTCCCGGCGCTTCAGGCCCGGGTTCATATTGCTCTCGTTAAAAGGCAGGTCCGCCAGCTCCTTGACCTCGATATCGCCTGAAAAAGCCACGAGCGTGCCTATGGGGTAGCGGTTCTCCCTGATATAGGCGTCGATAGCTAGTTTATAGCGTATCACCTCTTCGCGGCTGTTCGTAACCACCATGGCCTTGGCCTGCCCGTTTAGGCGCCAGGCGACGTGCTCGCGGTAGTGCTCCACGACGATCTTAACCTTCTGGGCGATATTGTGCTCATGCAGACGCACCCAGCGGCTTAGCGCCTTCATGGCCTTGTTCTTGAGCACCTCGTCGTCGCCGTGCTCGGCCCCGTCGTGCACGAGCTTCCACGCCACCTTGTAGGACAGGAAGTTCTGCAAGGGGTCCAGGATAAAGCCTTCCTCAATAGCCTGCCGCATCGAATAGGTATGAAAGGGCTTCCGTATGCCGCTCTCGTCCAGGGTGCCGAAGAGCTCCAGAGTCTTGGACTTGGGCGTGGCGGTGAAGGCATAGTAGGAAACGTTCAAGGGCTGCTTACGGGCTTCAAGGTCCGAAAGGATCAGGTCCTCAGCCGACACCTCGTCCTCGTCGTAGCTAGCCTTGGCTAGCACCTTCTTAAGCGCGCCCGCCGCGCCGCCGGTCTGGGAGGTATGGGCCTCGTCCACGATCACGGCGAAATGGCGCTTCTTGAGCTCCTCGTCGCTCCCGATCCTATCCAGGAGGGGCTTAAAGGTCTGGATGGTCACCACGATGATGCGCTTACCGCCCAGTAGCGCGTCCCGTAGCTTGTTGGACTTGGCCCCCTCGTCGTTGGTGATCGCCTCCACCACGCCTTGGGTCTTTTGGAATTGAAAGAGATTGTCGCGGAGCTGCTTATCAAGCACTGTCCGGTCGGTGATGACGAGCACGGCGTCGTAGACCGAGTCGTCGTCATCGTCGTGCAGGGCCGAAAGCTGATGGGCAAGCCAGGCGATGGAGTTGGACTTGCCAGAGCCGGCCGAATGCTGGATTAGGTAGCGCTTGCCCGCCTTCTCTCTACGGGAGGTTTCGACGAGCCGGGTCACCGCGTCCCACTGGTGATAGCGGGGAAAGATCATGCGCTCTGAAAGCAGCCGCTTACCGCTAGCGTCGATCTTCTCCGCGCGCTCCAAGTGCACGAAATCGCTTAAGAGATAGAGCCAGTTATTGCGCTGTAATACTTGCTCCCACAGATAGGCAGTACGGCAGCCGCTAGGATTAACGGGATTCCCCTTGCCCTCGTCGTCGCCCTGGTTAAAGGGTAGGAAGCGGGTGGCATCGCCTTCAAGCCTGGTCGTCATATACACCTCTTCCGTGGATACGGCGAAGTGCACCACGCAGCGGCTCTTGAACTGTAACAGCGGCTCAAGGCGATTGGCGACGGGATCCTTGGGGAGCCTATCCTTCTTGTACTGCTTGATGGCGGCGTGCACCGATTGCGTGCTCTCGGTCTTAAGTTCGAGCGTGGCCACCGGTAAGCCGTTCACGAAGAGTACAAGGTCGATGGAGTTCTGGTTGTTGGCCGAATAGTAAAGCTGCCTGACCACCCGCAGGGCATTCGCCTGAAAGAGCCTGGTCGACTCCGGGTTACGGCTACTCCGCGGCTTGGCCTGCATCATAGAGAAGTAGGTACCGCCAGCCCCGGGTATCTTAAAACCATGGCGGAGCACGTGCAGGGTGCCCAGCTGCTCAAGGTTGCTAGACAGGCTATTTAAGAACTGTTCGCCTGCCTTGGCCCCGTGCTGGCTTACGAGCTTTTCCCAGGCCTCCTTATGGGCTACCTGCACCCAGGCCAGGGCATCCTCAGGGTAGAGGGCGCGGGCTACATCGTAATGATCGGAGGAGCCTTCAAGCCATGCGTTAGCAGTAAGATGAGCGACGATATCGGTTTCGAATTGTTTTTCTAGATGGACGTTGGTCATTGAATATGCTCCGTCGTTCTATACGCTTGATGGGGATGCTTTTCTTTATCGGGATAGCGATATTCCAAGGATTTTTCCTTGATCATCTTGGACAGGTACTGGATTTTTAGGTTCTTGAAGTCACGATCTAAGACTTGGCCTAGTTCCTTCGCCGTAAGCCAACGGCCTGAGCAGAGAACAAGTACGAGCCGTCGCAGCTTCTCTTCCTCCATCTTTCCCGGCATAGATGTAAACCCCATGCTTTTAAGGGATTCGAGGAGTAGAGCCTTTAAATCAGGCATGCTCGGGGGCAAATCAGGTATGCTGGAAGGCAAATCAGGCATGTTAGCCCTTTCTACCGCACGTGTATCACTTGAACAGCTGAATGCTTCGCCATTAGCGAAGGTCGTGACGGAGCTGCCTGGAATTAGGTATTCGGCAGCCCGCGTCTCCCCATGTTTTACTAAGTAGCCATCTTTGACGAGACGCATCAGCTCCGTGGAGATATCCCTCGGGTGTTCCACCGTGAGGCTTCTCAGTCTCCCATGCGTCACCACGCCTTCGATATGCGCAGTCGCGAGTATGATGCGTGAAAGCTCGGGAAGGGCCGTAAAACCGGAGCCGAATCGCGCTTGCAGCTCTTCAATGCTCTCCTGAGGAAACAAGCTACTCGTCCTGAGTTCAAGTAGCGTTTGCTCATGCTCGAGGTCTTCATGGAGAAGCGGCGTTCGCCAATGCTGACTCCTCCAAGACTTCAGGATGCTCGGAACTCCGCTCCCGGCGTGATCGCCCAAGCCGATATATCTGAACATGTCCTGTAGGCGATGATTGCGGCAATCGCTAATGCCGCCCTGAAAGGCCTGCTCAATGCTCACGCGCATTAGGCCGGGATTTCGGAAACCGAACATATCGGGCCGTTTTACGATCAAGACGGAAACGCGCCCGGTGAAGTCGGCATGTATAATCGCGTTGGTCAGCGCCTCGCGTAAGGCCTCATGTATAGGCGTTTGATCGACGCGCGTAGCGCCTTTTAAGGCGAACGGCACTTTTAAGTCGGTGGTAAGCCTCTTTAAGGCTCTCTGGTAAAAATCAAAGAGATTTCCCGACCAGGTGCCGTCGGGTACGAGGCGGTCGATCCATCGTAGCTCTCGCTTGGGTTCGGGCCGTTCCTGGTAATCAACCATATAATGCGGGAAGTGCTCCGTAATGGTCTCATAGCGTCCGAACATCAATAAGCCGGCGACGGTAATCCCCTCGCTCCCCGTAGACCGTTCTTTCCTCAGGGCGCCGATCCTCCTTAAAAAATCGGGAACGGGCAAATCCACCCAGGGACTCGTCGGCTTTTGAGCGGAGAAGCGATGCCGATATGCCTGGACGCTCTCCATGTCAAGATCGTCAAGCCCGAAGCCGGGCAGTACGCGATCATCTCGTATATCCTCGACCGCTTCGGCCATTAGGCGCTTTACCGCCTCGGCCTCCAGCCGGTAATCTCCCTCGTGACGTCGTACATATGTCCCGGTAAGTGGGTTGTCGCCGACGTACACGGGACGGGAGCGGCGATCCGCGCGGGGCACGACAATGCGTACTACGCTTATGTCGCCATGATTAATAATTACTACGCCGTTCGGCGGCAACACGTCGGCGCTGACCGTTTTCCTGGAACGTACGCCATCCCAGAATGCCTTCACGATCTTCTCAGGTCTCTTGATGCCGCGAACGATAAAGCGATGGTCTTTCGATTCTTCGATCCCGAGGTAGATTTCTCCGCCCACCGTGTTGGCCATCGCCGCATAGCTCTCCCAAATTGATCCCGGGAGCTCTCCTAACCCGTCCTTTCCTTGGGCCGCCTTGCATTCGATATCGATACTTTCGGCGAGTAGCTCTAGCTCGCTGACAGAAAAGTCTGGGCTCATGTTTTACCCCTGGTTTGAACGGCCACATGTGCTTCCACATTGATCTTACCAGTAACGGCATTGGTGATAAGGGCGGAGCGGTGTTCCTTGAGTAGCTCGATGGCGGATTCTGTTTCTCTGATAAGCATATCAATCGAATTAGATTTTCTATCGACGAAGTTGGCAATAGCTTTTTGCTCATAGATTGATGTGACAGTTAAAAAGAACTCGGAAAAGACAGGTCTACGTAATGAGTCCACGGTTGATTTTGCTCCTCCATCAAGAGCAACTTTTGAAAAAAGAACATTTAGATAATGAAAAAAGAACCGAGGATAAATATCTCTAAAATTATACATTAAATATACCCTCTGATGAAAATCAAACTTCCCTGTATAGTGATGGAATACTTTTCCTACACCAGCTCCGTCTCCAGCTGTTAATATACCTTCGCAGTCTTGAGAAAATGTATCTATTCGTTCAATTGTTTGAGATCTGACGAAAAATGGGAAGATCCCATCTTCACATGCATCAACGGTGTCTTTACTACCGGTTGAAATATCACAAAGATACTTCATTTTTCGGATATCCCACCCCTCCGGTATCTCCCCAATCCATTCAACCCCGGAGTCTTTGAACCTCACCGGTTTTGCCCATTCGCCGAACTCAGTATCGTCGGGGCTTACGAGCTCCGAGAGTCCGCGGGTAACCGCATGGGAGATGAGGGTTTGCCGCTTCTCTTTCAAGAGCTCGATAAGGTCCTCGTAGTCCTTGATAAGGCCGTCAATCCGTGCGGTCTCGGCGTCGAGGAAGGCGGCGATGGCGCGTTGGGTGGCTACATTGGGTAGAAGAACCGAAATAGTCTTAAATTCTTCATAAGGCAAATCCCACTGATTAATTCTTATTCCTTTGCTTCTCTTCTCATACTCTGCAAAATAAATTTGACTTCGCAATAGGTAATGGAAAAACTGTTTCTGATATGATTTGGTGTACTCAGTGACTGGTCTAAGCACAAAGTATGCAGGGCTGACAATTCCCTCATGCACTGATATGCCGAGTGAGCCCTGCCACGCTTTCATCTTATTGATTACTAAATCACCCTCACGAACTACTTGGTATGTAGATAAATCTTCGGATGCATTATTATGATTATCATCACGTGAATCTTTGGGAATCACCCCATAATCACGATAGACAGAGAGTAACTGCATGTCTGCCCTGTCTGTCTCTTTAGTTCTAGAATAGAAAAATCCAATACGGAGCGTATTCCACTCCTCCGGTATCTCCCCTAACCACTCAACGCCGGAGTCTTTGTACTTGGGGTATGGATTATATTTCATTCCGGTAATCTCCCCGCGCGCTGGAAGGGCTGTGCAGTCTGCATCAGTATTTCCTCACGCATTGGCCGATCCCATTACCGCCCGCCGGCCGCCTTTTGCCGGGCCTATGCGCTCTATGCGGCCGGCTGCCTTGAGCTTCTTCAGGGCCTTCTCTACCGCTCTGGTTGAAAGCGACAGGGCCTGGGCCAACGCGGCTATCGTCATGGTCGGCTCGGCGCGCAGGAGCTCAAGGATTTTCTCCGAACTTTTGTCCGAACCTATCTCCGAACTTTTCTCCGAACCATCACCGCCGGCATTGCTTCGATCGATGGCTGCAAAGTAGTCGATACGAGCTGTATGCCACTGCTTTCCGAATGCCTTAGGCCGTGACCCTTGTCCGCGATATCGGATACCTGCAGTCGATGTTCCGCGCAAGGGATGCGGAGGGCGCGCAGCGGTCGGCCGCAGGCCGACGGTACCCCGGAGCAAGCCCGACACCGGCCGCATCGCGGCCGGTGATGCGCCCAAACTATTATTACTCATCCCGAGATCTCCCCAAGCAGCTTCATGATCTTCTCAGTCTTGGCCTTAAGGTCGCGGTCAATCTCCTCAAGGGGGCGGGGCGGCTTGTATTGGTAGAAGTAGCGGGTAAAGGGAATCTCGTAACCGATCTTGGTCTTGGCGTGGTCGATCCAGGCGTCGGGTACGTGGGGCAGGACTTCACGCTCAAAGTATGCCTCGATGTCGTCGGTGAGCGGTACGTTCTCGTTATCGCGCAGGCTTGAATCGGCCTTGGGGTTGCCCTTGCGGTCGGTGACGATCTGGCCTTTTTCGTCGCGCAGCGGGCGCTCTACCGTGATGCTGGCGTAGCCGAACTCGATATTGGGCACGATCTTACAGATCTTGGACTTCCTGAAATTCCCGAAGGTCTTGGTGATGAGCTCGATGTCCTCGTCGCCGAGCTCCTTGCGCTTGGAGCCTAGGGACTTCTTCATCTTCTTCCAGAGCTCGACGCCGTTAATGAGCTGCACCTTGCCCTTGCGCGCGGGCGCTTTGTGGTTGGAGAGGATCCAGATATAGGTGGCTATGCCCGTGTTATAGAACATGTCGGTGGGCAGGGCGACGATGGCCTCGAGGTAGTCGTTCTCTATGACGTACTTCCGAATCTCGCTCTCGCCGGAGCCGGCACCGCCGGTAAAGAGGGGCGAGCCGTTTAGGACGATGCCGATGCGGCTACCGCCCTCGTCCACCGGGCGCATCTTGGACAGGAGATGCATGAGGAAGAGGAGGCTCCCGTCGCTGATGCGGGGTAGGCCGGGGCCGAAGCGTCCGGCGAAGCCGCGCTCGGCTTCTTTCTCTACCTCTTTCTGCACCTTCTTCCACTCCACCCCGAACGGCGGATTGGTGAGCATGTAGTCGAACTTCTTATCCGGGAGCCCGTCCTCGCTCAGGGTGTTCCCCTGGATGATGTTCTTTACGTCCGCGCCCTTGATGAGCATGTCCGCCTTGCAGATGGCGTAGGACTCCTCGTTAAGCTCCTGGCCGAAGACCTTGAGGGTAGCCTGGGGGTTCATGGTCCGCAGGTGCTCCTCGGAGACCGAGAGCATGCCGCCGGTGCCCGCGCAGCAGTCGTACAGGGTGCGGATCACGCCGGGCTTGGTGAGCGCCTCGCCGTCCTCGCAGAAGAGGAGGTTCACCATGAGGCGTATGACCTCGCGCGGGGTAAAGTGCTCTCCGGCGGTCTCGTTCGAGAGCTCGGCGAACTTCCTTATGAGCTCTTCGAATACCAGGCCCATGTCGGCGTTGGAGACGGCGGCGGGCCGTAGGTCGATGGCCGTGAAGCTCTGTAGTACTAAGTAAAGGAGGTTCTTGGCGGCTAGGAACTCGATCTGCTCGGCGAACTTGTAGCGGGTGAACACGTCCTGGGCGTTGGCCGAGAAGCTGGCCAGGTAGTGTAGGAGGTTCTGCTTAAGCTCGTCGGGGGCGGCGAGCATGGTATTCAGGGTGTGCTGGGAGGTATTGTAGAAGGTCTGCTTGGACGCCTTGCAGAGCGCTCGGTCCAGGACGAGCTCGCTCTCGCCCTTCTTGGCCTGGGCCGCGGCCAGCACCGCCGCCTTGGTAGGCGCCAAGACGCAGTCCAGGCGGCGTAGGAGCGTGAAGGGCAGGATCACCTTGCCGTAATCGGCTTGCTTATAATCGCCGCGTAGGATATCCGCGACCGACCAGATGAGGTTTGAAAGGGGAGAGGCCATTTTCTACTCCAGATGATGCGTTTTGATAGGGCCGCCTTAGTATACGACGATTTGGGCGATATTTGAAGCTGTGCTCGTCATTAGCGATTGTTTGTTAGTCAGTCACGTTTTTTTAAGCCTATTGTACCTGGCGCCTTGGGCGGCGAGGAACGCGGCGTAGCTACCGGGCGCGAACGGCTCGGCGTAGGCCGGTCGTGCCATGGACGCGCCTGCCATAGTCGTCCCGGCACGACGCCCAGGCCAGCCGGTTGAGTTCGTCGAAGCTCGCCTCGGGGTAGAGCGCGTCGAGCTTCTTGTACAGTTCCCTGGCCACTTGGACGAAGCGCTCGACCTTGCCTTTGTCCTTGGGGCTAGCTACGCGGGCGGGGTCGGCTATGACCCCGTAGTGCTCGCACAGCTCGGCGAAGGTGCGGTTCAGAGTCGGGTCATAGGTCGACGGCGTGATGACGCCGGCCTTGAGGTTGTCCAGGTTGATCCGCCGCGGCGAGCCGCCGTAGGCCTGGAACATGTCGCTGACTGACTGCGCGAAGGCGACCTCGTCCTGCGAGAAGCCGAACTGGATGAAGGGCAGGCGCGAGCACGAAAGAATCCCGCAGAACGCGTGGACGGCCCGCCGTTTGGCCCCATGCGCGCGCATGCCGACCTTGCCGTAGTCGACCTGGACCTCGGCCCCCGGCTCGGTCTCTATGCGGATCGCCCGCCGCGGCATGGTCCCAAGGAGACAGCGATCGCGGACGAAGCGCTTGAAGGTTTCGTAACTAACGACGCCTTCAAGGCCGTGCCGAACCCGAATGACCTCCCAGGCCGTCTTCGGCTTCATGCCGTCTTTGCCCGCCGATCGGTCGCCTTTGATGAGGGTGCAGATCTCGGTCGCCAGCGGCTCAAGGAGCTCGCTCTTAGGCTTCGGCTTCTGGTTCTCGGCGATGAGCGACTTGAGGGCCTCGAGGATACCCTCGAAGCTCAAGGCCTCAAGGTCGCCTAAGGCGGTAATCTTAGCGGCATAGGCGTTGACGGTCTTCTTGTCGAGGCCGAGTCCCTTGGCGATATCCCGCCTTGACTCCCCCTCAAGGGCGCGGCGGCGAATGGCTACGAGCGTCTCTACGGTCATCGAGCGGTACCCCATGATTCCCTCCGAACCTGTCTAGATTCGGTAGGAAGGATACCCCGGGAGTGGTCCGTTTATGGTGACCCTGAGCCGCCATATCTGGTCCGTTTATGATGACCCTACGCCCGGTTTTCTGGTCCGTTCATCTGCCCCGGCACCGTGATAGCCCAGGTACCGCCGGAGTTGGAGCCCGGCCAGTACCTGATGGTGATACGCACGTCCCCCAACGGTAAGGACGTGAAGTCGGCTACGCTACCCGACATGGTCTCTATAGTCTAAGCGGCTTTTGCCTTCTCTGCAATCCGGGGCGGTCGCAATGCGGCCGCCCCTCTTTTTCGCGAACATCGTAATCTAAGTTAAATGCAGCCTTTAATCTAAGTTAGAAAAGGCCTTTAATCTAAGTTAGATAAGGCCTTTAATCTGAGTTAGATGCATACGAATTTTTAACTTAGATTACGGTCAGAATGAACTTAGAAATGAGTCATATCTAAGTTAGATATGACTCAAAACTAACTGGATACGGACCGGTATCTAAGTTGAGAATTCGGCTATAATCAAGTTGAGTTGCGATACGGCCGGCTTTGGAGAGCTATACGCGCTCATTGTTTCAAAATATGAAATGAATTCGGCGATTTCCTAACCGCAGAGCTAGCTTATAGAAAAGTTTTGACAGTTTTTCTGCTCTCATCTACAATGGCCGTTAGCCCGATATACGCTAAAATATCTTAAAAATGAAGAGTAGCATAGTAACGGGCGGGACAGGCGTTGGGTAGGTCGTTTCGGCGCCGCCTAAGGTACCTATGTTTTGGCTCGTTGGCTGATGGTTGCCAGGAAAACCGTCATGGGCGGAAATCCGCTTAATGGAACAAGTAGAATATTATTAATGATATAAGGTTATAGCTTGGGTCGGGATAGATGAAGATAAATTTGGCATTATTAGGTGTGACTTGCTGGGGTTGAGTGGGAAAACCTATGTTCGCGGTTTATATGGAACATTGCGATATTCTTATTTGTTAGCCTGATAAATGATTATCTCGACATATTAGTGGAAATATTGAATATTGTATATCGGAAAACATCTATGTATTCAGGTCTTGTTTTTTGATGATGCAGTCTAATTAATGTTAGCTTGACGCCGCTTTCGCGGCGCGAAAAGAAATAAAGGAGAACCCAAATGGCTAAATGCTCAAAGTGTGGAAAGTCTGGTATTTTTTTCAAGGTAAATACTCAGGGCAAATGCAGAGAGTGTGAGCGTATAGAAAGGCTTTTAGCAGAAGAAAATGAAATAAAGTCCCAAATTGAATTAATAAATACAAAAAGAATTGAAACTGCGAAATCATATGAATCTATTAAAGCTACCCGTGATACTTTATATATTCAAATATCTGAAAAGGCAAAGCAGGATGCCCTGCAGGCAATCCAGACAGAAATAGACACTCAGAATACTAGATTATCCAAAATTAGAACAGAAATTGAACAATCGGAAAATATACTACAAGATATTACACAAAAGACAGTAGATTCAGAAAAGCAGATTGCATCGAACGCTAATAAGTTGCTGAAAATTAAGACGCAATTTAAAAGTCTTCAGTATTCAGTTAGGCGTTATGATGATTATGAAGAAATCCCTTCTCAAATCCTTTCTGAAACCGAAGCTGATGAATCAGAGGAATTGTTATCAACAACAATTAAACTGAAACTCCATCTCATGGATATCCGGGAACTAAAAAAGCGATACGCATTTAACAACAAACTAATAAAAGAATTATTAGCCAAGTATCAATCACGATATACTACTAAAGCTAATTTGACTATTTATCGTTTAATGGTTATTGCGTTAGAAGCTGAATTACAAAATGCTCTATATAATTTAAGCTATTCTAAACTAGACAAGTCAATAAAAGATATTAAAACTATAACAGCAAAATATCAGAAAATTGCAACTGATGGAAATCAGAACATTGCAACCACAATTATTAAGTTTATTGGAGAAATAGAGTTTCTTTATATCGAAGCAATAAAGATCGAATACGAATACTTTATTCAAAAAGAACGAATTAAAGAAGAACAAAAAGCAATTCGCGACCAAATAAGGCAAGAAGCTGCTGAAAGAAAACAGCTTGAAGCAGAAAGGAAAAAAATCGAAGCGGAAGAATCAAAATATGAAAATGAAATTGATAATATTAAGCAAATAATTGCTGTTACCGTTGATGATACTAAAGTAAAGCAACTCGAAGAAAGGTTAGCAAAGATTCAGTTCCAATTGGATGAAGTTGAGAAGAAGAAAGATCAAATAACTCATTTACAGAATGGAAAAGCTGGCTACATCTATGTGATTAGTAATCTTGGCTCTTTCGGAGATAATACTTTTAAGATTGGAATGACGAGAAGAATTAATCCTCAAGATCGCGTTGATGAACTTGGTGATGCCTCCGTACCATTTGCATTTGACGTGCATAGTTTTATTTTCTCTGAAAATGCTCCAGAACTTGAATATAAATTACATAAAAAACTCCATAATAACCGTATAAATAAAGTCAATTTACGTAAGGAGTTTTTCAAATCAACAATTGATGAACTGGAAGAGTTGGTTTATTCATTGGAACCATCTGCAGAATTTAACCGGACAATGTTGGCTGAACAGTATTATCAAAGTATGTCTATTAAAGAAATACCTGATGAAGTCATAATTGTTGATGATGAATCCCCAATTGAAGATGATGAGGAAGAATCATAAAGCTAACAACTGCTTCAACCTGACATTGCTATTGTCACAAAACTTGCTGGTCGCTTCGCTCAGCAAGTTTTGCGCCAATGTACGCAATGCAGGTTAAGCAAATGTTCGGCGGACCCTGCGGGCGCTGAAAACTATGCTTATAGAAAATAGATGCTACAACATGAATTTTGATAATATTATGATTTTTTTTATTATGAGTTGGAGGATAAAGTGAGCAAGAATAATAAAGTAAGTATTGTTTGCCCGAAATGTAAGAATACTTTTAGCATATTGCAATGGGACTCTGTAAATTTTGATGAAGATCCACAGCTTAAAGAATTAATTCTAAATGGAGAATTTTGGAATTACAGGTGTCCTATATGTTCTTTGGAAATTGAAGTGCGTTCTGCTTTGCTGATCAACAGTCCTAGTAAAAAGTACATGGTTCAATATGAATCAAATTCACTTACACCAGAAAATATTCGTAAACGAACTGTTGATTTGACAAATGAATGGAAACAATCATCAGAAACTATGTTCAATGGATTAAAAAAAATGAAGTATAAATTAAGATATGTTAATAAAATTCAGGATCTAATTGAAAAGATAAAAATATTTGAAGATGAACTTAATGATATTGTTATTGAAGAAATTAAATATTGCATGATTCCAGAGATAACAAAAAACCTAGGATATATTAAGCCAATATATTACTCAGGTATAGTTAATGATCAAATACTTATTTTGAATTTTAGTGAAGATGTATTTTCTAATGATATTGTATTCAAATTGCCGGTTGGCAATATGTATAATATTGCAGATAAACTAATTGATGAAGTAATAGCACGTATTGGAATATTTGCTGTTGAATATGTTGATTATGTTTATTCTAATAATATCCATAATTTAATTAAACGTAAAGAAGTGCAAGATGACGATACTGTAATAAATAAAATGAAATATTGCAAACAATGTAAAAAAGAGGTTAAGCCAAATTTTCACAACTTATGCCCATATTGTGATAATGAAATATGAACCTAACAATCGCTGTGTGCCACGAGGAGGAAATCTGATCCCGGAAGGGTAAAGAAGAATCCGTAACTATGTGACAGATGAGGGAAGCCATGCAATAAGGGCGAGACCCCTCGGGATCTGCCTACAGGGGCCGGTCTCAAACCGCCGGATGCGGCTGAGGTAAAGAGCCTTTGGTTGTGAACGATCCGGTTAAAAGGTCCAACGTGATTGGATCAGGTATGGTAACAGGAGATGAACGAAAGTGAACCGTCATCGAGGTGTCGTGAGTGAGTTACATGAGGTCAAAAACCGCTTTCAGCTAGTGAGCGGTGAATCAGTCCATCGGGAACCTGTTTACTGGGTGGGCGGCCTCCGGTATAAAGACGGCATGAACTGTTAACTGGGCTGTTACATGGAACGCGGCGAGTATACTCGCTGGGAACCTGTCGTGCCGATGCCAAGGGAAAACCTCAAGCGGCAATACCAGCAAG